>Ga0066487_100017_pt1 | contig 68319 bp, 67 predicted proteins | sample LakWasM129_HOW14_2_FD_59588 | JGI IMG/M metagenome (GOLD analysis project Ga0066487, IMG submission 59588) | Freshwater sediment methanotrophic microbial communities from Lake Washington under simulated oxygen tension - Sediment Metagenome 129_HOW14 | ecosystem: Environmental > Aquatic >... | reverse complement strand
TCATATCAACCACAATCACTTCCCAAACGGTGGCACTTCGCCATCTGCATTGTTCCGGCTCAAGAGCATCGCCACCGTCCTCGACAGCGATCTGACGCTCTTCCCCGCCAGCTCCCGGGTGGAATTCCAGCCCGACGATCCCGGGATCCATTTCCAACAGCCGCTGCCCGGCGTGGACGGCCGCGTCGTCCGACAGCTGCACGCCTATTACCATCCCGAGCCGCTCGTCCGCCTGCTGGAGGACAACAAGAGCGACATGTATATCTTTTATGCCTTTGGCCTCGTCGTGATCACGCTGACCTTCGGCGGCGTCTCGCACCTGGTCATCAATCCCCTGCGCCAGCTGGAACGGAGCATGGCAACGGATTCGTCCGCGCCGCTGGCCGGTCTGCGCGACCAGCCCGACGAATTCGGCCGGCTCGCGCGGCTCACCGAGGCGTCGTTCAACCAGCGCACCGCCCTGACGCAGGCCATCGCGGAGCATACGCGCACCGAGGCCGCGCTCCGTCAGAGCGAGTCCGAGGTCCGGCGCTCGGCCGAGTTGCGCATCCGCCTCGCCCGCGACCTGCACGACGGCGTCATCCAGTCGATCTACGCCGCGGGCCTCGGTCTCGAAAGCGCGCGCGCCGCCCTCGCCACCGATCCCGCCGCGGCAGGCCACCGGCTCACCGCCGTGCGCGACAGCCTCAACCAGACCATCCGCGAAGTCCGCAGCTTCATCACCGGACTCGAGCCCGAGGGCACGGCCGGATTTGCGCAGACGCTCCAGACCCTCGCCACCACGATGGAGGCGCTGCACCCGCTCCGGATCAACCTGCAGCTTTCGCCCGCCGCCGCCGGACTGCTGCGGCCCAACGAGCAGCTGCATGCGTTGCAGATCGTCCGGGAAAGCGTCAGCAATGCCGTGCGCCACGGCGGCGCGAGCGTCATCACGCTGCAATTGCGCGAGGAGGGCGGCACCGCGTTGCTCACGCTCGACGACAACGGCCGCGGCTTCGATCCCGCCGCCGTCACCGCCGGCAGCGGCCTCGTCAATCTCTCCGCCCGCGCCCGCGAAATCGGCGCCACGCTCCACCTGGAGTCCGAGCCCGGAAATGGAACTCGCCTCTCCCTCCGCTTCAAACCAACCTCCTGATCATGCCCGCCACCGCCAACAAGGTCATAACCATCCTCCTGGTCGACGACAGCGAACTCGTGCGCACCGGGTTGAAAACCCTCCTCGCCAACCCCAGCGCCGCCCACCTGCAGATCGTCGGTGAGGCGAGTTCCGTCGCCACCGCCATCGCGGAGTGCGCTCGGCTCAAGCCCGATGTCGTCCTGCTCGACATCCGGTTGCCCGACGGCTCCGGCTTCGAGGCCTGCCGCCAGATTCTCGCGCGCCACTCGGAGACACAGGTGCTGATCCTCACCTCGGTCATCGACGACAACCTCGTCTACGAGGCCATGAGCAGCGGCGCCCACGGCTACCTGCTCAAGGAAATCAATCCGCCGGCGCTCTACCAGGCGATCATCGACGTCGCCGCGGGCAAGTTCATCCTCGATCCCGCGGTCACGACGCGCGTCCTCAACTTCGTCCGCCACGGCGCGCCGCAGAGCGACACCGACAAGCTCGCCCAGCTCTCCGCGCAGGAACGCCGCGTGCTCGCCTTCGTCGCCGAGGGCAAGACCAACAAGGAAATCGCCGAGCAGATGGGCCTCAGTGACAAAACGGTAAAAAATTACCTCAGCAACATCTTCGAGAAGCTGCAGATCAGCCGCCGGTCGCAGGCCGCCGTGCTGTATACGGAAAACCGAAACACCCCGCCTCCGTTCGGCCCTAACAGCTAGGGCCACTTTCGGCAGGCCAACGGCAATTATCATTTCCGCGCCTCCACCGTAAGGTGGCGGCATGCGCACTGCCCACGATCCAGTCCTTCCGCCTGTCACCAGCGGCGCCGCGTGTCGCCCGTCGTCCGCCCGTCGCTTCTCGTGCGAAAAAGCGTTCACCATTCTTGAAGTTGCTATGGCCGCCGCGGTGATGGCGTTTTCCATCTCCACTTCGATCTTGGTCATGGGTCGCGGTTTCAACAGCTTGGATTCGGCCCGCTGCATCAGCTACGCCTCGCAGATCATGCAGAGCGAACTTGAGAAGATGCGGCTCACGCAATGGGGCGACGGCACGGCCGCCGGCAACGGCACCACCGGCGTCACCGCCTACCCGACGACCGCCACCAATGTTCCCATCAGCGCGAGTTTCACCACCGTTGGAGATGTGGGCAGCCGCATGACCATGACGCGGATCGCTGAGAATGTGCATACGGGCATGATCAAGATTAAGCTGACCATTTCGTGGACGACTTTCGACGGCCACGCGATGTCCCGGAGTTATACCACCTATTATGGACAAAACGGACTTTATGACTTCTTCGTCGCCTGACACCCTGCCGCGCCGCCGTCGGGCCGGTGGTTTCACACTCGTCGAGGTGCTGATCGCAGCCTCGCTTGGATCGATCATCCTGGCCGGTGTTTTGTCGACCTTTCTGCTGCTCGTTCGCAGCGGCGTCCGGGTCAGCAACTATTCAGTCATGGAGACGGAAACGCGTCGCGCCTTTGAGCAACTGGGCATCGATTCCCGCATGGCCAACAACTTCGCGTCAAACTTCAACGGCGGCGTGATCACTTCTTTCACCCTGACCATCCCCAGCAACGATCTCGTTTCCCAGCGTCAGGTGACTTATGGCTACGATACCAGCGACAGCACCAACAAGAAGCTGTATATAGTGCCGGTGCCGGACACCACTCCCACCAGCCGGATCAACCTCGTCTCCCATGTCTCCAGCCTGACCTTTTTGCGATATGACACTTCCGGCACCTTGATTCCCGCCAGCACGACGAGTGATGCCGGAGTCAAGCACGTGCAAATTTCGGTCAGTGTCAGTCGTGGTGACACGGGCACCTCCACGAGCGTCGTGGCCGCCACTCAGGTCATCCGTTCCTCCGCCTTCACGTTGCGCAACATCTCCATATGAAAACCCGGGCTATTTCTCACCCTGCCCTTGGGCTTAATGGGCCGACGGCGCGCGGCAGCGTGCTCGTCACCGCCATGATATTCTCCATCATCATCGGCATCACCTTGGTGGGTTACATCAAGCTTTCCACGAACTCTCTGAAACTCGCCCATCGCAGCTTTTTCGCGGATGAGGCCAACAATATCGCCGAGGCGGGCACGGAGGAAGCCGTGTGGAGTTTCAACCAGATGGGCAACTCGACCAATGCGACCGTGATCGCCAATGCTTGGAGCGGCTGGAGCTTGGGCAACACAGTGGCGGATGCCTATGTGACCAGTGGTGGCACCGGCTACACCTCTGCTCCGACCGTAACCATCAGCGGTGGCGGCGGCACCGGGGCCACGGGCACGGCAAGTATCACCACCTACTACGTCACCTACAACAGCCACACGACCTCCTACACGGCTGTATCGGGGATCACCATCACCAATCCAGGCTCGGGTTATACCACGGCTCCGGCCATCACGCTGTCCGGTGGCGGCGGCAGCGGAGCCACCGCCGAGGCACGCCTTGCCGCGACAAAAACCATCACGTTCAATAATCTGGACCAGAACGCGACCGGCACCGTGAAGGTCTGGGTCGCCGGCTATAACGGCACCGCCACCATTCCCATCGCCGTGGCGAAGGCCACTATCACCCCGGTCGAAGGGGCTCCCATCGTCAAATACGTCAAGATCATCGTCAGCAAGTCCGGCCTTCTCCCCAAGGGCCTGATCGCTAAAAACGCAATTACCTGGAACGGGCATCCCATCGCGAACAGCTACAAATCAAGCAACAGCCCCGGCGTCCCCCCTTTCGCGAATTACGACGCTGCCACCGCACGGGCCAACACGACGGTGGGCAGCCTTTACGGCCCGTCGATCGATCTCGGGGCCCAGGGCGTTGTCTCTGGTAATGTCATGCTCGGGCCCGGCGTGACTCTCACCGGGTCCGGCACCGTCACCGGCCAGACGATCGGCAATCTCTCCTACAATTTCACCATGCCGACCTTCCCGACAAATTCGGGAGCCACCTCTGGCTACGATCTCGGCAGCTCGCTTCCCGCCACCTTGCCGCGCACCAGCGGCACGCCCGATACCCCCGCCACCGATGGCAAATATTACTATTACGTCCATAGCGCGACGATCGGTGCCACCACCATCACCGCCGGCAAGAACGTGGTGATCGTGGGGAACAACGGCACCAACATGGTGACCGGCCTTAAGGTCCCGGCGGACAACTCTGTCTCGCCCGCGGTGGTTGGCAAAGCGGAAATCTACATGGATGGCACCATCAGCCTGAGCGGGACTGACAACGTCAACAAGATCGCCAGCCCGAACACCAGCTGGGCTGGCGCCCTCACCGTCTACACGACCACTTCGGCAACCTGCACCATGAGCGGCAATGCCGCTTTCTACGGCTCTTTGGTCGCTCCGAATGCCCAGCTGACCGGCAACGGCGGCGGCAACGACACCACCGATTTGTGTGGTTCCTTCGTCGTGGGTTCCGTGACCAGCAACGGCCACCTGTCTTTCCACTACGACGAGGGGCTGGCCAGTTACACCAACCCCCGGACGTGGAGTCTCGCCTTGTGGACGGAGTTGCAATCGGCTGCCGATCGCGCGCTCTACGAATCGAAGTTTAATTTCTGATCGCCTGACCATTTCTGGCGGCGCCCCTCGCCTACCCCTTCGTCTCCGTCTGGCGGTCGCCTTCGAGCAGGTAGAGGCCGGTCAGGTAGCCGTTCTCATACATCTCGCCGACCCGCAGCCTGCCCTCGAAGGTCAGCGGCACGTCCATCAGCGGCTTCACGCCCTTGCCCACCATCTTGACGACGACCCACTCGTTGAGCTTCGGCATCACGCCATAGCAGCACAACATCGGGTCCTTCACCAAGAGAAATTCCTTCACCAGGCCGGCATCCATCTTCACCGGCAGCATGAAGCCCGTCACCGCCACCTTCTGCTGGTCGAGCGCCTTGATCTTGTCCGGAATCTGGTTCGCGCCCGACGGCGGCGGTGCATTCGGCGTCGCCGGATCCGCCTCCGGCGCGTTGTAGGTGAACGCCGCCAACCGGTCGAAGCCGACCTTCTCATAACCACCGCCCTTCGGCGCCTCGTCCGCCGCGCGCAACGCGAGCGCGCTGCAGCCCAGCAGCAGGATGGCGAAGGGGAGGGAAATCTTCATCGGGCGGACGCTAGCCACGCCAGCCGACCCGTCAAAGGGATTGATGTGAGTGTATCCCGGTTTTCTGTAGCGTCCAGGTCCGCTTTCATCCCCTCACGACACCGGCGCGATTGTCTCCGCCACGGGCACGCGGTAGGCCTTGATCGCCGGCACCAGACCGCCGAGCACGCACAGACCCACGAACACCGCCGGGCTCCACCAGAAGACCGGATTCCACTTCAACGGCTCGAGCACCACGCCCGTCTGCCCCTGGATGATGGAGGCCACGAAGCTGCCCAGCACGGCGAATACCGCGAAGCCGGCCACCGATCCGATCAACCCGATCACCGCCGCCTCGCCCACCACAGAGCCGAAGATCGTGCGGCGCCGCGCCCCAAGCGCGCGCAGGATGGCGATGTCGCGCTGCCGCGCGCTCATCGAATTGTAGATGCTCACCAGCACCGAGCCCGACGCCATCACCGCCACCAGCCACGCCAGCAGCGTGAGGACTTTGTCGACCCAGCTGATCTTGTTGAACAGCTCGGCCACGATCGTGCCGATCGGATAGGCGAAGGTCAGCTTGCCGCCGGACTGGTTGATGAGGTTGCTCGCCATGAGTCCGGCGGTCGGCGCGCGCAACTGGATCAGGACCGCGCTGAGCTCGGTCGCGGCAAGCGGATTGTGGCCGCTCATCGTCTGCAGCCCCTCGAGCGGAATCCAGATCACGCGATCGACCGGCGTGTTCGTCGGTTCGAGCACGCCCACCACTGTGTAGGTCTCCGCGTGCTCATGCTCGCCCTCCGCGGCAACGCCGTGCTGCGGGTGAAACGTGGCGCCAATCTGCCAGCCGAGTTTTCGCGCGACGTAGCTGCCAATCACGGCCTCCTGCCGGCCGAGTTTGAAATTCCGGCCACCGGCCCCGAGCGTATAATGTTTGCCCGGCGCATACTCGACCGTGTCGAAGAGCTGCTCCACCGTGCCGACGATGCGCCAGCCCTGGAAACTGTCGCCGACCGCGATGGGAATGGCGGTCTTGATCGCGGGACCGATCATCGGATTGCGGCGCAACGCCTCGTAGTCGGCCGCGGCGATGTTGCCCGGCGAGGCCTCGAGGTGAAAGATGGCGTTGAGCACGAGCTGCAGCTTGGAGCCACGCGCGCCGAGCACGGCGTCGAACCCGGAGTTGGTCGCGGCGAACACGGCCTGCGACTGCGTCTTCACCACCCACACCGTCAGCAGCAGGCCCGCCGCCAGCGCGATGCTGCCGATCGTCACGACGGTCGAAAGCGCGTGCTGGCGCATGCTGCGGTAGATGAGGTTCAGGATCATCGGATTTGATTGGCCACGAAAAACACAAAAATGGCGGTGCTTGCTGCTGTTAGTATGCCGCGCGCCTATGGGCGCCTTGAGATTTCGTTGGCCAGCGGACCTTCGTGTTTTTTGTGGCCATAAGGTCTTCAGGAATTCCTTGCCCCAGCCTCACCCAGCGCCCGGTTCATCGCGGCGAAGTCCTGCATGTTTTCAAACGCCGCCAGCACGCGCTCGTCGTGACTCACGAGCAGCAGCGCCGCGCCGGACTCGTGGCACACCTCGCGGATGAGCGCGAGCGCTTCGCGGGCGTTGCGACGGTCGAGATTGCCGGTCGGTTCGTCGGCGAGCACGAGCTTCGGCTGGTTGGCCAGTGCGCGGGCCACGGCCACACGCTGTTGCTGGCCGGTGGAGAGCTGGCTCGGATAGTGCCGGTGCTTGTCGCCGAGTCCGACGCGCCGCAGCAGCGCCTCCGCGCGTCCGCGATCCACGCCGCGCCCGAACGCCATGCCGAGTTCCACATTCTCCAGCACCGTGTGACCCTGCAGCAGGTTGAACGTCTGGAAAATATAACCGATGGTCTCGGCGCGCAGCCGGTCGCGGCCCGCTTCGCCAAGCGTCTCCAGATCGCGACCGTCGAGCAGAATGGAGCCGCTGTCCGCCGCGAGGATGCCCGCGATGAGATTCAGAAAAGTCGTCTTGCCCGTGCCGCTCTCGCCGCGCAGCGCCACCTGCTCGCCCGCCGCAAGCGTGAACGCCGCCACGTCCACCACGCGATGCACGCCGCCGCCCTTCGCTCCGGGCTGGCCGTAGGATTTAGTTACTTGGGAGATTTCCAGCAGTGGCATGGCGAGGCGCGGACCCTCATAGGGATGATTAAGCGACCTAAAACGTCAACGGTTCCTCCCCCGCCCGGCCAGATTAAACTGGCCTCGCCTCCGTGCGCTTGACAGCTTTCCCCCTCAATACACCCACCCCTCGTATGAAATCATCGATCGCCCGGAAACCCATGGGAGCGCTGATTCTGGCGCTAGCCGCATTCGCAACCCCCGCCTTCGCCGGCGAAGCCGACATCAAGATCCCCGATCTCACGCACGTGCATTTTGACGGCCTCGGTGGCGTCAGCGGCGTGACGCTGATGTATCTCGGCATCGTCATGTGCGCCATCGGCGCGGCCTTCGGACTCGTGCAATACACGCAGACCAAGGCCCTCCAGGTGCACTCCTCCATGGGGAGCGTCTCCAATATGATCTGGGAGACGTGCAAAACCTACCTGTTCACGCAGGGCAAGTTCCTCGCCATCCTCTGGGTGCTCATCGGCGCGTGCATGGTCTACTACTTCGGCGTGCTCTCGCACAACTCCGCCGTCCACGTCGTCGTCATCCTCCTCGCCTCCATCCTCGGCATCCTCGGTTCCTATGGCGTGGCCTGGTTCGGCATCCGCATCAACACCGTCGCCAACTCCCGCACCGCCTTCTCCGCCCTCAAGGGCAACGCGTTCAACACGCTCTGCATCCCCCTGCGCTCCGGCATGAGCGTCGGCCTGCTCCTCGTCTGCGTCGAGCTGTTCTTCATGATCTGTATTTTGGTGTTCCTCCCGCGGGAACTCGTCGGCCCCTGCTTCATCGGCTTCGCCATCGGCGAGTCCCTCGGCGCCTCCGTCCTCCGCATCTGCGGCGGCATCTTCACCAAGATCGCCGACATCGGCTCCGACCTCATGAAGATCGTCTTCAAGCTCCCCGAGGACGACCCGAAGAACCCGGGCGTCATCGCCGACTGCACCGGCGACAATGCCGGCGACTCCGTCGGGCCGACGGCCGATGGCTTCGAGACCTACGGCGTGACCGGCGTGGCGCTCGTGGCCTTCCTCGCCCTCGCCCTCGCGGAGAGCCAGGAACTCTGCGCCATGCTCATCATCTGGCTCTTCACGATGCGCGCGCTGATGATCGTCACCTCGCTCGTCTCCTATTTCCTCAACCAGGTCATTTCCCAGGCCAAATACGGCGATCAGAAGGATTTTGATTTCGAGGCCCCGCTCACGCACCTCGTCTGGATCACCTCCGCGGTATCCATCGGCATCACCTTCCTCGCCTCCTACTTCCTGCTCGCGCACCAGACCGGCATCAACCCGGCGCTGTGGTGGGTGCTCTCCGTCATCATCAGTTGCGGCACGATCGCCGGCGCGCTGATCCCGGAGTTCACGAAGATCTTCGTCAGCACGAATTCCCGCCACGTGAAGGAAGTCACCAACTGCTCCAAGCACGGCGGCGCCTCGCTCAACATCCTGTCGGGTCTCGTCGCCGGCAATTTCTCCGCCTTCTGGATGGGCCTCGTCATCATGCTGCTCATGGCCGCGTCCTACTACTTCTCGCAGAATCCGGCCCTGCTCGCCCTGATGCCCGCGAAGTTCCTGTTCGCCGCGCCCATCTTCGCTTTCGGCCTCGTGGCCTTCGGATTCCTCGGCATGGGCCCGGTTACCATCGCGGTCGACAGCTACGGCCCGGTCACCGACAACGCCCAATCCGTCTACGAACTCTCTCAGATTGAGGGCAAGCCCGGCATCGCCGCCGAGATCGAAAAGGATTTCGGCTTCAAGCCCGACTTCGAGAACGCCAAATATCAGCTCGAGAAGGGCGACGGCGCCGGCAACACCTTCAAGGCCACCGCCAAGCCCGTGCTCATCGGCACCGCCGTCGTCGGTGCCACCACGATGGTGTTCGGCATCATCATGCTATTGCAGAAAATGTTTGAGAACCAGGTCGCTTCCGGCGTCGCCGGCCCCTTTAAGGAAGTCGTCGCGGCCCTTTCCATCGTGCAGCCCGAGATCATTCTCGGTCTCATCATGGGCGGCGCCGTCATCTACTGGTTCACCGGCGCGTCCTGCCAGGCCGTCGTCACCGGCGCCTACAGCGCGGTCGTCTACATCAAGGAGCACATGAAGCTCGACGCCAAGACCGCTTCCGAGAAGGACTCGAAGGAAGTCGTCCGCATCTGCACGGTCTACGCGCAGAAGGGCATGTGGAACATCTTCATCGTCGTGTTCTGCTTCGCCCTCGCGCTGCCGTTCTTCAACGCCTACTTCTTCATCGGCTACCTCATCGGCATCGCCTTCTTCGGCCTCTTCCAGGCCATCTTCATGGCCAACGCCGGCGGCGCCTGGGACAACGCCAAGAAGATCGTCGAGGTCGAGCTCCGCCAGAAGGGCACCGAGCTGCACGCGGCCACCGTGGTCGGCGACACCGTGGGCGATCCGTTCAAGGACACCTCCTCCGTCGCGATGAACCCCGTCATCAAGTTCACGACGCTCTTCGGCCTCCTCGCCGTCGAAATCGCCGTGACGATGACGAACCAGAATCTGAAGACCGGCATCGGCGCGTTCTTCTTCCTCGTGGCGCTGGTGTTCGTGTATCGCAGCTTCTACATGATGCGCATCCCCGACGAAAACACCGCCGGCATCTAAACGACATCATCCTCAATCCTCCAGGCCGCGGCACCCGCCGCGGCCTTTTTATTGCCCACGAAACACACCAAACGACACGAATAAAGATCACACCCGTCCGCCTCCTCGCGATTTCGTGTCCTTTCGTGTGTTTCGTGGGCAGTTCTGCCTTGGTGCCGCCTTGTTCGCTCTCAGTGGCAATCGCACGTCTCGCCGCGCAGCGCTTCCACGCCTTCGCGCGCGATGATGGGCACCATGACCAGCGCCGCCACCGGGTCCGCCCACCACCAACCCCACAGCGCGTTCAAGCCCAATCCACCGAGCAGAATCGCCGAGAGCCACGCGCACAGGTCGGTCTGGCGCGAGTCCGCGACCAACGCCCGGCTGTCGAGCCGCGCCGCCACCCGACGCTTGGCCCGCGCGAGCAGCGGCATGACGATCAGCGACGCCACCGCCAACCCGATGCCGATCAAGCTCGTTTCCGGTGGTTCGCGCCGGAGCAAATCCCTTCCGGCCTCGAACGCCACGTAAGCCGCGAGCACCAGAAACGTCCAGCCCACCAGCTTGAGCGCCCGTTGTTCGCGCGCTTCATCGGCCTCGTGCGACTGCAGCCGCCAGAGCAAAACCGCACCCGACAGACTCTCGATCACCGAGTCGGCGCCGAAGCCCACGAGGGCGATGCTGCCCGCCATCACGCCCGCACCGATGGCCACCGCCGCCTCGACGACATTCCAGCCCAGCGTGAAATACTCCAGTCGCCGCCCTCGCGCGGCATCGGCGGCGCGCGCGGGATCTGAAACTGCGGGTCGTTCAGGCATACTCCTTAGCTCAATCGCGCTTCCGATCTTGGCCAGTTCTTTTCACCGGTGCGCACGGGCGTCGATCCCCGGTTTTCAAAAAATACTTCCGTGTATTCCGGGTGTTCCGTGGTAAACTCACCTTTCCCCTATGAAAACTAACCGCGTTCTCGCCCTGTTCTTGATCGGCGGCTCCCTACTGCTTGCCGCCTGCAATTTCGACTTCCCGCTCACCGAGAAAGCCACGCACCCGATCGACGCCCGCCTCCTCGGCGACTGGGTGAGCTTCGACAAGGATGAACAAAAACTCCAACAGATGAGCGTGCGGAAGCTCGACGACTCCACTTACGCCGTCGTCATGGACCACGACGTCTACCGCGTCTTCCACTCCGACTTCGCGGGCACCCCGTTCGTCAGCGTGCAGGACCTCCAACATGGAACCAGCTACGGCAAATACGCCTACTACGTGTGGCAGCTCTCAGCCGACGGCCAGCAGCTCACCGTGAAGGGCGTCCACACCCGGATCGTGCCCGAGGATACGAAAGACCGCGCCGCCGCCCAAAAGCTGATCAAAGACAACCTCGCCAACCCGAAGCTCTACGGCGACCCGCTCGTTTTCACACCCAAGAAGCGGTAGCAGGTATGACATGGAGCCACGACGATCCCGTCGCGGCTCGCCGGTCCATATTCACCGATGAAACCCGGGGAGACACGCACCGGTTTCATCAGCGAACCTACTGACGTTGTTTCAACGCCGGAATATCGCCCACCGCGACCGGACAACGCCTTGAGCGGCGCTCCGGCCGAGGATAGCATGGTTCTGTCCCCAAGAGTCATGCACTCTGATTTCACCCGCGATGGTTCGCCCGCCCCCGGCGTCACTTCCGATGCCCACCAACGCGGCATTTCGCGCCGCGCGTTTATCCGCGGTCTCGGCACCTCCGTGGTCGGCGCGGCGGCGATCGGCGCGGGCAACGTCGCCCAGGGTCTCGCCGAAGCCAACGCCGAACCGGTGCAGGGCCCGGGCGCCGTGCCGGTCACGTTCACCCTCAACGGCGAATCCCGCACGTTCCGGCTCGAACCGCGCCTCACTCTCCTCGAAGTGTTGCGCAACCACGCCGGACTCACCGGCGCGAAGGAATCGTGCGATCGCGCCACCTGTGGCGCCTGCACGGTCCTGTGGAATGGCGAGCCGGTCTACGCCTGCTCGATGCTGGCCATCGAGGCGGAGGGGGCGGAGATCGTCACCATCGAGGGTCTCGCGCAAGAAAGCCGCCTGACCGCGCTGCAACAATCCCTCATCGACCACGACGGTCTCCAGTGCGGCTACTGCTCGCCCGGCATGTTGATGACCCTCGCCGCGCTCCTGCGCAAAAACCCGCATCCGACCGAGGCCGAAGTGCGCCAGGCCTGCGCCGGCAATCTCTGCCGCTGCGGATCCTATCCGCGCATCTTCGCCGCCGCCGTCGCCGCGGGCGGCGGCAGCCCCGCCCAGAAGCTCACCGTCCTTTCCCCGTCCGCCCATGCCCTGGCCTGACCAAACCCGTTACCTCGGCAAAGCCACGCCGCGCATCGACGGTCCGGCCAAGGTCACCGGCCGCGCGAAATTCACCGCCGACGTCGCCCCGCCCGGTGTGCTTTACGGCGCCATCATCCGCTCCCCGTGGCCCGCCGCCCATGTCCGTTCGGTCAGCCTCGCCCAAGTCCTCGCCGCTCCCGGCATCAAGGCCGCACTGCCGGCGCAGGAGGGCGCGTTCGACGTGCAGTTCTACGGTCAGGAGCTGGCCGCCGTCGCCGGCGTGAGCCGCCAGGCCGTCCTGGACGCCCTGCCCCTCGCCGTCATCGACGCGGAACCCCGCGATTTTGTCGTCAACGAACTCGACGCCATCAAGCCGGACGCCCCGCGCGTCGCGCCCGACCGACCCAACCTCGGCGAAGGCCAGACCAAGGACACCGGCGACGTGGACGCGGCGTTCGCCAGCGCCGCCGCCGTCGTCGAAGCCACGCTCAGCACGCAGATTGAAATCCATCATCCGATGGAACCGCACGGCCACACCGTCGCCTGGGACGGTGACGAGATGACGGCGTGGTCCTCGTCGCAGGGCGTGTTCGGGATGCGTGGCGCCTTCGCCTCCCAGCTCGGCCTGTCCCAGAACAACGTGCGTGTGATCTGCGAATACATGGGCGGTGGCTTCGGCTCGAAATTCTCGCCCGGTTTCGAGGGTGTGATCTGTGCCCGGCTGGCGCGGGCGGCCGGCGCCCCCGTGAAACTCATGTTGACGCGTTTCGAGCAGGCGCTCGCCATGGGCAACCGCCCATCGTCATTTCAGAAAATCAAACTGGCGGCCGACGCCGGAGGGAAACTGACCGCCTTCCAGCTCGAATCGTTCGGCACCACCGGAGCCAGCACGGGAATTTCGTCGGCCGGCGGCAGTGGCGGCGCGAGTTTTCCCGCGCCCTACATCTATCCGGCACCGACCACCCGCGTGAAACAGGGAACCGTCGCCGTCAACGCCGGGCCGTCCTGCCCGTTCCGCGCGCCCGGCCACCCGGTCGCATCGTTCGGCATGGAGAGCATGCTCGACGATCTCGCGGTGAAGCTCGGCCTGGACCCGCTCGAGATCCGGTTGAAAAACGATCCTTTCGAAATTCGCCGTCGGGAATACGAACTCGGCGCCGTGCGGTTCGGGTGGAAGCAAAAATACCATGCCCCCGGCGCGACGCCCGGACCGGTCAAGGTCGGCATCGGCTGCGCCGGCGCGGCGTGGATGAGCGGCGGCAAGGGCACACAGGCCGAACTGCAGGTCAACCCCGACGGCACCGTCGAGGTGCGCGTCGGCACGCAGGATCTCGGCACCGGCTCGCGCACCGTCGTGCAGGTCGTCGCCGCCGAAATGCTCGGGCTCGATCCCAACTTCATCTCGGTGCGCATCGGCGACACCCGTTTCCCGCCCAGCGGCGCCAGCGGAGGCAGCACCACCACGGCCTCGGTGGCGCCCGCCATCCACGACGCCTGCGCGAACGCCATCGCGGAATTGAAGCAGCTCACCAAGATCGACGATCCGCGCGGCCCGAACTGGCGCGAAGCCTGCCGCCAGCTCGGTTCGACGCCGCTCCAGGTCCGCGGGAAGTGGCACGAGGGCCTCTCCACCGGCGGCGCCGGCGGCGTGCAGTTCGCCGAGGTCGCGGTGGACACCGAAACGGGCTTCGTGCAGATCCGGAAGATTCTCGTCGTGCAGGACTGCGGCACGGTGGTCAACAAGCTCACCTGCGAGAGCCAGATCAACGGCGGCGTCATCATGGGCATCGGTTACGCCCTCTACGAACAGCGCGTGATGGACGCCCGCACCGGCGTGGTGCTCAACCCGAATCTCGAAACCTACAAGCTCCCCGGAGCGGCCGATACGCCCGACATTGAAATCCTCCTGCTCGACATGCCGGAGCGCGGCGTCATCGGCGTCGGCGAGCCGTGCACCATTCCCACCGCCTCCGCCATCGCCAACGCCGTGGCGAACGCGATCGGCGTCCGCGTGCCGAGCCTGCCCATCACCCCCGACAAGGTGCTCGCCGCCCTCGGGCAAATACCGGCCGGCGCCCAGGCGTCCCTGTCGCCCCATCTCGAATCCGGCCTCGCGGCCCTGGCCGCCTCGCCCGGCGTTCCGGCTGGCGAGTTCACCGACGGAGGCTGCCACGCCTGACGCCCGCCCGCGACCGCCCAACCCCGCTGCCCTTCCGTGAAAGCCTTCGCCTACGTCACCGCCCGCACTCCCGAATCCGCCGTCGAGCTGGTCGCCGACCGGGGCCGGTTCATCGCCGGCGGCATCGATCTGCTCGGCGAAATGAAGGAGCACATCGCCGAACCCGCCACGCTGGTGAACGTGAAGCGGCTGCCCGGCATCCGCGAGATCGCTCCGGGCGACACCCGCTGGAGCATCGGCGCCGGCGTCACGCTGACCGCGTTGACGGAACACAAGGAATTGCGCCAGGTTTTCCCGGCGCTGGCCGAGGCGGCGGAACTCGTCGGCTCGCCTCAGATGCGCAATGTCGCCACGATCGGCGGCAACCTCGCGCAACACTCGCGCTGCTGGTATTACCGGCACCGCGACGTGCACTGCCTGAAAAAGGGCGGTAAACGCTGCTTCGCTCGCGGCGGCGAAAACAAATTCCACAGCCTTTTCACCAAATGCCAGTGCCTGAGTCCGTGCGTCTCCAATCTGGCCGTGGCCCTCACCGTGCTCGACGCCTCCGTCGTCGTGCAGCGCGGGCGCAAACCCGTCACCCTGCCACTCGCCGCGCTCTACGATCTGGCCCTGACCAGCGCCCGGGTGCACAACTCGCTCAAACCGGATGACCTTATCCTGCGCATCGAACTGCCCGTCGTCGCGGGCCGGCGCAGCACCTATCTCCAGCTGAGCGAGAAAAACGACTTCGATTGGGCCCTCGTCAGTTGTGCCGCCGCCGGACGGATCGAGAACGGCCTGCTGCGCGATGCCCGGGTCGCCCTCGGTTGCATCGCCCCGGTGCCGTGGCAGACCAAGGAAGCCGACGCCTGCCTCGAACGCCACCCGCCGACCGACGCGACCGCGGCAGCCGCCGCCGAGCACCTGCTGCTCGACGCTTCGCCCTTGGAGCACAACGCCTACAAGCTTCCGATCGCCCGGACCCTCGTCCGCCGCGCCGTGGCCCGGCTGGCGGAGACTTGAACGACCGCAGCCCGCGCCCGGGAAACGGTTTTGCTCCGTCAACTTTTCGCCGCCGGTGGCTCTCTGTCCTCGTTCACCTCGATCAGATCGAACGATGTGATCGCCGGGTGGTCCGCCAGGCCCATCTCCTGCTTGATCCTCTGGAGGTAGGACGCCACGCGGTCGTTCCAGCCGAACTTGCGCGAGCACTCGTTCCAGATCTGCGTCTGCATGCGGTTGGGCCGGAGTCCGCGGGCGAAGATCCATTCGGCGATCTCGGCGTCCGTGCCGCCCTCCTTCACCCGCGCCTCGACGTCCTCGAACTTCACGTTGAGGAAACCGCACAGGTGGCCGTCGAGCCCGACGGAAAGGCCGTAGTTGCGGTGGTATTCCTCGGGCAGCTTCCCGGCCTGCATCAGACGGATCTTGTCGAGCATGCGACCGAGGTGATGCAGGCCGCCAACGGTCTTGTCGTAGGGTGAACGAAAACCTTCCACGCGTGGCATGGCGGCGAGTTTCGCTCGGAGAGAAACGGAGGCAAGACCGGAGCTCCGCGCCACACCCATCTGTCGCGCGAACTCACGCCAGCTGGTCCGCTACCGCCAGATCGGGCCAATGCTCGGCCACGTAGCGCTGCGATTCCGCCAGCACCACCCGCACCAACGACGACGGTTCGCCGCTCCACAAAGCCGCCATCTCGATCGGGTCGAAGCCCTCCAGCGGCAACACGCGCACGTCGGGATGCTTGACCACCTCGGTCTGGCCGAGGCTGACGCCGACGCCGTAGCCATTGGCCACGTAGCGCGTGACCAGCCCCATCGAACTCGCCTCGATGGAGTGCGGCCAGTCGACCTGCCGGCGCTGCAGACCCTGCCGGAAATTCTTGGTCATCGGCTCCGACGTCGGCAGGCAGATGAGCGGCTCCCCGATTTCACCCTGCGCCCACAGCGTCGCGGCCGATTTGAGCTTGGATTTTTTGTGCACGAGCAGCACCAACGGCAACCGCAGCAGCCTCAGGCAGCGCAGTCGCGCCGGCGGCTTGTTCTCCAGCGGCACGATGGCGAGGTCGATCTCGCGGTCGAGCAACCACTGCTCCACCTCGGCTTGAAACCCCGAACGCAGACCAAGCCGCAGCTTCGGTTCGTGGCGACGCAGTTGCTCGACGACCGTCGGCAGGTAGTCGCGCAACACCAGTTCCGAGGCGCCGATGCGCAGGGATGGCGCGGATTGCTTGCGCAGTTTCTCCGCCACGGGAAAGAGATTGTCGAAAAACGGCCGGGCAAACTCATAGAGCTCTTCGCCCTCGCGCGTGAGCTTGAACGGCTGGCGCTCGAAGAGTTTCGCCCCGAGGTCCTCTTCGAGCAGCAGGATCTGGCCGCTGACCGCCGGCTGCTGGATGCCGTAGGGCATGTTGCGCACCGCGCGGCTGATGCCGCCATGCCGCGCCACGTAGTAGAACAACTCGAGGTGGTGGATGTTCATGATCGGGCGAGAGACTGCAAATCACCGCGCGCCGACGCAACGCTGGAGCGGCTTTTCTGTCATCGCCCCGCTCAATGCCGGACATCGCGTTTATCGATTAACGCCCCGCCGGCGTTTTCCGGTATCGTCCGGGCCATGAAACCGAAACTCCTGTCGCTCCTCCTCGGCGCCGCCCTCTCGCTAGGCCTCGGCGGCTGCGTCTCCTGGAATGACCGCAGCCACCACGAGGCAAGCAGCGTCGTCCAGTTCCTCTACCCGGACAAAAACATGCCCTTCATCCAGCCGCAGATCCCCACCCTGCGGCTGCCGTTGCGCGTCGGCGTGGCCTTCATTCCGGCCAGCATGAGTGACGGCCGCAGTGGATTTCACCAGATTCAGGCCAACTTCACCGAACAGCAGAAAACCGAGCTGCTGCGCAAGGTCGCCGGCCAGTTCAAGGCCTTGCCCTTCGTCCAATCCATCGAGATCATCCCCACCACTTACCTGCGGCCAGGTGGCGGTTTCGAGAACCTCGACCAACTGCGCGCGATGATGGGCATCGATGTGGTTGCCCTCATCGCCTACGATCAGGCGCAGAACTCCAGCGACACCGAGGCGAGCATCGCCTACTGGACCATTGTCGGCGCCTACATCGTTCCGGCCCAGCGCAACAGCACCCACACGCTCATGGAGGCCGTCGTCTACGATATCCCGAGTCGCAGCCTGCTGTTCCGCGCGCCCGGCACCAGCACGATCCAGAACCACTCCACCCTGTTCCGCGCCGGCTACTTCCTGCAGGAAGCCTCCGCCAAGGGCATCGAGGATGCCTCCGCCCAGATGACCGCCAACCTCGCCCAGGAACTCGAACTCTTCAAGGTTCGCGCCAAGGAGGAGCCGCAAAACATCCGCATCGAACACAAGCCCGGCTATACCGGCGCCGGCGAAATGAACGGCTGGCTCGCCGCGTCTCTCGCTCTGTTGCTTGCCGGTCTTCTGATCCGTTCCCGCCAATGAAATCTGTCCGTCCAGCCCTCTTGCTCGTCGCCTTGCCCGCTATGCTGCTCTGGCTCGCGCCGGCAACGCACGCCGCGCTCCTCTATGACCGCGCGGCGATTTCCCACGGCGAATGGTGGCGGCTGTGGACCGGCCACTGGGTGCATTTCTCCGCGTCGCACCTCTTCTGGAACCTGACAGTGATGCTCGTCGCCGGCGCTTGGCTCGAGCATCTGCAACCGGGCTGGCTCCTCCGCCTGGCCCTGGTCGTCGCGCCGCTGCTCAGCCTCGTCCTGCTGCTCGGCGAGCCCGCGATGCAAACCTACGGCGGCCTTTCCGGTCTCGCCACCAGCGCGGTGGTGCTGCTCGCCCTGGTCCAACTTCACCGGCGCAGCCCTGATCGGGCTTGGTGGTGGACCATCCTGCTGCTTATCGCCGCCAAGATCGGCGTGGACGCCGTCCGCGAGGAGCCGCTGTTCGTCGCGTTGGGAGCACAGGCCGTCCGCTCTTCCGTTCTCGTCCATGCAGCCGGGGCAGCGGCGGCGCTCGCGCTTTTTTCCGCGCGACCCATCCGTCCGCGCACGGCTCCGGACCGGCCACAGCCGGAATACCCCGTTCCCTCAACCTCAACCAACCACATCCCATGAATATGCAGGGTAAACTCCCCCGTCTCATCGCCTCGGCGTTGCTCGTGGTGATTTTTCTCGTCCTCACCCGTGGCTCCGCATCGGCCGCCGAACGCGTCGGCACCTACGATTCGCGCCTCGTCGCCTTTGCCGCCTTTTGGGACGAGGGCCACCAAGCCCGCCTGCAGGCTCGCATGCGCGAAGCCCGTGCGGCGCAGGAACGGGGCGACACCGCCCGCTATCAGTCGCTCGCCAAGGAGCTCGCCGCCCTCCAACATGACCTGCACATGCAAGTGTTCAGCACCGCCCCGATCGACGAAGTGCTGGCCGGTCTCAAGGACCGCCTGCCCGCGGTGCTGCGGGAAACCGGCGTCAGCCGGCTGGTGTCGCAATGGGACGAAGCCGCACTGGCTGGCGTGCCCGCCGCGGATCGCGTGGACGTGACCGACCGGCTGCTGCAGGAATTCCAGGTGCCGGCTTCTCGTCTGCGGCATATCGAACAGCTGCGCTCCGCCCCACCCCTGCCGTTGGAGCGCGCCCGGTTGATGAGTCAGTTAAACCAGCTCTGAAGTCCGTCCCTGCCTACATGTCCTCCACCCGCAACTACTACCTCCTCCTCGCCGGCCAGTTTCTCGGCGCGTTCGGCGACAACTTCCTGCTCGCGGCCATCCTCGGTCCGCTGACCTACCAACTGACGGCCGGCACCATCACCGAGCAGGAGGTCAACGCTCAGAACGCCCTCTTCAGCGCGGTGTTCTTCGTGCCGTTCATCGTCCTCGCGCCGCTGGCCGGTTACTGCAACGACCGCATGCCGAAGACGACCTGGCTTCGCCGTGGCAACGCGTTGAAATTCCTCGGCACCGGGGTCGGCCTGCTCGGCGTCTGGCTGCACGCAGGGGAGTTTCACGCCAGCCGTTGGTGGCAGGTGCTGGGCTATGCCATCGTCGGCCTCGGCGCCTGCGTCTACTCGCCCGCGAAATACGGCATCCTGCCCGAGATTCTCCCGGCGGAACGCCTGGTGAAGGCCAACGGCACGGTCGAGATGCTGACGCTCATCGCCATCCTCGGCGGATTGGGTGGCGGCGCGATGCTCTATGATCACGGCCGCTCGCTCCCGCTCTGCTATGCGGTCTGCCTCGGACTCTACCTGCTCGCCTTCATCCTCAATGCCCTGATGGACCGCACGCCGCACAACGCCGCCGCGACGCTCCGGCACAGCATCGGCGAGTTCGGCACGAGCCTGCGCCGCCTGCTGACCCACGCCCGGCTGGGCCGCGTTCTCCTCGGCTGCGGCCTGTTCTGGTTCACCGGCGCCACCCTCCGCAGCAATCTCCAGGGCTGGGGTCTGCAAGTGTTTCAACAGGCCGGCGTGACGGAGGTCAGCAACCAGAAGCTCGCCCTCCTCAAAGTCGGACTGATTCTCGGCATCGTCGCCGGCAGCCTGCTCGCCGGCCAGCTTCACAAGATCGGCGACCTGAGCTGGTCGCGGCGCTATGGATTCCTCATGGCCCTCGGCATCCTTTTGCTGGGCCTGCTCGGGGGAAAGTTCGGCCTCGCCGCCGTGGTGGTCGCGTTGGTCGCGGCGGGGATTTGCGCGGGGCTGCTCATCGTGCCGCTCAATGCCACCCTGCAAAACGAGAGCGACCACACCAAGCTCGGCAAGACCATCGCGATTCAGAATTTCGTCGACTACCTCGCCATGCTCCTCGGCGCCGGCTTCCTCGGGGTGCTCACCCACTTCGGTTTCTCCCCCATGCAGGTCTTCCTCGCCCTGCCGGTCTCACTGGGACTCATCGCCCTCGCCCTGCGCATGCCCGCCGGCCAACCCGTGCCGGCTAAACCATGAGAACCTTTCTCCGCTTCATCGCCCGCCTCTGCTTCCGGTTCCGCGCCTACAACACCGAGGCGCTCACGACGCCGGGTCCGGTGTTGCTCGTGCCCAACCATGTCTCGTGGCTCGACTGGCTCTTCCTCGGCGCCGTGCTCGACGACGACTGGAAATTCGTCACCTCCTCCACGACCGCCGAGACCAGTTGGGTGCATCGGAAAATGATGCTCAACTCCCGCACCTTCCCGGTCGACAACACTTCGCCCTACGCCCTGCGTGACATGTCCGAATATCTGGAAAAAGGCGGCCGGCTCGTCCTGTTCGCCGAGGGGCGAATCACGCTCAGCGGCAGCCTCATGAAGATCTACGACGGCACCGGCTTCCTGATCCGCAAGACGGGCGCGAAGGTCATCACCTGCTACCTGCGTGGCGCCAGCCGGGGTCGCTTCGTGCGCCACAAAGGCTGGCGCCGGTGGTTCCCACGCGTCTCGGCGCATTTCAGCCCGGTGTTCACCGCGCCGGCGTTCGAGAACATCTCCCACACCGCCGCCCGTTCGAAAGTGACCAATTGGCTGCGCGACCGGATGACCTTGCAGCAGTTCGAGACCGAAATGGAGTTAGGCCCACGCCATGTGCTGGCCGCCGTCGCGGAGACCGCCGCCAACATCCCGCATCGAATCGCGCTCGAAGACATCACCTTCAAGGAACTGACCTTCCGCCGGCTGCTGGTCGGCGCCGACGTGCTCGCCACGGAGTGGCGCGCACGGCTCGGTCCGGTGGCGGGCGAGAATATCGGCGTCCTCCTGCCGAACATGAACGTCCAGCCCGTCACGCTGCTCAGCCTCTGGGCCGCGCAAAAGGTGCCGGCGATGTTGAACTTCTCCACCGGCATTCCCGTGATGCTGCAATGCGCCCAGCTCGCCGGGTTGAAGCACATCATCACCTCGCGTCAGTTTTTGACCAAGGCCCGGCTCAACCTCGCCCCCCTCGAGGCCGCCGGCATCAAGCTCATCCAGCTGGAGGATGTCAGTCCGGCGATTTCCGGCTTTGCCAAGTTCGCGGCGCTCGTGCGGCACACGCTCTCGACCGGCGCCGGCCTGCGCGACACACCGCTCCAGCCAGAGCAGACCGCCGTCATCCTTTTCACGAGCGGTTCGGAAGGCGTGCCGAAGGGCGTGGCGCTTTCCCACCGCAACCTGCTCGCCAACATCCGTCAGGCCACAGCGGTCATCGACGTGACGGACGACGACCGGTTCTTCAACGCCTTGCCGCTCTTCCACAGCTTCGGCCTGACGGGCGGCCTGCTTTTCCCGCTGGTGCGCGGCTGCTACACCTTCCTCTACCCGTCGCCCCTGCACTACCGCGTGGTGCCGACCCTCGTCTACGACAAGGCCTGCACCGTGCTGCTCGGCACGAACACCTTCCTCAACGGCTACGCCCGCAAGGCGCATCCCTACGATTTCAACTCGCTGCGCTACCTCATCGCCGGCGCGGAGAAGGTGCAGTCCGCCACGCTCGACGCCTGGGCGCGCAAGTTCGGCGTGCGCATCCTCGAAGGCTACGGCGCGACCGAGTGCAGCCCGATGATCAGCCTCAACACGCGCATGGAACCCTCCGTCGGCTCCGCCGGCCGGCTCGTGCCCGGCCTCGAACACAAACTCGAGCCCGTCGACGGCGTCGAGGAGGGCGGTCGGCTTTTCGTCCGCGGCCCGAACGTCATGCAGGGTTACCTCAACCCCGAGGCCAACGCCGCCTTTCAGGCGCTCGGCGGCTGGTATGACACCGGCGACATCGTGGCGGTGGACGCCGACGGTTACCTGCACATCCGCGGCCGGATGAAACGCTTCGCCAAGGTCAGCGGCGAAATGGTGAGCCTCACGGCCGTTGAGGACGCGCTCGCCGGCGCCTTCCCGCAGTTCGGTCTGCGCTGCACTGTCGCCGTGATCGCCCGGCCCGACGAGGACAAGGGCGAGAAACTCATCGCCGTCACCAACGAACCCAAGCTCCAACTCGCCGACCTCCGAGCCGCCATCAAGGCCAAGGGCCTGAGCAACCTCTGCGCCCCGCGCGAGATCACATTCGTCAAAAGCATTCCCAAACTCGGCACCGGCAAGACCGACCACCGCGAATTGGAAAAGATGATCGCCGGACTGTAGGCGCGGCCCAGCGATTCACCCGTTCCTCGTGTGTTCTCTACGTCTACGCGACGGGCTGGCTCGCTCTTCATCCGGCCTGCACTGGACTTTGCGAGCTGGGCCGCCACTCTCGCCGCCATGAAAATCCCCCGTTTTCTGCCGCTGGCTCTGGTTCTTGCCGTCACGGTCTGTGCGCAACCCGCCGCCCGCTCGGTCGACCTCATCACCACCCAGCCGTCCTTCGACCAGTGGGTCGACGTCTTTTCCGACGAGTGGATGCGCGCCAATCCCACCGCCGCCACCATCACGCAGTATTTCTCCGGCACCGAGCAGGACGCGCTTGACCGGAAGCTCACCGCCTTCACGCCCGAGGCCCGGGCCGCCCGCGTCGCGATGGCCCGGCGCGGCCTCGGCGACCTGGCGAAGTTTGACCGCGCCCGGCTCAGCCCCACGCAACACACCTCGGCGGCGGTGCTGCAATGGCAACTCGAGGAGATCGTCAACAGCGAGCCCTTCAACGACTACAATTTTGTCTTCAACCAATTCGGCGGCCTGCACGTGCGGCTCGTGAATTTCCTGAGCCAGACGCACCCCATCCGCAACCGGCGCGACATCGAAAACTATCTCGCGCGGCTCGAGCTTGTCGCCGGCCAGATGGACGAAGGCGTGGCGCAGGCCAAGGACGCCGCCGCCCGCGGATTCCTGATGCCGGACTTCATCACCAAATCCGTCCTCGGGCAGTTCGACCGCTTTCTTGCCGCCGAGCCTGTGAAAAACATCCTCGTCACTTCGCTCGACGAGCGCACCGCAAAGTTGTCGGACGTCTCCGCGGAGGACCGGGCCGCTTTTGTCGCGGCAGCGGAGAAGACGGTCGCCGCGTCGATCATCCCGGCCTTCCAACGGGCGCGGACTCTGCTCCAAGAACAGTTGCCGCTGACCAACGACCATGCCGGCCTGTGCTGGCTGCCCGGCGGTGACGCCGCCTACGCCAACGCTCTCCGTCGCAGCACCACCACCGACCTCACGCCGCAGCAGGTGCACGCCATCGGTCTGCAGGAGGTCGCCCGCATCGAGGGCGTGATGGACGGCCTGTTGAAGCAGCTCGGCTACCGGGACGGCTCCATCAAGGAACGCATGGCGAAGCTCGAAGCCGACCAGCAACCCCCGGCCGAGCCCGACCCACGCCCGAAGCTGCTCTCCCGCTACGAGGAAATTTTGCGCGACGCGGAAAAACGCGCCGACCTGCTCTTCGACCTCCGCCCCAAGGCTCCGTGTGTGGTGAAACGCGAGCCGCCCTTCACGGAGAAAACCGCGGCCGCGCATTACACCGCCCCCGCCCGCGACGGTTCGCGGCCCGGCATCTTCTGGGCGCCGCTGCCCGGCCCGTTCGAAATGGCGACCATGCGCACCCTTGTCTACCATGAGGCCATCCCCGGCCATCATTTCCAGATCGCGCTGCAGCAGGAGATGACGGATTTGCCGCGCTTCCGGCAGGACCGTCTCTTCGGCGGCGCCTCGGCGCATTCCGAGGGCTGGGCGCTCTACGCCGAAAACCTCGCCGCCGAATCCGGCTGGTATGACGGCGACATCGTGGGGCACCTCGGCCAGCTCGACGACGAACTCTTCCGCGCCCGCCGGCTCGTGGTCGACACCGGCCTGCACGCGATGAAGTGGACGCGCCAGCAGGCCATCGATTACGGCATCAAAGCCTCCGAGGTGGAGCGCTACGTCGTCTGGCCGGGCCAGGCCTGCTCCTACAAGGTCGGCATGCTCAAGATTCTCGAGCTGCGCGCCAAGGCGCAGCGCGAGCTCGGCCCGAAATTCTCGCTCAAGGAATTCCACAACACCGTCCTGCGCGCCGGCAACATGCCCCTCGCCGTGCTCGAGCAGGTGATCGACGACTGGGTCGCCACCGCGAAGTGAATCACCTGTAGCGGCGGTCTTTGTTTGCCGCTGTGTTTCAATTGCCATTGCCGGCGGTCACCGACCGCCGCTACAGCAATCCCCGCATGTCCTCCCCGCCCTCCCCCGATCTCGACGCCTATTGCGCGCGCATCGGCTACACCGGCCCGCGCACTCCCACGCTCGCCACCCTGCATGCCATCGCGGCGCACCACGCGGCGGCGATCCCGTTCGAGAATCTCGACGTGCTGCTGAACCGGCCGCCGCGCCTCGACCCCGCTTCCCTTGTGCAGCAGCTCGTGCACGCGCGACGCGGTGGCTATTGCTTCCAACAAAACGGCCTCCTGCTGCACGTGCTCGGCGCCCTCGGCTTTGCCGTGACGCCGCTCTCCGCCCGGGTGCGCCTGCAGCAACCCCGCGACTTCATCCCGCCGCGCACGCACCTGTTCGTCAAAGTCGAACTCGACGGCACCCCGTGGGTGGTCGACTGCGGCGTCGGCAGCTTCTCGCTGACGGCGGCGATCCGGCTCGAAGAGGACATCGAGCAGGCGACCCCGCACGAACCGCGCCGCTTCGTGCGCGCCGGCGGCCGTCTTTTCCATCAGGTGAAGGTGAACGGCGAGTGGACGGATGTCTGCGAGTTCACCGGCGAGGAAATGCCGCTCATCGACCGCGAACTGGCCAACTGGTGGACGAGCACGAACCCCGAATCGAGATTCCGGCAGCGCCTGACCGCGGCGCGCGCCGGCCTCGACGGCACGCGCCGCTCGATCCTCAACCGCGAATTCACCGTGCGGCGTGGCGCGCAGATTATCGAGCAACGCGAACTCACCACCGCCAACGAATTGCTCGAGGTGCTGGCGGAGCATTTCGGCCTGCATTTTCCCGCCGGCACCCGCTTCGGTCCGCCCGGCTCGCCCTGGCCGAGCTGAACCCGCCCGGGAGCGTTTTCGCCCGCGTCGTTCCGCGGGCGAAGAGCGTTTTGTGCAATTTTTTGAGCGCCCGCCAACCTTTACGAAAGCGGGCGGGGGCGTTTCAGAGTGTGGTCGCCGACCAGTGCCTGATTGGCCGCGCTTCCATCCCAAACCCCAACCCCTCCAGGAAATGAATCAGATGACTCATGCCCGTTCCCGAGCGTCCCGGCCCGCCGGCCGCCGGCTGCTCTGCTTAACCGCTGTCGCCGCCTTGCTCGGTCTCCCCGCCACCCGCAGCTGGGCGCAAGCGGCATCCGCCGCCAAGGATGTCGTGACCTTGCCGACCTTCACCATCACGGAAACCCCCGTGAATCCCTACGTCTCGAAGCAGGCTCTCTCCTCTTCGCGCGTGGCCATGGACCTGCAGGACATCCCGCAGACGATTTCGGTCGTCACGAGCGAATTCATGAAGGACTCGATGAGCTTCCGCATGCTCGATGCCGCCAAATACATCACGCCCGTCACCGAATCCACCCTGCCCACCGGTGGCGACCGTTATACGATCCGCGGCTTTCAGGTCTCGCACGAATTCGTGGACGGCATGGAGATCTCCGGCGCGGACGGCTACAGCGCCTCGCTGATGGGCTACAACATCGATCGCATCGAGATCATCAAGGGCCCGAACGCCATTCTCGTCCCCGGCGGCGCCGCCGGCGGCCAGATGAACCCGATCACCAAATCGCCGATCATGAAAAACCAGTCCTCGGCGACCCTCGAGTTGGCCCAATACATCGGCAACGCCTTCAGCTTCGACGTCAACCGCATCGTCTCGGAAGACAAGGGCGTCGCCGCCCGCCTCGTGGCCGCCGTCTGGAAGAACAACGGCTATTGGAAAAACCACTTTCGCGACGGCTTCATGGTCGCCCCGTCCCTGTCCTGGCAGCTCTCGCCCGCCCACAAGCTGACGATCAAGGCCGAGATCATGCAGAACCAGGAGACCAACGGCACCTTCCTCCCCATCGACCCGAGCGTCGGCAGCGACGACTACGCCGTCATCGCCAAGGGTCTGCCCCGCGACTGGTCGTTCGGCAACAGCCAGGATCGCCGTGACCGCGCCACAGAACGCCTGACCTTCGAGCTGTTGTCGGAAATGGGTCAGCACGTCAGTTCCCGCCTCCAGCTCACCGCCAACCACGTGTTGCGCGAGGATCAGGGCGGCACCAGCGGCTCGATCAACGGCATCACCATCACCCGGAATCCGACCACCGGCAAATACGAGCCGGGCGTGGTGTGGACCGTGAACCAAACCGGGCCCGTGGCCATCCCCTCCTCGACCAATGTGCCCCTGCCCGATCCGAGCACCTACGTCTACGGCCGCACCAACGGCAGCGACCACCTCTATTACAACGAGGTGCATCTGCGCAACGACTACGCCATCAAGTTCGAGAGCGACGCCTGGAAATCCACCACCATCACCGGCCTGGCCGCCAACGGCGTGAAGACCCATTGGAAGAGCTTCCCCGCCTACAATCGCGGCAACGTAGCGAACAACAACCTCGCGGGCATCACCTATCCCGACTGGTCCTTCGCCCAACCCTCCGCCCCCGCCAGCGGCCAGAACCGCAAGGCCAAGCAGACGGATTTGCAGCTGTTCGTCTTTGAAAACCTCAATCTCCTGCGCGACCGTGTGATTGTGTCCGGCGGCGTCTCACGGTTCTTCGGCACCCTGGACCGGATCGACGACACCGGCATCCAGCCCAAGCCTTATCCAAGCTACAGCCTCGCCGACACCGCCAAGAGCTACGGCGTCGTGGTGAAACCGATCAAGGAAGTCTCCCTCTACTACAGCCACAACACCTCCGGCGGCACGATGCCCGGCTCGTTGAGCGCCGGCAGCGTGGCCCCGAATTTCCGGGCCTCGGTCGGCGCCCAGAACGAATACGGCGTGAAGACCTCCTTTCTCCACAACACGCTCACCGCCTCGTTCGCCCACTTCGACATCACCTCGTCGAATTACGCCGTGCCGAACAGCGAATACTACGTCCTCGTGGCGCAGGGCAATCTCGCGGCGGCCAACGCGCTGCAAAACCCGCTCTACCTCGATCTCACTTCCAAGGGCTGGGAATTCGAGGGCAGTTACGCCCCGACCCCGCACCTGACGATCATCGGCAATTACACCGATTACCAGATCCGCCAGCCCACCGGCGTCCGCCTCCGCGGCGTGTCGGACAAAAGTTACGGCCTGTATGCCGACTACCGTTTCACCGACGGCGCCCTCAGCGGCTTCGGGGTGAACCTCGGCATGGACTACCGGAGCGACCTAGTCGGCGAAAACGTCAACGCCTTCACCACCACCGTGCCGCTCGCCGGCGGCCTGCTCGTGCCCCAGCAGCCCAGTTTCAAGGTCGCCCCCCGCACCGTGACCAACCTCGGCTTCACCTACCGGGCCAAGGATTGGACCGCCCGGTTGCAGATCAACAACGCGCTCGACGAGGACTACATCATGGGCGGCATCAACCGCAACGCGATGATGGTCGGCGAGCCGCGTAATTTCAAAGGCTCCATCACCTACAACTTCTAAGCCGGCGCGCTTCCCGCCGTTTTCCAGGCCGGCGCCCGATGGCGCCGGCCTGTTTATTTGCGCCGCCGGTCCCGCCACCGGTTGCCAAATCTAACTGACCGATTTCCCGGCGATTGGCCCGGACCGGAGGCGCGGCTAGCTTGCGCCCGCTTCACCCCACCCACGTCCGGATGTTGCGTTACTTCGCCCAAGGCCCGATCCTTTGGAAAAACCCGATGCGCTGCAACACGCGCACGAATTGGGAGTTCTATGCCGTGACCAAGGGGCATTGCGCGCCCGCCTTCCGCGACGGCGAGAAACCTGTTTTGCAGGAAAAAACCCTCTGGGTCTTCGCCCCCGAGTGCAGCCACGCCTGGGTGGACGACCGCCGGAACAAATACCACCGCATCTCCATGCACTTCGGCAGCGTGCCGTATCCGCTCGACGAAATCGTGCGCGAGAAAGGCTGGATCGAGCGCCCGTTGAGCGAGGCCGACATTGCGCACCTCGCGGCCATCGCCGCCGAGGCCGCGCCGCATTACCTGAATCCACACCGGCTCAGCCCCTTGGTTTTTGAACGCCAGTTGATCGACCTCGCCCTGCTCGCCCTCGCCGGCAGCGATGCCGCCCCGCAGCCCGCCCTGCCCGAGCTGGCCAACTTCAAGGTCGAGAGCGCCCTGACCTGGTATGCGGTCAACCTCGCCCGCCGGCCGACTGTCATGGAGGTGGCCGATGCCGTCCACGTCTCCACCAGCCATCTGCGCCGCCTGTTCTGGCAGGTCCGCCGCACCAGCCCCAAGACCGCTTTCCAGCGCATCCGGCTCGACAAGGCGCAGGAACTGATGAGCCGCACGGCCCTCACGCTCGACGATGTCGCCCGCCACTGCGGCTTCGCCAACTCCAGCCATTTCTGCCGCGAATACCGGGCCTGCCACAACTTCACCCCCACGCACTGGCGGAAGCGGCTCATCGACCGGTTCAACAAGCCGTTCAAGCCCGGGGTCGTCGTCACCCGGAATTTCAGCGCGCGCCCCTACGAACGCCTGATGCCGGCGTGAGACCGCGACCCGCGGACTTCTACAACAGCGGCGAAAGCCCGACGACCAACCCGACCACGCCGCCGTAGGCGACATGGCCCGCGACGTGACTCAGGCCCACGAGCAGATCGGCCTCCTTGAATTCCTCCAACGGATGCCGGTCCGCCACCACCCACACCAGCATCAGGCTCACGATCACGCCGTGCAGCGCCCCGACACCCAGCCCGGTCATGAACGACAGGGGCAGGTGCGTGTAGCCGAGCGTCACGAGCAGCAGGGTGTAGACGAGCGCGAAACCCATCGCGGCGGTCGCATGGATGACCAGACCGGTGCGATAGGCGTTGACGCGGGATTTGGTCAGCAGGCTGCCGAGCGCCAGGATCATGTCGCCCTTGGCCAGACCGCCGCGGGCGATCAGCCACATCGCTCCCTCCATGGCCAAACCGCCCAACACACCCGCAATCAATGCCGTGCACAGATACTTCACGAGAAACATCGTCAGATTCATGGGGCCTCCGTGGCTGAGGTTGAGGCCGGCCGGACGCCGTGGTGCGTCACGAGCGGCTGTGCCACGGAAGATACCGACACGCCGGAAAATTGCCACCCGATTGTCGCCCGTTTTGCCCTCGCAATAATTTCTGGCGTCGCGCGGCCTCCCGCGCGAAGTTGTCGCGCACATGAATCCCTTCGCCCTGCTCGCTCCGGTGTTCCTGGCTTTTGAGCTCTGGCAACTCGTGATCAGCGAGCGCTACATGGGCATCAAGCAGATCCGGGTGAACGCCGATCCGCGCGAATTGCCGATGTCGGAAAGGGTCGCCGCATGGTGGAGCATCGGTCTGCTGCTCTACGTGCCGTGGATGTTCACCCTGCTGCTGCATCCGGTCGGTCGCGCCCAGGGCGTCGTGCTGCTCATCGTCACCGCGCTCGGCTACGGCATCCGCACGACCTGCGGCCTCAAGTGGGTGCTGGTTGTCCTCACGTTCGAAGGCTCGATCCGCGTGGGCATGCTCATCTCGCTGCTCGGCATGTCGTGGCGCCGGCTGATGATGTGAAGATCAGCGCCGTGACGACGGCGCGCCGGCCTGGTTGGACCGGGCGAAAAACTCCTGCGCCGCCGTGACGAGCTTGCCGTATTGGCCGTAATCGCCCGCCCACGAGTTGGGCACGCAGACCCGTTTGATGATGCCGCGCCCGATCCGGTCGGGGGCCTCCGCGTCGGGCGTCAGTTCCAGGGCGAACTTCGGATCGTGGGCATGCACCACGTAATGGCGCCCGCTTCCGCGACCGTCCCGATCAATCCGCACAAAGTGGGGGGAGTTCATCGGTGGTGCCGGCAGCATGGCCGCGCCTCCCGGCGGCTCAAGGCCCATCTGCGGGCGGGCGGCGCGGGTTTAGCCTTGAGAAACCACCCTTCCCCGGCGAAAAGAATCGTGCGCGCGCCCCGCCTATGAATCTCGAACCCGCCCCTCGTCTGCCCAAATGGACTTTTCTCGCGATTGATGCCGGCCTGCTGCTCACGGCCTTCCTCATCGCCTACTTCGCTAAAAATCCCTACGCCCCGCTGCCCTTCATCACCGCGGTCCTGCTCGTCGCCGCAGCCGCCGTGGTCGGCCTCGTCCCCTTTCTGATCGATTACGCCGCCGACTCCGCCGAATACATCCAGCAGGAGCGCGCGCGCGTCAGCGACCAGGTGCAGCGGCTGCACGCCGCCGGCGAGAGCCTCGCCCGCGCCGCCGCGCAGATCAAGGCCGTCGAGGAGGCCGTGCACAAGACCGCCCACGCCGCCGAGAACCTGCCCTACCGCATGCAGGAAAAACTCGCCGAATTCAACGAGACCCTCGCGGAAAAAGAGGAAAACGATCGCGAGGCCATCGAGCAGGAACTCACCGAGCTGCGCGCCGCCAACAGCGAGCAGCTCAAGGCCGTCGCGGACAAGATCCACAAGGCCGCCGCCGAGTGGTCCGCGCTGGAAACCGCCACCCGCAAGCAGCTCGCCGCCGCCGAGGCCGCGCTCGCCAAGGTGCAGGGCGCCGCCGGCGACACCGCCGCCAAATTCGAAGCCCGCATGGCCGCCGCGCTGGCCACGCTCGACACGAAGCTCGCCACCCTCGCCGCCCACGCGGCCAAGGCCGCTCCTGTAGCGGCGGTCTATGACCGCCGGGAGAATACTCCAGTCGATGACGGCGGGCACAGACCGCCGCTCCAGAATGATTCCCAGCCCACCCCGGTGGTCGAATCTGTTTCCGTGGTCGAGTCCGCTCCCGCTGTAGAACCGACGCCCGCGGCCGAGGAACCCAAACCGAAAAAGCCGCGCGCACCCCGCAAGCCCAGGACCGAGGAGTCCGCTCCCGTTGCCGAAGCCGGCATGACGTCCGGCGAGTCCTCCCTGCCCGATACTCCGGCCGAAGCCGCGCCCGCCGAACTGTCGGTCGAGGCTCCGGCGCAACCCGAAGCCTCGGCCTCTTCCGACGGCGCCACCCGGCTGCTCGCCACCGCCTACATCGGCATCGGCAACAAGCTTTTCATCCGCGGCGACGGCCCGGGCCTCAGTTGGGACAAAGGCGTGCCGATGCAATTTGTCTCGATCGGCAAATGGGGCTGGGCGACGCACGACGCCACCGGACCCGTGGCCTGCAAGCTCTACAAGAACGACGAGACCGAGGCCCTCACCGGCGAGGTCACCCTCGAACCCGGCAAACACGTCGAGATCACCGCGCTGTTCTGACCCCGGCCTCCCGGCTGAATCACCGTTCCGCCGCGTTATTTTTTGAATATTTCGGCGATCCGCTGCGACTTAACGGACGCTGGTGAGTTCTTCCCCTGGGTTCACCCGCCTTTCCCATGAACATCCGTCCCTCCTCCCTGCTGTCCGTCGCGTTGGTCGCGGCGGCGCTCCTCGCCACCGCCGGCTGCATCTCGACGCACGAGACCGTCTATGCCGACAACGCCCCGCGCACGAAGATCGCCTTCGCCAGCGACAAGGCCGGCGCCACTTTCTACGAGGCGCTCTCGCGTGCACCCGAGTCCCGCCGGCGCACCGAAAAGCACACCAGCGTCAACCTGATCCTGATCGACGTCGAACAGCGCACCGTCGCCGGCCCGAACCAGGCCTTCAACGAAGCCGTGGCGTTCTGCGACACCAACCGCGACGGCGTGATCACCGAGGCGGAAGCCGACATCTTCGCCGCCGCCTGGCCGAAATCCCGCGACTGACCAGGCCCGGCGGCTGGTTTAATAATGTGGCGGGCGTTCGTCCGCCGCTTCGCCGGAGTCCGGCGCGCCACCGGTCACCTGCGCGCGCAGCACCAGCAATTCCCGGCGCAATTTCGCGAATTCATCGCTGAGCTCCAGCATGGCCTTGTCCTGCTGCGCGACATGCCGCTGCAGGTGCGCATAGCGTTCCTCCAGCAGGGTCAGGCGTTCGGCATCACTCATGGCGCGCATAATGCGAATTGCCCCGTCGCACTCAAACCCTACTTTCACGGCAACGATGAATCGATTGGTCTCCTCCATCGCCCTGGCCCTGTTCGGTCTTCTGGTGTCGTCCTGCACCACGACAATCAAACCTCGGGCGAACGACGGCCCGCTGATCCTGATCTCGATCGACGCCTTTCGCTGGGACTATCTGCAGAAATACGACGCGCCCACGCTGCGCCATCTGGCCGTCGGTGGCGTGCACGCGACGCGGATGACGCCTAGCTTTCCCTCCAAGACGTTTCCCAACCACTACACACTCGTCACCGGACTCTACCCCGAGCACCACGGCATCGTCGGCAACTGGTTTTTCGATCCGGCGTCGGGCGAAACCTTCGGCATGAGCAAACCCGACAGCAACCACGACGCCCGCTGGTGGGCGGAAGGCGAACCGGTGTGGATCACCGCCGAGAAGCAGGGCGTGCGCAGCGCCTGTTTCTTCTGGCCCGGCTCGGAAGCGGAGAACCGCGGGTTGCGCCCGTCGTTCTTCGAGCCCTTCAACGCGAAAATGCCCGCGGCGGCGCGCGTGGACGGCCTGCTCGCCTGGCTGGATTTGCCGGCGGACCGGCGGCCGCGCTTGCTCACCCTGTATTTCGAAATGGTCGATCACAACGGCCACAAGTTCGGGCCCGACGCCCCCGAGACCGCCGCCGCCGTGCACGAGGCGGACCTGGCCGTCCGCCGGCTGCTCGACGGGCTGGCCGCGCGCGGACTGCGGGACAAGACCAACCTGGTCATCGTCTCGGACCACGGTATGTCGCCCTGCGGACCGGACCGGATCGTCTTTCTGGAAGATCTCATGCCGATGTCCCGGGTGCAGGTCGACTCCACCGGCCCCGTCGGCGGGGTGCGCCCGCTCCAGGGCACGGCGGCGGAACTGGTGGCCGCCATCCGGGCCAGACATCCGGCGCATATGCAGGCCTACTTGCGCGAAGAGGTGCCGGCCCGGTTTCACTATCGCGACAATATCCGCATCTCTCCCGTCGTGCTCATTGCGGACGATCACTGGAACATCGAGAGCAAGGCCGGCTGGCCGAAGCGCGCCCCGACCTACAACCTCGGTTCCCACGGCTGGGATCCCGCCTTGGCGAACATGGGCGCGCTCTTCATCGCCAGCGGTCCGGCTTTCCGTCACGGCGTCGAGATTCCCGACGTGGAAAACATCCAGGTCTACAACCTGCTTTGCGCCACGCTCGGCCTCAAGCCCGCGCCGAACGACGGTGACCAACGCCTCGTGCGCGCCGCCTTAGTCCAGTAAGCGGCGCAGCGCTTCCGGATTGTCCACCGGTTGCTGGCAGGCGAAGTTTTCGCAGACATAGGCCGCGACCTGGCCGTTCACCGGTTTCATTTCCGCGAGATAGGGTTTTCGCTCGGCGAGCCAACGCTGGCCCTCCATTCCATCGGCGCACAACAAAGCCCGGCGCGTTCCGAGCTTTTCGTGCAGCACCGCGGCCAGGGAGCGAAATTCCTCCGAGGTGGGATCGCCCGCCAACACCACGGTCCGCGGCTCGGCAAGCGCCAGCTCCAGCGCGCACAGCATCTGCGGCAAGGCCTGCGGCGCCCGGCTCCATTGCGGGCGCAAAGCCTCGATGGTTTTCAAGGCTCGCTCGCGATAGTTCGATTTTGGAGGCGCGGCGACCTCGCCGCGCGAAACCGCTCCATCTCCGATCATCCACTCCAGCCGCAGCAGGTTCGTCGCCGCGACGGAATTGGCTGCGGGCTCGGCTCCGTCGTAATCCTCCTTCAGCCGCACGATCACCGTGGCGTCGTCCGCCCGGGAATTGAAATAACCTCCGTTCTCCTCGTCCCAAAACAGCTCGTCCATTTTCGTCTGCAGCTTTCCCGCCCACTGCAACCAGCGGATTTCGAAACCCGCCTCGTAGAGATCGAGCAGACCCTGGATCAGATACGCGTAGTCCTCGGCAAACCCCCCGATGCTGCTCCGGCCCTCGCGCCAGCTGCGAAACAGCGTGCCGGTCGACGCATCATAAAGCTCCCGCGCGATGAACTCCGCCGCGCGCGTGGCGACAGTCAGATATTCTGGAGCCGCGGCGACCCCGCCGCGGGAATCGTGCGCCGGGGCCGGCGCACCTCCAAGGATCACGTGACCCTTGGCCAGTGCCGAGATCATCAGCCCGTTCCATGCCGTGATGATCTTGTCGTCGAGATGCGGACGCGGACGCTTCGCCCGCACTGCCCGGAGCTTTTCCAGACAAGCGAGCAACTGCACACTGGCCGGCTCGATCTCCAACCCAAACTCCCGGGCCGTCACCGCCAGCGACTGGCGCTGCATCAATATGTTCTTCCCCGTGAACTCGCCTTGCGGATCGTGCGCCACGTTGCCCTCGTCCTTCACGCCGTAGTGCGCGCAGAGGAAATCCGCATCCGCTCCAAGCCCGGCCTCCAGTTCCGCCTTCGTCCAGACATAGAACGCGCCCTCGGCGTGTTCTTTGCCGCCGGTTCGCAACAGACTGTCCGCATCCTCCGCGGAGTAGAAGCCGCCCTGCGGGCTCGTAAGATCGCGGGCAACGTAATCAAAAATATCCCGCGCGACCCACGCGTAGGTTTCGCGGCCGGTCGCCTGCTTCGCCTCGAGAAAGTTCAGCGCGATCTGCGCCTGATCGTAGAGCATTTTCTCGAAGTGCGGCACGAACCATTGCTCGTCCACCGCGTAGCGGTGAAACCCGCCGCCCACGTGGTCGTGCAGGCCGCCCTCGGCCATTTTCTGCAGCGTGTGCGCCGCCATCCTGACGGCGTCGGCGCCCAGTTCCGATTGCACCCCCTGCAGCGCCGCGCTGCGGAAGAGAAAATTGATCACGGACGCCCGGGGAAATTTCGGCGCCCCGCCGAATCCGCCCCACGGGGCGTCGAACGCCTCGTAGAAATACTGGTAGCCCTTTTCGAAGGCATCGCCGGCCGCCTCGTGCAGGAGCTTGGCCGGGGCGGCCGGATTCGCGACTTCCTGCGCCGGCCCTTCCGCCGCGAGACGCCGCAACGCCTGCACGACTTCCTCGGCACCGGTCTCGATTTTCTGGCGCTGCTCGGCCCAGTGGCGGGTGATGGCGTTGAGCACGGTCACAAAACCCGGCCGGCCGTGCCGGTCATCCGGCGGGAAATAGGTGCCGCCGAAGAACGGTTTCAGGTCCGGCGTCAGCCACACGCTCATCGGCCAGCCGCCATGACCGGTGGTCTGTTGCACGTAGTTCATGTAGACGCGGTCGAGATCGGGCCGCTCCTCGCGGTCGAGTTTCACCGGCACGAAGTCGCGGTTGAGGATCGCGGCGACGTCCGGGTTCTCAAACGACTCGTGCGCCATGACATGGCACCAGTGGCAGGTCGAGTAGCCGATGCTCAGGAAAACCGGCTTTTGCTCCGCCCGCGCCTTGGCAAACGCCTCTTCGCTCCAAGGAAACCATTCCACCGGATTGTCCGCGTGCTGGCGCAAATAGGGGGATTTCTCGGCGGCGAGGCGGTTCGGCATCTTGGCGGAGAACAAGGCCAACCCCGGCCGTAACGCAAATCCCGTATGCCCCGGAGTTGCATTTGCTTTGGTTTTACCCACCCTGCCCGTGTCTGCTGACTGCTGCGTTCGTCTAGACATGCCTTACACTCCACGCCCACCACAGGCTTCGGCCTTCAAGTTGCTGCCGCTTTTCTGGCAGCTTCAGTTCGCGGGTTGGGGTGCCTTCGCGATCCTTTCCTTGCCGTTGAAGCAGATCGCCTTCGGTTCATTGACGGCGGCCGGGCTGGCTTCGGCGTGTCAGCTGCCGATCGGCCTCGCCCTCTCCACGCTGTTGCGCCGGTTTTACCTCTGGGTTCAGCCCACGCGCCAGCGTTTCATCCGCGCCGCCTTGGTGGTGTCGGCTGCCAGTGTCGTCGCCTGCGTTGTCGATGTCGCGATCAGCATGCCGATCACTCGCTGGCTGGGCGTCTCCGCCCGATCCGAATTTGTCGGACCCGCACTCTACTTCTTTCGCGCCGCCGTCTATCTGATCTGGAGTCTGGGCTACTTTCTGATCAAGGCGTTGCTCCGCAACCGCGAACAGGCCTTCGCCGCCGCCGTCAAGGAGGAGCGGCATCGCCTCGAACTGCTGCGCTACCAGCTCAACCCCAATTTTCTCGCCAAGTCGCTCGCGACCATCTCCCACCAGATCGGGGTCAATCCCGCGACGGCACGCGTCATGACCTCGCGCTTGAGCGATTTTTATCGGAACACCTTGCGCCACACCGACGCCGGTCAGTTTCCCACCATCGGCGATGAACTGGCCTTGCTGCGCGCCTACCTCGACGTCGAGCAACTGCGCCTGCGCGACGCCCTGCACGTGCGCTACGATGTGGATGAAAGTCTGCTGCCCCGGCCCTTGCCGCCCATCTTGTTGCTGCCGCTGGCGGAAAGGGCCGTCCTGAGTGGTGAAGCCACGCCCGACAAACCCCTCGCGATCACCATCACCATTCAGCGTGACACCGACGGTCGCCTGCTGCTGGAGATCGGGCATTCCGGCCGGATCCACGTCTCCCGGCCGCCTTTCGCTGATCTCGAGGAACCGGGGTTTGCCGAAGTCCGCGCCAGTCTCGACCACCACTATTCGGGAAACTATCGCTTCCGGCTCAGCCAGGACAGTTTTCAGGTGCGCGCGACGCTCAGCCTGCCACTGGCCGGCTGATCCGCGGAAGCCGGCACTTCGCGTTTCGCGAAGGCCGGGTCCGGGTCGAGGTCGCTGGATTCATGCGGAGCGGAATCGTCAGGGCGCGTCCGCCCTCAGCTCAGAACGTGAGGAGGTGGAAGCCATCGCGCTGCAATCCGAGCAGGCTCGGCAGGCCGGAGGTGCCGGGCACGGCGTTGGCGGTGATCCGGGCGAGTCCCTGGTCGTCGGCGCCGAAGACGTCGGCGCAGCCGCAGGAGACACCCACGACGGTGTCGAGCACCTGCTTGTAGAGTCCGTGCACGGGATGCGCAGGCTGGTTGAGCACGGCGGGCCAGCGCGTGCCAGCCCCGGCGAAAAGCACCTGCACGGGCACGCCGGCTGACTTGTATTCGAAGGCGACAGCGAGGGCGTTGAAGACGCGGCCGAGGGCCTCGTCGGAACCGGCTTTGGGATCGGAGAGAACGATGATGGCGGTTTTCATGATGGGATGACGGTGGTTTTGGGTTTGTTTGCTTGGGTGGTGAAACCGGCCGGAAAATCCGGCCGGAAAGTAACAAGATCAGTTGGTTTTCGCGCCGCCTTGGGCGGCGGCCAGCGCGGCTTCGAGTTCGGCGATGCGCTGCTTGAGCGGCGCGGCGGCCCGCTCGACTTCCTCGGCGGTGAAGCGGGGCGTGATGTATTTCGGGCAGTTCCAATCGTAACCGGTGACCCGGATGCGAAACAGCCGCTCGACCAGCCGCTCCGGCACGCCTTCGGGCGCGAGTTCGGCCGCGAGCGCAGGATGCGAGACCGCGGGCAGGATTTCGGCATGCCCGATGATCTTCAGTCGCTCGCGGCGCGGATAATCCATCAGGAAGAGGGCCACGCGGTCATTGGCGGCCACATTGCCGGTTGTCAGGAGCTGGCGGTTGCCCGACAGATCGGCAAAGCCGAGCGTGTGGCGGTCCAGTAATTTGAGGAATCCCCGCGGTCCGCCGCGGTGCTGGATGTAGGGCCAGCCATCCTCGTTGACGGAGGCCAGATAAAAGCTGTCGCGCCGCTGGATGAAGACTTCCTCCTGTGCGCCCAATTCGTCCAGGCCGGGAGCCGGCGGCACCTTTTGCGCACGCCCGTAGTAGGTCTCCTGCGCGCGAAGGACCGCAGGAGTGAGCGCGGTATGGAGAAACTGGTGGGCCATGGCGCGGGACTAGACAGAGCTGTCTATCTCAACGCAAGCACCATCTAGACAGGTCTGTCTATTTTCTTGCCGCGTCGCTGCACCCGGTCCAACTTGCCGCCATGTCCTCCGCCGCCTCCGTCCCTGAGCCCGCTTCCGCCAAACGCGCGCACCTCATGGCGACGGCCCAGCGGCTGTTTTATCGCGACGGCTACCGGATCGTCGGGATCGACACGCTGCTGGCCGAGGCCGGCGTGGCCAAGATGACCCTCTACAACCATTTCGCGTCCAAGGAGGAGCTGATCGTGGCCGTGATCGAAAAACTCGACGCGGAGGTCCGCGCCGCGCTCGCCGCTGCCGTGGAAGCGGCCGGCCGTTCGCCGACGCGGCGCCTGCTGGCGGTGTTCGACTGGCTGGCGACCTGGTTCGAGAGCGACGACTTCAAGGGGTGCGCCTTCATCCGCGCCTTGAGCGAATATCCCGATCCGGCCCATCCCGTGCATCAGGCGGCCTGGCGGCACAAGCAGGCCGTGAACGCCATGCTGCGGGAGCTGGTGGCCGGAACCGGCGCCGCCCACCCGGCGGATTTGGCGAATACGCTCAGTCTCCTGATCGATGGCGCCACGCTGACGGCGCACGCCACCGGCTCCTCCGCGTCCGCCGCCACCGCCCGCGCCGCCGCCACCGCCTTGCTTAAACAGGCCAATGCGTGAATCCGCGCCGGCGGAGCCGCCTGCCCGCCAGTCGTTTCCGGAGCCGCCAAAGAAGTTGAAAGTGCGCGATTGACCGCGACCGGATGACCCGGCTTGCTCGCGCGTTTTCCATGCTGACCCTAGCCGATGTCGCCAAGTCTTACGGCACCCGGGAACTCTTCTCCGAGGTGTCGCTGTTTGTTGCGCGCACGGATCGCTTCGGCCTGGTCGGGCCCAACGGCGCGGGCAAATCCACGCTCTTCAACCTCATCCTCGGCGAGGAGACGCCCGACGAGGGCACCATCGAGTGGGAACGCGGCGCCGATTTCGGCTACCTGCCGCAGGAAAGCGCCCCGGTGCGCGACGAGAGCATCCTCCAGATCGCCACCAGCGGCAAGAAACTCGTCCCGGAAAACGACGACGATTACGACATCGACTGGACCCTCGAACCGCGCGCGAAAAAGATCCTTGCCGGCCTGGGCTTCCGCGAGTCCGACCACGAGAAGCCCGCCAATTCCTTCTCCGGCGGCTGGGTCATGCGCGCCCACCTCGCCCGCCTGCTCGTCAGTGAGCCCGCCCTGCTCATGCTCGACGAGCCGACCAACCACCTCGACCTCGAGGCGCTGCTCTGGTTTCAGGACTACCTGACGCGTTATCCCGGCGGGCTGGTCATCATCTCGCACGACCGCGAATTCCTCAACGTTCTCTGCAACGGCATCCTCGAGTTGCGTGGCGGCACGCTGAACAAATACACGGGCAACTACGACGACTATCTCAACGAGAAGGACGCCCGCAAGGAGCAGCAGGCCGCGCAGTTCAAGAACCAGCAGCGCGAGATCGCCCACCTGCAGAAGTTCGTCGACCGCTTCGGCGCCAAGGCCTCGATGGCCTCGCGTGCCAAGTCCAAGGAGAAGCAGATCGAGCGCCTGAAGGAAGTCGCGGTCGAGGAGCCTTGGGAGGATCTCAAGCGGATCAACTTCCGCTTCCCCCAGCCGCCGCGCTCCGGCCTCAAGGTCATCAATCTGAAGAACGTCCAGCAGGCCTACGGCGACCACGTCGTCTACCGCGACCTGAACTTCGAGGCCGAGCGCGGCCAGAAGATCGTGCTCGTCGGACCGAACGGCGCCGGCAAGTCCACGCTCCTGAAAATCCTCGCCGGCAACCTCCCGATCCAGGGTGGCGTGCGCGACCTCGGCAGCAACGTCGTGCCCGGCTACTTTGCCCAGAACCGCGCGGACAACCTGAAGCTCGACCTCACTGTTTTCGAAAACGTGATGGAGCTGCGAACGAACGAAAACCAGCTCACGGAACAGCAAGCCCGCGCCGTGCTCGGCGGGTTCCTTTTCCGTAAGGACGACGTCCACAAGAAGGTGTCCGTCCTCTCCGGCGGCGAAAAATCCCGCCTCGCCCTCGCCCGCCTGCTCGTCAATCCGCCCAATCTGCTGCTGATGGACGAGCCGACCACCCACCTCGACATCCCGTCCATCGACGCGCTGGTCAACGCGCTCAAGAACTACGAGGGCACGTTCATCTTCATCAGCCACGACGTCTACTTCATCCGGCAGCTCGCCAAGAGCGTGCTGCATGTCCACTCGGGCCGGCTGACGCCCTACGCGGGCGACTACGATTACTACCTCGAGAAATCCAAGGCCACGAACGCCCGCGCCGCGCTCACCGCCGGCTTTACCGACGCCCGGCCGAAGCAGCAGGTGGCGGCAGCGAAACCCGTCGCCTCCGCCAAGCCGAACCCGGCCGATTTGAAGAAACTCCGCACGGAGATCAGCCACCTCGAACAGAAAGTGGCCGAGCTGGAGACCAAACAGAACGACCTCACGGCCGAACTCGAGGCGCCGGAGACCTACAATTCACCCGGCAAGGCCCAGCACCTGAACCGCGAACTCAGCGTGATCGTCGACCAGCTCGCCACCGCCACCGCCGAGTGGGAAAAGGCGGCCACGCGCCTGACCGAATTGGAAAAGCTGTAGGGCGGGCGCTCTCGACTTCCCTGCTCACGTCGGTTTCATGGCCGTGCCCCAGGCACTCCATCTCTCGATGTCTCCGCCCGTGCAGCCGCTCCTCGACAACATCATTTGGCACGCCCTGTCCGGACCGCAGGCCAAGTATTCTGTCGGAACCGACCAGGTGCGGCGTTACGCCCCGGGATTCTCGCCGATTGTCGGCTCGAAGGATCCCGCCCAACCGGACCTCGCCGCCCTGGCCCCGTTCTGCGAACCCGGCGAACATTTCTACTGCGGCGGCTGGACGGGGAACGCCCCCGTCGGCTGGCACATCGAGGAGGAGTCCACGATGTTCCGGATGATCTGGGCGGCGCCCATGCCCGACAACGATGAAGCCGACGACGCCGTGCAACTCGGGCCGGAGCACGCCGCGCAGGCGCTGGAGCTGGCCACCCTGACCAAGCCCGGGCCCTTCGGCCGGCGGACCATCGAGCTGGGCGATTACTTCGGCTATTTCGACGGGCCGCGTTTGATCGCGATGGCCGGCGAGCGCATGCAGGCCGGTTCGCTGCGGGAGATCAGCGGCGTCTGCACGCATCCCGATCACCAAGGTCGCGGGTTGGCGCGCCGGCTCATGGGCAAACTGATTCGGCGCGAGATGCGGTGTAACGAGACGCCGTTTCTCCACGTCATGCGCGACAACCCCGCCCACGCCTTCTACGAGCGCATGGGCTTCCGCGACCACCGGGAGATTGTCGTGCGCGTGGTGGCGTTCGGTTGAGCGGCGTCACGGCGTTCCGGTTTCAGGTGCGCCGCAGCACGAGCATGCTGCGGCTGCCAATGAAGAACTCGTAATCGACCGGCACGACCTCGCTATCCACGCCCAGCCCGAGCAACTCGCGTCTCAGGCGCCCGAGTTCAGCGTAGGGTTTCCCGTCGGCGCCGCACACCGGATGGATGCGGACCTCGCCGTTGCTGACGCGCGCCAGCTCGGCGCAGGCCGCAAGGTGCCAGGCGAAATCGAACCGCGCCGCGTAGATGAAAAGCAGGTGCGCGCAGAGCACGAGGTCGAAGGCGCCGTCGAGAAACGGCAGCCGCGGCAGCGCACCACGCACGTAGCGTCCGTGCCGGACATTGCCCTCGTAGTCGGCGAGAAACCGCTGGGCCGCGGCGCGCCGGTCGCTGGCGGCGGCCGCGATCGACGGGAAGGACTTCAGCCGGAAGAGCGACGCCTTCGCCCGCATCTGAACGAACATTTTTTCGTAATCCTGCCGGACCTGCTCGGTCAGGGCGTGCACGGAGCGGTCATACAGCGGATCCACGGCCACGGCGTCGATGCCGTGCCGCACGGCCTCGGCGGTGAACGACGCGGGCCCGGCGGCCACATCGAGCACGACACACCGGCGCAGTTTGACGGGATTCAGCGCAAAGAACTTCGTGTATTCCTCGAGGGTGCGGCCGAAGAACGACACGACGGGCAGTTCCATCCGGACAGGTGTCCTGACAGCGGGTGGTGGCGGAGCGGTGAGCGTAGGCATGACTTGGCTGGGTTGGGGGTGGGAAAATAAAAAACCCGACTCGGTTGAGTCGGGCTCGGCAGTGGAGGAGAGATGTCTGGTTTTCTGGTTACGTGTGGTTCACGTGTCTCCCACTGTGCCGAGCCGGTCCTTTGGACCAAACGCGCATGCCGGCGGCCTTAATGGCGGTCGGAAGAGCGTGGCGCAGATTGACGGAGAGATTCACGAGGTGGGTTGATGCGGGGAATGCGCTTCTCCTGCAAGCGAAAATTCTGGGCGTCACGTAGCCACGAGCGTGAGCGAGTGGATCCGACACCCACTCGCTCACGCTCGCGGCTACATCAATCAGAGGCGCAAAAAGGCCCGGACCTTCCGTGGTCCGGGCCGGAGTCGTGATCAAAAATATGACCTGGAACTGGCGCTCAGCTCTGGCGGTTGAACAGATTGCGCGCGGCCAAAAACGGTGCCTGCGTGAACGAGGGGCGAACCTTGACCTCGGTCTCCACCTTGGCCTTCACCTGTGCCGCGGCCGTGAGCTCCTGCTCACGCATCTTCACCCAAGCCTCGCGGCGGGCGACCTCGACTTCGCGAGCATGGAGCCGTTCCTCGCGGTCCTTCAGCGCCATGCGATCGTCGCACAGGCCCCGCCGGGCCGCCTCAAGCAGGGCGTGCGCCCGGTTGTATTTCTCCCATTCGGCGTCGAGATTCTTGGTATCGGGCGCCGAGGTGACGTAATATTGCGCCGTCTGCTGCGGCGGACGGCTGTTGTGGGCGTGTTCGACCAGCAGGCGAAGCCGTTGCTCATATTCGCGCAGACTGGCTTCCTTCTCGTGCATGGCCTCCATGTCGCTGGTGAGCTGCGAGCGCAGTTTTTCGAGGTGCGCGACCTCCTGATTTTCGTGGGCGGTGGTCATATGTAAGGTGACGACTCACCATAACAGGGATGGTTCACGTCGCCTAGGGCTCGGGCGGGCATTTACGCAGCGTTTACCACTGAGCCGCCGGCTTTTACGGAAATATGAAAACCTGGCTGCGATTTTTTGCGCGGCGTCTCGCCACCCGCTGATTTAAGTTCGCGCAACCTATGCCTCGCGGGGTGAGGGCACCCCGTCCGAACTGCCGCGACGGCACACCTCAGGCCCGGAACATCACGTCCTCGCGGTTGAACATCCGCACGCAGAACGCCAGGGCGATGGCGGCGTAGACCGTGGTCGAGCCGAAGATGAGCGCGATGTATTGCCAGTGCCACACGCCCGAGAGCATCTCCTTGCACACGAGCGAGAGATTGAGGATCGGGATGAGCGAGGTCTTCACGCTCAGGTCGATGCCGGGCAGCATGCCGAGCATCGCCGGCATGATGACCACGATGATGAACGGCGAGACGTAGCTCTGCGCCTCCTTGTAGCTTTTCGCGAAGAGCGAGATCGCCAGCAACAACGCGGCGAAGAGCACCGCCACGGGCGCGATCATGGCCACCACCCCGAAGATGCCCAACGGGTCGATGATCGGGATCGTGCCCCCGGCGGCCGCCGCCTTGGCCCCGGCCGCCCCGCCGCCGGCGAAGGACATGATGCCGATGACCGCGCTCAGCGCCATCGAGGAGAGCGACAACAGGATCGTGGTGACGGAAGCGGTCAGCACCATGAGGAATTTGCCCAGCACGATGTTCAGCCGGTTCACCGGACTGCAGAGCAGCGTCTCCATCGTGCCGCGCTCCTTCTCCCCCGCGGTCAGGTCGATCGCGGGATACATCGCCCCGGTGAAGCTCAGGATGATGATGATGTAGGGGATGAATCCGCCGATGGCGTTGCCACCGACCTTTTCGGGCGGCGCGACATTCTCCCATTTGATTTCAAACGGCTTCACCAGGGTGACGGGCAGGCCGCGGTCCGTCAGCCGGGTTTCCACGGTCTTCTCGCGCAGCGCGCGGAAAAACTTGTCGAGCTCGCCGGCGCCGAGGCCGGACTTCAATTCGCCCTGATAATGGTAGATCATCACGGTCTGGGGCGTGCTCGTCTTCAGCGAGGCCTCGAAACCCGCCGGGATCTCGACGGCCACGCGAACCCGCTTGTCGGAGATGAGCTGCTTGTAGTCGGCGGCTCCATCCACGACATGAAACTTCTTGTCCGCCTTGAGCGCGGCGACCACGGACGGCGAATCGGCGCCGTTGAGGATGACGACCGAGGTGGCCTCCTCCTTCGCCTGCCGGATGACCTTGGACATGACCGTCCCGACGCCAAACATCAGCACCGGGATGATCAGGGTCGGGATGACGATCATGGAAATGAGCGTGCGGCGGTCGCGGAGCGAGTCGCGCAGCTCCTTGAGATAGATCGTGGTGATATATTTCCAGTTCATGGCGGGTTCCTCAGTTTTTCAGTGCCGCCGCCAGGGCCGCCTCGCCGCCCACGGCCTTGACGAAGATCTCCTCCATGTCGGTCTCGCCGAAACGCTGCTGCAGTTCCGCCAGCGTGCCCTCGGCGACCAGCCGGCCGTCGTGGATGATGCCGATGGTGTCGCAGAGTTTCTCCACCTCGCTCATGACATGGGTGGAATAGATGACGGTCTTGCCGCGGTTGCGGCAATCGCGCACGAATTTCACGATCGAACGCGCCGTCATGACGTCGAGCCCGAGCGTTGGCTCGTCAAAGATCATCACCGCCGGATCGTGGATGAGCGTGCGGGCGATGGAGGTCTTCTGCTTCATGCCAGTGGAGAACTTGTCGCAGCGCCGGTCGAGGAATTCGTCCATGTCGAGCTCGGCGGACAACTGCCGGATGCGCGCCTTGATCGCGTCGTCGGGCATGCCGTTGAGGCGGCCGAAATAGGTGATCATTTCCCGGGCGGTCAGCCGGGCGTAGAGGGCGGTGCTGGCGGCGAGAAAACCGACATTGGCCCGCACCAATTCGGAGGCGCTCTGGGTGTCGTGGCCCGCGAGCCGCGCGGTGCCGCTGGTCGGTTGGAGCAGCGTGGCGAGCAGGCGGAGTGTCGTGGTCTTGCCCGCGCCGTTGGCGCCGAGCAGGCCGTAGATCTGCCCGGGGCGGCAGGTGAAGGAGACGTTGTCGACGGCGGTGATGACGCCGCGCTTCTTGTCCTTGAAGGTCTTGGTCAGGTTGTGGGCTTCGATCATGGTCAGCAGCCGGAACGGCGGTTTCTGAAGACAAGGCCGAACACGATGGCGAGCGCCGCACCGACGGCCACGCCGGTGGCGGGGCCACTGGAGACGGCGAGGGCGGTGCCCACGCCGACGCCGATCGCAACGCCACGTAGGTTGAGGGGGAATGGCTTGGATTGGTTCATGGGGAAATCACAGACTCATGCGTTCGCGGAAATCCTGGGCCTGGCGGCGCGACAGCTCGACCTTGAGGCCGCCGCGCAGCTTCACCAGCAGGCCGCCGCTGAACCACGGCTCGATGCCCTCGACCCATGCGAGGTTGATGACCTGCTTGCGGTTTGCGCGGAAAAAATGCCGGCCGTCCAGCCGTTCCTCCATCGCGGTGAGCGAGCGGAACAGCTGCGGTTTCTGGTCGTCGAAATGCAGCCGCGTGTAGTTGCCCTCGGATTCGAGCAGACGGATGTTCTTCACCGGGACAAACCAGCAGCGGTCGCCCTCGCGGACGAAAACCTTGTCCTCGAGCGACAGACGGTGCGTGGCCGGACCGCCCTCACCAGGGATAGGCGGTTTGCTGCCGCGATGACGCAGTTTTTCCAGCGCCGCGACCAGCCGGTTGGGATCGACGGGCTTGAGCAGGTAGTCGAGGGCGTTGAACTCAAAGGCCTTCACCGCGAATTCATCGTAAGCCGTCGTGAAGATCACGGCCGGCAAGGGTGGTTCGAGCTGCTCGAGCAGGCTGAAACCGTCTGCACCGGGCATTTGCACATCGAGGAACAGCAGGTCGGGCTTGAGGGCGGCGACCTTTTCCAGGGCATCGGGCACGTCCACGGCCTCGCCGGCGATGGTGATGTCGGCGTGGGCGGCGAGGAGCCGGCGGAGCTCGTTGCGCGCGAGGCGCTCGTCGTCGATGAGCAGGGCCTTCATGGAGACTTGGCCGGCGGATTAAGGGGGATGAGCACGTCGGCCGTAACACAACCGGCGGGTTCCGACAGGAGCGAGAGCGAAGCCCGGTCGCCATAGAGAAGTTGCAGCCGCTCGGAGGCGTTGCGCAGGCCGACGCCGGTGGACGAACCGGCCCGGGCCGCGGCGGCGCTCGCGGGTTCACCCAGCTCGCCGGGATTGGTCACGCGGATGCGCAGGGCCGCGCCTTCGATGCGCGCGGTGATCCGCAGCTCACCGCCCTCGCGCCGGGTGCCGATGCCGTATTTGACTGCGTTCTCCACGAGGGTCTGCAGCAGCATCGGCGGGACGGGCAGCCCGCCGTTGACGACGCTCTCGGCGATCTCCCAACGCACCTGCAGCCGCTGTTCGTGCCGGATCTGCTCCAGGGCGAGGTAATCCTCGACGATCCGCAATTCGTCCTCGAATGGCACGGTCTCCAGCTGACCGGACTGGAGGGAGTAGCGCAGCATGTTGGCCAGGCGCGTGACCGCCTCGCGGGCGCGCGGCGCATCCTCGTCGATGAGGGCCCGGAGGCTGTTGAGCGAGTTGAAGAGGAAATGCGGGTTCACCTGCGACTTCAGCGCGCGGAGCTCGGCCTCCTTCACGTTCGCCGCGAGCCGCAGCTGCTCGACCTGCATGCGCTGGAGCCGCTCGAAGATGTGGTAGAAAAAATAGACGCACTGCCAGCCGATCATCAGGAAGGTGCCGTTGAGCAGACTCACCATGAAGATCAGCCACGGACTGTATTTGGAGGGCCACGGCAAGCCCACCACCCCGTAAGAGTAGCCATAACCCAAAGCGCTCCACAGAAACGAAAGGCCGAAGCCCATCAGCAGGATCCGGGGCACGAGGGCGCGCCAGCCCAGCTGTTTCCAGCCCCAGCGGGTCATGAGCGGCCGCGCATAATGGGTGAGGGCCAGCCCCAGCAGGATGACCATCACGTTGAGGGCCGTGTCCGTCAGCTTGTCCCGCACCGCCGGACTGCTGTGGTCGGCGAAGGCCCGGGAGAAGCCCAATTGCATGGCGAGAAAGATGCCCCACCCACCCAGCTGGCACAGCACGTAGAGCCGGGCTTTCGCCCGTTGCAGTTTGGCCTCGGTATCGATCGGGGTGGCCCCCATGGCGCCCGAGCGAACCACGCCAGCCCGGGGCACGGCAAGCCCGCCCGCAGAGCGCGGCAACGATCGGGAGGCGGTGGATCCGGCTGGCATGCTCTCAGACAATGGATTGCGGGCACCCGTGGCAGGGCGAAAAGGACGGGCGGCCCCCCGGCAGGATAAACGGCCTCCTCCCGGGGTTGCATTGGTCCGCATATTGCTTCATGTCCCACCACCATGCACCCCCTCTCCCCGGAACCCAAGCCTGTCGCACCCCGCGAACAGCGATGGCGGGGCTCCGGCACCGTGCTGGTGGTGGACGATGAGGAGGCCGTGCGCCTCACGGCGGCCCACATGATCGCCTATTTCGGTTTCGAGGTGCGGCAGGCCGAGTCGGGCCTGCGCGCCCTGGACATCCTGCGCGAAAACGTCCGCGCGTTCGACCTGGTGCTGCTCGACCTGACCATGCCGGGCATGGACGGCTTCGCGACCTTCACCGCTATCCGCGAACTGCGGCCGGACCAGCCGGTCGTCGTCTTCAGCGGCTACAGCGCGCAAGACGCCAAGCGACGGTTTGCCGGCCAGAACCTGAACGGCTTTCTCCAGAAACCCTTCAGCGTGGATTCGCTCCGCGAAATCCTGCAGCCGTTCTCGCGAAAATAGGTCGCCATGCGGCGCGCCGTTGTTTCAACCTGTGCGGGTTGTGAAGCACCCGGTCGTCGTCATTGGCAGTTTCAATCAGGACCTCGCGTTCTACACCAAATCGTTTCCCCGGCCGGGTGAATCCGTGGTGGGCGATTTCCGCCCCGGCCCCGGGGGCAAGGGTTTCAACCAGGCCGTCGCCGCGTCGCGCGCGGGCGTCCCCACCCTGTTCATCGGCGCGGTCGGTCCCGACGCCTTCGGGGCGCAGGCGCGGCATTTCGCCCGCGAAGCCGGCCTGCACGCCCATTTCGTCGAAAAGCCGAAGCACGCCACCGGCACCACCGTCATCACCGTCAACGCCGCGGGCCAGAACCAGATCATCATCGCGCTCGGCGCCAATCTCGGCCTGCGGCCGCGCGACGTGCCCGCCTATCTCCTCGCGCCGGCGCAGGTCGTGCTGTGCCAGGGCGAGTCCGACTACGCCACGGTCGGCCATGTGCTGCGCACCGCCCGCCGGAACGGCGCCATCACGGTCTTCAACCCCGCGCCGATGCGCACCGAGTTCGACCCCGCCCTGCTCCGCCACACCGAGGTGCTCATCCCCAACGAAAGCGAGTTCGTCTCGCTGGTTAAGAAATGTCCCATCTGCTCCGCGCTGCTGCGCACCGCGCCCTACAACGCGCAGGGTGAATTCACCGAGGCCGCCCTGCGCAACCTCCCTGCCGATCCGCTGCACCGCCTCTGCCGCTGCCTGCAGGTGCCGGTGGTGATCGTCACCCTCGGCGCACGCGGCTGCTTCGTCTCGCAGCCCGATGTCTACATGCGCATCAATGCCCACGACGTCGAGGTGGTGGACACCACCGGCGCCGGTGACGCCTTCGTCGGCGGTTTCGCCGCCGGCCTGGTGAAGTTCAAGCACAACATCTTTGAGGCCGCGCACTACGCCAACGCCGTCGCCGCCCTTTCCGTCATGCAGCCCGGCACCGCGCCTTCGATGCCCATCGCCCGCGAGATCGCCCGCTTCCTCAAGAAGCGCGACCACAAGTGAGGCCGGCCCGGGGTTGACTTGACCGGGACCATTCCGAAAACATCGGCGATGCGTTCCCCTCCACGCTTGGTTTGGCTGCTGTTCCTGCTTGGCGTCGTCCCCGCCGCGCTTTTCGCCGAAAACCCCTTCGCCTTTGCCGACACACCCGGCCAGTTGCCGAAAACCGTGGTGCCGCGCCACTACACGCTGCGCATCTCACCCGACCTGACGGCGCGCACGACCCGCGGCACCGCGCGCATCGAGCTCGAATTGCTCCAGCCGGTGCATGAGCTCGTGCTCAACGCCCTCGAACTGACCATCGATTCGGCCGCGCTCGTCGACGATCCCGCGCAGCCGGTGCCACTCGCGCCGCACCTCGACGCCGCCAGACAAACCCTGACGTTGCCCGTCAACCTGCCCGCCGGCCGTCATGCCATCACCATCGCCTACCGCGGAAAGATCGGCACGCAGGCCGAAGGCTTCTTCGTCGACAAATATCCCACGCCCACCGGCGACAAGCTCATGCTCGGCACCCAGTTCGAGCCGACCGACGCGCGCCGCGTTTTCCCCTGCTGGGATGAGCCGGTTTACCGCGCCACCTACGACATCACGCTCGTCGTGCCGGAGAAACTCATGGCCGTCGGCAACATGCCCGTCACGCGCGAGACGCCGCTGGGTGACGGGTTGAAGGAAGTGCAATTCGCCCGCACGCCCGCGATGGCCAGCTACCTCGTCGCGCTCTACGCCGGCGAGTTCGAGGCGGTCGAGGGCGAGCAGGATGGCGTGAAGCTCCGCATCCTCACCACCGAGGGCAAGCGCGAGTCGGCCCGCTACGCGCTGGAATGCACCCGGCGCATCCTCGCCTACTACAACGGCTATTTCGGCGTCCGTTATCCGCTGCCCAAGCTCGACCAGGTCGGCGTGCCCAACGCCTTCGCCACGTTCGGCGCGATGGAAAACTGGGGCTGCATCACCTCCATCGACACGGCGCTGCTCTACGACCCCGCCACCTCCTCGCAGGAGGGCCGCGAGCGGGTCTTCAAGGTCATCGCCCACGAGATGGCGCACCAATGGTTCGGCGATCTCGTCACCATGGCTTGGTGGGACAACCTCTGGCTCAACGAAGGCTTCGCTTCGTGGATGGGCACGAAATGCTCCGATGCGCTGAATCCGGAATGGGAGCTGTGGCTCCGCGCCAATGAGCGGAAAAACACCGCGATGGAACTCGACGCGCGCCGGACGACGCATCCCATCCTCCGCCCGATCGCCAACGAGAGCCAGGCCAACGACGCGTTCGACGCCATCTCCTACCAAAAGGGCCAGGCGTTCCTTCGCATGCTCGAAGCCTATCTCGGCGAAAACAACTTTCGCGCCGGCCTCCGGCGATACATGGCAGCCCATAAATACTCCAACACGACCACCGCCGACCTGTGGGCGGCACTCGCCGAGGCCTCCGGCAAACCCGTCGTGGCGCTGGCCGCCGGCTGGACGGAGCAGCCCGGTTTTCCCGTGGTGCTCATCTCGGATTCTGGCGCCGGCGCCACCCGCTTGCTCCGGCTCGAACAACTGCGCTTCACGCTCAACGATCCCGGCGCCGCGCCGCTGGAGTGGAAGATCCCCCTTACGCTCGCCAACACCGCGAACCTCGCCGCGCCCACCGTCTTCCTGTTGGAAGATCGCACCGCCACCGTGCCGTTTCCGGCGGGCAAAGGAACCCTCAAGGCCAACCTGGGCGACACCGGCTATTACCGCGTGCTCTACGACGACGCCCTGACCGACGCATTGCGCCAGCGGATCGCGACGCTGCCGGTCGCCGATCAGCTCAACCTCCTCGCCGACGCCTGGGCGCTGGTCGAAGCGGGCCGGACGCCCGCCGCATCCTGGCTGGATCTGGCCGAACAGCTGGCCGCCAGCCGCAGCCAACCCGTCCTCGACTTGTTGCTGGATCGCCTGATGACGATCGACCGGCTCGAGTCCGGCCAACCCGGCCGCCGCGCCTTTCAATCCTGGGTCGCGCAGTTGCTCGCGCCGCAGCTCGCGCGCCTCGGCTGGAATCCGACGCCGGACGAGTCACCCCTCGACGCGTCGATCCGTGCCCGTCTGGTCACGATCCTCGGTTATTGCGGCGACCCGACGGTCATCGCCGAGTGCGCGCGCCGCTTCGAAGCCTATCGGCACGACCCGGCCTCCCTGGCGGGCGACCTGCGCGGCCCCGTGCTTTACATCACCGGGCGCTACGCCACGCGCGAGACCTACGAACAACTCCACGCCCTCGCCCGCGCCGCGCTCACCACCGAGGACAAGCGTCGCGCCTACGCCGCCATGCAGGCGGCCCAGGATCCCACGCTCGTCCAAGAAACCCTCGCGCTCAGCCTCGGCCACGAGATGTCCGTCTCGGAATCGACGCGGAATCTGGCGAACATCGCCGCCAACGACCAGCCCGCCCTCGCGTGGGATTTCGCCCGCGCCCATTTGGACGAACTGCTGCAGCAGACCACCTTTTTCGGCCGCAACGTCTACCTGCCTCGCATCGCAGACTGGTTCACCGATGCCGCACGCGCTGACGAACTTGAGGCCGTCGTGCGCGAGCACCTGCCGGCCGACGCCTTGGCCGAGGCCGAGAAGACCGCCGATCTCATCCGACACCTCGCCGTCGTGAAGCAACGCGAGTTGCCCGGCATCGACGCCTGGGTGAAATCCCGCGCGCCGCTGAGGGAGTAAGGCGGTTCAACCCTTTGGATTCGCCACCGGCTCCGCGGCGATCTCTAGCACGAAAGTGGCGCCGCGACCCGGCGTGCTTTCGAGCGCGATGTCGCCCCCGAGCATCTGCGCCAGTTGGCGCGAGATGCTGAGCCCCAGGCCGCTGCCACCAAACTTCCGCGCGACCGACGATTCGGCCTGCGCAAAGGGGATGAAGATCCGCGCCCGCTGCTCCACCGTGATGCCCGGGCCGGTGTCGCTGACCCGGAAGACCAGGCGCACCCCGCGGCCGTCCGGTGCCGGTTTCGCCGCCACGGACAGCTCCACCGCGCCGGCGGCGGTGAATTTCACCGCGTTGGACAGGAGGTTGGCCAGAATCTGCCGCAGCCGGATGGGATCGGTCAGCACCACGGCCGGTGCGCCGGGCGCGAAGGTTTCGCGCAGCGCCACGCCCTTGGCCTGCGCCGCAGGTCGGTAGAGTTCGCTCACCTCGCGGACAAATTTTTCCAGTGCCACGGCCTCCCCCACCACCTCCACCCGGCCGACCTCGAGCCGGGAGTGATCGAGCACGTTGTCGACCAGCCGAAGCAGGTTTTGGGCGGAATGATCGAGCAATTGCACCTGCTCCTCCTGCTCCGGCAGCACCGTCCCGGACTTCAGCAGCTCCACCATGCCCACGATGCCATTGAGCGGCGTGCGGATTTCGTGCGAGAGAAACGCCAGGTAGCGGCTTTTGGCCAGGTTGGCGGCGCGCAGCCGGCGGTTGAGCCGGACGAGCGGCAGCGCCCAGCCGAGGGTGCCGATCAACAGCACAATCGCCGCCGCCAGCGACCAGTAGATCCAGCGCAGGTCCGGCCGGGGATTCGGATCGTAGAGAAACCCGGTCAGATCGAAATTCCGCGGCAGCATGCCGAACTCCGCGTAGGTGTCGGCGATGTGCCGCCAGCGACCGGGGTTGATGTGACCGACTTCGATGATGCCCGGATGCATGAGCTCGGCGGTCTTCTCCGCCTCGAACTGTAGGTGCGGACGGCTGAGCCCCTGGGGATACCGTTCCCGGATGTAATCGATCATCTCCTGCGGATGCGCCAGGGCGTAATCCCAACCGAGGAGACTGGCGGCGCGAAACGCCCGCACGCGCTCCGGGTGGTCGCGGATCTGCGCCTCGGTGGTGTAGAGGTTGTCGCCGTAGAAATCGATGCCGCCCGAACGCGCGGTGAACGCGTGAAACGCCACGCCCGCCTGGTGCAGCATGTAGGGTTCGTCCGTGCCGTAGGCGGACATGGCGTCGACCTTGCCTTCGATGAAGTCCTGGATGTGCAGCGTGTGCGGCCGGACATGCAACCGGGTCACGTCGATCCCCTCGTATTTGAAATAGGCGAACAACTCGGCCTTTTCCGAATCGATCATCATCAGGGAGCGGTCATGCAACCCCTGCAGGTCGCTCACACCGCTGGCCGCCCGCACGACCAGCAGCAGCGGTGAATGCTGGAACACGCAGGCCAGCACCACCACCGGCTCGCCCCTCTGGCGGAACAACAGCAGGTCGGAATTGCCCACGCCGAAATCCGCCCCGCCCCGCAGCACGTTGGCCACCGGATCCTCTCCCGGCTGGGCCTCGACTAGGTTCACGTCGAGCCCGGCTTCCCGGTAGTAACCCTGCGCGACTGCCGCGTAATAGCCGGCGAACTGGAACTGGTGCGTCCACTTCAGCTGTAATGTCACGCGATCGAGCTGGTCGGCGCCCGCAGCGGCCGGAGCCAGCACCGCACCGCCCAGGATCAACCCGAGGATCAGACCAAAACCCCACTTTGCCCGCCGCATGAGTCCACGCATGCCGCCACTGATAATTTTCGCCCGACCGCGGCAAGCCCTATCAGAGTCATGCCCCGATCTTTCCCCGGGTCGATGCCTCCGGTTCACTTGGGCAGAATTGCGAGCAACACAGGGGAATATGCCGGGCACTTCGATGGCATATGGCGCGAGTCTGGCTAGAATCACGACGATCCAACCCACGCCATGAACACCTACTGCCAAACCAACCCGACCCCGCTTGCCCCTCCTCCACCCGACCAGCCAGGTCGGACCGGCCTCGAACGCTTCCTGCTGCTCGTCAGCCCGGTCGCGACCGACCTGACGCATCTGGTCTTCACCGACCGGCCCGATCTCGGCTCCGCCCCGCGCACGACCTACACGGACTACCGGTGAACCGGAAATGCCATGGAGCCACGGCGACCTCGCCGTGAGGCGTTCGCAAACCGCAGCGGGATCGCTGCGGCTCCAGCAAGCAGATTGCCGTCAATTCTCATTCTGAGAGTGAATCAATCGGCCTAAGCGTGCCTACCCGCTCAGTTGTTCGGGATGAAGCCGGAGGCTTTCGGTTCGAATATCTGCTTCGCGAAAAACGGCACGTATTGGGCGACACCCAGCACGCCGAGCAGGAAGATGTCGTCCTTGTAAACCCCGCCGAGAAAGATGCCGAGAAGGCCGCACCCCTCCGCCAACGCAAGCCCGGCAATGAACATCACCAGCGCCCGGCCCGGCTCGCGGAAACGCGGCAGCACGAGCCAGCGGATGATGATGCTGACAAACAGCGGCGCGAGACCGACGAGCCCCACCAGCGGATTCGCACCCGGCAGCGGCGCCTTCGCCGGCGCCCGCCCCAAGAGCAGGTAGATGACCACCAGGCCAACGAGAATCCCCGCCCAGATGATCCACCAGATCATCAACTGGGCGCGCAGGCGCTGGGCATCAGGTCCGGAGAACATCGGTCACGCTCCGACCGGGTGCCAGGTGGTCTTGAACTCGAGGGTGTCGCGGAGGTCGTAGAGGCTCTGCGCCTTTTCCGAGAACCAATCGATGGGGTCCTCGGCCTTGAGCAGCTTCACGCGTTTCACGCTCTCGGCGGCGCCGAGCTTGAGGGCCTTGCGGTCGTCGGCATTGGCCACGCCGCCGATGGCGCGCAGGTGCGTGTGCGTCGCGAAGGTCGGCACGAGTTCCTTGCGGAAGCCGGTGAGCAGGTTGACCACGCCGCCGGGCAGGTCGCTCGTCGCGAGCATCTCGCCGAGCACGATGGCGGGGTAAGGCTGAGTCGTGGAGGCCAGCGCGACGACGGTGTTGCCGCTGGTGATGACCGGCGCGATGAGCGAGACGAGCGCGAGCAACGGCGCCTCGTCGGGCGCGAGCAGGCCGACGATGCCCATCGGCTCCGTGACCGTGAAGTTGAAGTAGGGCGCGGCGACGGGATTAACGCTGCCCAGCACCTGGTCGTATTTGTCGGCCCAGCCGGCGTAGTAGATCAGGCGGTCGATGGTCGCGGTGATTTCACGGAGCGCTCCGGACTTGGAGAGCGGGCGACCCCGCCCGCGGCCGTCGTCGCTCCGCGGCGAGGTCGCCGCGGCTCCAAGCATGAGCGCATCCAGCATGTCGGCCTTGCGGGCCTCGAGCATTTCGCCGAGGCGGTAGATGATCTGGCCGCGGTTGTAGGGCGTGCGCTTCGCCCAGCCGGGGCCGGCCTTGGCGGCGGCCTCGACGGCGTTGCGCAGGTCCTTCCGCGTGCACTGCGGGATGTTGGCGAAGAAATTGCCGGCGGCGTCCTTTAGCGGAAACGTGCGGGCGCTCTCGGAGCGGATGAACGCGCCGCCGACGTAGACCTTGGGTGTTTTGGTGATGGGAAGACGGGACATGGCAGGAGGGATTGATCAGGTTTCCGAAGCGGCGTCGGCGAGCGGCACCGGGTTTTCGCCCTGCAGGTAGGTCTTTTCCTTGTAGGCCTTGGCGACGAACACCCACACCGCGACGCAGCCGATGGAGAGATAGGCGAAGAAGTTGTAGTAAGCGGCGCCGTGTAGCTTCAGGGTGCCGTCCGGATTCGCGATGAACCAGTGCACGAGCGCGGTGAAGGCGTTGCCCAGCGTGATGGACCAGAGGTAAAGCGCCATGACGATGGACTTCATGTGCCGCGGCGACTGGGTGTAGGCGAACTCGAGCGAGGTGATCGACACCATGACCTCGCCGGCGGAGAGCAGCGCGTAGGCCGGCATCTGCCAGCCGATGTTGGGTTTCAGGCCGGCGCCGATCTGCGTCTCGATCCAGGCACTGACGAGAAAGGACAGGCCGGTGACGATGAGACCGAGGCCAATTTTGCGCAGCGGGGTCAGCGGGAACACCCGGTTGATCGCCGGATAGATGACGTATTGGAACAGCGGGATGAACGCCAGGATCATGATGGCGTTCACCGCCTGGATCTGGGAGGCGATCCAGTCGATGCCCATGAAGTGGAGGTTCATCTTCGCGGCCTGGAGCACCCACTCGCCGCCGCTCTGGTCCCACAGCGACCAGAAAATGGCGACAAAGGCGAAGATGATGGCCAGCCGGCCGAGCGCCGCAAAGCCCTCACGGGTGAAGGTGTCGCGCAGGAACGTCTTTCCGCCGGGCGGGATGTGCACGAATTTGTAGCGGCCCGACCAGAAGATGACGGTGGCGACCAGCATCAGCACCGCGGGCACGCCAAACGCCGGGGCGGGGCCATATTTTTCCAGCAGCCAGGGAATGAGCAGGATCGAGAAAAACGAGCCGAAGTTCACCGAGAAGTAGAACCAGCCGAACGCGCGCGAAATCAGGTGCTTGTTCTCGGAACCGAACTGGTCGCCCACGTTCGAGGAAACACAGGGCTTGATTCCGCCCGAACCCAGAGCGATCAGAGTCAGGCCAAGGAACAGTCCCATACGGGTGCCATCCACCGCCAGCGCGATGCTGCCGGCGCAATATACCAGCGACAGCCAGAAAATCGTGCGGTATTTGCCCCAGAACGCATCGGCGAGGATGGCGCCGAAGGCCGGGAAGAAATAGTTGGAGGCGAGGAACCAGTGATACCACTCGTTCGCCTGGTTTTCGTTCATGGGTGCGAGCGCGCCGGAGCGGTCGCGGAGGTATTGCGTCATGAACACCACGAGGATGGCGCGCATCCCGTAGAAGTTGAAACGTTCGGCGGCCTCGTTGCCGATGATGAAGGGGATGCCCGGGGGCATCTTGTCCGTCTTGAGCGGGGTGGTGATGAACTTGGGGTCGGGCATAGGGGAAAGGGTTCAGGAAAGAATCAGGAGCAGGAACAAAATAACCAGACCAAGTGCGGTGAGACCGAGCCAAAGCTTGCCCAGGCCGGGTGTCCGCCGTGAAGCGGGGTGGTCGTCGTCTGCGAAGGCCGAGTCGGGCAGGTCGAGATCGTCGTAGCGCGTTGCGTCCTCGTCCCAGCCGGAGCGTTCATCCGCGCCGCAACCCGGGCAGGCCTTGGCGCCCCGCGGCACGGCTTCACCACAAACGGGACAGGTGTCTGGCGGAGTAAACGCACGGGGCATCAGACGAGCTTGCAGTAATCGAGCAGGCCCTGGCGGCCGCCTTCGCGGCCGAAGCCGCTCTCCTTGTAGCCGCCGAACGGCGACGTGGGATCGAATTTGTTGAAGGTGTTCGCCCAGACCACGCCGGCCTTGAGCTCCGTGGACATCTTCAGGATGCGCGAACCCTTGTCGGTCCACACGCCGGCACTGAGACCGTAGGGCGTGTTGTTGGCCTTCTCGATGGCCTCTTCGACCGTGCGGAAGGTGATGATCGCGAGCACGGGTCCAAAAATCTCCTCGCGCGCAATGCGGTGGCTCTGGGTCACGCCGGTGAAGATCGTCGGTGGCATATAAAAACCTTTCGCCGGCAGACGGCACGACGGCTGCCAGAGCTCGGCGCCTTCCTTCACGCCGATGTCCAGGTAACTTTGGATGGTAGCGAGCTGGTCGCGGGATACGATCGCACCGACGTCGGTGTTCTTGTCGAGCGGATTGCCGACGCGCAGGGCGCGCAGCCGGTTCTTGAGCTTGGCCACGATCCGGTCGGCCACCGGCTCATGCACGAGCAGGCGGGAACCCGCGCAGCAGACCTGGCCCTGGTTGAAAAAGATGCCGTTGACGATGCCTTCGACGGCTTGGTCAAGCGGCGCGTCGTCGAACACGATGTTGGCGGCCTTGCCGCCGAGCTCCATGGTCATCTTCTTGTCGGTGCCGGCAACCGAGCGCATGATGACCTTGCCCACCTCGGTCGAGCCGGTGAAGGCGATCTTGGCCGCGGTCGGATGCGCCATGAGCAAGCCGCCGGTCGAGCCGGGACCGGTGATGATGTTGACCACGCCGGGCGGCAGGCCGGCATCCTGGAAAATTTCCGCGAGCTTGACCGCGGTGAGGGGCGTGTTGGTCGCGGGTTTGATGACCACGCAGTTGCCCATCGCGATCGCCGGCGCAATTTTCCACGAGAGCATGAGCAGAGGGAAATTCCACGGGATGACCTGGCCGACGACGCCGAGCGGCGCGACCTTGCGGCCCGGGGCGACATACTCGAGCTTGTCCGCCCAACCGGCGTGATAGAAGAAATGCGCTGCCGCCATCGGCACGTCGAAGTCGCGCGTTTCCTTGATTGGCTTGCCGTTGTCCATCGTCTCGGCGACGGCGAATTCCCGTGCGCGGTCCTGCAACAGACGGGCGATGCGGTAGAGATATTTCGCGCGCTCCTTGCCGGGCATTTTGCCCCAGACGGTTTCCTGGGCCTTCTGCGCCGCGCGATAGGCGGCCTCGACATCGGCGGCGCCACCGAGCGCCATCTCGGCGATCTTCTGCTCGTTGGCCGGATTGATGGAATCGAAATACTTGCCGGAGGCCGGCGCGGTGAACTTGCCGTCGATGAAGAGTTCGTAGCGCGGCTTCAGCTTCGGGTCGGCCGTCTCCGGCGAAGGATCGAATTCCCAGAGGTCGCCAAAGATGAGCTCGGGGGCGGGCCGGCCGGCGGCACGCGCGGCGGGACGCGGAGATTTTTTTACAGTCAGAGTGGACATGGGGGAAGATCAGTAGGATTCGGCGGCGTCGCTGAAGTAATACGGCGCCTGGTAGGCGCCGGTGCGTTCCTTCTCGATCTGCCGGAGCAGGTCGTTGAGCAGCGAGGAGGCGCCAAAGCGATAGCGGGTGTTGTTGAGCCACTCGTCGCCGAGCGTCTCTTTCACGGCGATGAGGAAGGTCAGCGCCTGCTTGGCCGTGCGAATGCCGCCGGCGGGCTTCATGGAAATTGGCGTGCCCGTGTCGAGGTAGAAGTCGCGGATCGCCTCAAGCATCACCTGGTTGTTGCCGAGCGTGGCGTTCACGGATGTCTTGCCCGTGCTGGTCTTGATGAAGTCGCCCGGACGCAGGACGCGCATGGCGATGAAGGACGCCGCGCGGATGTTGTCGTAGGTCTCGAGTTCGCTGACCTCGAGGATGACCTTGAGCGTGGCCGTGCCGCACGCGTCGCGCACCGCGACGATCTCGTCCTGCACGAGCTGGAAATCGCCCGCAAGGAACGCCCCGCGGTTGATGACCATGTCGATCTCGTCGGCGCCGTCGGCCACGGCGGATTTCACCTCGGCGAGGCGGGTCTTGAGCGGGGCCTGGCCGGACGGAAAGGCGGTGGCCACGGAGGCGATGCGGACGGGCGTGTCCTCGCCCAGGGCGCGGCGCGCGTGTTTCACCATGGACGGATAGACGCAGACCGCGGCGACCGTGGGAATGGTCGGATCGTCGTGCGGATGCAGGGCCTTCTGGCAAAGCGACTCGACCTTGCCCGGGGTGTCCTTGCCCTCGAGTGTCGTGAGGTCGACCATGGACGTGGCGAGTTTCAGGCCGTAAAGCTTCGAACCTTTCTTGATGCTGCGGGTGCCGTATTTGGCCACCCGTTCTTCGATGCCCACGAAATCGACCGTGCCGATTTCGTTGAACAAACGCCGGAATCCGGCATGAGCGAGGACTGACATGGTGCGCGCACTATCCGGTCAAAGCCCCCTGAAAACAACGCCAAAGTCGGTCCTTTTCGTCCTCTTTTCGCTGCTGATCGCCTCGGCCGGCGCGGGGGAGGACCGGCCGGAATTTCGCGGCCCGTTCCAGGTTGGAAACCTCGCAGAGCCCGCCAACCGCGAGGCCAGCGGACTGGCGATCTCGCGCCGCTCGGACAACCTGATCTGGACGCATGACGACAGCGGCGGTGAGCCCGTGCTGTTCGCGCTCGGAACCGACGGCACGTTGCGCGGCAAGGTGCGCCTGGAAGGCGTGACGAACGTGGATTGGGAGGACATCGCCTCCGCCGAGATCAGCGGCCAACCGATGCTCGTGGTGGGTGACACGGGCGACAATGCCGCCCAGCGTCCCCGCTGCGTGATTCATCTGGTGAGCGAACCCGACCCGGCGCAGCTCACACCCGGAACCGAACTCGTGTGGCGTCCCGAATATTCGATCCACTACATCTACGAAGACGGAGCGCGGGATGTCGAAGGCGTGGCCGTCGATGCCAAGGAGGGTGCGATCTATCTGCTTTCAAAACGCGACTCGCCCGCGCGGCTCTATCGCCTGCCGTTGCACGCAGCTTCCTCCTCCCAACCCGCCGTCGCGCGCCGCGTGGGCACCGTGCCGCATCTCCCCCGCCCCACCGTTTGGGACAAGATGATTAAGGACCCGCATCACGCCTTTCGCGGCCAGCCGACGGCGCTGGATTTTTCCGTCGACGGCACGCTCGCCCTGGTGCTGACCTACGGCCGGCCGTTGCTTTTCCCGCGGCACGCCGGCGAAACCTGGGCGGAAGCGTTGTCGCGCGAACCGGTCAGCCTGGCGCCGCACGCGCTGCCGCAGGCCGAGGGCGCATGCTTCACCGGCGACGGCCGCGCGATCTACGTGTGTTCCGAGAAGGCGCTGCGCCTGCTGCGTTACGACCGGCGCTGAGCCACGTGCGCGGCGCTTGCCAGCCCCGGCGCGATGCGTAGCGTTCCCCCCATGAGTGCACCCGACGCCCAGCCCACCGAGCCGCATGGCGAGCTCGTCATCCGCACCATCGCTATGCCTGCCGACACGAATCCCAGTGGCGACATCTTCGGCGGCTGGCTCATGTCGCAAATGGACCTCGGCGCCGCCATCTATGCGCGCAATCTCTCGCGCAGCCGCGTGACCACGGTGGCGGTGGACGGCATGGCCTTTCTGAATCCCGTGGCGGTCGGCGACATCGTCAATTGCCATGCGTCGCTGCTCAAGGTCGGCCGCACCTCGATGAAAATCGATGTCGAGGCCTGGGTGCAGCGCGGCGCCGACGGCAAACTGCTGCGTGTCACCGAAGGCGTGTTCACCTACGTCGCGATCGACGAACACGGCCGGCCCCACCCCGTGCACCGTTGACGCCATGAACCCCGGACGCCTGGCCTGCCTCGTTTCCCTGTTCCTCCTCTGTGGGTTGCCCGCCGGTCACGCCGAGCGCATCAGCACGGCGGACGCGGTCAAGGCCGCGGTGCTGCGCATCGACGAGGTCCGCGCCTACGCCACGGTCGAGGCCAACACGCTCGCGCTCGAGGATCAGCTGCATGACGACTGCCGCTATGTGCACGCCAACGGCCGCACACAGACCAAGCAGGAATTCATCGCCGCCCTCGCCCGCGGCGATCTCCACTACACGGTCCTGCGCTACCTCGCGGTCCCGACGGTGCGGCTGTTCGGCGGCGACACCGCCATCGTGTCCGGTCGCGTGCATGTCGAAGCGACGATGAAGGGCGGCGGCTCGGTCAACCAGGATTTCATCTACACGGCGGTCTATGTGATCGTGGATGCACAGTGGAAGCTGGCTTCGTATCACTCCACGGCGGCCCCGAGGTGAGATTGACGCTGTGCCGGCCGGTTTTTGCACCTGTTGCCACCCCGGTCGGTTGACGCCATCGCGGGGCCGGGCCACCTTGACCACCCTTGTCCTCCCAATCCAACAGTCACGGTGATGCTGGCGGTGCGTTTGCCGCCACGGGTGCGTTTTTGCTCTGGGGCGTGTTTCCGCTTTACTGGAAGCAGATGCAGGGCGTGCCGGCATTCGAGCTCATCGCGCACCGCATCACCTGGTCGTTGCTGTTCCTGCTCGGCGTGCTGGCGTGGCAGCGGAATTTCGGCCCGCTGCGCCCGGCGTTCACGGACGCCCGCCTGTTCGGCCTGAACCTGCTGAGCAGCCTGCTGCTGGCCGTCAACTGGACCGTCTATGTCTGGGCGGTGAATGCCGGCCATGTGATCGAATCCAGCCTGGGTTACTTTCTCGTGCCGCTGGTGAATGTCGCGCTCGGCTCCGTCCTCCTGCACGAGCGGCTGCGGCAGCTGCAATGGCTGGCGATCACCCTGGCGGCAATCGGCGTCGGCGTGCTGCTGCTGCGCGTCGGACGCGTGCCGTGGATCGCCCTCACCCTGGCCGGCACGTGGGCGGGCTACGGTTTGTTGAAGAAAAAATCGGCGCTCGGTTCCATCGCCGGGCTGACCGTCGAGACCATCCTGCTGTTTCCCGTCGCGGCGGCGCTGCTGTGGTGGTGGCACCACACCGGGGTCGGCGCGCTCGGCCGCGTGGACGCGCGCACGCATGTGTTTGTGCTCGGTGCCGGCGTGGTCACGGCCGTGCCGCTGCTGCTCTTCGCCTACGGCGCCCAGCGGATCCGGCTGACCACGCTCGGCCTCCTCCAGTATGTCGCACCGACCGTGCAGTTCCTGATCGGCCTGTTCGTCTATCGGGAGCCGTTCGATGCCGCGCGGCTGCAGGCTTTCGCACTGATCTGGTGCGGACTGCTGCTCTACAGCGGCGACGGCCTCTGGGCGCAGCGCCGGCTGCTGTTCAAAGCCGGCGGTGCGGGCTGAGGACCAGCGCGCGATCCTTGCCCTGGGCTCGAAGGGTTCTCTACGCTGGTTTCGTCGCCTCATGAATAAACTCCTCCGCTACCTCCTGCCCGCGCTCGTCGGTTTCGTATCCCTGGCCACAGCGCAAACCCCAGCACCAACGGTCGCAACCCACGCGCCGGTCGATGCCTCGGCCCCCATCCCCAAGGCCGGCAACGAGCGCTTCTTCGAACGGCACGAATCCTTCCTCGCCCGCGGCAAAGCCGGTCCCATCGGGGTGCTGTTCCTCGGCGATTCCATCACGGAGGGTTGGAAGACGGCGCCGCACATCTGGGAGCACTATTATGGCAAATATGAGCCGGCCAATTTCGGCATCGGCGGCGACCAGACACAGCACGTCATCTGGCGCATCGAGAACGGCGAGCTCGACGGCATCCACCCGAAGGTGGTCGTGCTGATGCTCGGCACCAACAACACCGCCAGCCACACCGCCGGGCAGATCGCCGCGGCCGACCGCAAGATTGTCGAGCTGATCCGCACGAAGCTGCCCGAAGCGAAAGTGCTCCTGCTGGCCATCTTCCCCCGTGGCCCGCGCCAGAAAAAGGACGGGGTCTTTACCGACGATGGCGTGACCCGCATGGCGGTCATCAACGCCGTCAATCCCGAGCTGGCGAAGCTCGATGACGGCAATATGATCCGGTTCCTCAACCTCAACGCGCGGTTCCTGGGCAACGATGGCACCATCCCGGACATCATCATGCCCGACCAGCTGCATCCGAATGCCGCCGGCTACCAGCTGTGGGCCGAGGCCATGCAGCCGTTGCTCGAGGAAATGATGCGCTGAGCGCGGCCTACTCCTTGCCGAAGTCGAGCAACTCCATCTCGAAAATGAGCGTGGAGTTGCGGGGGATGCTCGGCAGGCGACCGCGCGTGCCGTAACCCAGTTCGGGGGGCACGATCAGCAGCCATTTTTCACCCTTGTGCATCTTTTGCAGAGCCTCGTCCCACCCCTCGATCAGGTTGCCCCGACCGATGCGGATGCGCAGGGGCTTCTTCTCATCGGCCTCGTCGAACACGGTGCCGTTCAGCAACGAACCTTTGAACGCCACGCTCACCATGTTGCCCGGCACCGGCATCGGGCTCTTCTGGTCCCCGGTTTTGAGCACGACGTAGCGCAGCCCGGTGAAGGTGCGCTTGGCGTCGGGCCATTTCTGTTCGACAATCTCCAAGTCGTCCGGCGGCAGCTTCTCGCGCTGGGCGAGCAGGGGCGAGACGCCCAGGCCGAACAGAAAAATTACCAAAAAAGTGAAGCGGCGGAGTGTCGGGGTCATGGGGTTTTCTTAGGTGGAATGACGCGGAACGTAAGCGCCGGTTCCGCAGCCGTCGAGGATGGATCGTCGGCCCGGGCCTCGGTTTTTTCGGTCTTCACCGTGGGGATCACCGTGGTCTTTGCCGGATCCGGCAACGGACCCTTGGGTGGCGCCGTTGGCGCGACCGTGGCCGGCAACGCCGCGGGCAGGGCCGCGAATCCGCGCTCCATCAAATCAATCGCCTTGAGATCGCGGGTCTTGCCCCTGTCGATCTGCCCGTTCGGACCGAAGGAACCCATGATGACCACGATCACGCGGCGGCCGTTGCGCAGCGCGGTCGCGCTCAGGCAATAGCCCGCGCCCACGGTGTAGCCCGTCTTCAGGCCGTCGACCCCCGCGACGCGCCCCAGGAGCTTGTTGTGGTTGTCCATCCGCATGGGCTGGGCGCGGACTCCCGTGCCAAACATCCGCTCCTTGACGGAGGTGTATTTCAGGACGTCGGTGTGCTGCACCAGATAGCGGCACAACACCGCAAAATCACGCGGCGTGGTCAGGTCGCCATCGGCGATACGCCGGCTCGGCGGCGGCAGACCGTGCGGCGTGCGGAAGGTCGTGCGCGTCATGCCGAGCTCGCGCGCCTTGGCGTTCATCAGCTCGACAAACGCCTCCACCGAGCCACCCGCGGTCCGGGCCAGCGCGTGCGCGGCGTCGTTGGCGGACTGGATCATCATCGCGTAGATCAGCTCCTCGACGGGAAAGGTTTCGCGCGGATCGAGAAAGACCTGCGTGCCGCCCATCTTCGAGTCCTCGGCCGTGATCTTCACCGGGGTCTCCAAGGTGAGCGCCCCGCTCGCCAGCTTGTCGTGGAGCACAGCGAACGTCATGAGCTTGGCCATGCTGGCCGGCGGGTTCGACACGTCGGCATTGTCCTCAAACAGGACATGGCCGGAATCCGCCTCGGTCACGATGACTCCGGCGTAGGCATGGCGGGCGTTTTTCTCGACGGCGGAGGCGAGGCCGAGAGCGAGCAGGTTGATGGCGAGAAACCAGCGAAGGAAGGTCATGGAAAATCGCCCGCCAAAGGAGCGACCCCGGCGGAGCCGTGCAATCAAATTTCCCGGCAACGCCGGCTTGCGGGAACAAAGCCATGGCGGTTAGCTGTTTCCCGCCATGCCGACGCCCCGCGTAGTGATTCTCTGCCCCAAGGAATTCACGTTCAGCGATCCCGCTGCCAGCGTGGAACGGGAGGTTCTCGCCGGCGCCGCCGAGGTGCGGACCATCGCACTGGATTTCCACGACCCCATCCCGGCGGCCGCCCTCGCAGCCGAAGCACTGATCCTGTGGCACAACATTCCGGTCAACGCCACGGTGATCGCCGCGCTGAAAAACTGCCGCGCCCTCATCCGCAATGGCACGGGTTTCGACAGCGTGGATGCCGTCGCCGCGGGGAAACGCGGCATTCCCGTCTGCAACGTGCCCGACTACGGCACGGAGGAGGTCGCGGACCACGCCCTCGCTCTCGCACTGGCATTGTGCCGGCAGCTGTTCCCGCTCGACGCCGAGGCCAAGCGGCTTGGCTGGCAGATCAACGTCGCGGACAAGATGCGGCGGCTCCGCGGCCGGGTGTTCGGCATCGTCGGGTTGGGCCGCATCGGCACCGCGACGGCGCTCCGGGCGAAGGCGTTTGGTTTTCGGGTGATGTTCTTCGATCCCTACCTCGCGCCCGGCGTCCACAAGGCGCTCGGCGTGGAGCGCGCGGGCACGCTGGCTGAATTGCTCGAGGCCGCCGACATCGTGTCGGTTCATTGCCCGCTCACCGCCGAGACGCGCGGAATGATCGGCGCGCGTGAAATGGCGCGGATGAAACCGTCCGCTTTTCTGGTCAACACGGCGCGCGGCGACATTGTGCAGAAGGCTCCGGTGCTGGCCGCACTGCGCGAGAAGCGCCTCGCCGGCGCCGGACTCGATGTCGTGGAGAACGAGCCGCTGCGCAGCGCGGAAGAGGCCGCGACGCCCAACCTGATCGTCACGTGTCACGCCGCGTTTTGCAGCCCCGAAGGCATGATCGAAATGCGGACCACCTCGGCGAAGATCGCCCGTGCCGCCGTGCTCGGCCAGCCGGTGTGGAACCGGGTGAACTAGGTCTGCACTCTTCCGCACGCCGCGACCGCGATGTTCTCTAGCAAGGCCAAGCGGGCCTCGGGTGACGGATTAAGCTGCAGGGGTGGACGTTCGAGTTTGAGCTGGTCGTCGTGGCGCACGAGCAGTCCCCAACCGGCGGGAATCTCCGCCGCGGCGAAAATGCCGTCTTCCACGACCAAATAGAGGAAATCGGCGGCGGCATAGCGGCGAAGCCGGTCGAATTTGATCCCGTGCAAAAGCCGGCGTTGGTGGGCCGCGATTTCGTCAATGACGGCGGCATAGGTCTCGTGGCGCAACGCACCGAAGTCGATCGAGTCAAATTCGGGAAAGAGGCTGTCGCCCCGACGGAGATCGGGCCGGTGTTCCGCGATCATCTGCTCCAGCTTCGCCCGGCGCGCCAGCAGACCGGCCAGGCTTTCCCGGGTGCTTTCCTCCTCCCGCGAATCCTTGAGCAGATCGGACCGCGCCTGCTTGCACTCGAAAATGGCGGTGCGGACCGGTCGTTGTCTGGCTCCGTGCGCGTAGCCGGCCACATCGGCGCGGAAAGACGAATGCGGAATACGCACTTCCGCTGTGCAGATGGAAAAATCCGCTTCCACCGCCCAGCGAATCGCGAGCGTCTTGAGGCGTTGGTGGGCGACGGTCTCGCCGGCGGACATTTTCAGCCTTTTATCGCCGGATGCGCGGCAATTTGAGCCAGCGCCTGACGCAAGAGCGTCTTGCCTGGTTCCATGCGGTGCCACGGGGAGGCGCCCGACGGATGCGGCAAAGGGATGCAGTCGGCGACGTGGCCGTGGTAATCGATGCGAAAGCTGCGGCCGATGAGATCGTTCAGCGGCGCCGCGGGTAGCAGTTGCGTGATGGCGAGCTTGCCGACGGGCAGCACGAGTTGCGGACGCAAAAGCTCGAACTCCGCCGCGAGCCAGCGCGAGCAATGGGCGATCTCGTCATCGTCGGGCACGCGATCGCCGCCCGTTTCCTTCTTGCCGGGAAAGCACCGGCAGACTGCGGCAAAGTAAACGCGATCGCGCGTCTCGTCCTCGCTCCAGCCAAGGGCTTCGTTGAACCACTTGAAAAGCGTCTTGCCCGCGGTCCATGCGAAGGGCCGGCCAAGCTTCGGCTCCTTGTCGCCCGGAGCCTGGCCGATGAGAATGATGCGGCTGGCCGCCGGCCGGCCAACCACCGCCGGCCGGTGCATCCGCGGGCAGGTCGTGCAGGCCGACAATTTGGCCAGGTGCTTTTTCACTGCCGCGACGGAAGGGGTCATGCGCGGGGATGCTGGGCACGGGGCCCGTAATGGAAATAAAAAAGGCGGAGCCGCTTGGGCTCCGCCTTGAAAGTTGGTTCGCGAGTGCGAACGGTTGATTAGTAGCGACCGCCACCACCACCGCCGCCGCCGCCGTAGCCGCCGCGACCACCGCGACCGCCACCGCCGCCGCCGAAGCCACGACGTTCACCGCCGAAGCCACCGCGACCGCCGCCGCCGAAGCCGCCACCCGGGCGCTCTTCCTTCGGACGGGCCTCGTTGACCTGGAGGGCGCGACCGCCGAGCTCGACCCCATTGGTCTTCTCGATGGCGAGCTTGGCCTCATCAGGCGTGCCCATGGTGACGAACGCGAAACCGCGGGGGCGGCCGGTCATCTTGTCCATGGCGACATAGGTGTCGGTAACGGAACCGAACTGCTCGAAGTGGGAGCGGAGCTCGCCTTCGGTGGTGTTGAACGATAGATTTCCAACGTAGAGTTTGGAATTGCTCATGTGATAATTCGTAGATCCTTCGCTATCTGCCAGTCCGTTCCCACTATGGGTTTCGAAATCATCACTTGAGCCAATGCTCAGCCAACGACTCACCAGATCCTGTCATCTAAACGCTATCTCTAACGAGGGGCGTAAGAACGCTCAGCTGAGACCGCAACGCAAGTGAATTCTCCGTCGCCTCCGGCCAACCGGTTGCCGTTCCGTTGTTTGGGGCGGTCGGGATGACGGCTTAAATCGCATATTTCGCGCGAATCTCGGCGGGCAGGCGCACCGGGCGTGCGGTCGCGGTGGAGATCATCACATAATCGAAGGAGCCGTCGCAGCTGAGCACGTGATCGGGAAGGCGTTCGATTTGGAACTGCACCTTCACGCCGATGAGAGTGAATTTTTCGATCCAAGTGCGGACAATGAAGCGATCGCCCAGTTCGAGGGACCGACGGAAATTCATCTGTGCCGCGGCCATGAACCAGCCGTAGCCCAGTTTTTGAAATTCGGTCATCGGCATCTTGTAGCAACGCTCCATCTGGTCGAAACGGGCCGCGAGCACATAGTCCATGTAGCGGCTGCTGTGCACATGCTGATACATG
>Ga0066487_100016_pt1 | contig 69471 bp, 61 predicted proteins | sample LakWasM129_HOW14_2_FD_59588 | JGI IMG/M metagenome (GOLD analysis project Ga0066487, IMG submission 59588) | Freshwater sediment methanotrophic microbial communities from Lake Washington under simulated oxygen tension - Sediment Metagenome 129_HOW14 | ecosystem: Environmental > Aquatic >... | reverse complement strand
TCGTTCATCTCGCCGCGATCATGGATTGGCTCACTCATCAATTTTGAAAACACGCCCTAAACGGATTTGTGGTCCAGCAGAACCCAGGTCAGGGAGCGACCGGATTGGTAAGTGTGATTTGCGCCGAGGCGAGGTCGCCGGAGCGGGCGGTGAGCTGAACGGGGCCGGGCGCGCGGTCTGACTGCACGATCACCTGCGCGTAGCCGTTGAACAGGCTGCGTTCGCTTCCCTTGTCGGATTCGTGGCAGCTCGGGTCGCCGTTGCCGACGCCGATGATGCGGCCGCCGGTGATCGCGAACTTCACGAGGTTGTCCGCGACCGGCACCACCCGGCCTTGCGCGTCGATCGCCGCCACGTCGATCACCACCACGTCGGCGCCGTCGGGAAGGATGGTGGTGCGATCGGGCGTGAGCGTGAGTTTCACCGGCGCCCCGGTGGTTTCGACCCGCGTCGTTTCCACGACCTGGCCGGCGCGGTAGCCGCGCGCTTCCAGCGTGCCCGGATGGTAGGCGACCTTCCACTCGAGGTGACCGTTGCGCGGCATATCTTTTTTGCCCAGCGAGGCGCCGTTAAGGAAGAGCTCGACGGCCTCGTGGTTGCTATAGCAGCCGACCGTGATCTCCTGTCCGACTTTGTCGGGCCAGTTCCAGTGCGGGTAGAGATGCAGCACGGGCGTGTCGGTCCACCACGACTTGAGGTAATAGAACTGGTCCTTCGGGAAACCGCAGGTGTCCATGATGCCGTATTGCGAGCTGACCGCCGGGAAGCCGAAGGGGTTGGACTCACCGCGGTAGTCGAATCCGGTCCAGAAGAACAGGCCGGCGAGATAGGGCCGCGTCGCGAAATGCTGCCAGCCGATCTCGACGTTGCCGCCAGAATCGCCCTTGGCGAGTGGCGCCATGTGGGCGTGGGGCTTGTCGTCGAAATAGATGCCGCGGGTGCCTTGCGCCGTGGTTTCCTCGGTGCCGACCGAGGGCTGTTGCGGGAATTTCGCATGCTGCTCATCGGTGCTGCCGTGAGTGAAATAGTTATAGCCCATCACGTCGGCCGTCGTGGACGAGCCGGCGCCCCAGCCGCCGCTGATGGCGACGGTGGTGCGGCGCGTCGGGTCGAGGCGGTGCGCGACGGCCTGCATCGACGCAGAAATGCGCGCGCCCTTCTCATTGCCCTCGATGGCCCATTCCTCGTTGCCAACGGACCAAAGAATGACGCTGGGATGGTTGCGGTCGCGGCGGATCATCGCCTCAAGCTGACCCAGTTGCTCCGGGCTCGGTCCCATCAGGCGGTTCTCGTCGAGGACGAGCATTCCGAGCCGGTCGCAGGCATCGAGCAACTCGGGCGCGGGAGGATGGTGCGAGCTGCGATAGGCATTGCTGCCAAATTCCTTGAGCATCCGGATGCGGTAATCCACCAGCGCGTCTGGCACCGCCACGCCGACTCCAGCATGGTCCTGATGGTTGTTGGTGCCTTTGAGCAGGACGTGTTTCCCGTTGAGGAAGAATCCCTCGTTGGCGTCAAACCGAAGCGTGCGGATGCCGAACGTCGTCTCGACCCCATCCACGACCGTGCCATCGGAGGCGCGGACGATCGTGGCGAGCCGGTGCAGTGCGGGTTTCGCGATCGACCAGAGCTGCGGTCCGGCGACCGCGAGCACCACGGGCCACTCCCGGTTTTCACCGGGCGCGAGGGTGAGGCCGGCCACGCGACCGCTCGCCACCGTGCGACCGTCGGGAGCGAGAATGGTTTGTTCGAGGTCAAACGTCGCCACGGTCGCGCCGTCGTTGGTCAACGTCGTGCGGGCGGTCACGTCGGCCGAGCTGAAATCGTCGCGCACTTCCGCACTCACGAACGTGCCCCAGGGGGCGACATGTAGCGGCGCGGTTTTCGTGAGCCACACGTGTCGGTAGATGCCGGCGCCCTCGTAATACCAGCCTTCCTCCAGGGTGACGTCCGCGCGGACGGCGACGACGTTGTCGCCGCCATAGTTGAGATAGTCGGTCAGGTCGTAGCGAAAACTCGTGGTGCCGCTGGGCTGGCGTCCGAGATAGAAGCCGTTGACCCATACGACCGAGTCGCGCTGCACGCCGTCGAACTCGATGGCGATGCGCCGGCCGAGATCGGACGCGGGCACGGCGAAGGTCTTCCGATACCAGCCGACGCTGCGTTCGGGAAAGTTGCGCCCGATGGCCTTGTAGCCGTGGCTGTGACCGCCCCGGCCGTCGAACGGCGCCTCGACCGCCCAGTCGTGCGGCAAGTCGAGTTGGCGCCAGGCCGAGGCGTCGAATTTCGGGTCGGCCGGGCCGTCGCCGTTGCCGGCCTTGGTGAGATAGGAGAAATAGCCGGTGGCGTGATTGAAGTCCTTGGCCGGATCGAACGGATGCCCGAAAGCGAAGCGCCAGCCGGCGTCGAAGTTCGCGCGTTCACGGGGCGCGGTAACCGGAGACCCGGCATCGGCGTTCAGCGCGAGCGGCAGCCACAGGGCGATGAGGAGAAAGGCGAGGCAGCGGGCGCAGGATGATTTCATGGGGAATGCAGAACGGGCGGCACGGAGAGTAACAGAAAGTCATCCGTCCCTCCATGGATGGAATCCCAAACGGGATTTGCGAAATCCACCGTAACTGGACTCACAGTTCCCGCAGCGCGGTGGCGATCGGCAGGCGCGCGGCCCGGATGGCGGGCAGCAGTCCGCCGATGAAGCCGATGAGCGTCGCCCAGATGATGCCCTGCATCACCAGTCGGGGCGTGACGGCGAAGGAGAACGCCACCTGGCTGAAGCTCTGCCAGTTCATCGTCGCGGCATGGAAGTTGTTGAAGGCGACGTAGGCCAGCGCGGCGCCGATTGCGCCGCCGGCCAGCGCCAGCAGCAACGATTCGAGCATCAGGGCGAGGACCACGGCGCCGCTGCCGAATCCGAGCGCGCGCAGCGTTGCGATCTCCCGGGTGCGCGCCGCGACGGCACTATACATGGTGTTGAGCGCGCCGAAGACCGCACCGATGGCCATGAGGACGGCGATGAGGAAGCCCAGCGTGGTGATCAGCGTCGTCATGGCGGTGGACTGTTCGGCGTAATGCTCCGACTGGCGCAGGACCTTGACGCTGAGCTGGGGGTTCGAGGTGAGGGCGTCCTTGAATTCTTGGAACGCGCCGGCCGAGTTCAGCCGGGCGTAGACGGACTGGAACGAGTCGCCGCGGTTGTAGGCGGCCTGCAGGACCTTGGCGTCGGTCCAGATTTCCGACTCGGCCACGCCGCCGTTGGCCGCGAACACGCCGACGACCGGCCAGCTCTCGCGGCCGACCTTGACCATGCCGCCGATCTCGAGGCCGGCGAACTCGCGCGCGGCGCCGGCGCCGACGATGACCTCGTTCTTGCCCCACTCGAACATCCGGCCCGAGGTGATCTTCAGGTTGTCGCGCACCTGCAGGGCGGCGCCCTCGACGCCGCGCAACGGCACGTTGGCATCGGTGCCGGTCGAGCGTTTGGGGAGATTGATGATGACGAACAGTTCGGCGGAGGCCAGCGGGCCGTCCTTGTTGCGCGCGATGCCGGGCGCGTCGGCGATGAGCCGCGTCTCGTTGCGGCCGAAACCGCTGACCATCTCGCTGTCGGAGCCGCTGCGCAGGACGATGGCGGCGTCCGCCGAGCCGGAGTTGGCCATCGCGCGACGGAAGCCGGCGGCGATCGAGAGCACACCGACAAACACCAGCACGACGCCCGCGATGCCGATGACCGTGGCGGTCACGGAGCCGCGGCGCTGCGGAATGCTCATGAGGCCGAACTTGGCGATCGAGCCGATTTGGGAGAGCCAGTTGAGCAGGGAGTTCATGTTACATTCTCCGCAGGGCCTCGGCCACGCGCAGGCGCATCGCCTGCTGGGCGGGCAGGAGGCCGGTGATCAGGCCGAGGGCGACGCTGATGCCGAGTCCGATCAGCACGTCGTGCACCGGGAAAAAGAACATCGGCAGCATGCCGCCGGTGGGATCGCCGCGGGCGGTCAGCACCCAGGCCAGGGCGAGGCCGAGCACGCCACCGAGCACGGTCAGGAGGCAGGATTCCGCGAGCACGAGGGACAGCACCTGGCCGTTGGTGAAGCCGATGGCCTTGAGCACGCCCAGCTCGCCGATGCGCTCGCGCACCGCCTGGGACATCGTGCTGCCGGTCACCAGCAGAATGGTGAAGAAAACCGCGCCGAGAATGCCCGCGACGATGAAGGCGATGTTGCCGACCTGGTTCGCGAAGCCCTGCGCGAAGGCGCCCTCGGGCTCGGTCTTCGTCTCCGCCTGCGAGTTGGCGAATTCCTCGTCGACGCGCCGCGCGACGTCGGCCGCCTGCGTCGGATCCTTCACGCGGATAGTATACCAGCCGACCAGGCCCTGGCCCCAGTTCTGGGCCTTCCGGACCTCGTCGAAATAGTCGTAGCGGAAGAACATCGAGGTGGTGTCCGTGCCCTTCTTGGCCCCGTCGAAGATGCCGACGATGTCGAACTCCCAGGTTTTCCGCATCCAGATGGGCGACATGATCGGCACCTTGTCGCCGACTTTCCAGTGGAAGCGCTCCGCGGTGTTCCGCCCGACGATGGCGCCGGTGCGGGTGGCGAGCCATGCCTTCATCTGCTCCGGTGGCAAAATGAACTCGGGAAACATCGCCATGAACTGCTCCGGCACCACCGGATTCTGCATGAAGAAGTTCTTCGGATCCTGGTAGATGCCGCCAAACCACGTCTGGTGCGCCGCGGCGGCGACACCGGGGATGCGCTCCATGCGCACCTGGTAGGTCTCCGGCAGCATTTGGATGATGGAAACCTTGTGGCGCACGATCAGCCGGTCCGCGCCGGCGAGCGCCACGCCCCCGACCAGCGCCTGCTTGATGGCGCACAAAAACCCGAAGAGCACGAACGCCACCAGGATCGACAACAAGGTGAGCGACGTCCGCAGCTTGTGGCGCGTCAAATTGCCCCAGACAAGGTGGAAGAACTTCATGGGCGGCTCGGGTAGGGGCGCAGACTTGCTGCGCCTATGAAACCGGCGTTCCGGAACGGGCGCAGCAAGTCTGCGCCCCTACGGATCGGAACAGATGTGGCGTCCGCTCTCATTTGCCCTCGCCGTTCGTCAGCTGCCCCTTGTCGAGATGGACGGTGCGGGCGGCGCGCGCCGAGGCGTGCGGGTCGTGCGTGACCATGATGATGGTCTTGCGGTGCTCGCGGTTCAGGGCCTGCAGCAGGTTTAGAATCTCGTCGCCCGCCTTGCGGTCGAGGTCGCCGGTCGGCTCGTCGCAGAGCAGCAGCGTCGGATCCGTCACGATGCCGCGCGCGATGCCCACGCGCTGCTGTTCGCCGCCGGAGAGCGTGCGCGGGTAGTGTTTCGCGCGGTGCGACAGCCCGACCATCGCAAGGGCGGTCTCGACGTGCTGGCGGCGTTCCGCCTTGGAAAGCGGCGTGAGCAGCAGCGGCAGCTCCACGTTGCGTTCGGCCGTCAGCACCGGCATCAGGTTGTAGAGCTGGAAGACGAAACCGATGTGCCGCGCCCGCCACGCCGCCAACTGGCGGTCCGAGAGCTGGTCGATCTGGTCGCCCGCGACATGCACCGTGCCATTCGTGGGGCGGTCAAGTCCGCCGATCAGATTCAGCAGCGTGCTCTTGCCCGAGCCGGACGGTCCCATCAGCGCGAGGAACTCGCCGGCGGGCACCCGCAGGTTGAGCTTCGACAGCACATGGATGTCCTCCGACCCGCGATGAAAAATCTTTTCCACACCCTCGACGCGCACGAGCGCGCCGTGGTTCAAGTTTTGGTCGCTCATAAATTCCGCTCCTTGATGTTTGCTCCATCGGTTAATCCGGCGGGTGCATCCGTAGCCACCCTTTCCCCGGCGGTGACTCCGGCGCTGAGGGTCACGTTGCCATCTTGCGCGCCGGCCACGGTGACCGCGCGGCGTTCGGCCCGGCCGTTCGAGATGACGAAGACCACATCGCGTCCGTCGAGGCTTTGCACCGCGGATTTCGGCAATACAACCAGGCGGGTTGCGCGGCCGGCCGGCGTGGCCCCCGTGTCGCGGAAGGCGACCTTGACCGCCATCTCGGGCAGAATGCGCGGCTCGAGCTGGTCGAAACCGACGCGCACGCGGACCGTGGATTTCTGCCGGTCGGCGGTCGGGATGATGGCGATGACCTTGCAGGGAATCTTCCACTCGGGGTAGGCGTCGAGCGTCGCCTCGACCTCCTGGCCGGGCGCGACGCGGTTGATGTAGCTTTCGTTGACGTCGATTTCGATCTCCCGCGAATCCATGTCGACGATGGTGCAGATGCCGGTGCGCGTGAAGCCGCCGGAGGACATCGGCGAGATCATCTCGCCCGGCTGCGCGTTCTTCGAGGTGACGATGCCGGCGAACGGCGCGCGGATGACGGTGTCATCCAGTTGCTGTTGCCAGAGAGCGACGGTGCGGTCGGCCACCGTCACGGTGGTATCCTGCTGGACCAGCCGCGCCCGGAGCGCCAGGGCGGCCGCCTCCGCATGGTCAAAATCCGCCTGCGCCGCGACGTTGCTCTTGCGCAAGGTTTGCTGGCGCGACAATTCCTGCTCCGCCTCCCGGAGCCGCACGCGGGTTTCCTCGAGGGAAGATTTCGCGGAGTCCAACTGCGCCTGCGCGAGCTGCAGGCTGGCCTGGACGTTCGTGGCGTCGAGGCGCGCCAGGACCTGGCCGGCATCGACCCGGACGCCTTCCTCAATGAAAATCTCCGTCACCTTGCCGGTGATTTTCGAGGAGACCGTCGCCTCGCGCCGGGCGGTGACGTAGCCCGAGGCGTTGAGCACCGTGCGGCCGGTGTCCGCGCCCACCGCCAGTTCGCGGGCCACGGCGGTGTGCACCGCGATGGCTTGGGAGCGCGTCGTCCACCAGATTGCCACCGCGAGAATGATCAAGGCGGCCACGCCGAGCAGGAGCGGCAGGGGGCGCCGGGCTGCGGCCGGCGGCTCGCTTCGCTTGATGCGCAGATCATCCAGGCTGGGTTGGGGCGCGCTCATACGGGCGGCATCCAAGCACCCATTCGCGCCGGGGGTCAACCGTGATGCAGGGTGACGAAGGTCATGTTGGTTGCCGGGTCTCGTTTCAGCCCGGCGGTTCTGCTGGCTTGGGGAAACCATGAGTTGGCCAACTTGAGGATCGTCCGCTTTCGATTGCCCGTGGAGCCGCGCCGACGATGCCAGCCGCCTCCGGACTCAAAGTTTCGCTATGGGGATGCAGAGCTCGCAGGTGAAGGCGCCCGTCTGCTCGTCGTATTCACCGTCGGGCGGGTAGAATTCAAAGCAGGCCCGTGCATCGAGTTGATAGCCGCTGGCAGGCAGCCACTCCCGCAGAATCCGGTCCCAAACCTGGGGAATTTGCGCCGACGTGCCCTTGAACATGGCGCAAGCGTAGAGTCCGCCCGGCAACGTCGCGATCTGGGCCTTTTGCGACGGGACGAAATCCGGGCCGACTTCGGCCGCAGCGTCGTAGCGGCATTTGTTTTTCGCGGTCACCTGCGGATCGTCGCGGCTGACTCCATACCGTGGAGCGCCGAGCAGATCGTTTGAAATGAGCCAAGGATAGGCTTCCTCCCGCCAGAAGCGGCCGAGGGGTTCGCCGAAGGGACCTTGATAGCGCAGATAGGCAATGCGAACGGCGGGCCGTTTCTTAACGGCCACCCGGAGCGGAGGTGGTGGGGTCTGAGTCATGGCGGGAGCATACGCTTGGCGCGGGCGTATTTCCTGATTCAGCCTGCTCTTCGTCTGACTTATCTTGCTTTCTTTGTTTTTCGGCGCGGGGCGGCGCGTTTTCCATTGGGAAGGCGTGCAGCCGAAATGTTTTTTGAAGGCACGGGTGAACGCCTCGGGTGAACCAAAACCGACGGCCAGCGCGACATTGAGCACGCTCAACCGCGGCTGCGAGGCGAGGCGCGCCGCGGCCTGCTCCACCCGCCGGCGGGTCAGGTAGCTTCCCAGGGTTTCCCCGACATGCGCCGCGAAGATGCGATGGAAGTGAAAGGCCGAAAAACTGGCGACCCGGGCCAATTCCGCGAGGGCGACGGGCGTGTCGAGATGCCCGTCGATGTAGTCCAGCACCCGGTGCAGCCGGCGCTCGTATTCCAGGCGATGTTCAAGGCTGGGCCGCATGCGGTTCGGGCCTGATGAGAAGGGCAGGCCCGAACCGCGTCGAGTGTGGATTGGCCCCCTTCAAAGCGCAGCGGCGGTAAAATCGTATCCGACTCTTTCGAGTGATGCCGGGGTTTTTCTTTGCCTGGGGCGGCGAGGATTGTTTTCACCTTATCTTCCGTGGACACACCGACCATCCAGAGCCTCAGCGACAAATTCCAACAAATCTACGGCCATGCGCCGAAGGTCATCGCCCGCGCCCCCGGGCGGATCGAGTTCATCGGCAATCACACCGACTACAACGGTGGAGCCGTGCTCGGCGCCGCCATCGACCGCTATGTGTGGGTGGCGGCCGCGCCGAACCCCGCCGGTCGTCTCCGGCTGTTCAGTGTGGATTCCTCCCCGGTGCTGGAACTCCCGGCGGATCCCGGCACCCGCATCACGGGTTCGGATTCGTGGGCCAATTATCCGCTCGGGGTCTGGCGCAGCCTGCGCGATTTCAACCTGCCCCGGCCCGCCGGATTCGACCTGCTGGTGGCTTCCGACCTGCCGACGGGCGCCGGGCTCAGCAGCAGTGCCGCGCTGGAGCTGGCCACTGCCCTGGCGTTGCTCGATTTCGAGCACACGACCGTTCCGCCGGCGCAGCTCGCCAACCTCGGCCGCCATGCCGAGAACAAATATGTCGGCGTGCCCTGTGGCATCCTCGACCAGGGCACGAGCGCCTTCGGCCGCGCCGGCCAGCTCGTGCACATCGACTGCCGCGGTCCCTCGTTCTCGACCGTGCCTTTCCCCGGGTCGGCGCACCTCTGGATATTCAACACGCGCGAAAAGCACGCGTTGATCGACGGCCTTTACGCCACGCGTCACCGCGAATGCCTCGACGCCGCGCAAGCGCTGGGCGTGGCCCTGCTCGCCGACCTGACGCCGGCGCAGTTCCATGCGGTGGCGGGCAAGCTGCCGCCGGCGCCGGCGCAACGCGCGCAGCATGTCATCGAGGAACACGCGCGCGTGCACGACACCGTGACCGCGCTGGAACGCGGCGACCTGGCCGCAGTGGGCCGCTTGCTTACGGCGTCGCACCGCAGTTCGCAGAAGCTTTTTGAAAACAGCACACCGGCGCTCGACCAGCTGGTCGACCTGCTGACGGCGCATCCGGCCGTCTACGGCGCGCGGCTGACCGGCGGCGGTTTCGGCGGCGCCGTCATGGCGCTGACGCGGGACACGTTTAGCGAGGCGGATGCGCAGGACATCGCCCGGCGTTACCGTTCCGCCGAGCACGGCGCGCCGCAGATCCTGCACCTGCAGAGCGCCGACGGCGCGCAGGTGGTCGGGCGCGGTTGAAGGCGGCTCAGTTGTCAGCTGGGGTCTTGAGGGAAAATCCGATTCCGGCCGCGACTGGCGCACCGGCACGACCGCTGCGCCGAATTTCAGCTCCCGCGCGGCGAGAGAGGGACGGCCTGGCCTGGAGTTTGTCGAATAGGACGAGGTTGGGCGTGGTGACGGACGCTTGCTTCATGTGGGCGATGGCGGGCGGGCGGCGCACGCGCAGCGAAAAGGTCGAGCCATGGGGCAGCACGAGGTCGACGCCGGAGTCCGGCCCCGTCTCGACCGGGTCGCCGGCGAGAAGCAGGGCGGCCGGCACGAGAAGCCGGAGGTTCAGGTGGATTTCGCCGGGGTTGCGTCCGCCGGCTGGTAGGGCGGCAGAGGCGGAGGCGGCGGCGCCTTGGAGGAGGGGACCGGTTGACTGTCGAAAGTGTGCGGCTCCATGATTTCCACCCGGGTGCCGTCGGGATCGAAATAATTGATCTGCCGCTTCCCGTTGATGCCGGTCTTCATGGGGTCGGGCGGCTTGCAGCCCTCGGGCAGCGGCCGGCTGGCGAGGATCGCGCCGGCCTTGGCGACGTCGGGCACCTCCAGGCAGATGTGGTGCTTGGTCAGCATGGTCTCCCGCGTCGGGGCCTTGTTGTAGAGCATGAACTCGATGTAGTCCGTGCCGTCGGGCACGCGCATGTTCACCCAGCTGAGTTGTTTGCCGCCACCGCCGCGCCAGATCTCGGTCATGCCAAGGATGTCGCCGTAGAATTTCATCGAGGCCTCCAGCTGGCCGACCAGCACGCCGACGTGCGGCATGTGGGTCGAGATGCGGGTGTCGGGCAGGAATTTCCCTTTCTCCCGCACCGTCCAGCTATCTGGCAAATACTCCACGATCTCCACGATGATGCCGTTGGGATCCTTGATGAAATAGTTCTTGTTGCCGATCTTGCCGACGCCGGTCTTGTCGGGCACGGCGACGCCCCTGGACTTCAGGTAGAGGCGCATGCCCTCGGCGTCGTCGGTCTCGAGCGCGATATGGTAGAGCCGGTCGGCCTCGGGCGAAACCTCGGCGCCGGGAAAGAGCTCGACCGTCTGGTGGTCGTTGATCTTGATCCAGACCAGTTCGCCGCCGTTCTTGCGGGGCAGGGTGAACGGCTCGGCGAAACCAAGGAAGCCTTCGTAGAACGCGCGCGCCTTCGCCAGGTCGGTGACATAGAACGCGGCATGCGAGACACCGAGGATGCGCGGGCGCCTGGGCTCGTCCGCGGCAAGCAGCGGCGCCGCCAGCGCGAGCAGAAGGAGGAGACGGAGGAGTGATTTCATGGGAAAGTGTGCGACGGGGTCTGGCCTTCCAGTTTCTTGAGGTCCGGCGGGAGACCGGAGACCGGCCCGGACGGCGGCGGCAGCTCGGCGGCGCGCGGCGCGACCTGCGCGAGGTTGGATGTCAGGTCGGTGTCCCGGCGGCGCAGCGCCCAGTCGAGGGCACCAAACACGATCTCTTGAAAAAGTGGGTTGCGCCACGTGGGCTCGCCGTGGCCGAGCGCGGTGAAGAACACGCGGCCCGAGCCATAGAGGTGCGCCCAGGTCACCGGATAAGGCGGGCGCTGGTAAGGCGTATCCGACCCCGCCGGCGGCCAACCGGGCACCTCGGGATAGGGGTTGTGCATCGAGGCCGGGTCCAGCACGAGCAGCACGTGCAGGTCCGGGGCGAACTCCGTCATGGAATACCATTCCTCCTGCAGCTCAATCGCGGCGCCGGCGCCGGCGAAGCCGGGGAACTGCGGGTCCGTGACCCGGGCGCTCGCGAGTTGCTGCGAGCCGTGGATGATCAGTTCGCCGCCGAGCATCTGCGTGTAGCTATCGGCCTGGTCACCGAGGTGGCGGTAGCGCCAGCTGCGCACCTGTTGCGTGTTGGTCGCCGTGGTTTCCCCGGTGTGAAAGGTGTCGGCCGCGGCATGCGTGCCGATGAAACCCTTGCCGTGTCGGATGGCGTCGAGCAGGGCCGCCTTGCCGGCGGGCGTCATGGGCGGCTGCCCATCGGTGCCGGCTTCCAGCAGGTTGCCACTGGTATAGAAAAAAAACGCGTCGAACTGCGCGAGGTATTCCGGGGTGAAGCGGCCGCCGTCCTTGGAGAAGGTGAACTCGATGCCATGCGCCGGCCCGAGCGCCTTGAGCACCTGCGCGGCAAAATTCAGCCGGCCGGCACGCTCCTTGACGACGTTGTGCTCAAAGGCGGAGGACTTGGTGAAGAACAAAACCTTTTTCGGCGCGGTATTACCGGCGTCGGCCGCCGCCACGAGGAAACCGGGCAGCAGGCCGAGCAGGGCAAAGACAAAAATGCGGCGCATGGCGGGAAGGAAGGGGAATGTCCTACCGGCCGGCGGGAGCGGGCGGCAGGGTGGCGACGGCGAGCCCGGCCACGGGCAGGCGGTTGTCGTTCATAAGTGAGACGATTTCCAGCGGCTCGAGCCCGCGGTCGGCAATGAACAGCTCATCGATCTCGCCGCGGAAGCGCTCGGGCTGTTTGCCGGTGAGCCGGCAGCCGAGCCAGACCATGTCCGAAGCGGGCGGGGCGACCGTCGATGACGACGCGGGACGGGGCGTGCCGGGGGTCAGCGTGATGCGGCTGCTTTCCAGCCGGCCGTCGATGTATTGCTTCACCTGCACCGGCGTATCCGGGGTGTCGCCCGGAGCGAAGAAAACCACGATGTGGTGCCAGCGGCCGTCGCGCAGATCGTTGGCGCCGATGGCGTAGCCGCCGCCGAAATCCGTCCGCAACGCGCCGAACGAACCCTCGCCGGGCCGCCGGTTCCAGCTGATCTGCACCGGCCGGGAGTTGAGCTTTTTCAAGCCGGTGCCCCAGGAAACCATCCAGGCATCGGTGACCGCACCCTCCGGCACTTTCACCCAGAAGGCGATCGTGCGGGGCGAGCTGCCGGAAATGCCCGGCACGCGGGCGCTGGCCTGGATCCGGCCGTCGAACCGCAAGGCCTCCCCGTGCGGGCTGGGCGTCCGCATCGCGGCGGGTTCGTCGGCATTGCCGATCTTCAACGCGGCACCGGCCCGATCCCGGGTGGTGCTATCGGCACTCGCCGGCACCTCGTTGCCCTTGATTTCGTCGAAGGACCAGTGGACGCAATTGATCCCGGGTGAAAACCGGTCGAGCGCCAGTGGCTGGGTGAACTGGGCGAACTTCACCGCGCTGTCCGGCACGTCGGAGACGCCTGTGGCGCCGAAGCGGCGCGACTCATTTTCCCTCAGCAGGATGGTCTCCGAGTCCGCGGGACTGCGCGGGGCGGCCTCGACCTCGCCCTTGAGCACGAGCACCTCGGTGGCACCCGATGCGTCGGCGATCATCGTGAATTCGGTGCCGAGGTCCGTGACCTCGACGGAAGGGTTGGCCACGCGGAAGCCGACGGCCTGCGGCGGCACGCTGGCTTTCAGGGTGCCGTGACGCAGCGTGGAGTCCCACGCGGAATTGATGACGAGCGAGCTCGGTCCCTCGAGGACGACGCGCGCGCCGGAATCGAAGGTGATTTCGGCGTAGCCGGTCGCCAGATCAAGGTGCTGGCCCTTGCGCAGCAGATCGCCGGGCCGCAGCGGGGCGGGGTCGGCCCATTTGGTCCCCTTGGCGGCACTGAGCCGGGCGACAAAGGCGGCGGGCCGGGCGGTCGCCGGTTCCGGACCGGATGTCCGGGTGGCGAACCAGAAGACAATGGTCAGCCCGGCCGCAGCCGCCAGGGAGCCGCCGAACCAGATGACGGCGGCGGGAAGGCGCCGACGCGAAGCCGGCACGCCGTGCGGGGCCTCCGCATGCATCTCGCTCGCATAGCTGTGCAGGCTGGCGGACTGCCCGAGGGCGCGGACATAATACTGGCGCGCCGGCTCGGATGCCGCGAGCCAGGTGGTGAGGCGCGCGCGCTGCGCGTCGGTCAGGGTCTCATCGACCACGGCGTTGCAGAGCTCGTTCAGTTCAAGGATTTCTCGGTCGGTGAGATTCATGCGGAGCCTCCGGGTGCCAGCTGGTGGGAAACGCAGTCAAAAAGCAGTTTGCGGATCCGCATGAGCGCCTTGTAGGCAGCGTCGAGCGAGCGGCCGGAACGGCGCGCGGCTTCCTCCACGCCGCAACCGGGCTCGTAGCGCGTGAGCACGAGTTCGCGGTCGCGGCCGGGCAGCTTCTGCAGGCAATGGCCGAGGGCTTCGTGGCGTTCATCGAGCTCGGTCATCATGGTGCCGGCGGTCTGGGCGACGGCGTCGAGCACGGTCTGGTCGAAGACGACCTTGGAACGCGCAAATTTCTGGCGCGAATAGCGGATGCGCCAGTAGGCGATCTGGCAGGCCCAGGCCACGAAGTCGGTGCCGGGGGCGAACTCGGAGAACTTTTCGCAGATCACGAGGCTGGTCTCCTGCAGCAGGTCCTCGGCGTCGTGGCGCCGGGGCACGAGCGTGTAAATATACGCGAAGATCTGGCGCTGATGGCGGGTCATCAGTGCCATGAGGCGCTTTTGGTTGTCGGGGGTGAGTTCGGCGGGAGAACCCATGGCAATGCGACCGGGAAGGCCGGTTGTTATTTTCCGTCGGCCGCCTTGGTGTCCTTGGCGGTCTCGTCCGTCTTGATCTTGGCCCCCGTCTTCTTGTCGGCGGATTTCTCACTCTTCTCGGATTTCTTGCCGGAGCCGGGGATGATCTTGGCGATTTCCGCGGCGGAGAGCTTACCGTCCTTGTCGGTGTCGAAGCGCGCAAGGCCGCCCTTCGGGTCGGCGGCAAAGTCCTGCTGGATCGCGGCGCTCTCGGCCTCGTCGAGTTTGCCGTCGTGGTTGAGGTCGTATTTGGCCATGGCCTTGGCCTTCGGACCGTCGCCCTTGGCGGCGAGGACCGCGACGGGGGCGAGAAGCAGGGCGACGAGCAGGCAACGGATCTTTTTGTTCATGGAGGGGGGGATGAGGGAATAGAGAACGTCAGCAAAGTAATAGCGCCAGACCGGAATATTGGGACAGTCCCGTGCCCGGTGCGGCCGAAAAAGGGCCCGGCGCCACCCTGCGCCGGGGGGCGGACACCCGGAAAAGTCAGGCTTGGATCAGTGGTTCAGCGTGTAGGCGAGATAGTAGGCGCGGTCGTTGCCGAGATTGCCGTTGTTCGTCACATACATCCGGTCGAGCAGGTTCTTGGCACTGACGCGGATGGAGTGGGTGATTCCGTGCTCACCCTTCCAAGTGTAGGTGAGGCCCGTGTTCACCAGGGTGGAGCCCGCGGCGTAGATGTTGCGCCGGGCGTCCGTCGCGGTGGAATTGAAGTAGGAGCGGCCGGAATAGGTCAGGCCGCCGTTCCACGAGAAGCCCTTGAGGACGGTTTTCCGGAAGTTGTATTTGAAGGCGAGGCTGGCCTGCGACTCCGGCAGACCGGACGGCGGCCGGCCGACATCAGTGACGGCGTCGCCGTTATAGACGATCTTCGCGCCGACGATGCTGTAGCTGCTCAGCAAGGTCAGTTCGTCCGTCATGCTCCAGGATCCCTCGAACTCGAAGCCCCGGGCGCGCTGCCTGCCGGCGGCGACCGTTTCGCTGAGACCGGTGGTGGGATCAATCTGGGTCGTCTTCACCCCGTTCCGATCGATGTAGTAGCCGCCGACCGTGAAGATGAGGCGCTCGTTGAGGTAGGTCGCCTTGACGCCGTAGTCCCAGCCGATGGAGGTCTCGTTGTCGAGGCGGGGCGTGCCGAGCTTGGCGACCTGCCCGCTCGGTGAGAAGGATTTGCTGTGGCTGGCGTAGAGCGCGATGTTGGACGTCAGCTTGTAGTTGAAACCGATATTGGGCGACCACGCGGTGTCGGTGTAGTGGAGGACCTCACCCTTGGTCTTCAGGCTGCCGGGCTTCGAGCCGCCGGTGTTGAACTGGTCGCCGAAGTCGAGGTTGTAGGTGACACGGTCAAAGCGCAGGCTGGCAAAACCGATCAGCTTGCCCTGCAGCGCCATCACCTGTTGGCGCAGCAACGCACCCTCGATGTGCCAGCGCACGTGGTCGCGGCGGGTGGGGATGGTGAAGGCGTCCAGCGGCGGCAGGGAGTAGTCTGGGTTGGTGATGTTGATGGTCGGGATCGTGTAGAGCTTGGAGTTGACGCCGTTCTGCTGGCGGAAGCGCCAGTTATTCGACACGTCGACGGTGAGCAGGGTCTTGTTGTCGATTTTCCCGGCCAGGAGCGGATAGTGCGCGAGGGTGTCGACCTGGACGCCGAAGCCGTCCTCGTTGAGCGGGTCGGTGACCACGCTCGGGCGGGTGAACTGGTTGGTCGAGGGGTCGAACTGGTCGCGGGTGCCGTTGTTGAAGTTGAACGCCTTCCGCTGATACGCGTTGAAGCCGGCATGGGTGGACCAGACCCGGTTGTATTGCTTGTCGTAGGTCAGGTAGATGGACTGCTGCTTGCGGTCCGCGATCGAGTTTGGCCCCGCCTGGCTGAAGTGGGCGAGGTCCGGGCGCAGGACCGTGGAGTAGCGCTTGTTCTTGATGTTGTATTCGAAGGGCAGCGAACCGGTATCCGCGGTGCCGGCACGCTTCGACCAGTCGAACTCGAAGTTGAGGGTGCTGTGGTCCTTGAAGGTGGCCAGCAGGTCGTAGCCGAACACCCGGTTCTTCGAGTGCGCGTATTGGGTTTTGCTGTCGTTGTCCTGGGCCTCGACGCTGACCAGCTGGGCGAATTTGATGCCGCCCACGGTGCCGAGCGGGGTGTTCACATTGATTTCGGCGCGGCGCATCCGGAGACTGCCGGCTGTGATCTGCACGCGCTCGTAGGGCGTGGCGCGGGGCAGCTTGGAGACGACGTTGATCAGGCCGGCCGGCGAGGTGGAGCCGTAGATGGCGGCATTCGGGCCCTTGATGATCTCGATGCGGTCAGTGTTGACGCGGTCGATCAGGCCGAGGCGGTAAAAGCCGTTGCGCAGCATGAAGGTCGCGCCATACCCGCGCAGGGTCGAGTTGCCCTGGGTATCCACGCTGTTGAGCGAAGCAGTGTAGGCCAGATCCGAGCCGAGGTCGAAGAAGTCGAAATCATTCATGAACTCGCTGGTGATCACGCTGACCGTGAAGGGCAGATCCTTGATCTGCGTCTTCACGCGGGTGCCGGTGACCACCTCGGAGGCGACATAGCTGTCGCGATTGTCGGCGGTGACGGTGAACGGCGACAGCTCGACAACGTCATTGTTCGGGGGCGGCGGATTGCTGTTCTGGGCCGGGGCGGACAGCGACAGCATCAGGGGAAGGATGCCGGCCGTCAGGATGTGACGTGGGGTTTTATTCATGGGGTTGGTGGGGATTGCGCAGGTGTGATTGAAAAGGGCGGGGCGTCCGGGCATCAGGGCGCGGCGGGGACGAGCCAGATGTTGCGGAACTGGAGGGGCATGCCGTGCTCCTGCAGCAGCAGCGGTCCGGTCGGGGCCTCGCCGAGCCGGCCGGCGGCGCCGGTCGGCGGGTGGAGTTCCTGCCGGTCGTAGATTTTCACCCCGTTGAGCAGCACGGTCATGTGGGCCGCCGTGGTCTTGGTCCCGACGGCGTCGAAGCGGGGCGCACGGAAATCGATGTCAAAGGTCTGCCACTCGAGCACCGGGCGGGCCGCGCGCACAGCTGGGAAAGTGCCCTTGGGGGTGCAGTTGCCGAGGTTGCCTAGGGAGGAGCCTTCGGTGCGACCGTAACTCTCGCCGATGTCGGCCTCGTAGCGCGTCTGCAGGAATACCCCGCTGTTGCTCGGGGCGCCCAGGGTGCGGAACTCGACATGCAGATGGCAGTCGCCGAATCTCTGGTGCGAGATGATGCCGCCGCCGGTGCCGGGGACGACCTCGAGGATGCCGCCCGCGACGATCTTCCATGGGGCCGGGCCGTCCTCGACCAGCCACTCCTTGCCCTTCTTGTTTGCGAACGCGTCCAGGTTTTTCCCGTCGAACAGCACGATCGCCCGGGCGGGCGGCTTGGCGCCAAGCGTGGGCGATGCCCGGGTGACATGCTGCAGGTCGAAGTTTTCGGCCGCATTCGCGCCCTTGAAATGTCCGTCCGCGATGGCGCCGCTCCAGCCGCCGCCCTTGAGGGTGATGCGGCCGTCGCGATTCTGCCCATGCAGGGTCGTGACGAGATTGTCCGCGGCATCGAACTGCTTCAGCAGGTTGGCCTGGTAGTCGCCGTGTTCGTCCAGGGTGACCTGGGCGACGACACCGCCTGAGCCCTGCCAGTCACCGATGGCCGGGTCGGCTGGGGCGGGTTTGAAGCGGGAATCGATCGGCTCCTCGACGGCGGCGAAGCCGGTGACTGTTGCAACGAGGGTGAGGGTGAGCAGGGACGGAAATTTCATGGAGCCGGGGGATCAGGCGGTGGCGGCGATCGCCGCGCGCAGGTCGGCGAGAAACTTCGGCACGACCGTGTAAGGGTCGTAGGTGCTGCCGGCACCGCGCGGGGACAGGGCTTCGATCGGCAGGTAACCGCGGTAGCCGGAATCCCGCACGATGCGCAGCAGCCGCATCAGGTCCGTCGGCATCTCATCCTGTTTTTCCACCCCGTAGGGGCTCTGCTTGACCTGCCAGTTCACGGCATAGGGCGCGGCCTTGGCCATCTCCGTATAGGGATCCGGCGCCTTGAAATAGCCGGTGTCGACGATCGCGCCGCACCAGGGGGAATCAATGCGCTTGATGAGCGCCAGGAGGTTGTCGGCGGTCTTCAGGAAATCGCCGTGGTTCTGCACGCCGATGATGACGCCGAATTTCCCCGCGTAATCCGCGCACGCGCGGATGTCGTCGGCGATCCACGCCTCGACCTGGGCGCGGGTGGCACCCTTGGAGACGCTCTCCCACGTCTCGGCGCGCATCTGGGTGTCGGCGAACACCCTCAGCACCGGGGCCCCGAGCTTGGCCGCGACCTCGGACCAGTTCTTGATGCGCTGCACGTCAAGGGCGCGCGCCGCCTTGTCCGCCGTGGTGAAATTGTTGCCCACGCCCGTGCCGCTGATGCCGAGGCCAAGGTCGAAGGCCCGGCGCTTCAGCTCGAAGATGAACCGGTCGGTCGGCACGCCCGGGCCGTTCTTTTCGTAGCCGGGAAAATAATAGCCGGTCGGGTCGAAGGCATCGAAGTTCATCTTCGCGCAGACGTCGGCGAGCTGCAGCAGGTTCATCTCGCCGCGCCGGCCGAGCAGGTGGGCGAAGGAATAGGCGTTGCACGACACCTTCAGCAGCGGGCCGCCCACGCGCTTGATGGGTTCGACGGCGGCGAGGGCGGAGCTGGCGCCGAGGCCCAGCCCGGTGGCGGCGAGCGGCAGCAGGGCGGCATGCTTGAGGAAATCGCGGCGGGTCAGGGAGACGGACATGATGTTCGGGGGTCGGGCGGTCGGGGCGCGCGGAGCGGCCGGCGACTGGGGGGTGAGAGGGGTTCAAATGTGTAATAGCACGACGGCGAAAAATTGGGACACGCTCGCCGCACGTTGTCTCAATCGGCCCCAGCCGAGCTATTACCTGTTTGAACCCCTGTATCGTCCTCCCGCCCCCGTTTCCCGTCATGAATGCTTTTCGCCCCGTCGCGCTCGCGACCCTCGGTGCCTTTGTCATGGTCCCATGTCCCGCGTCGGCCAAGCCGGTGGAGGCCACCTATGAGGCGGAGATGAATCCCGCCTACGCGTCGGTCCAGATCGTGACCACGGCCGATACGGGCGGCCAACCGGCGAAACCCGCAGGCTTCATTCATCCCGGCGTGCTCGTCAACCGGGCCCAGCTGGAGGAAATCAAGCGCCGGGTGGCCGCAGGCATCGAGCCCCAGAGGACGGCCTTCGCCGCGATGAAGGCCGATCCCCTGTGCGCCCCGGATTACACGCCCCATCCGGTCCCCACCGTGATGAGCGGTCCGCAGTCCAAGCCCGAGGTCGGGGCCAAGGACGAGCAGGCCGATTGCGCCGCGGCTTACGGGCAGGCCTTGATGTGGTGCATCACCGGCGAGGCGGCCTATGCCCGGAACTCGATGAAGATCCTGAACGCGTGGTCCGGCACGCTGACCGGCGGCCATCGTTATGCCAACGGGCCGATCCAAGCCGCGTGGTGCGGCTCGGTTTTTGCCCGGGCCGCGGAAATCATCCGCTACACCTGTCCCGACTGGTCCGCCGCCGACATCGCCGCGTGCCAGAACATGTTTCGCACGCAGTTCCTCCCCTTCATGATCCATGGCGACCGCGAGAACGGCAACAAGGAGCTGGCGATGACGGAGGCGCTCATCAACATCGGCGTGTTCAACGACGATCGCGCGGTCTTCGACCTCGGGGTGAAGATGTGGCGCGGCCGGACGCCAGCCTACATCTACTTGACCACCGACGGGCCCAAGCCGGTCGAGCCGCCCGGCTGCGGGCCGGCGATCTGGGGCAACAAGGGCTTCATGCCGGCGCTAGTCGACGGCCTCACACAGGAGGCGGCGCGCGACTCGCACCACTCCTGGCTGGCGTTTTCCTCCATGACTGACGCCGCCGAGACCGCCCGCCAGCAGGGGGTGGACCTGTATGCGGAGGAGGGCCGGCGCATGATGGCGGCCCTCGAATTCGAGGCGCGGCACCTGCCGCCGAACAACGAGCCGCCGCCGGGAAAACTGCTCTTTGGTCCCCAGCCGACCTGGGAAATCGCCTACAATCATTTCCACACCCGGTTGGGCCACGACCTGCCGATGATCGCCGCTGTCCTCCCCACGGTGCGCCCCACCGGCGTGAACCACCACATGGCGTGGGAGACGCTCACGCACGGGGGGATCGGCGCCGTCGGCCTGCCGCCGGTGAAATAGCGGCGCGGCCTTATTCCTCCGGCAGCGGCTGGTCTTTGGTTTCCGGCAGGAACGGCAGCACGGCGATGCCGGCGAGCAGCACGAGGCTCACCCACAGCCCGGCGGTGCGGAAGGCCTCGAGGTTGTTGCCGTAGGCGGCGGTGAGTTTGCTGAGCGTGAACGGGCCCGCTGCGGCGATGATCCGGCCGACGTTGTAGCAGAAACTCGTGCCCGTGCTGCGCAGGCTCGTCGGGAAAAGCTCGGGGAGATACACCGCGTAGACGCCGAACACCCCGAGCTGGCCGAAGCCCATCAGCGGCAGCATCCAGTAGATGTCCGTCGTCGTCCGCATGAACTTGAACACCAGCACGGTCGACAGGAACGACAGCAGCAGGGCGAACGCGAAGGCGATGCGCCGGCCCATTTTCTGCGCCATTTTCGCCATGCAGAACATGCCGAGGAACCCGCCGATGTTCTGCAGCAGCAGGCCGGTCGCGCGCCAGAAGGTCTTGTGACTGTCCATCGCCGCACCCGTGAGCCCCGCGTCGACGCCGGCCTGCGTCACGATCGAGCCGACGATCTTCGGGTGGAAATTGCCGATGCCCCAGAGGCCGATGATGCCGGCGCTGCACGCCACCAGACCGAGCCAGGCGTGGCGGCGCCAGCGCGGATGGCCGAGCAGCGCCGCATACGAACCGAACCGGATGCCGCGCTTGCCACCCTCGGCGCGTGCCTGCACCCATTTCGCCGGCTCCTTCAGCCGGGCCAGCACAAACACGGAAAGCAGCGCCGGCAGCGCGCCAACGACAAACATCATCTGCCACGGCTTCAATCCGAGCGGCAACGCCACGGCGGCGCCGATCGCCATGCCGATGAGTCCCGCGGCTAGGTTGCCGACGGTCGAGAGCGCCTGCAACATGCCGAGTGCCGGTGCGCGCGTCTGGTCCGGCACCGAGTCGGCGACCAGCGCGACCGCCAGTCCGAACACTCCGCCCACGCCCAGCCCCGTGATGAAACGGTAGGCGCAGAAATCCGCGAACCCGGTGGCAAACGCGTTCAATCCCGTGCTCAGGGAATAGACCAGAATCGTGACGGTGAGCATCCGGGCCCGGCCAAAACGGTCGCCGAGCGCGCCAAAGATCAGGCCGCCGACCGCCCAGCCGAGGAGGAAGACCGAGGTCGTATACGGGGCGAATTCCAGCGCGCGGCGCGGAATCAGCGCTTCCATCGCGCTGTCCCGCGCGAGATTGAAGAACTGCTGGTCCATGCAGTCGAACAGCCACGCGAGCGAGGCGACGATAAAGACAAACCAGTGCTCGCGGGTGAACGAACGCCACCAAGTCTGCGGGGCAGGAGAGGTAGTCATGACAGCTTCACTGGCGCGCCGCGGTCGGCGGACTCGTAGATTGCGTTGACGAAGGCCACGGCCTTGCGACCCTCGCGGCCGTCGAGGGCGGGGGCACGGCCCGCGAGAAGCGCGTCGACGAGATCCTGCAACTGGCGGCGGTGGCCCTCTGTGTTGATGGCCTTGGGATCGCTTGCGCCGGAGCCCAGGGCGTTGGCCGCGCCGCCCGTGCGGATGGCCTCGTCTTCCGGGCGGGCGTTGCGGAATTCCCAGCGCGCGATGCGGTCGTCCTCGAGCGCAAGGGAACCGTGTTCGCCGCAAAGCTCGATTCGTCGCGACCAGCCGGGCCAGAGCGCCGTGCTGGCCTCGAAGGCGCCCAGCGCGCCGCCGGGAAATTTCAGAGTCGCGGCGGCGGTGTCCTCGGCCTCGATGCCGGTGTGGACGCAGCGGGTGGTCCAGGCGAACACCTCGGACGGCAGACCGGCGAACCACTGGAGCAGGTCGAGGCCGTGGATGGCTTGGTTGATGACAGCGCCGCCGCCGTCGAGGGCGAGCGTGCCGCGGTAACCCGTGTAATACTGGGCGGTGCGGTGCCACTTCACGTAGGCGCTGGCCAGCACCAGCCGGCCGAGGCGGCCGGTGTCGAGCGCGGCCTTCACCGTGCGGGCGCCGTCGCCGAAGCGACCCTGGAAGATCGGGACGACTTTCACGCCGGCCCGGTCGGACGCGTCGAGAATCTGGTCGGCGCGTGCCGGGGTGATCTCGATGGGTTTCTCGATGACGACATGTTTGCCGGCCCGGATGGCGGCGAGGGCGGGCTCGAGGTGGGCGCCGCTCGGCGTGGTGATGCACACGATGTGAAGGTCGGGGCGGGCGAGCAGCGCGGTGAGGTCGGCGGTCGCGAAGACCCCGTGCTTGTCCGCGACCTGGCGGGCGTTGGCGAGGGCGCGGCTCGCGACGCCGACGAGCCGGCCGCCGTCAAGCTGCGCGAGGGCCTGCGCGTGAAAGCCCGCGATCGTGCCGGCGCCGATGATGCCAAAGCCGAGGGGAGCGGGGGTCATGCGGCCTTATTTATAGTAGGGACCGAGTTCATCAATCAGCTTCGCGCGCAACTCGACGAAATCAAGCGATCCGGTGTGCCGGTAGACGATCTTTCCGCCGGGCGCCACGACGACGGTATGCGGCAGCGGGCCGGGCCACGCGGGGTCGAGGGCGGCCACGAGCGCGTCGGTGCTGGCGCCGTTGTAAAGGTAGTTCACGGCGGTGCGGCCTTCGGCCTTGAGCAGGCGTCTGAGGCGGCCGGGCGGGGCGGCGTGCTGTTTCTCCAGGAAGGCCTTGGCCTGGGCCGTCATCTTCGGGTCGTCCATGCTGAGGGTGACGAGCTCGAAGTCGCGGTTGCCCAGCTGGCGCGCGAGGGACACGAGACCGGGAAACTCCGCGACGCACGGAGCGCACCACGTGGCCCAGACATGGATCAGGCGGAGGCGGTGGGAGTCGTTCTTCGCGAGGGCGGCGACCCCGGCGGCATCGATTGTCTCGAGGTTGACGGGTTCGCTCCGCCATTTCGCCTCGGCTTGGGCGATCTCGGCCTTGTTGGAGTTCCACTTGGTCGAGCAACCGACCACGAGGGACTGCGCCACTGGCACCGGCTGGCCCGCGAGCAGCGCGACCACGGCGTCGCGCGACTCAAACTGGGTGACGGTGGCGGGATCGGCAAAGCGCGAGTCGTCAACGCGGCCGACGTAGCGGAGCTTGCGCTCGCGGTCGAAGAGGAAGACGTGCGGCGTGGCGAGGCAGCCGTAGTTTTTCGCCGTCTGCTGGGTGTCGCCGTCGTAGAGGTATGGGAAGGGGAAACCCTGCTCTTTCGCGTAGAGGATCATCTCCTCGTAACTGTCGTTGTATTTGCTGTAGCCGAGCTCGGTGACCGCCACGCCCTCGGGGCTGTTGGGATTGATGGCGGCGACCGCGAGGCCCTTGCCTTGGAATTCCCGCGCCAGCGGTAGCAGGCGCGTTTCGGCGGCGTGCGAATAGGGGCAATGGTTGGAGAGGAACACGACCATCAGCACCGGTGCGGCCTTGAAATCGGCCAGAGAGTAGGTTTTGCCGTCGACCCCCTTGAGCAAAAAGTCGGGCGCGGCGTCGCCGATGGCCAGTCGGTGCGCGTCAGCCGGCATCTCGCTCTCGAGGTCGACCCGCCCGGCGGCATCGCGTTTTCTCTTTTCCTGGGCCGCGCTGGTTAGACTGCAAACAAGGGTGGCAACCAGGACGGCCAGGCGGAAACACGGACGGCGAAAGGAAATGGAGAGGGAGATCATGGCAACAGGGGTAAAGGACAACGGCGGCCCGGACGGGCAAACCGAGATTGGAGCAAAGAAGTAATAGCCGGAGCGCGCCAGATTGGGACAGGAGGCGCAAAATTATGGCCGGTCTTCGCCGCGGCACGCCAATGGCATTGCCTTCGCGGCGCGCCGGCGCCTACTTGGCGGCATGGTCCAGAAATCCGACGGCATGAACTATGCGCCGCAGGGCAAGTCGCAACCGGTGGTCAAACCGGGTGAATTCGCCTTCGCCGCGGCTTACCTCAACCACGGCCATATCTACGGCCAGTGCAACGGACTGATCGAGGCCGGCGCCGGACTCAAGTGGGTCTACGACGCCGATCCGCAGAAGGTGGAGGCCTTTCAAGCCAAGTTCCCGGCGGTGCGGGTGGCGCGTTCTTTTGACGAGATTTTGGCCGATCCGGCGGTGAAGCTGGTGGCCGCCGCCGCCATCCCGAATGAGCGCGGGGCGATCGGCTGCCGCGTCATGCAGGCGGGCAAGGATTACTTCACGGACAAGACGCCGTTCACGACTTTCGACCAGCTCGCCGCGGCGCGCCGGGTGACGGCGGCGACCGGCCGCAAATACATGGTGTATTTCAGCGAGCGGCTGCACGTGGAATGCGCGATGCATGCCGGTGATCTCGTGCATGGCGGCGCCATCGGCAAAGTCATCCAGGTGCTCGGGCTGGGGCCGCACCGGCTGGGCACGGGCCGGCCGGACTGGTTTTTCAAGCGCGAGCAATATGGCGGCATTCTCTGCGACATCGGCAGCCACCAGTTCGAGCAGTTTCTCTATTTCAGCGGCGCAACCGATGCCAAGGTGACGCAGGCGACGGTGGGCAATTTTGCCAATCCGGACCATCCCGAGTTCGAGGATTTCGGCGAGGCCTCGCTCATCGGCAACAACGGCACGAGCAACTACGTGCGCGTCGACTGGTTCACGCCGCCCGGGCTCAGCACTTGGGGCGACGGCCGCATGATCATCCTCGGCACCAAGGGCTACATCGAGCTGCGGAAATACGTCGACGTGGCCCGCGAGGCGGCCGGCGACCAACTCTATCTCGTGGACGACAAGGGCGAGCAGCACCTGAACGTCGCGGGCAAGGTCGGCTTCCGCTTCTTCGGCGAGTTCATTCTCGACTGCCTCAACCGCACCGAGAAGGCGATGAGCCAGGCGCACGCCTTCAAGGCCGCCGAACTCTGCCTGCAGGCGCAGGCGGCGGCCCGGCGACTGCCGTAAACCCCGGTTCATTTCTCTCTTGGAGACGGCTGGGCGAGGCTCTAGGCAATACGACCGTCACCCCATGAAATCCACGCTCTGGCTGCGGGCCGTCATTTGGACTGTTGTCGTCGCGCTCGGCGTCACGGCATTCGCCGTGCTGGCCTGGTCGCGCGGCGAGCCGGTCAACGCGCTCTGGATGATCGTCGCCTCGGTCTGTGTGTTCGCGGTGGCCTGGAGGTTCCACAGCGCGTGGCTGACCGCGAAGGTGCTGACGCTCGACGAGACGCGGGCCACGCCGGCGGTCGTCCACGAGGACGGCAAGGATTTTGTGAAGACGAACAAGTGGATCGTCTTTGGGCATCATTTCGCCGCCATTGCCGGCCCGGGGCCGCTGGTCGGTCCGGTGCTCGCGGCGCAGTTCGGCTATCTGCCCGGCATGATCTGGATTCTGGTCGGCGCGACGCTGGGTGGCGCGGTGCATGACTCCATCATTTTGTTCTGTTCCATCCGTCGGCGGGGCAAGTCGCTTGGGCAGATGGTGCGCGAGGAGGTCGGGCCGTTCGCCGGGCTGCTCGCGCTCATCAGCATCGTGGCGATCATGATCATCCTGCTCGCCGTGCTGGCGCTCGTGGTGGTGAAGGCGCTCGCGGAGAGCCCGTGGGGGTTGTTCACCATCGCGGCCACGATGCCGCTCGCGCTGCTGATGGGATTGGCGTTGCGCTATTGGATGCCGGGCAAGATCGGCGCGGTCACCGTGTTCGGCGTGGTCGGCCTGTTGCTCGCGGTGGTCGGCGGGCAGTGGCTGCACGGCACGGCGCTGGAGGGCTGGCTCACGCTCAAGGGCACGACACTCGCCTGGTGGATCATGGGTTATGGTCTCGTCGCCTCGGTGCTGCCGGTCTGGCTGCTGCTCGCGCCGCGCGACTACCTGAGCACGTTCATGAAGATCGGCTGCGTGGCCTTGCTCGGCGTCGCCATCGTCCTGCTGTCGCCGCACCTGCAGATGCCCGCGCTGACGAAGTTCATCGACGGCAGCGGCCCGGTGTTCGCGGGACCGGTTTTCCCGTTCTGTTTCATCACCATCGCCTGCGCAGCGGTGTCGGGGTTCCATTCGCTGGTCGCCTCGGGCACGACGCCCAAGCTGCTCGAGCGGGAGAGCCACATCCGCATTGTTGGTTACGGCGGTATGATCACGGAGATGCTGGTTGGCATCATGGCCCTGACCGCGGCCTGCGCGATGCCGCCGGGCGAATATTTCGCGGTGAACATGAAGGGTGAGCCGGCGGCGGTGACGCAGAAGATCACCGCGCTCGGTTATCCCGTCACGCCGGCGCAGATGGCCGCGCTGGCGGATTCGGTCGGGGAAAAGACGATGATCGGCCGCACCGGTGGCGCGCCGACGTTCGCCGTCGGCATGGCGCAGATGTTTTCCGGCGTGCTCGGCGGCAAGGCACTGTCGGCGCTGTGGTATCACTTCGCCATCATGTTCGAGGCGCTGTTCATCCTGACGACGATCGACGCCGGCACGCGGGTGGGGCGTTTCATCGTGCAGGACCTGTTGGGCTATGTGTGGCGGCCGCTGGGCAACACGCGCTCCACCGCGGGCAACTGGGCCGCCAGCGTGGCGTTTGTCGCGGCGTGGGGCTGGTTCCTCTACCAGGGCGTGATCGATCCGCTCGGGGGCATCAATTCGCTGTGGCCGATCTTCGGCGTGGCCAACCAGCTGCTGGCGGTCATCGCGCTGAGCCTCGGCACGACCGTGCTCATCAAGATGGGTCGCGTGCGCTACCTGTGGGTCTCGCTGCTGCCGCTCGCGTGGCTGCTGGCGGTGACGATGACGGCGGGCTGGATGAAAATCTTCTCGGCCGATCCGCGGCTCGGTTTCCTCTCGGCCGCGGCGGAACTGCGCGGGAGGCTCGCGCAGGACGGCGGCGTGCCGCTCGCCCAGTCCGCCGAATGGCTGCGGCTGTTGGTCAACAATTACGTCAACGCCGCGGTTACGGGCACATTTCTCGTATTGGTGGTGCTGGTGGTGGCGGCCTGCGCGCGCGGGTGGGTGCAACTGCTGTCCGGCCGTCGCGCGGCCGAGTTGCACGAGGAACCCTATGTGCCGCTGGCGGAAACCGCGGCGGCCAAGTGATGCGCATCGCCGTCATCGCCGACACCCATGACCGGTATCCGCCCACGCTGCCGCAGCGGCTGCACGGAGCGGACGAAATCTGGCACCTCGGCGACGTGTGCGACCCGCTGACTCTGGTGGAGTTTGAGCAGCTGGGAAAACCGCTCCAGGTCGTGCTCGGCAACAATGAGGTGCACAACCTCTGGCCCCTGGAGCTGCGGCTGGAGCGGGTCGGGCTGCGATTCCTCCTGACGCACATCGCGCCGCGCAAGGCGCCGCCGGGCGTGGATGTTGTATTGCACGGGCACACGCACATGCCGCGCGATGAGACTGACGAGCGCGGCGTGCGCTGGCTGAATCCCGGGTGCATCACGCGGCCGAATCGGGGAGCACCGCCGAGTTTCGCCTGGCTGACGCTCGAGCCCGGACGGCCGCCGGAGTGGCGGCTGGTGCGGTTGTGAGCGGCGGCCGGTGCCGCGCTCAGTTGATGAGCTTGCGCCAGCGGCCGTTCGCGCGGCCGACGTTCACGGCATCGGGCGGGATTTCCGCGATCACGCCGATCGACGGGACGACGACGGCGGCGAGCGAACCCTTGCGGGCGGCCCGGGCCTGTTCCTGGATGCGCGGAGTGGCGGGTTTGCCGTCCTTGCCGATGACGCCGAGAGTGACGCGGCCGTCGGCGGAGATCGTGACAATGCTCTCGCCGGGTTTCTTGCCGGTGGCATAGCTGCCGGCGACAGCGGAGAAGACGGAGGCGCGTTCGGCGTCGGAGGTGACCTCGATGATGTCAGCGGGCAGGTCGCTCAGTTTCTTGTGCGGCAGACCGAACCAGAAGCCGACAAGGATGAGGCCGACGCCGAGGGCAAACAGGCCGACGACCTCGCCCATGGCGCGCAAGCCGGCAAACCGGCCGGTCTCGCCGACCTTGATCCGCCGGGCGACCGGCGCCGCGGCGGCTTCGGTCTCAAACGGGGGCAGATCCGCGAGGGCCTTCGCGTTTTCCACCGACCAATACTCGTCAAAGGCCGACGTGCTCTTGTGCATGCATAGCCGGCCGCGGTGCACGGCGATGCGCCAGCCTTTTTCGCCACGGTGCACGATGATGCCGGGCTCGGCGGTGGAATCGCCCATGGAGGCAGCCAGTTGGAGGTTGCCGGCCAGGCGGCAGATTTCCTCGACGGGCAGGTTGCCCAGCTCGATTTTTTCCCCAGCAGGAGCCAGACCGAGGGCGTTGGCCTTGAGCTGCACCAAAGTGACTTTATAGAGCGCGCTCATCGTTCAATGATGTAGACCAGCGAGCCGGTCGAACCCACCTGGATGTTACCCGCGTCGAGGATGCCATCGTCCATCTGGCGGTCGATCAGCAGCCGGAGTTCCTCATCGTCACTCACCGGATTGCCTGTGTCGGACTGGATGACGATCGCGGCCTTGGCGGTGATGCCGTCAGCCGACACGTCGTAATTCCATTTGTAGTAGCCGCCGATGGGGCTCTTGAGCGTGAAGTTGTTCGTGAGTGCGTTGCCGATTTCCGCGGGAATTTCCCGCGGATCGCCGTTGGCCGGCCAGTGTCCGTTCTGGAGGTTGAAGGTGATGAAGGCGGTGGAAAAGGTGCGCAGATCGTTTTGCACCGCGCTGGCTTTCGAGCGCAGCGTGACGCGCCGGAGGGCGGGCAGGCCCATCGCCGCCAGCAGGCCAATAATAACCACCACCACCATGATTTCCACCAAGGTGAAGGCACGGGTCCGGAGTTTGCTCCGAAGACGGGAACGGGGCCGCATTTGCGTCATCGATTCATACAAACCTATTGAAGACACTCCTAGGTGCAAGCCCTCAGAAACAAAACGGGTATCCCGATTCGAGATTTCATGGAAATATGGAAAAAAGACCCATGGAGATCATCGCGTTGGGAAAACCTGCCAGCATAAAAATATTTTCCCGCGCCATTAGGGATGAACGGCCCTTCCCGGACCCGGCGGCAAATCATTCCCGGCTGGCATTGGCGGTAAACCCCGGCTAGCGAAGGCGGTCAGTGAGCGACGCACCGCAGGAACTGTTCACCGCCAATCCATCCCCGGCCGGGCCGGATCTGGTCTTTGTGCGCAGCGTTCGGGCGCGGCACTACCGCCTGACGCTCCGCAAGGACGGAGTGGCGGTGGCCACGATCCCGCCGCGTGGCACGGAATCGGAGGCCCGGCGATTCGTCGCGCAGCACGAGGACTGGCTGGCGCGCGCCCGGGCGCGGCATGCGCGCCGGCCGCGCGCGGCGGCTCATTGGACGCTGGGCACTGCGGTGCTTTGGCGGGGCGAGCTGACGGAAATCCGACTGGCCTGTGGAGCACCGTTGATTCCTGCTGGAATCCCGGTGTGCCCTGTTGTTGCCGGCTGGCAACCCGGGGTTCGTCCACCGGCCTGCGCCGGGGCGAATGTCCCGGGAACTCCGCGCTCCGCAGGATTCCCGGGCAAACCGGCGGTCAGCCTCGCCGCGGATGTTTTTCGCGTGACCTCACTGGTTGGCGACCTGCGACCGATGCTGGAGGCGCAATTTGCCCGACGGGCGAAGATCGAACTGCCCGCGCGGCTCTGGGAACTGGCGGCCGAAACCGGCGTCGACTTGAAACATGTTTCCGTCCGCAACCAGCGTTCGCGCTGGGGCTCGTGCTCGGCGGGCGGCACGATCTCGCTGAACTGGCGGCTGGTGCAGACCCCGGATAGCGTGCGCGACTACATCCTCTATCACGAACTCATGCATCTGCGGGAAATGAACCACTCGGCCCGCTTCTGGGCGCGCGTGGAGGAAGTCTGCCCGGGCTGGCGCGCCGCCGAGCGCTGGCTCAAGCACCACGGCAGCCTGCTCGGCCTGTGACCCCGGTCAGATCTGGAGGAACGCTCCGCGCACGGCAGCGCTGATCCCGGCCATTTCAAACGGTTTTTGCACAAACCCGGCGAGGCCCTTGCCGGTGAAGCGGCTGACCGCATCGTGTTCGTTAAAGCCGCTCATGAGCACGACCTTCACGCCCGGGTTCAGGTGGCGCAACTGGCGGAAGGCTTCCTCACCGTCCATGTGCGGCATCGTCAGGTCGAGCAGGACGAGCACAAAGCCGGCGGGATTCTTCCGGTAGATTTCGATCGCCTCGCGCCCGTCCGCCGCCAGCACCGCGGAAAACCCCAGCGACTCGAGGATGCGGGCCGAGACCGAGCGGACCGTCTCCTCGTCGTCGACCACCAGCACCGTGCCCCGGCCCCGCCAGCGGATGTCGGCCGTCGGCGCGGCGGTGGCGGCCACCGCCGGACCGTCGGCGCAGGGCACCAGGATTTTGAAGGTCGAGCCGCGGCCCGGTTCGCTGTAAACCTTCAGGGCGCCATGGTGGCTGCGGATGATGCCGAGGACCGCCGCCAGGCCGAGGCCGCGACCGGTGAATTTGGTGGTGAAGAACGGATCGAAGATCTTGCCCTGCGTCGCCGCGTCCATGCCCGTGCCATTGTCGCTCACCTCCAGAAACACGTAGTCGCCCGGAGCGATGCCATCCGGGTGGACGAGGGTGGCGATGTAATCCCGGTCGATCCGCACCACGCCGGTGGACAGGGCGATGACGCCGCTGCGCGAGCCGATGGCCTCGGAGGCGTTGATGACGAGGTTCATGATGATCTGCCGGATCTGGGTGGCGTCGGCGGTGACCGCGGGCAGGGTGGTGGCGAAGTGGAAACGCAGCACGCAGGTCTTGCCGATCGAGATGTTGAGCAGATGGGTGGTGTCCGCGACGAGCTGGTTCAGGTCGAGGCGTTGCAGGACAAAGCGGCCCTTGCCGGAGTAGGCGAGCATCTGCCGGCAAAGGTCGGCCGCGCGATGGGCCGCCTGCTCGATTTGCTCGAGGATGGGCAGCATGGTCGAGGAGCGGGGCAGGTCCATGCGCGCGAGGCTGGCGTTGCCGAGGATGCCGGTGAGCAGATTGTTGAAATCGTGCGCGATGCCACCGGCGAGCACGCCGAGGCTCTCGAGCTTTTGCGTTTCCTGCAGCTTGCGGTCGAGGTCGCGCTGCTGTTGCAGGGCGCTCTGTCGCTCCGTGATGTCCTGGAACGTGGCCACGCAGCCGTGGCAGCGGTTGTCCTCGTTCCGCAGCGGCACGGCGTTGGCCAGGACGACGAGCCGGGTGCCGTCGGAGCGTGTGATAGTCTCGATCCGGTCCAACAGCGGTTGGTTTTCGCGTGCGGCCGTCTGCATGAGCCGTTGACCGGCTCCGGAATCGCCCTCGGCGTCGGACAGCCTGAAATTCAGCACCGCGGCATCCGGCGGGGCGCCGAGTGAAACGCCAATGCCGGGGGGCAGAGCCAACATGCGGGCCAGGGCGGGGTTCAGGCTGATCTCACGGCAATCGGCATCGTGGGCGATGCCCACGCCGACCGGCAGCAGGTCGAACAGCGTCTTCATTTCGTCGAGGCGACGCTGCAGGGAGACGTTGAGGCGTTGGATTTCCGCCTCGGCTTGCTGGCGCTGGGCGACCTCGCGCCGCAGTTCGTCATTGGCGGCGCTGAGGGCGGCCGTGCGGTCGCGCACCCGCGCTTCGAGGGCGGTGTTTTGCCGCTGCAATTCGTCCGGTCCGGGCAGCGTGAGCGCCCGCGGCACGATCCGGACCAGGGCTATGGCACTGACCACGGAAATCCCGGCGGTCGCCAGCTTGATCGAGCCGGAAAGCCAGTAGAGCGGCCGCCAGATCGTGACGACTTCCATCAGGTGGGTGATCCCGCAGGCCACGATGAAGGTGCCGAAGAGCAGAAAAATTTTCGCGAAGGGCAGGTCCCGCCGCTGCCACACAAAATACAGCAGGGCGCCGGAGATCGCCAGGTAGGAGAGGGCGATAAGGCTGTCGGAGCCGGCGTGCAGCCGCACCAAATCCGGATCCCACAGGTAACACTGCCCGTGGGGCATGAACGCGGCATCGCACCAGTTGGCCAGCCAGGAAGACGTAGTCATAGGGTAACCGTGAGTTGTGCCCACGGAGATGTTTTGGCGGCCCGTCGCGAGCAGCCAACTTGCCCGCCGGACGGATGTCAATCAGCGCAGCGGACGCCGTGCCGCCGGGTGCTACGGCCGTCCAGCCCTACTTGATGTCGAGCAGCTCGACCTCGAAGCGCAGTGTCGCCCGCGCGGGGATTTTTCCGTGGGCTGTGTCGCCGTAGGCCAGCCACCACGGGATGATGAGTGTGCGGACCTCGCCCTTTTTCATCGACGCGAGCGCCTCGTCCCAACCCTGGATGACCGCGCCGGTGCCGACGCGGAAGGAGTAGGGCGTGCCGCGGTCGCGCGAGCTGTCGAACTTGGTTCCATCGAGCAGAAAGCCGTCATAATGCACGACCACCAGCGCGCCGGACGCGGGCGGATTGCCGGTGCCGGGCCGGCGCTCGACATAGCGCAGGCCGGAGGGATTGACGTGCGCGTTGTCGTAATGTTCGCGGAGGTAGGTCGCGTCCGCCTCGTTCAGCTGCGAATTTTCCATGATCTGCCGCATGTATTTGTTCGCGGGCTCGCCGGGATTCTTGCGGCGCAGAATGCCGGTGCGGGCCTGGAACGCGATGAACGCGAGCAGCAGGCCGAGGATGAGCAAAATGCCGTATTGGCGCATGGCAAAGAGGGGATGGCGCGGACCGGGATTGTCAATCGAGCGGCGGAAAAAGTTTCCCGGCCTCCGCGGACGTGATCTTGTGGCCGGCGATCGTCAGGGCTTGGGCGAGCACCGGATCGCGGCCCGAGTAGAGATCCTCGGGCGTGGGCAGAATCTGGTAATCGGGTCCGACGCCCTTGCCTTCGATGATCGAGCCGTCCGCCATGACCACGCTGCTCAGGGTGATGCCGACACCAAACAGGGTGAAGCGCTCCGCCGTGCCCAGCCGCAGGGGATGCAGTTGGGCGGTGGACAAGGCGCCGCCCGTCCGGTCGCCGAGCAGGATGCCGCGTTGGCGCATCTGCACCGTGCGGGCAAAGATCTCCGAGGCCGAGGTCGAGGAGTGGTCGATCAGGACAAGGAGGAGTCCCTTGTAGCCCTTGCCGTGGACCCGGGTGGTTTCGGTCTGCTTGCGCTCGTGCGTGGTGAAGGCCTCGAAATTGTCGGCAAAGCAGCCGTTCAGCATGTCCTCCGCTGCCCGGGCATAGCCGCCGGGGTTGCCGCGCAGATCGAGAATGACGGCTTTGGCCGACGCCACGCGTCGCAGGCCGCCGGCGATCTTTTCCGCGTCAAACTGCTGCAGTTTCCAGACGAGAATGTCGCCGGGCAGATCCACGAGGCGGGATTTCTTCCGGGCGTCGTCGTTTTCGCCTTCCTGCACCAATTGGTAGTAATCCTGGGTGTTCCGCAGGTCGCGCAGGGCGGTGCCGCTGCGCACCTCGCCCATGATATCGAGCGGACGCGGAGGCTGGCCCGGAGCCTGGACCAGCACGCGCATCCCGGCGCGCGGCGCCAGCGCATAGAGCAGGTAGCGCAGAGTCCACTCATTACCCCGGGTGGGGGCGATGCCGTCGACGCCGAGCAGGCGGTCGCCGACGCGCAGTCCTTGTTTCTCGGCGTCGCTGCCGCGGTCGACCTCGCTGACATACACCGCGTCGCCGACCGCGTGAAATCTCCAGTGGTGCTCGACGCGGTCCTTCCGCGCGGGAGGAAGGAACCGGGTGTGGGAATCGCCAATGTCGAGAAACGGCTGGGCGATCATCATCAGGGCCTCGCCGTTGGAGTGCGCCGTCGCCAGCGCCTGGTCGGCGGCCGCGCAGCGGGCTTGGAACTCCGGGCCGACCCGCGCCGGATCGTAGAAATACTTTACCACCTCGTCCCGGGCGAGCCGCAGCATGCCGCGGGAGCGCTCCAGGTCGAACGCGGTGAAAGTGGGCGTGGATTCGGCGGCCGCGGCTCCCGCAAGGGTGAGTCCGGCAACAAGCAGGCAGATGATATTACGCATGGTTTCGGCCCGCGGGCAGCCGACTATTTTTTCGCGAGCAAGTCGAGCGTGATGGCGGTCATCGATTCCACGCCGGTCTTGATCGTCGGCTCGGGCACCGGGGCGAACTTGCTCGAGTGCAGCGACGGCAGCGGAATCCCCGTGCGGGCGCTCTCGGCGGCCTTCGCGGGCTCGACGGCGCCGAGGCGGAACAGGCAGACGGGCACCTTTTCCACGGTGCGGCCAAACTGGCTGAAATCCTCGCCGCCCATCTCGGGGTCGATGGATTTCACGCTGGTCTCACCGAGCCAGCCGGCCAGAGCACCGCGCACGCGCTTGGTCAGCGCCGGGTCGTTGAAAGTGGCGGGCGTGGCCTCGTCCTCGATGACGGTCACGACCGGCATGCGGTCCTCAGGCAGGCCGGCGGCGATGGCCTCGCCACGACAGATGCGGCGGATGGCTTCGATGGTGTGGGCACGCACTGCGTCGGAGTAGGAGCGGAGCGTGAGCTGCAGCTTCACCTCGTCGGGAATCACGTTGGCCTTGGCGCCGCCGTGGATGGAGCCGACGGTGACGACGGCGGGATCCGTCGGTCGGGTTTCCCGGCTGACGATGGTCTGGAGAGCGAGGATGATGCGCGAGGCCAGCACGATGGGATCCTTCGTGGCTTGCGGATAGGCGCCGTGGCCGCCGACGCCGCGCACGGTGATGTCGACCCAATCGACGTTGGCCATGGCAAAACCCTCGATGGTGCCGACGGTGCCATAGGGCAGCGTGGCGCTGTCGTGGAGCGCGATGGCGAAATCGGGTTTTGGGAAACGGCGGTAAAGCCCGTCGGTGAGCATGGCGCGCGCGCCGAGGCCGCGTTCCTCGGCGGGTTGGACGACAAGTTCCAGCGTGCCGGACCAGCGGTCGCGCAGGGCGGCGAGCATCCGGGCGGTGCCGACGAGCACGGAGGCGTGGATGTCGTGGCCGCAGGCGTGCATGACGGACACTTCCACGCCGGAGAGGTTGGTGACGCGCACCTGGCTCGCGTAAGGCAGGCCGGTTTCCTCCTGCAGCGGCAGCGCGTCGATGTCGGCGCGGAGGAGCAGGGTCGGGCCGGCGCCGTTTTTCAACACGGCCACGGCGCCGTGGCCGCCGATGTGTTCCGTGACTTCGTAGCCGGCGGCGCGCAATTCGCGGGCGACGATCCCGGCGGTGCGTTCCTCCATCAGCGAGAGCTCCGGGTGCGCATGCAGATCCCGGTAGAGCGCGTCGAGGGCCGGATAGTCGGCGGCGAGTTTCTGCGCGACGAGATCATGCAACGTCCCGGCCGGCTGCGCCTGGGCCGGCAGGAGGCAGATGGCCGCGGGGAGGACAAATAGACTGAAGTGGCGGAGCGTCATGATTTGGGTTTGGGTTCGAATCGCAGGATCAGGGTGTCGAGCATTGCATCGACGGAATATTTGGCGAGATCGGCGGGAGTGAGCGGGTCGGACGTGCCACGGAGTTGGCGCGCCTGCGTGGTGTATGCGGCGGCCTGGGTGCGGACGGCGGCGTAGAGTGTCTTCTTCACCTCGGTCGTCCGCTGGCGGTCCGGATTGAAGGTGGGCAGCAGGTCGGCGCCGACCCAGACATACCATTGGTCTTTGTCGGCGAAGTAGACCGCCAGCACGCCGTTCTGGTGGATGCCGAGCGAGCGGGCGAGTTTCTGGGTGAAGGGCGCGGGCGTTTCCTTCGGCTCGGTGGGCGTGAAGGTCGGATAGACGCGCGCGTAGATGCGCTGGCCGGTGGCGCGCTGGAAATTGGCCAGCTTGTAATTGAAATTCTTCGCGCGTGGGACGGCGGTTGGCAGCACCTTGGCCGGGTCGTCGAAATGAGCGGCGGGGCCGGGTTCGGGCAGGCCGGAGTATTTCGCGCCTTTTTCCTGGAGGGTGGCAAAAGCGGCGGCATCGGCCTTGAACGACTGCGCTGCGGCGCCGACGCGCAGGATTTTGATCGTGAAGGCGTCATCGGCCTTGATCTGCGGCAACACATCGAGTCCGCGCACCACGCGGCCGAAAACAGAGTGCATGTAGTTCAAGCGCGTGCAGTCGCCGAGCGTCAGGAAGAACTCGCCGCTGTTGGTGTCGGGGCCGGCGTTGGCCATGGCGAGGATGCCGGGTTCGCCGAGATGCAGGCCGGGCACGAACTCGTCGGGGAAGCTGTAGCCCGTGTCGCCGTCCTCGGGCGCCTTGGGATTGCCGCTCTGGATGACGAAACCGGGGACGACGCGATACCATTTCAAACCGGTGTAATAAGGATGGCCGGCAATCTTCGGCCCGAGGGTGCCCTCGGCGAGACCCGTGAAATTGGCGACAGTCAGCGGCGCCTGCCGGTAGAACAGTTCCGTGACGATCACGCCGCGCGGCGTGGTGAACTCGGCATAAAGCCCGTCGCCAAGCTCAGGGCGGGACCCGGCGGGAAGTTTTTCGGGCTCGGCTGCGAACAACCGGACAACCAAGGCGAACGGCAGAAGTGCACGGAGAAGTTTCATTTGGGTTCGAGTTTGTCGATGAGACCGTCGAGCACGGCGTCGGTCTGGAGTTTCAGATGCTGGGCGGGCGGCACGGCCTGCCCGCTGGATTGCTGCCGGGCGAATTCGGCGTCGCCGGCGGCGCGCGTGGCGTTGAGGAAGGCTTCCTTCACCCGGTGAAAGGCGCCGCCTTCGACGAGATCGGCCGGTGTCGCGGCGCGCCCGAAAAAGGCGGACGTGGATTCGTCGCCGATCCAGACGCGCCAGTCGTCCTCGTCGGCAAAGTAGGCTGCGAGGGCGCCGCGCTGGGCGACGCCGAGTTTCTGCGCGAGGGCGCGCATGTAGGCGCCGGCAACCTTGTCCTCCTCCGCGGAGGGTGATTTTGCGAAGATGCGACCGACGATCCGCAGGCCGGTGGCGCGCTCGAAGTTGGCGAGCTTGAAATTGAAATTCTTCGCGCGCGGCACGTCTTGCGGCAGGAGACGGTCGGGGTCGTCGAAGGCGGCCGCGGGCCCCGGCGCGGCGGGGCCGGCATATTTCTTCGCCGCCGCCGCGAGCGCCTGGAACGAGGCGAGGTCGTTGCGGAAGGCACGGGCGGCGGCCCCGATGCGCAGAATCCGGATGGCGACGGCGTCGTCCTGTCGGATTTGCGGCAGCACCTCGAGACCGCGGACGATCCGGCCGAAGACGCTGTGCAGGTAGTTGAGGCGGTTCGTGTCGCGCAGGGTGAGGAAGAATTCGCAGCTGTTGGTGTCGGGACCGGCGTTGGCCATCGAGAGGACGCCCGTGGCGTCGTGGCGCAGGCCAGGCACAAACTCGTCGGGGAAATGCCACGGGTGCGGGACTTTTTCGTCGTCGGTATCCTTGAGGCCGGGATTGCCGCTCTGGATGACGAAGCCGGGAACGACGCGATAGAAGGTGAGGCCGGTGTAGAACGGTTGGCCGTTTCGCGGCGCCAGCGTGCCCTCGGCCAGGCCGGTGAAGTTGGCGCACATCAGCGGCGCCTTTTGATAGAAAAGCTCGGCCACCATCACGCCGCGCGGCGTGGTGAACTCGGCATAGAGCCCATCGACGAGCGCAGAGCGGGGTTCGTTGGCGAGACCGGACTGACGGTCATTCGTGGCCGGCACGGCGAAGGCCGCAGTTCCGAGCAGGCCAAGAAGTATCGCCGGGTAAATAACGGTAAGCCACCCGCGTGGCGGGGGGCGGCGGTCAGGGGATGCCATGTCGCGAGCAAAGCGGCCGGCGTGGCAGTGGCGAATCTGTTTTGCGGAGGCGGGGAGAAAGTCCCGGCCGGGTGTCGCCGACTCCCGGGATATTTTCGCCAGTCCGCTGGTAGAGTAGCGGGGTCAAGTCACCTCCATACACCCGCCCGTCTTGAAGATGATTGCGGAGACTTCCAGGCCGTCGCCGATCCGCCCCATTCCCATGAACACCACCGATACCGTCCTTGATGCACTCGATTGGGCGCAAACCGAATTGAGCGACTCCCCGGAGAACGCTTCCGTCACCGTGACGCGGCTCAACGAGTGCCTTTGCCTGGTGCGCGAGGTGTTGCCCGCCGGGCAATGGACTGAACTCATCGAGGAGTGCCGACAGCATCCCGTGTGCGCGCTACTCCACCAGGATCCGTTCACCCACCGCGCCTTCACCCGGCCGGCCGGTGATCATTGCGACGCCGGTTTGCTCGATATCGTCTATAATCGCGACTGGCGCGGGGTCAGCCGGGAGCGGCCGACCGAACTGGGTGAGTCCATTTTCCGGCATACCATCGAAAGCCAGATGCCCGCCGCGGTGCGACACCGCCGCGGAATGCTGGCCGCCATGATCGATGATATCGGCTGGCGGCGGCCCCATGCCGCCATGTTGGCGGTGGCCTGCGGGCATTTGCGCGAGCTGCCGCTCTCCACCGCCATGCGGGCCGGGCGGGTCGGACGTTTCGTCGGTTTGGATCAGGACGGCACGAACCTGGCGCTGGCGGCGGAGCAGTGGCCCGAGGGCGTGGTGGAGACCGTGCAAGGTTCGTTCAAGGCGTTGTGGAGCGCTCCGCTGAGCGAAGAGCGTTTCGATTTCATCTACACCGCCGGCCTCTGCGACTACCTCAATGAGTCGCTCGCGCGGCGGTTGACCGCACGTCTGTTCGACATGCTGCGGCCGGGCGGCCGGCTGCTCCTGGCGAACTGCCAGCCGGGCATCGCCGACGTGGGTTACATGGAGGCATTCATGGATTGGCGTCTGATCCAGCGCGACCGGGTCGACATGGAGCGGCTCGCGGCCAGCCTGCCGGAATCGGAGGTCGCGGACGAAAGGACGTTTACCGATCCGGGCGACGCGATGATCTACCTGCAATTGACACGGCGTTGGTGAAGCCGGTGGGTGTGTTCGCGAACCCGGAAAGTCAGCCAACGACGTTCTGTTTGCTGGTGCCGCCGCGACCTCGCTGCGGCAGGTGGGCGCTCCACGGCGAGGTGGCCGTGGCTCCATTGAATATCCGGCCTAACCGCAGACCAGACTGACGCGGGTGTCGTAGTTGGGGCCGTCGGGCCTTTGTTTCGCCGCGCGACCCGGACGCCACATTTTGCCGGATTGCGGCTCGATCATCCAGATTTGATCGGACGCGGTGTAGACCCAGTTGTAGGCGTGTCCGACCGTCTTCGCTTTCGGATGGTCCTCGGTCCAGATGATGCCGCAGGCGAAACCCGCGGGCAGATCCGGCCGGTTGGCCGCCAGCTGGCAGAAGTGGGCCTTCAGCGACCACGCGTAGTCGTCGCAGTCGAACCGGTCGACGGCATAGGCCGGATGCTTCCGGGCCCACGCCTGCACGATGGTCTGAACCGCGGTCTTCGTGGGTTTGATGTAAGATTGATCACCCACCAGACAGTAGTCCGGCAGGCCCCGTTTCCAGCGCGGAGAAAACACCGACCACAGTTCGTCGATGAGCTTGTCCCGGTCGATGATCTGCGGATGGGCGGCGGCGACGGTGGCCTTGCGACGAGTCACGACAGCCATGGGTGATGGTGGGTTGAGGGTTGGGTCTCAGTGGCCGCCGGTGTTGCCGGGATTGCCGCCGGCTTCCGGTCCCTTCTTCTTCGTCTTCTTGCCGATCGGGCCGTATTTTTTCTTGGTCTTGGTGGGTTTCTTTGGGCGCTTCTTTTTTGCTTTGCTCATGGTCGGGTTGTTTTTCGTGGGTTTGGTTGTCCGCCGGGATGGCGGGAAAGCGGTTCACCGTGAAACTGGTCCGAAGGGCGCGCGGGCGGCGACGGTGATGGCGGCGGCCAGCGCGTTCAGATCCCCCGCCGGCGCGGTGTCGGCCTGGTTGCAAAGCGCTTGGCACGCCAGGCCCAGCACGCGTGCGCCGACGAAGTCCGCGCTGTTCTTGAGGTAGTGCGCCCGTTCGTGGGCCCGCGGCCGGTCTGCCGCGTGCGCCGCCGCAGTGATCGCCTGGACGAGGCCCGGCAGCTCGGCGCTGAAGCGGGCCTGCAGCTTCGCGATCAGCACGGCGTCGGTCGGCTGCACCTTGACCGGCAGCGGCGGCATGCCCGGCGCCATGCTGATCACTTCCGCCAGCGCGGCGAGATCGACGGGCTTGGCGACGAAGGCGTCCATGCCCGCCTCGAGGGCACGGGCAAAACCGTCGGAACGGGCGTGGGCACTCAGGCCGACGATGAAAGAGGCGGGCGTTCTCCCGCGCGCCCGCAGGGCGCGCGCGGTGGCGAGACCGTTGGGCGCGGGCATCATCCAGTCGAGCAGCACGACCTGGTAATCTTGCGCGTCGCCGGCGGCGAGGGCCGCGACCCCGTCGGCCACCGCCGTGACGACCGCACCCTGTTTTTCCAGGAACGTCACGAGCAATTCGCGCACGAGCGGGTTGTCCTCCGCCACGAGCATGCGGATGCCGCTCCAGGCTTGCGAGACCACCGCACCGGAGAGGGACGTGACCGTTCCGGTGTCGCTGGTTTCGAGCGGCAGGGTGACGAGGAAGGAGGCGCCCGCGACGGCCGGGTCATCGAGCAGGCGCACGTTGCCGCCCATCGAGGTGCACAGGCCGGCGACCAGGGCCAGACCGAGGCCGGTGCCTTCCGTCTCGGCGGCATCCAGGCGCGAGAACGGCTTGAAGAGTTCCGCGCGCTTGGCCGCCGGAATACCCGGACCCGTGTCGCTGACGATGAATTCAACCGGGATGGCGCCGCCGGACGGCGCGGCGTCCGGCGCGCGGCGCACCTGCAGCCGCACCTCGCCGCGGGCGGTGAATTTGACGCCGTTGGCCAGGAGGTTGAGCAACACCTGCCGGAGCCGCACCGGATCGACGCGCACCTGGTCGGGCAGCGGTTCGGCAAATTCCCAGCGCACCGCCAGGCCCTTGGCCGCGGCTTGCGGCCGGACGGCGGTCACGCATTCCTCCACGAGGCGGCGCAGCTCGACCACGCGCGGGTGCAGCTGGAAACTGCCGCTTTGCAGGGCGCCGTGGTCGAGGAGGTCGTTGACCAGTTGCAGCATGATCTGCCCGTGGGTGCGCAGGGCGGAAACCCAGCGCGGCGCCGCCCCGGGCAGGTCCTCTCCGGCCAGCAATTCGCCGTAGCCGAGCACGCTTTGGATCGGCGTGCGCAACTCGTGACTCACGCTTGCGAGGAAGGCGCTCTTGAGCCGGTCCGCCTCGGCCGCCGCCGCCGCCCGGCGCGCCGCCGACTCGCCGGTGGCGCGCCGCAGTTCGTAGGCGACGGCGAGCGCCCAGAGACCGACGCCGACCGCCACCAGTGCCATGCCCTGCAGCCGCGCCTGCGTGAAGCTGGCGAGCCAGTGTGTGCTCGCGATCCGGAATTCCAGCCAGCCCAGGGCGGGGCCGCCGGCCGGGTCGAGGATGGGCGCCTTGGCGACGAAGAACGGCCCCCACGGGGTGCGGTAGGGCCCCTCCAGAAAGGCGTCGCGGTGGGCGAGCCGGTCGCGATCCTCGCCGGTCGCCGGACCCAGCACCCAGTGCCACGGGTTGTCCGGACTGGAATCGGCGGCCGTCGCCGTGAGCAGCACCCGTCCGTCGCGGATCGCGGTCAGGAAAATGAAGGTGATGTCGCGGTTCGAGTCCGCGATGCGCGCCAGTTGCGAACGCAGGCGCTGGAAATCGCCCTCGGTGGTGAGCGGCAACGAGATTTGCTCCACCGTCTGGCCGCCGGTCACCGGATTGTCCACCCGCCGTTCCCGCCAGCCGCCGGGGGCCAGCGCCGGTCCCAGCGCGCGGGCAGCCACGGCAGGATCGAGGAGCTGCACCGCGGTGTTCACGCGCGCGATGAGGCTGGTTTCAAAGGAGCGACGGGCCACGCGTCCGTTCCACACGATCAGGGCCAGGCCGAGGACCAGCCAGCCGCCGAGCCACAGGACGCTGCGGTGAAACTTGAGCTGGATCTCCCGGTCCGGCGTGTTCGCCCCGAGGGCCTCGAGCAGGCGCTCGCGCCAGAGCGCCACGCTCCAGGCGACGCCGGCGAGCATCAGGCAACTGGAGGCAACGAGGGCGAAGCGCGAAAAATCCTGGTTGATCCGGCCCATGCCGAGCCAATGTGCGAGCGGCCCATGCGTCGCGAGCAGCGGCCAGAACAGGATGATCAGGGTGCCGATCTCTGCGGCCAGCCGCACCATCCGGTCGCTGCTGCCGAAGACGCGATCCTGCCGGATCTGGCGCCACAGCAGGAGCCCGGCGCCGGCTTGCGCGAGCACCAGCGCGAACCCACCCGCCACCGGCCAGCGATCGCGCACCAGCGCAAGCGCCACCATCCCGCCGCCGAGCGCGGCCGCGCGGAACGGGTTGCGCCCGGTCAGGCCGCCCCAGAGCAGACAGGCGGTGGCGGCGCATTGCGCGACGAGCATGGCCCGGTCCCAGGCCACATACGGTCCGTTGACGTCACTCGCGAGTAGATGGATTTCCACCGCGGCCGAGGCGATGTTGGCCACCGCCCAGCCCACGAGCCAGCGATGCGAGCGCTCCTTGCCGCGCAACCACGCGGCGGCCGCGACCGCGCCCCAGGCCAGCACCGCCAGAAACCAGAAGTAATCCTGTTGGGTCGTCCAGCTTTCCAGCGTCCGCCATAGAGCAGGGTAAGCCATGTGGAATGGAGCGTTGATGGCAGTCGGCGCGAAAAGGGCCAAGGCGAAAACGGTAGCGGTTTCCTAGCGTGACGGTTGAACGGTGATCCGGGGCGGGTCGTCCGCACCGAGCGATCCGTCGATCACAGTGACGGCGTTCGGGTCGGGGTAGATCCAGAGCGAGTTCTTGTAACCGAGGGTGAGACCGACGTCGCGCGGCGTGTTTTCCAGAATCAATCCCGCCGCCCGATATTGAATCCAGCGCGGCGGACCGGACGGGTGTTCCGCCCCGAAAACCAGGCGGGGATGTCCCGGTTCCGCGGCCGCCGGCCCGGGGGCGGGCTGGGTGCTCCATACGAATCCGATGGTGGTCACGCGGCCTTGGGCGTCACTGGTGCGGATCGCACAACCGGCGAGCAGGGACGCGACGAGCAACAGGAACAGCGGACGCGACATGATCGGCGGGCACCGGTTCAGTGAAACATGATGACGAGGAGGCCGTCGCTGACCTGATAAAGGTGTTCCACCGTCCAGCCGGTGGCGGCGAGATCGTCGAGAAAGGCGGCAAACTGGTCGGCGGCGTTCTGATCGTGGGCGATCTGCTCCAGGCTGGCCCCGGGGATGTGGCGGGTGTCGTAGGTTCTCATGGGTTGTTCCGGTTGATGATGGCTTCGAGCTGGGTGAGTTCAGCGTCCTTGAAAAGCAGGACGCGCTTGTCGCGCAGATCGGCGTAATCGGCGGGCCTGATTCGCGCGCGGATGCCGGGGATGGCTTGCACCTCTCGGACGATGTCGGCCTGTCGGGCGGGATCCGTGATCGCCTGGAGTCTCGTTTGTAGTGCGGCGACGCGTTTCTTTTCGTCGATGGTGGTGGTGTAGTCGGCGTTGCCAGCAGCACTCTGGAGTTTGGTCGCAATTTCGTTGTTGGCGACAAACTGGATCGCCGCATCGCCGGTGGCAAATTTCTGGCGGATGCGCACCGCATTCTTGCGCGCCGGCAGGGCCGCCGGGTCCTGGCCCGTCTTTTTCAGCGCGGCATCGTCCGCTGCGAGCGCCGTATCCTTCGGCCAGTAGACAATGGAGACGTCTGCATAGACGGAATTGGTTTCTCCCTGGTTGGGGTTGGTGGGAATGTAAACTCCCTCGGCCCGCCGGAAGCCCATCAGCAGGCTTGGGCTCTGGGAGGTGGCGTCGTTGCTGGTGAGCGTGAGACCGAAGGTGGTGCCGGTGGCGAAATACAGCGTGCCGTTCTGGGCCGCGCCGGATTTCCCGCCGGTGGTGCCGTGACTGGCGTTGATCGCGGCCTGGCCGGTGGCAAACGTCTGCGTGATCGCGAATCCGTCCCCGCCGAGTGAATAATCGTGGTCGAGACCGCCGAAGACGGCGTTGGTGGTGCCTTGGTTGTTTTGGGGAATCACCGCGAGTTCGCCCCGATGATAACCGAGGCTGGCACTGGGCGCGCCGTTCGTGGCCGACACGCTGAGCCCGCTTTTGGTTTCGGTGGCGACAAAGACGGCTGACTGGCAACCGGCCAGGACGATGATGAACCAAGCCGGCAACGCCCAAATCGGCGCGCGGCGAAGGATTGCGTGGGTGGGAATATTCATGGCGGCCCCATCCTGCCAGAGTCCCTCGGAAACCGCCCGGGGGTGCACGAAGGCGCCCGGGGCAAATTTCCCGATTCCCTTTCACTCCATCCCGGGCAAACTGCGCGCAGCTTGCGTTAAGCTGGTCCCATGTCCGACAAGAAACCCACCGCCCGCGTCGTTCTCATCGAAGATCACACGATGATCCGGCAGCTCTTCGCCCATCTGGTCCGCGACGAGCTCGGGCTGACCCTCGCGGCCGATTGCACGACCGTGGCCGAGGGCACCGCCGCGCTGCTGCGCGAGAAGCCCGATCTCGCCATCGTCGATTGGATGCTGCCCGACGGCCGGGGCTTCGATCTCGTTCGCACGGTCGGACCGAAGCTGACGCGCACCCGCTGGCTGTTTGTCTCCTCCAACGAGCAGGGGCACCTCGTGCGCGAGGCGGTGAGCCTGGGCGTGCAGGGTTTCGTGCTCAAGCGCTCCGATCTCGGCACGCTGCGCCAGGCCATCAGCCGCGTGTTGGGCGGCGAAACCTACTATTGTCCCGCCAGCGCCCGGTTGTTGGTCGATCGCATGGTGGGCGAGGGGCAGGCGATGGGCATCAACCTTTCGCCCCGCGAACGCGAGGTGCTCCGCGGTTACGCCCGCGGTGAAAACCCGAAGGCGCTGGCCGACCGGCTCGGCGTCAGTGCCAAGACCGTGCAGAACCACCTGTCGCTGTTGAAGGACAAACTTGGGCTGCAGGAGCCCGCGGCGCTCGTGCACTACGCCATCAAGCACGGCTACGTCGAGGCGCCGTGACCCGCGTCAGAGGAACGAGCAGATATATTCGCAGATCCCGGCCGGCACCTCGATGGTGAAGCCGCTGTTGCCGGGCACGTCAAAATAGGTGTCGGCGGCATAATCCTTCACCGCCGTCTGGCCGTCGAGCGTCACGCGACACGTGCCGGCGGTGATCTCCATGCGCTCAGGTGCGCCGGTGCCGAAATGATAGCTGCCGGGATAGATCAAGCCGAGGGTCTTCTTGGCGCCGTCGGGCATCAGCACGGTGTGGCTGATGACGCGGCCGTCGAAATAGATGTTGGCCTTGGTGTGGACAGTGACGCCGGCGAAAGAGGAGGGCAGGGACATGATGCGGGTATTCGTGGCGCGCGCCGCGGGCGAGTCAATCCGCCGTCGCGGCCATGACAGAAATTTCCGATGCGCCCTGATGGCGCCCGACAGGCATATAAGATTCAGGATTCGCCGCAGGGCTCACGTCGTTGATCTTCCGCTTCAAGGCGTCAGCCTTGGGCCTGATAGAGCCGCAGCAGGGCCTGCGTGCCGTCGTCCGCCCAGCCGCGGGCGGCGACCTCGTCGTAAAGTTTCTTCGCCTGCTTGAGCCCGGGCAGGTCGAGCTGCATCGCTTCCGCCGCTTCGAGGGCGATGCGCATGTCCTTCAGGAAATGCTTCACATAAAAACCCGGGGCGAAATCTCCGCGCAGCGCACGCGGCGCGAGGTTGTTCAACGACCAGCTCGCCGCCGCACCACCACCGATGCTCTCGATGACGCGCGCCGGATCGAGTCCGGCCTTCCGCGCATACGTCAGCGCCTCGCACCACGACATCATGATGGAGGCGATGGAAATCTGGTTGGCCATCTTGCAGTGCTGGCCCGCGCCGGGTCCGCCGTGCAAGGCGATGTTCTTGCCCATGAGTTCGAACAGCGGCCGGGTGCGTTCAAATGTCGCCGCGTCGCCGCCGACCATGATGACGAGTCGCGCCTCACGCGCGCCCACGTCGCCGCCCGACACCGGCGCGTCGAGCGCCGCCAGGCCCTTGGCCTGCGCCGTCGTGGCGATGCGCTGCGCCAGCAGCGGACTGGAGGTCGTCATGTCGACGAGCACCGCGCCGGGTTTCGCCCGCGCGAGCACGCCGCCGGATCCGAAATAAGTCTCTTCCACGTCGGCGGGGAAGCCGACGATGGTGAAGACGAAATCCGCCGCCGCGGCCGCCGCCCCGGCCGAGTCGTGCCAGTGCGCGCCGGCGTCGAGGAGTGCCTGCGCCTTGGCCTTGGTCCGGTTGAAGACATGCAGCGTGTGCCCGGCCTTGAGCAGATGGCCCGCCATGCTGCGACCCATGACGCCCGTGCCGATGAATGCGATGGAATGAGACATGCCGCCACGGCAGCAACTTTGTCCGCGTGAGGCGAAGCCAAAACGTGCTGGAATCGCGGCCGGCCGCGCCCAAGGTTCGGGCTGCGTGCACATCCTGAACATCCTCGCGCCGGTCTTTTTGATCATCGCCATCGGCGCCGGGTTGCAGCGGACGAATTTCGTCTCGGCCAATTTTCTGCGCGAGGCCAACCGCGTGACCTACTGGCTGGGCCTGCCGGCCCTGTTGTTCTCAGAGCTCGCAGGATCGTTCCGCCATGCGCAGGGGGCCGGCCTGATGCTCGGCGTGATGCTGGCGGCGACCGGGCTCGCCGTTTTCGCGGGTTACCTCGTGGCCTGGCTGCGGCGTGTGCCCGGGGCGGCGGCGGGCACCTTCGTGCAGGGCGGATTTCGCGGCAACCTGGCCTTTGTCGGCCTGCCGATCATCTACGCGATGCCCGATACACCGCTGGCGTGGGGCGTGTCGGTGCGCACCGCGGCGATCCTGACGGTCGCGCCGATGATGGTGGTCTACAATATCGCGGGCGTGATCGTGCTGTTGCTCAGCCAGCATAGACTGGGCTGGGCCATGCTCGGACCGTTTCTGAAGCAGCTCGCCACCACGCCGCCGCTGCTGGCCACGCTGGCGGGCATCGGCTACGCGCTCGCCGGCTGGACGCTGCCGCAGGCGGTCGACAAGGCCCTGACTTCCCTCGGCGAAATGGCGCTCCCGCTCGGTCTGCTCGGCGTCGGCGGCTCGCTGGTGACGGTGCGGCTGGGCGGCGCCTGGCGCACGCCGCTGGCCGCCGCCCTGGTGAAGACGGTGGTGGCGCCCGCCCTGGGTTGGGCGGTGGGCCGGGCGCTCGGGCTCGGGGCGTTGGAACTGAAGATGGTGATGATCTTTCTCGCGTGTCCCACGGCGGTCATCTCCTACACGATGGCGATCGAGCTGAAAGGGGACGAGCCGCTCGCCGCCGGCACCATTGTGCTCAGCGTGCTGACGTCGGTCGTCTCTCTCGCGCTGATCGTGGGTCTGTTTTAGGCGCGGCAGTCGCCTCAGAATGTCAACCGATAGTATGTTTGAGCCTCCCGGCGGCTGCCGGCTCAAGTATACTAATAGCTGACAACTAATCGAGGACGTCTCGTTCCCTTGGCAAGGCCGGCGGTGAGGCGTTGGCCGGAATCTATTACGGGATGCGCAGGGTGGTGCCGACGCGCAGGACGCCTTCGTTGCTGATCCGGTCGCGGTTGGCGTTGTAGATTTCCTGCCAGCGGTTGGCCGTGCCGTAGTAGCGCTGGCTGATGCGCGAGAGCGAGTCGCCGCTGACCACCGTGTGCGTGCGCGGGCCGGGGGCCGTCGGCGGCGCCGTGACGGGTGCGGCCACCACCGGGACGGGCGTGCCGGCGGAGCGGGCGAGCATGGTCTTGAGCTGGTAATTCTCGCTGGCGAGCACCGTGTTGCTGCCCTGCAGCTGCTGGGCGAGCGCCTTGGTGGCGGCGAGTTCCGTCGCGCTCTGGGCGGACGAACGCTGCAAGGCGGCCAGCGCCTGGTTGGCGCGCGCGGCGTCGGCTTGCGCGGCGGCCACGCTGGCCTCCACGGCGGTCAGCCGGTTGGCGAGATTGGTTCTTTCGGCCGCGAGCGCGGCGGCCTGGTCCTGCGCGCCCGCCTGCGCGGCGGCGTTGGACTTCAGCTGCGCGACCTCGTTGGTCAACGCGGCGACCTGCGTCGCGAGGGAATCGCGTTCGGCTGCCAGGGCTTCGTTGGCCGGGGCGGCAACCGAGGGCGGCACGGCAGACGGGGCGGCGGCCTCGGACTTGAGCTTAGTGTTCTCACTCGTCAACGCGGTGACCTGATTGAGGAGGGCTTCCTTTTGCATCTGCCACGAGGCGTCGGGCTGGGCGGAGGCGTTTTGGAGCGCGTCCTTTTCCTTCTGCAGCATCGCGTAGCCGCGCAGCGAGATCTCGAGTTTGTCCTGCGTCTCGGCGAGCTGTTTCTGCAGGTCGGCGACGTTCACCCCGGAACCGGCGACGGCCTCTGCGGGTTTCGCCTGCGCGTCGGTGAGCTGTTGTTTGGCGTTGGCGAGCGCAGTCTCGAGTTCGCTCACCCGGCCCGACAGGTCGGGATACGCGGGCGCGGCGGGCTTGGCGTCGGAAGGCGCCCGGCTGAGGGAGGCGACCTGGGCTTCGAGTTCCTGCACGCGACCGGAGAGGTCGGGATAGGTCGGCGAAGCGGCTTTGGCCGCGAGCGATTTCTGCAGGTCGGCGAGTTGGGATTCCAGTTCGCTGACCTTGCCGGAGAGGTCAGGATAGGCCGGGGTGGCATTCTTGGCGGCAATGAGTGCCGCCTGCAGGCTCTCGATGTTGGTCCGATCGTCCGTCTGCGCTTTCGTCAGAGCGTCGATCTGCTCCCGGGCCTGGCTGGCTTCCGTCTTCGCGGTTTCGACGGCGGACTGGTTCAAGATCGCCGCGGCTTCGAGCTCCTTGACGCGGTTGGTCGCGGCGGACGCGTCGCGCATCTGCTTGCCGGCATCGGCGAGCATTTTTTGCATGCGTTCGCGGTCGGACCGCAACTGGGCGACCTCGCCGGCGAGGCTGGTCAGGCGGCCGGACAATTCGTCGCGCTCCCGGCGCAACTGGGCGCTGTCGTCGGGGCTCTTCTCCTTGATCGCGTTTTGCAGTGCGGTCGCGGTGCCGTCCAGTTTCCGTTGCAACTCGGCTTGCGCCGCGTTTGCGGTGGTCAATTGCCGCGACGCGTCAGCGAGGGCGGTCTCGAGCTCGCTCACGCGGCCGGAAAGGTCAGGATAAGCGGGCGCGACGGATTTTTCCGTCGCGGCCTTTTCGGCGGCCTCCTTGGCCTGTGTCAGGGTGGCGAGCTGGGTTTCCAGTTCGCCGACCTTGCCGGAAAGATCGGGGTAGGCCGGGGCAGCGGGTTTCTCAGCCGCGAGTTTCTCGGCGGCGTCCTTGGCCTGGGTCAGGCCGGCGATTTGATCCCGCGCGCCTTGGGTCTCGGCCTTGGCGGCGGCCACGGCGGCCACATCGGCGGCGACCTGCGTCTCGAGTTCCTTCACGCGGCCGGACAGGTCGGGATAAGCGGGCGCGACGGCGCTCAGCTGGCCCTTCAGGGCTGACACCTGGGTGCGGAGTTGCGCGGCCTCGTTGGCGGCGGTTTCGACCTGACGACGGAGGGAAGCCTTGTCGGATTCGAGCATCTTGAGCTCGGCCTGCTGTTTCGCGCCCTCGCGCTGAATCGCGAGGGTGGAACTCTTGTAATCGTCGAACTGTTTGGCGAGGTCGGTGCGCGCCTGCTCGGTCGAGCCGAGCCGCTGGGTGATGGCGGTGATGGTGCCTTCGAGTTCTTTCACGCGATCCGAGAGATCGGGATAGGCCGGCGCGGCGGGCTTTTCACGGAGCTGCGCCAACTCGGATTGCATGGTGGTGCGCTCGGCACCCAAGGCGGCGTTTTGGGTTTCGAGTTCCTTGACGCGTTCGGAAAGGTCGGGATACGCCGGGGCCGCATTCTTGGCGGCGGCAAGTTGCGCGCGGGTGTCGGTCAATTCCTGGGCGGCGACCGCGGACGAATTGTTCAAGGCGGCGAGCTGGTTTTCCAGTTCGCTGACTTTGCCCGACAAATCCGGATAGGCGGGCGCGGCGGGCCTTTCGGCGGCGGCTTTTTCGGCGGCGTCCTTGGCCTGGGTCAGGCTGGCGATTTGCGCATGGGCGCTTTCCGCGGCTGATTTTGACTCGGCCGCGGCTGACGCGTCGGCCGCGATTTGTGCCTCCAGTTCCTTCACGCGACCGGAGAGATCGGGGTAGGCCGGGGCGGCGGCTTGCGCGGCGGCGAGTTTGCTGCGGGTCTCGGCGAGTTCACTGGCCGAGGCGGTGACGGTGTTTTGCAGGGCGGCAACCTGGCTTTCGAGTTCGCCGACCTTGCCCGACAAATCAGGGTAGGCCGGTGCCGCCGGCTTCGCCGCAAGCGCGGCTTCCAATTCCTGCACCCGCCCCGACAAGTCGGGATACGCCGGGGTCGCGGGTTTGGCGGCGAGCGCGGTCTGGAGTTCGCCCACCTGTGATTCCAGCGTCCGAACCTTGTCGGTAAGATCGGGGTAGGCGGGCGTGGCGGTGCGGGCGGCCTGCAGCGCGGCGGTCAGTCCGGATTTTTCCTGCTCAAGCTTGTTCAGATTGTCGCGCAATTCCGCCTGCGCGGTGCGGGCGGCTTCGCTCTCGGCGGCGTGGCCCTTGACCTGGGCCTCGAGTTCCTTGACGCGGTTGGCGGCGGCGGTGGCATCGCGCATCTGGCGGCCGGCGTCGGCCAGCAGTTTCTGCATGCGCTCGCGATCCGCCTGCAGCGTGGCGAGATTGGCGGTGGTGTCGTTCAACTTGCCGGTGAGCGTGTCGCGTTCCTGCTGGACGTCGGAAACCTGTTTCTCCGCCGCGGCGAGTTTCTCGCCCAGTTGCGTGATCCGGGCCGCGGTCTCGGCGCTCGTGCTTTGGGCGGCGGCGAGCCGGTTTTTTTCCTGTTCCAGCTTGGCGAGGGCGGCGCCCAGCTCGTTTTGGGCGGTGCGGGCGGCACCCGCCTCCGCCGTGAGCGAGGCAATGCGGGTTTCGGCCTCCGTTTTGGTCTGCGCAAGCGCGGCCTCAAGTTCCTTCACCCGGCCCGACAGGTCGGGATAGGAGGGAGCGACGGGCATTTCGGCCGCAGCTTTCTCGGCGGCCTCCTTTGCCTGTGCGAGTGTGGCTATCTGCTGCCGGGCTTGTTCCGTTTCCGCCTTCGTGGCGGCAAGCTGGTTCTCGAGTTCGCCCACGCGGCCGGTCAGGTCCGGGTAGGCCGGCGCGGCGTTGCGGGCGGCGGTGAGTTGCTCGCGGGTCCCGCTCAGTTCCTTTGCAGTGGCGGCGGACGCATTGTTCAGGGCGGCAATCTGGCCTTCGAGTTCGCTTACTTTCGCCGAGAGGTCCGGATAGGACGGGGCGGCGGGTTTGGCGCGGAGCTGGGCCAGCTCCTGCTGCATCGCGGCGCGCTCGGCTCCCATGGCGGCGTTTTGGGCCTCGAGTTCCTTCACCTGGCCGGAAAGATCGGGATAAGCCGGAGCGGCGGGACGTTGCCGCAACTGCTCGGCCTCGGTTTGCGCGGTGCGGAGCGCATCCTGCGCCTGGTTCGCCGCCGCCTCGGCTTGCTGCAGCTTCTGCGTCAGCTGCTGCGATTCGCTCTGGGCGGCGAGCAGCCTGGCATCGCGCTCCGCGAGCATGGTCTTCAACGTGTCGGAGACCTTGGCGGAATTATCGGCGGCCTGACGGAGTGCGGCGATCTGCCCGTCGAGCTCGGTCACCTTGCCGGTCAAATCGGGATAAGCGGGCGCGGCGGGTTGGGCGGCGAGTTGCCGGCGGGCCTCCTCGGTGGCTTGGCGAGCGGCAGCCAGTTCCTGTTTCGCGCGGTTTGCTTCCGCGGCCTGTTCGGAAAGGGTGGATTCGAGTTCCTGCACGCGGCTGCGCAGATCGGGATATTTCGGGGCGGCAGGTTTCTGGCGGAGCTGGGCCAGCTCGGATTGCAGGCTCGCGACCTGCGCGGTGGTGGCGGCGAGGTTTTTTAATGCGGCTTCGCCCTCGGCGCGGCCGGTGGAGAGTTTCGCGGCTTGCTGCTCCAGATCGGCGGCACGCTGTTCGCTGGCGGCGAGCTGGGTGCGGGCCTGCTCCAGATTGGACTGGAGCGAACTGAGTTCGGTGAGCTGCTTTTCAGCGGAGTCTTTGGCCTGCGTCAGCGTGGCGATCTGTTGGCGGGCAGCGGTGGCGTCCGCTTGGGAGGAGGCCACGGCGGTTTGCGCGGCGGCGGTCTGCTGTTCGAGTTCCTGCACGCGATTGCGCAAATCGGGATAGGCCGGGGCCGCGGGTTTGGCGGCGAGCTGCTGCTGCGCTTCGTCGCGGGCCCGCGTGGCGTCGGCGAGTTTCGCCTGCAAATCGGCCAGGGCGGCGGCGTGCGTGGAATTCGCGGCGGCGGACTCCTGTTGGGCCTTTTCAGCGTCCGCGGCGAGCGTGGCCAGCCGGGATTTCAGGGCGACGGCCTCCTGCGCTGTGCCGGCCGCGCCGGTTTCGGCGTCGCTTTTGGCCTTGGTCAGCGCGGCCAGCTGGGCCTCGAGAGCGGTCTTCTGGTCGGTGACCTTGTTGAGCGTGGCCTCGACTTCGCGGCCAAAGGTGCGGGAGGTTTCGAGCTCGGTAAGGGCGGCCTGCAGTTCGCGCGTTTTCTGGTCCAGCGCCGCGGTGTCGGGGGCGGGCTTCGGCGCCTGCTGGAGGGCGGTGAGAGCCCGTTGGGTGCGCGTGAGCTCGGTTTGCAGCGTTTCGCCGTTGCGGACGAGCTCGGCGATGCGCGCCTCGTCGGTCCGCTTTTGTGCTTCCAAGGCACTGCCGGATTCGCGGGCGGCCTGGGTGGTTCGGGCGAGTTCGGCGGCTTGCGCGGCGAGCCGGTCGCGTTCCGTGCGGGTGGCGGCGAGTTCGGCGACGAGATCGTTGAGCTTGGCGGAAAGGGAATCGCGCTCGCTGAGCGCGCGGGCGAGGGCGGGATCCTCGCGGTTCGCCGCCGGGGCGAGCACGGCCGAACGCTCGGAAGCGGGCGGGCCGGGCGGGGTCAGGGGTTCGCTCGGACCGGCCGGACCCTCGGGTTGGGCGGGAGCGGCGGCCGTGGGTTCGCTGCGGGTGACGGTCGGAGTGGACGACCGCACCAGGTAGGGCGAACTGGTCTTGCGCGCGGCCAGGCGCTGTTGGGCGGTCGCGAATGTCGCCCGGTCGAAGGAGGCGATGAGGCTGTCGAGGGTCCGGCCGCGGGCGCCGTTCTCATTGGCGAGGGAAAGCCAGACGAAGGCCTCGATGGGATCGGCGGCGACGCCGCGGCCCTCGGCGTAGGCCAGCCCGAGGTTGTATTGGGCGATGCCGTTGCCCTTTTCGGCCTTCGCGCGGAGCGAGGCCAGCTCGCTGCTGTCCTGAGCGGAAGCGGTGTGGCCAACAATGAACGCAAACAGCAACGCGAGAAGCAGACGGGAAGTTTTCATGCAGCGGCCTGATGGGTGGACGGATACACTTGTCCTACCGCGGCCTCGGCTGCAAGCCCGCCCCGTCGCCGACGTGTAAAAATATCCGGGTTAACCGGCGGTTTACCCCGGGCCGGCCGGCGGATTCCGTGCGGACGCGGACGGGATTACAGGGCAGATTTGGCCGCGGCGATGATCGCGTCCGGCGACAGGCGCACCTTGTAGTCCGGGTCGGTATGGACGAACTTGATCGTGCCGTCGCGACCGATGACGAACACCGCGGGAACGGGCAGCCAGCGTGCGGCGGGCTCGCCCGGCACGGGTGTGAGCGCAACGCCGTAACCCTTGTAGGTCTCGATCGTTTTTGCATCCACCCGGAATGCGACGCCGAAGGCGGAGGCGGCCTGCATGGCGTGGTCGGAGAGCAGGCGGTAATTCAGGTGGTTCTTTTCCGTCATGGCGCGCAAGCCCGCGGGCTCGTCGGGGCTGAGGGCGAGAATCTGGCAACCCATGGCCAGCAGCTGCGGTTCAATGGTGGCAAGCGCCGCGAGGTGCCGGTTGCAATACGGGCACCAACTGCCGCGATAGAAAATCAACACCGTCGGCTTTTGAGCCAACGCGGCGGCGAGATCGAGGTCGGCGCCCTCCACCGTGGTCAGGTTGACCGCGGGAGCCTTGGCCCCCGCCTGCAGCGGAGCGATCTCCGCGGCCGAGGGTGCCAGCGCGGCCTGCAGGCCGAGGGTGGAAACAAAAAGAGCCGCCAGGGAAAGTAGGGAACGGATTTGCATGCGGGGATGAGAGTCCCCGGGTGCGGATTTATTCCGGCTGAGTCTTGGCCCGCGCCACGGCGCGATGCCACTCGCCGAGGAGCCGGCGGGTGACGGCGGCCGGAGCCCGGGCGCGGAACGTGCGGTCGGCGGACCAGAGCCGGGCGATCTCCGCCCGGTCTTTCCAGAAACCCACCGCCAGCCCGGCGAGATAGGCGGCGCCCAGCGCCGTGGTCTCGGTGGTGCGCGGGCGGACCACGGGCACGCGCAGCAGGTCGGCCTGGAATTGCATCAGCGCGTTGTTCACCGTCGCGCCGCCGTCGACGCGGAGCTCGCGCAGGCTCCGGCCGCAGTCGGCCGCCATCGCGCCGATCAGGTCGGCGCTCTGGTAGGCGATGCTTTCGAGGGCGGCGCGGGCCAGGTGGGCGGCGTTGCTGCCGCGCGTGAGCCCGGTGAGCACCCCGCGGGCGTCGGCATCCCAATGCGGCGCGCCCAGACCGGCGAACGCCGGCACCAGATAAACGCCGCCGTTGTCCTTCACCTGCGCGGCGAGTTTCTCGACGTCGACGCTTTGGGCGATGAGCCCGAGGCCGTCGCGCAGCCATTGCACGACGGCGCCGCCGATGAACACCGAGCCTTCGAGGGCGTATTCGGTTTTCCCGGCGATGCGCCACGCGATCGTGGTGAGGAGCTTGTTCCGGGAGACGACGGGTTTGCCGCCCGTGTGCATGAGCAGGAAGCAGCCGGTGCCGTAGGTGTTCTTGGCCATGCCCGGCCGCCAGCAAGCCTGGCCGAAGAGCGCGGCCTGCTGGTCGCCCGCCATGCCGCTCACGGGCACGCCGCGCAGGGCGGGCAGGGTGGACACCTCGCCGTAGACCTCGCTGCTGGCGCGGACCTCCGGCAGCACCGCGCGCGGGATGCGGAGGATTTTCAACAGCTCGTCGTCCCACGCGCCGGTGTGGAGATTGAGCAGGAGGGTGCGCGAGGCGTTGGAGACGTCGGTGGCGTGGACGCGGCCGCCGGTGAGCTGCCACAGCAGCCACGTGTCGACGGTGCCGAAGGCGAGTTCGCCCTTCTCTGCGCGCCGTCGCGCCCCGGGCACGCGGTCGAGCAGCCAGCGGAGTTTCGTGCCGGAGAAATACGGGTCGAGCAGCAGCCCGGTCTTGCGCCGGAAAAGCGGTTCGAGGCCGTCGCGCTTGAGCCGGGTGCAAAGCTCCGCCGTGCGCCGGTCCTGCCAGACGATGGCGCGGTGCAGCGGCCGGCCGGTGCGGCGGTCCCAGAGCAGGGTGGTCTCGCGCTGGTTGGTGATGCCGATGGCCGCGAGGTTTTTTCCCGTCAGGTTCGCCTCGGCGACGGCGGCGAGCGCGGTGCGGCGCGTGGCCTCCCAGAGATCGCGCGGGTCGTGCTCAACCCAGCCGGGGTGAGGGTAGTGTTGCGGGAATTCCTGCTGCGCGGTCGAGACCGTGCGGCCGCGGCGGTCGAAGACGATGGCACGGGACGAGGTGGTGCCTTGGTCGAGGGCCAGGACGTAGGGCATGGCCGAGACGTAGCGGCCGAAGTCGTTGCCGCCAACCCGTAAATGCCGGCTGTCAACGCCCGCTTGCAAAACTGGTAAGCTAGCTTACCAGTTTGCCCTCCCCCCATGCCCGCCGCCCGTCCCAACCTCGAGCGCAACCTCGGTGCGCTGCTGTCCGACATCAGCCGGCTGGCGCGGAAGGAGTTCGACCGCCGCGTGCGGGACCTGGGGCTGACGCGCGCCCAGTGGCTCTTCCTCTATTGCTTGGCGCGGCACCCCGGCTGTTCGCAGAGCGAACTGGCCGAGATCCTGCAGATGCAGAAAATCTCGGTCAGCCGCCAGGCCGGGCGCATGGAAAAGGCCGGGTGGATCCGCCGCGGCGACCATGCCGTCGACGCGCGGGCGTATCAGCTCAAACTGACGCCGCGGGCCGAACGCATCATCACCCGCCTCGACGATCGCGCGGACCGGCTGCGCAACGACTACCTGGAAGGCATTCCCGGCCCCCGGCGCACGGCGCTCGTGGCGGACCTGGCCACGATCAAAGCCAACCTGTTGGAACTGGACGCCAAGTCCGCCTGAATTTTCATGAGCCCCCGCATCCCCTCCCTCCGTTTGTTATTTCCCGCCGCCTGCGCGCTGCTGCTTGCCGCCGGCTGCAGCCGCGCCACCGCCGCCAAGTCCAGCGGCACTCCCGCCGTGCCCGTCCAGACCGCCGTCGCTGTGCAACGGGACGTGCCGCGCCGCATCGAAGCGATCGGCAAGGTGCAGGCGCTGCGCAGCGTCAGCCTGAAGTCGCAGGTCGACGGCATCATCGCCGAGGTGCATTTCAAGGAAGGCGACGACGTGCAGGCCGGCGATCTGCTGGTGACGCTCGATCGGCGGCCCTTCGAAAACGCGGTCCGCCAGGCGCGCGCCGCCCTCGCCACCGCGCAGGCGGAGGCCCGGCAGGCCGCGGCCGACGCCGAACGCTATTCGCATCTCGACCAGCAATCCGCGATCTCCAAGGAGGCCCTTGCGCAATACCAGACTCGCGCCGAGACGACGACGGCCGATGTGCAGGCCCGCGAGGCGGCGCTCGCGAACTCCGAACTGTTGCTCGGCTACACGCAGATCCGCGCGCCGATCGCCGGACGCACCGGCCAGCTCCTGCTGCACGAGGGTGCGCTCGTGAAGGCCAACGACAACAACTTCACCCTCGTCACCCTCAACCAGCTCGCGCCCATCGCCGTCGCCTACGCGGTGCCGGAGGACAGCCTGCCCGCGCTGCGCGCCTCGCTCGCCGCCGGTCAGGTCAGCGTCGCCGTCACGGACCGCGCGGCCGGTCTCACGCGCGACGACGGCCGGTTGTCCTTTATCGACAACAGCGTCGATCCCACCACCGGCACGATCGTCTTGAAGGCGCTCTTCGCCAACGCCGATCATGCGCTCTGGCCCGGCCAGTTCGTGCACGTCCAGACCCAGACGGACGTGGACCGCGGCGCGATCGTCGTGCCGAGCGCGGCGGTGCAGACCGGGCAGGACAGCGCGCAGGTGTTCGTGGTGAAGCCGGACCACACCGTCGATCTGCGCATGGTCACCGTGCTGCGCACCGTCGACGATCTCACGCTGCTCGCCACCGGAGTGAAGGCGGGCGAGACCGTGGTGACCGACGGGCAATTGCGGCTGGTGCCGGGGGCGCGGGTGGAAGCCAAGACCCTCGCCGTCGCCGGCACGGCGGGCGGCAACGCGCAGAACTGAGCCCCGCCCGCCCATGAACCTGCCCGAACTTTGCATCCGCCGCCCGGTCATGACGACGCTCATGACCGTGGCGCTCTGCGTTTTTGGCGTGATGGCCTACCGGCTGCTGCCGGTGAGCGACCTGCCCAACGTCGATTTTCCCACCATCGTCGTCAGCGCCGGCCTGCCCGGCGCGACGCCGGAGACGATGGCCTCCGCCGTGGCCACGCCGCTGGAGCAGCAGTTGTCCACCATCGCGGGCATCGACTCGATGGTCTCGACGAGCGGCCTCGGCTCCACCTCCATCACGCTGCAGTTCGCGCTCGAGCGCAACATCGACGCCGCGGCGCAGGACGTCGCCGCGGCCATCGCGGCCGTGCAGCGGCGCCTGCCGAGCGACATGCCGGCGCCGCCCTCCTACCGCAAGACCAACCCCGCCGACTCGCCCGTCATCTACCTGGCGCTCAGTTCGCCCACCTTGCCGCTCTCCGTCGTCGACGAATACGCCGAGACGATCCTGGCGCAGCGCATCTCGACGATCGACGGCGTGGCGCAGGTCCAGGTTTACGGTTCGCAGAAATACGCCCTGCGCGTGCAACTCGATCCCCGCGCCCTCGCCAGCCGCGGCATCGCGCTCAGCGAGGTGCAGGCCGCGCTGGCGAGCCACAACGTCAACCTGCCGACCGGCGTGCTCGACGGCAACCATCAGACGATGACGGTGGTGGCCACGGGCCAGCTCGCGCACAGTGCGGAGTTCCGCGACATCGTCGTGGCCTACCGCAACGGCGCGCCGGTGCGCCTGGGCGAACTGGCCCAGGTGATCGACAGCGTGCAGGCGAACCGCGTGGCGAGCTGGTTCTACACCAAGGGCAAGGGTGCGCGGGCCATCGTGCTCGCGGTGCAACGCCAGCCCGGCACGAACACCGTGGAGGTGGTCGGCCGCGTGCGGCAGGTGTTGCCGGCGTTCCGCTCGCAACTGCCGGCGTCCGTCAGCCTCGACGTGCTTTTCGACCGGTCGGTCACGGTGAAGGAGTCGGTCAACGACGTGCAGTTCACACTGACCCTGGCGATCAGCCTCGTGGTGCTGGTGATCTTCATGTTCCTCCGCACGCTGCGCGCGACCGTGATTCCCGCCTTGGCGATCCCGATGGCCCTGCTCGGCACGTTCATCGTGATGTATTTCGCCGGCTACACGCTGGACAACCTCTCGCTGCTGGCGCTCACGCTCTCGGTGGGCTTCGTGGTGGATGACGCCATTGTCATGCTCGAAAACATCGTGCGGCACATCGAGACCGGGATGCCGGTGCGCGAGGCGGCGTTCAAGGGTTCGCGCGAGATCGGCTTCACCATCCTGTCGATGACCCTGTCGCTCGTCGCCGTGTTCATCCCGGTGCTGTTCATGGGCGGCATCCTCGGCCGGCTGCTACACGAGTTCGCCGTCACCATCACCGCGGCCATCCTCGTGTCGGGCGTGGTCTCGCTGACCCTGACGCCGATGCTCTGCAGCCGCTTCCTGCGGCCGCACCGCGCCGGCACGGTCGAGCGCCACGGCCGGCTCTACCAATTCTTCGAGCTGATCTTCGACGGCATGAATTCGTTCTACGGCCGCACCCTGCAACGCTGTTTGCGGCACAAGGCGGCCACCGCCACCGTGGCCGGCGTGATGGTGTTGCTCAGCGGGCTCGTGGCGTGGCGGCTGCCCCAGGGTTTCATCCCCACGGACGACACGGGGCAGATCTTCGCCTTCACCGAGGCGGCGCAGGACGTCTCGTTCAACGAGATGGTGCGCCACCAGCAGGCCGCGGCGGAGATCGTCGCGAAGAATCCCGCGGTCGACTCCTTCATGTCGGCGATCGGTGGCGGGCCGACCTCGGCGAACAGCAATCAAGGGCGCATCTTCATGCGGTTGAAACCCCTCAAGGAACGGCCGCCTGCCGCCGTGGTGGTGCAGCAGTTGCGCAAGGAACTCGCCGTCATCCCGGGCCTGAAGGTCTATCCGCAGCTCCTGCCGCCGATCCGCATCGGCGGCTCGCTCACGAAGGCGCTCTACCAGTTCACGCTTTTCGGCAGCGACCTGCAGGAACTCTACGCCGCCGCGCAAAAGATGGAGGCGAAACTGCGCACCGTGCCGGATCTGCAGGACGTGAACACCGACCTGCAGATCTCCAATCCGCAGCTGCGCGTCGACATCAAGCGAGACCGCGCCGCGACCCTCGGCATCACGCCCGCGCAGATCGAGGACGCGCTCTACAGCGCCTACGGCTCGCGCCAGGTCTCCACCATCTACACGCCGACCAACCAGTATTACGTGATCATGGAAATGGCGCCGGATTTCCAGAAGACGCCCGAGGCGCTCTCGCTCATCTACCTGCGTGGCCGCGACGGCGGCAGCGTGCCGCTCGAGACCGTGGCTTCGTTGCGCCGCGAGGTCGGTCCGCTCACCATCAACCACCTCGGTCAGCTCCCCGCGGTCACCGTTTCCTTCAACACCCGGCCGGGCTACTCGCTGGGCGAGGCGGCGGCGGTGGTCGCCGAGATCGCGCGGCGCGAACTGCCCGCCACCGTCAGCTACGGTTTCCAGGGCTCGGCGCAGGCGTTCGCCTCCTCGTTGCAGGGCATCCTGCTGCTGCTGACGCTCGCGGTCGTCGTGATCTACATCGTGCTCGGCATCCTCTATGAGGATTTCATCCACCCGTTGACGATCCTCTCCGGCCTGCCGGCGGCGGCGTTCGGTGCGCTGTTCACGCTCTGGGCGTTCCGCGAGGAGCTCAACATCATGGGCTACGTGGGCATTCTGCTGCTCGTCGGCATCGTGAAGAAGAACGCCATCATGATGATCGACTTCGCCCTCGCGCGGGAGCGCGAGCAAGGCGCGGCCTTCAACGCCGAACGGGCCATCGTCGAGGCGTGCCGCGTGCGGTTCCGGCCGATCATGATGACGACCTTCGCGGCGCTCGCCGGCGCCATTCCGATCGCGCTCGGCCTGGGCGCGGGGGCGGATTCGCGCCGGCCGCTCGGCCTCGCGGTGGTCGGCGGTCTGGTCGTGTCGCAGATGCTGACGCTCTACATCACGCCCGTGATCTACCTCTACATGGACCGCTTCACGCACTGGCTGGCCCGCCGGCGCAGCCCGGCTGCGTTGCTGGCCGAACCGGCGCCGCTCCCCAAGTGAACGGAGCGGTTGCATCGCGGGCGGAACTGGCTTTCTTGGTGCCTGTCTGAGGCCCTCAGGCCGGTCCGACCGGATTGAAACCAAATTGCCGTCCCCAACGTCACTTCCCCCATGAAAACCACGATCTCCCTCCGTCTTCTCCTCGCCAGTCTCCTCGGAGCCGCCGTCGCCGGCCCAGGTCTCGCCGCCGAACGGGCCAAGTCCACGGCGAACGTCGAGGTGCAGTTCTCCCACCCGGAAAAGTTCACCGACGTCAAGGACAGCGACCAGGACACCGACAACGAGCGTGGCGGCGCCAATTTCCTTCCCCTGATCAAGGAGCACATCGAACAGCAGGCGGCCGCGCTCCTGCCCGCGGGGCAGAAACTCACGGTCACCTTCTCCGACATCGACCTGGCCGGCGACTTCGAGCCGTGGCACGGGCCGCAGTTCAACGACGTGCGCATCATCAAGAGCATCTACGTGCCCCGGATGAACTTCAGCTTCACCCTGACCGACAACAACGGCAAGGTGCTCAAGGAAGGCGAACGCAAGCTGGTCGATCTCGCCTATCAGATGCGGATCACCCGCGCGTTTCAGAACGACCCGCTGCGCTACGAGAAGGACATGCTTTCCGACTGGCTCCGCCAGGAATTTCCCCGGCAGCAGAGCTGACGGTCTGATCGGTCCGGGTTTAGGCGCGCGGCGGCGGCTCGTCGCCCGCGGTGAAAATGGCACCGGATGATACCGGCGCCGTCTGCCAGTTGAAGGCGATGGTGACGGACCGGAAGAGGAACGTCACCGCCATGGCCAGCAGGCCCGCCTGCGTGGCCGTGATGCTGAGGTAGACGCCGGCGCAGATGAACGTGACCGCGCCGACCAGCGCCGTCAGCAGATAGAACTGGCCGGGCTTGAACACCAGCGGCTCCTCGCGCGTGAGCACGTCGCGCAGCAGGCCGCCGCCCACGGCGTTGATCACGCCGACGAGCACCGCGGCCGACGGCGGCAGGCCGGCGTTGAGTGCCTTCTGCACGCCGAACACGGCGTAGGCGCCGAGGCCGAGGGCGTCGAACCAGGCGATCAGATGCGTGAACAGATGCACGCGCCGCTGGAAGAAGAATCCCGCCACCGTCGCCGCGGTGACGGTATACATGTAGGCCGGGGTGGTGAGCAGCGGCGTGAGGCCCTCCTGCAGGAAGATGCCGTCGCGGATGAGACCGCCGCCGAGCCCCGTCGCCAGCGCGATCGCCATCACGCCGACGATGTCGTAATGCCGCTTGATCGCGGCCAGCGCGCCGGTCAGCGCGAACGCGAACGTCGCGCCGAGGTCGAAGAGAATCGGCAGATCGAAGGAACCCTTGAGCATGATGGAAAATAGCGGGCGATTATTGCTTGGGCGCAGGGGCCGGCGTGGGCTCCGGCGTTTTCTTCGGGGCCTCGAAAGTGACGCCCTTCGTGGCTTCGGCCATCTCCTTCTGCGCATTCTCGAGCGCGGCCCGATCCTCGGGCGTGTCCTTCACCACCGGTTTGCCGCTGGAGAAATCGATCGTCTGGCCGTCGTGTTTGGTCAGGTCGACCGGCGGCGGCTTTGGCCCGAAACTATTCCAGCTGAACCACGCCGCGGCACCGGCCAGCAGGAGCAGCAGAAGCCAGGTGACGGTGCGTTTCATGCAGGAAACATACGCGGCGCTCAGCCCAAGGCCAGCGCAACCACGCCGGCGACCATGCCGGCGGCGGCAAACAGGCGGCGCGCGGCGTCGGCCTCCTTGAGGAGTTTGGCGCCGAAGAACGTGCCGACGAGAATGCTGATCTCCCGCGCCGGCGCGATGTAGCTGACGGGCGTGAAACTCATGGCGGTCAGGATCAGCACGTAACCGACCGGACCGAGCACGGCGACGGTCGCGGCCTTGCCGCGGTTCTCGCGCCACTCGCGTGCGAATTCGGGCAACCGCCGCCAGGCAAACGGGGCGATGATCGCCGACATGACGATCTGCGTGCCGCAGTCGTAGAGCACCGGCGGCAGATGGAGGTGCGACACGGCCCGCTGGTCCCACACGGTGTAGCCGGCGATGCAGCAACCGCAGGTGAACCCATAGAGCAGGCCCGTCCGCAGGTGCGCCCGATCCGCGTGCAACAGGGACGAGCCGCCGGTCAGATAGAAAACGCTGGCGACAATCGCGAGGCCGCCGGCGAGGGCGAGCGGCGTGGGGCGTTCGCCGAAAATGGCGATGGCCGTCAGCGTCGAGAGCAATGGGCCGGTCCCGCGCGCCAGCGGATAGACGAGCGAGAAATCGCCGTGCCGGTAGCCGCGTTGGAGCAGGAGGGCGTAGGCGGTCTTGATCACGCCGCTGCCGAGGATGACCAGCGCCGTGCCGGCCGGCAGCACCGGCGATTTCCACAGCCAGTAACCCGTTACGACCGGAGCATAGAACACGAGCGAGATCAGGCCGCAGAGCCAGACGAACGGCAGGCCGCCGCCCGAGCGCTTGGCGGCGAAGTTCCACGTCGCGTGCGTGAACGCGGCGACGAGGACGATGCCGAGGGCCAAAACGGACATGCGGCACAGCAACCACGAAATGCGCCCTGAACACGAAAGGATTTTTCGTGTCTTTCGCGGGTTTCGTGGTGACCTCGCCTCCATGCAGAAAGTCCTGAAAGAGCTGCGTCCGACGCTGGCGCTGGCCCTGCCCATGATCGTGGGGCAGGTGAGCCAGATGCTGATCGGCATCACCGACGCGGCGTTCATCGGCCGCGTGGGGACCGTGCAGCTGGCGGCGGCGGCGTTCACGCATGGTGTCTGGGGCGTGTTCTATGTGGTCGGCATCGGGTTGCTGCTGCCCGTGGGGGTGTTCACCGCGCGCGATCACGGTGCGGGCGATCCGGTCGGCTGCGGCGCCTGGCTGCGGCACGGGCGCGTCATGGCGTTGGTGGCGGGCGGCGGAGCCTTTCTGTTGTTGCTGGCCTTGTCGACCCAGCTGCACCGGTTCGGCCAGCCCGCGGAAGTGGTGGCGGTGGTGCGGCCGTATTTCCTGTTGCACTCGTTGTCGCTGGTGCCGGTGCTCTATTTTCAGGTGCAGCGGCAGTATCTCGATGCGTTCGGCCGGCCGTGGGTCGGCACCACGATCATGCTCAGCGACGTCGCGTTGAACGCGCTGCTCAACTGGATTTTTATCTGGGGCCACCTCGGCGCGCCCGCGCTGGGGCTCACGGGCTCCGGCGTGGCGACGTTGATCGCGCGGACGCTGGCGGTGTCGTTCATCGGCCTGTGGCTGCGCGGGGAGGCGGCGGCCTCGCCCGGCCTGCAGTGGCGGCGGTTCCGTGAGATGATCCACATGGGGGTGCCGGTGGGAGGCAGCCTGCTGTTTGAGTCCGGGGCGTTTGCCTCGGCGGCGCTGATGATGGGCTGGCTGGGCGCCACGCCGTTGGCGGCGCACCAGATCGCGCTGAGCTGTGCGGCGTTCACCTTCATGTTTCCGCTCGGACTCTCGATGGCCACGAGCATCCGGATCAGCAAGGCGCTCGGCGCGGGGCGACGCGACGTGCTCCGGGCGATCGGTTTCGGCTCCCTCGGGCTGGCGAGCGTCGCCATGCTTACTTTCGCCACCGTGTTCGCGCTGGCGGGCGTGCCGCTGGCGCACGGTTTCACCGCTGACCCGGCGGTAATCGCGCTCGCGGCGCAGCTGCTCGGCGTCGCGGCGATCTTCCAGCTGTTCGATGGCGGCCAGGTGGTCTTTGCCGGCGCGCTGCGGGGACTGGGCGACGTGAAGTGGCCGACGGTCATCACGTTCATCGCCTACTGGCTGATCTCGCTGCCCGGAGGCTACGTGCTGGCGTTCAAGCTCGGCGCGGGTCCGCTCGGCGTCTGGACGGGGTTGGCCGCCGGCCTCGGCTGCGCCGCCCTGCTGCTCGGCCGGCGCTTCCACCGGCTGACGCTGCCGGCCTGAGCCGACGCGCTCGGCCAGGAGTGTGTTGTCAACTAATAGTATACTTAGGCCGACGGGCCTCCCTGGTCGGAACGCGTAGGCTTAAGTATACTATTAATTGACATACCCCGGGTGGCTAGCGCTGCCCGAGGAGACCCGCCCGAGCGGCGGATGCCTTACGCCAGCGCTTCGGCTAGGGTGGCGATGATGTCGTCGACGGGCTCGGTGCCGATGCAGAGGCGGAGGAGGTCGGGGTCGAGCTTGCTGGCGGCGAGCTCGGCCAGGCCGGCGGGCGTCGTCACGAGATCGTAGTGCGCCAGATACATGAAGGGACAAATGAGCGTCGCCTTCATGCCGAAACTCGGGCCCTTGGGCAGGCGGAGCCGGTCGTAGAATTTCTCCAGCGCACCGGGCTGGCGCAGTGTGAAGGTGATCATGCCGCCGGTGGCTTCCGGCGAGCGGGCGAGCTTCAGGTAGTTGGCCCGGCTGCCGGGTTGCAGCGCCCAGAACACGTCCTTCACGGCGGGGTGCTTTTCGAGAAAGGCGACGACCTGTGGCGTGCTGGCGTGGATTCGGGCCAGCACGGCGGGCGTTTGCCCGATCTGCGAAGCGAGGCGGGCGGCGTCCCGCGCGTAAAGCGGTTCGACTGCGGCGGCGACACCGGTGCGCAACGCGGCGGCGTCCGGACCGGCGGGGTTGACCGCGACGACGCCGGCGGTGAGATCGCCTTCGCTGGCCGTGTATTTGGTAAGGCTGCTGACGACGAGGTCGGCGTGGGGCAGGACGCTCAGGCAGAAAACCGAGCTCATCGAAGGATCGACAATCAGCCGCGCGCCGTGCTGGCGGCAGAGGGTGGCGATGGCCGGGAGATCGGGGGTCTGGAGGAGCGGGTTGGTGGGCACCTCGGCGACAACGCCGGCGATGCGGGCGCCGTGGGCGGCGAAGATGCGCGCGAGGGCATCGAGATCGGCCACATCACGGACGTAGACGTAATCCGCCGGACTGGCGGTGAATTTCTTCAGGATCGCGATGGTGTCGAGGTAGAGCCAGCCGAGTTGGAGCCAGACGGTGCGGCCACGCGGAGCCTGCACGGCCGAGACGGCGCGGAAGGCGGCGTGCACGGCGCTCATGCCGCAGTTCGCGAGCAAAAGATCGGCGTCGGCTGTGCCGGGCAGAGCGGAGCGCAGATGGCGGCGGATCTCGGCGTTGGCGTCGCCGGCAAAGATTTCCTCGGGATGCGGCGCCGGGAGGAGTTGGAGCGCGACGAGGTGGTCCTCGGCTTCACGAGAGGAGAGGAAACCGCCGATGTTCTGCAGGTAAGTCTTGGCGAGAGCGCCGGTGTCGGCGGCCGCGGGGTGGGACACGCCGTGCAGGCCGTCTTGGCTCCAGGAGCGGGCGTCGCGATCTGAACCGAGGTAGGCGACCAGCGCGCGCGCCATGGCGGCGGAGGAGGTCAGCCAGAGGGTGCGACTGGTCAGGGCGGGGTCGGACGCGGTGTAATGCTCCACGAGCCGCCGGGCGAAGGGGTGCACGACGAAGCGCGGGTAACCGTTGGTGAGGTGGCGGACGATCTCCGGATCCTTCTCTTCGTAACCGCGCACGGCCCGCATCGTGGGCAGGCTGCACGACACGGCGTGCGGACTGGCCGGGATGGGTTGACCGAGTGGAAGTTGGGCAAAGACGGACATGCGGAGACGGAAGGTCAGTTCACGGGTGGCGTGGGGGCGAGGCAAATGCGGGGTGTGTCATGTGACAGGGCGGAGGGATTTGATGGCCGGAACAGGGAACGGAATAGAATGTCAAGTAATAGTATACTTAGGCCCGGGGGGCGAGGCGGGTTTTGGCCTCGGCGAGGGTGAGGCCGTCGAGGCGCACGACCTTGTGGCGGGACTTGTCGCCGCGCACGAGGGTGACGGTGCGGCGGTGCACGCCGAGCTTTTCCGCGAGGAAGTCCAGCAGGGCGTCGTTGGCGCGGCCTTCGAGGGCGGGGGCGTGGACCTTGACCTTGAGCGCGTCGCCGAGCCAGCCGACGATTTCGTCGCGCGGGGCGTTGGGGATGGTCTTCAACTCGAGGGTGCAGGAGGACACACCGGCAAAATGGGCCGAAGTGTGCGGGCACGAAAGGCAAAACATGTTGCGGTCGGTCAACGAAACCACGAACTAGGGCGCCATGAAACTGCTTTCCTGGAACGTCAACGGCGTGCGCGCCGCGCTCGGCAAGGGTCTGCTCGACTGGATGGGGGCGTCGAAGGCCGACGTCATCTGCCTGCAAGAGGTCAAGGCCCTGCCCGGCGACGTGCAGGGGGTGGCCTGGCCCCAGGGTTATGAGATGCACTGGAACGCCGCGGAGAAGAAAGGCTACAGCGGCACGGCGCTCTTCACGCGCAAGAAGCCGTTGAGCGTGACCCGGGGCATCGGTTCGCCCGCCCACGACGCGGAGGGGCGCGCCGTCACGGCGGAGTTCGACGATTGCTACATCATCGGCGTCTACACGCCGAACGCGCAGCCGGAGCTGGTGCGGCTCGGCTTCCGCCAGGAATTCGACCGCGCGCTGCTGGCCTACGCGCGCAAGCTCGAGAAGAAAAAGCCGGTCGTGTTCTGCGGCGACCTGAACGTCGCGCACGAGGAGATCGACTTGGCGCGGCCGAAGGAGAACGTGGGCAATCCCGGATTCTCCGACGAGGAACGTGCGAACTTCCGCGATTTTCTGGCGGCCGGGTTTCTCGACACGTTCCGGGAATTCGAGAAGGGGCCCGGGCATTACAGCTGGTGGACGTATCGCGCCGGCGCGCGCGCGAAGAACGTCGGCTGGCGGATCGACTACTGCATGGCGTCGGCGGCACTCAAGCCACGGCTCAAGCGCGCGTGGATCGAATCCAGCGTGATGGGCAGCGACCATTGCCCCGTCGGATTGGAACTGAAGTGATGCCAGCGGTCCGGCAGGGGAAAATGCCGGCCACAGTGCGGCTGGGGCGCTCCGGGCTGCACGGCTACGGCTTGTTTGCCCGCGACTTCATTCCGCAGGGTGAGCGGATCATCGAATACGTGGGCGAACGCATCACCAAGGCCGAGGCGGAGCGTCGCGAGGCACGCCGGCTCGCCCGCCGGGCGGCGGGCGGGGATGGGTGCGTGTATGTCTTCGAACTCAACCGGCGCCATGATCTGGACGGCGACGTCCCGTGGAATCCGGCCCGGCGCATCAATCATTCCTGCGAGCCGAACTGTGAGACGCAGACGATCCGGGGGCGGGTTTGGGTGGTCGCCCGGCGGGATATCGCACCCGATGAAGAGCTGACCTACGACTATGGGTTTTCATTTTCGGAATGGCGGGATCATCCGTGCCGTTGCGGGAAGCCCCGGTGCGCCGGTTATATTGTGAACAGCGGCCAGCGCTGGCGCCTGCACCGGCTGCGACCGTCTACAGAGCGGGCTTTTCTTCCGCGGCGAACGGGTCAGGCTGGGCGCACATGAATCCCGAGATGGAATTGAAGACATTGATGTTGCGGAAACCGCGGTTGACGCTCGCCGTGGCGGAGAGCCTGACCTGCGGGCACGTGCAGGCGCGGATCGGCGCGGTGTCGGGCGCGTCGGAATATTTCCTGGGAGGCGTCACCGCCTATTCGCTGGAACAGAAGGTGCGGCTGCTGGGCGTGAATCGCGCCCATGCGCGGCGCGTCAATTGCGTGTCGCAACGCGTGGCGGTGGAGATGGCCCAAGGGGCGTGCACGCTTTTCGGCGCGGACCTCGCCGTGGCGACGACCGGCTACGCCGAGCCGAGCCGGGCGGACGGCGTGAAGGCGCCGATGGCGTGGTGGGCGCTTTGCCACCGCAAACGCGGCGGCAAGGCGGTGATCATTTCCGGCGAGGTGGAGATGCCGGGGGCGAAGCGGGTGGATGCGCAGGAACGGGTCGCGCGGGAGGTGCTCAACGCCCTGGTGGCGTATCTACGGGAAGTGCGGGGGTGAGAATATTTCGCGGGCGGGTCGCCCGCGCTCCAACGGGAGCCACGGCGACTTCGCCGTGGAGGCGCAAAAAAACCCGCCGGAGTGCGGCGGGTCGCGAGGTGAACAAAAAGTGAAGCGGCGGCGTTACTGCGTGAGCCTGGTCACATAGTTCATGAGGTAACCGGCCTCGGGCGGGGCCTTCACCCAATCGCTGAACAGCAGTTCGGGCATGCGGTCGTTGCTGTTATAGAAGAGACGGTTGGCGTCGTCGTGCGGTGTCATGTAGCCGGTCTTGATCGCGGCGCCGACGAAGAGGCCCTCGGTGGTCGAATAAACGAGCACGTTGGCCTCGGTGCGGAGGGACTCGGTCACGCGTTCGCGTTCGGCGGCGCGGATGCCGGCGACGGCCTTGGCCTCGGCGCCGAAGTTCATCTTGTTCTTGAAAAGGAGGCGCGCGGCCGCGTCGTCCATCAGCACGTAGACGGCGTTGATGGCCTTGCCGCCGACCTGAAGGCCGAAGCTGAACTCGCCGGCGCGGAGGAAGGCCGGGACGGACCATTTGCCGTTCGGGCGACGAACGAGGGCGACGGCATAGCCGTCTTTGATGCCGAAAACGAAGCCGGCTTGGAACTGGTTGACGATGACGATGCCCTTGGCGCGGTGCAGGATATCCGCGGGGATAGCGGTCTTGATGTTGCCCTGGATCGTCTGGAGGATGGCCTCGCAGCTGTCGAGACGCTCGATGACATCGGCGCGGGTAACGCCGGAGGCGGCGGACAGCATGCTCGCCAAGGCGGAGATGCAGAAAAGGGTGGTGAGAAACTTCTTCATGATGTTGGGACGGACAATGGGCCTGCGCCGGGTAAGCGCAAAGCTGTTTTCCATTACGCGTATAAGCAGATTACAGAGGAGAATGAAAGCCCTAGTTGAGACGGGCTTCGGCAATAGACCCACGAAAGGGCAAGGAGTTGCCCGCTTATTCCAAGCCCCGGCGGGCGACCTCGTCCTCGTCCCAGCCGAGGT
>Ga0066487_100013_pt1 | contig 72111 bp, 64 predicted proteins | sample LakWasM129_HOW14_2_FD_59588 | JGI IMG/M metagenome (GOLD analysis project Ga0066487, IMG submission 59588) | Freshwater sediment methanotrophic microbial communities from Lake Washington under simulated oxygen tension - Sediment Metagenome 129_HOW14 | ecosystem: Environmental > Aquatic >... | reverse complement strand
CAAACCTACGCGTCAAGAGCGCCGCTTGCCCGGTCCTCCCCGCGGCGCCGCCGGCACCCAACACCACACGATGGTGGAATATGAATGCCCTGTTCCTGCAGGTTGCCTGTTCTTGAAGATCCTCTGGAACGCGCCTGCAGAGCTGGATCGCGTGGAAATTTACCATCCAGGTTCGAGTTAAAGGCCCCATGAAACCCAGCTCAGATCCCAGCATCCTCGCCCACGGCCTTCACTTTCCAGAAGGCCCGGCCTTCGATCCGGCGGGCCGCCTGTGGTTCGTCGAACTGAAGGGTGAATCGCTGGGCATGCTTGAACACGACCGCGTCACCCGAATCGCAACCGGTTCCGGGAGCGAACCCAACGGAATCGCCATCGACGCGCTAGCTCGCGTCTGGTTCTGTGATGCCGGACGGTGCGCAATTCGGCGCTACACGCCTGCGAGCAATGTGATCGACGACGTGGCCACACACCTCGATGGCGTGCCGCTTTTCAGGCCCAATGACCTTTGCTTTGATGCTGACGGCAACCTTCTCTTCACGTGCCCTGGCGATTCACGCACCGTGCCGACCGGCTATGTCTGTTGCCTCTCGCCCGATGGGGCGCTGAAGCGAATCGCCGAGGGCCTATATTTTCCAAACGGTCTCGCGCTTACACCCGACGGTCGCCACCTCATTATCGCTGAAACACGCCGCCAGCGGCTTTGGCGCGGACGCTGGGACGCTGGGCGGAAGATCTGGGTCGGCCCCCGTCCATGGGCCAGCGTCGGTGGTAATATTGGACCCGACGGGATGGCCTTTGCCGCCGACGGCAATCTCTGGGTCGCCATCTATTCGAGCGGCTCAATCAAGATCGTCACACCCGACGGCGAGGTCGAGGCACTCATCGACGTCCCAGGCGCCAATCCGACCAACTGTGCATTCGACCCGTCCGGCACACTCGGCTTGGTCGTCACCGAAGCGGAGAAGGGCCTACTGCTCAGTTACCCGACGCTCGGTCCCGGCGCAGCACTTTTCAAATGACACACCCCAATACTGGCTTTTCGCTGCGCGACCGCCGCGCCCTTGTCACCGGTTCCTCTCGCGGCATCGGTGCCGCCATCGCCCTCAGCCTCGCCGAAGCCGGGGCCGACGTGATGATTCACTACACCGGCAACGCCGCCGCCGCACACGACATATCCGCCCGCATCGCCGCACTTGGCCGGAAGACAGGCATCGTGCAGTCTGATTTCTCCGAGCCGATCGCTCCACGCTTAACATTTGACGCCACGGTAGCCGCGCTCGGCGGGCTCGATATTCTCGTCTCCAACGTCTCCGTTCAATTCGCCGAACCGTGGACCGAGGTCTCACGCGCACACTTCGACACACAAGTCGCCGTGAACTGGCGCAGCGCCTTCGAACTCATCCAACTAGCCGCGCCACCGATGCTTGAGCGCGGCTGGGGCCGCATTCTCACCATCGGCAGCGTTCAGGAAAACAAACCGCATCCGCAGATGGTTGTGTATTCAGCCCTGAAGGCCGCGCAAATGCATATGGTAAAGAACCTCGCGAAGCAGTTCGCCCCGCAGGGTATTACCGTTAATAACATCGCCCCCGGTGTCATCCTCACCGACCGGAACACCGACCGTCTCGCCGATCGGGCCTACGCAGATAAAACTCGCTCGATGATTCCCGCCGGTTACTTCGGCGAGCCGCCCGATTGCGCCGGCGCCGCCTTGCTTCTCTGCTCCGAGGCCGGGCGCTACATTACAGGTCAGAACCTCTTCGTTGACGGTGGCATGAGCCTCTAAACCAACCCCATTATTTCCCATGAACGACTCCAACCAAAACAGCGGTCTCCTTCAGCGCGAGGCCCAGATGATGAAACTCGAAAAGCTCATAGCCACACGCGAGCTCGTATCGACCAAACCCTTTTCAGTGCCCGTGCCCGAAATTTTGGCGCGTTACGAAAAACTCCATACCGGCGCGGTCAGCGACGTGCTTCGTGAATTCGCCCTGCTGGACCAGTGCCTACCCGGTTACATCAAACCGCTCAGAGATAACAAAACGGTGGCTGGTGTGGCATTCACCGTGAAGAGTGCGCCCAATGTGAAGATCACCGGCGAGATGACGTTTCGTACTCAAATGCTGACCGAGCTATCGCCGAATTCATTTGTGGCGTGGGATACCAGCGACGATGAAAAGGCAACGCTTTGGGGCGGCGTCATGACCGCCACCGCTGTCGGGATGGGCGTACGAGCAGCTGTAATCGACGGCGGCATACGCGACACCCATCAGATCCTGGCGAAGGATTTCCCGGTGTTCTATAAATACCGTATCCCCAACGGCAGCCTCGGGCGGTGCTTGATCACGCACTATCAGATCCCTATCAAAATCGGCGATGTCGTGGTCAAGCCAGGCGACATTCTCCTCGGTGATATAGATGGCGTGGTTTGTGTACCGCGCGATATCGCGTGCGACGTATTGGTTCGGGCCGAAGAAATATTCGCGAACGAGAAAGATATCTTCTCGTGGGTCGCCGCCGGTGAGTCGCTCAAGCAAATCACGGACAAGGGCGGGTATTTCTGACAAAAACCTGTGCAATTGAGGAGATTCACGGTCGACGGATATTCAATCTATTCAACGGATGGTTCTGTAAGGCACGTTAGTTGTACCAACCGCACATGATTCTCCCAGCCACATCAAGTTTCGGAGGGCCACGAAATCTGATCAATGAAAACTCAGAGCCATCTGCTCCAAATGGCCCGATCCACGCGTTGCACTCAACCATACTGTCTTTGACGTCATAACTTCTTTGCGCACTCGGATGCACACCCGCAGTCCACCCATGTCGGCGGATTCAATCGACTTCCACGACCTTGCCGTCCGGCTCACGGGCGAACTGCATTTCGACCGCACGATGCGGGCGATCTACGCGACCGACGCCTCCGAGTACCAGGAGTTCCCCGTCGCCGTCGCCCTGCCCAAGACCGAGGCCGACCTGCGCGAACTCATCGCCTTCGCGAATGAACACCGCGTCGGCCTCATCCCGCGCGGCGCCGGCACCTCGCTCGCCGGCCAGGTCGTGGGCGGCGGCCTCGTCGTCGACGTGGGCCGGCACCTCACGAAGATCATCGCCTTCGATGCCGGCACGCCCCGCGTGCGCGTGCAGCCGGGCGTCATCCGCAACGAGCTCAACCTTTACCTCAAGCCGCACGGCTGCTTCTTCACGCCGGAAACCTCCACCGCCAACCGCGCGATGATCGGCGGCATGGTCGGCAACAATTCCTGCGGCGCCAACTCCATCGTCCACGGCGCGGTCCGCGAGCACCTCGTCTCCGCCCGCGGCTTCCTCAGCGACGGCTCCGAGGTCACCTTCGGCCCGCTGACCGCCGCGGAGTTCACCGCCAAATGCGCCGGCCCCGACACCCTCGAGACGAGGATCTACCGCACCGTGCGCGACGTGCTGGGTGACGCGAAGAACCGCCAGCTCATCCGGGACAACTATCCGAAGCCCACCGTCACCCGCCGCAACACCGGCTACGCGCTCGACATGCTGATGGACTGCCAGGTCTTCGACCCGGCCTCCCCCAAGCCCTTCAACCTCTGCCAGCTGATCGCCGGCTCCGAGGGCACGCTCTTCCTCGGCGTCGAGTTCGAGCTCAACGTCGAGCCGCTGCCGCCCCCGGGCGCGCTGCTCTGCGCGCACTTCAAGGACATCCAGGACTCGCTGCACGCGACTCTCATCGCGATGCGCCACCGGCCCTACGGTTGCGAGCTGATCGACCGCCACATCCTCGAGTGCACCAAGGCCAACCTCGAGCAGGCGAAGAACCGCTTCTTCGTCCAGGGCGACCCCGGCGCCGTGCTCGTCATCGAGGTCCGCCACGCCGACCGCGCCGTCATCGAGGCGACGACGCGGACCATGGAGCAGGAGATGCGCGCCGCCGGCCTCGGCTACGCCTTCCCCGTGCTCTGGGGCGCCGACTGCGACAAGGTCTGGGACCTGCGCCGCGCCGGCCAGGGCCTCATGATGAACATTCCCGGCGACGCCAAGCCCCGCGAGGTGGTCGAGGACACGGCGGTCGCCGTCGAGGACCTGCCGGCCTACATCGCCGAGTTCGCCGCGCTCATGCGCGACAAATATGGCATCAGCAGCGTCTACTACGCCCACGTCGGCGCCGGCGAGCTGCACACCCGCCCCCTCTTCGACCTCAAGACGCCCGAGGGCCTGAAATTCTTCCGCGGCATCGCGACCGACGTCGCCGCCCTGGTGAAGAAATACCGCGGCTCGCTCTCCGGCGAGCACGGCGACGGCCGCCTGCGCGGCGAGTTCATCCCGTTCATGGTCGGCCCCGAGTGCTACGCGATGATGCGCCGGGTGAAGGAGACCTTCGATCCGCTCGGCCTCCTCAACCCCGGCAAGATCATCGACACGCCGCCGATGGACACCTCGCTGCGGCACGGCCCCGACCACCCGGTGCCGGAGATCAAGACGATCTTCAACTTCCGCGCAGCCCAGGGCGTGCTCCGCGCCGCCGAGAAATGCAACGGCGTCGGCGAATGCCGCAAGACCCACCTCATGGGCGGCACGATGTGCCCGAGCTACATGGCCACGCGCAACGAGAAGGACACCACCCGCGCCCGCGCCAACATGCTCCGCCAGGTCCTCACCGACTCGCGCGAGGGCATGAACGCCTGGGACAGCGAGCAGGTGAAGGAGGTCATGGACCTCTGCCTCTCCTGCAAGGCCTGCAAGTCCGAATGCCCGTCCAACGTCGACGTCGCCCGCCTCAAGGCCGAGTGGCAGCAGCATTACTACGACGCCCACCACGTGCCCCTGCGCACCGTGCTCGTGGCCAATTTTGCGAAATCCATGCGCCTGGCCGCGCTGGCGCCCTCGGTCTACAACTGGGTGGTCACCAATCCGGCTCTGTCGTATCTGATCAAGCGCTTCGCCCGCTTCTCGACCCGGCGCAGCATGCCGACGATCCACTCGACCACGCTGGCCGCGTGGCATGCGAAGCACGCGAACCCGCCCTCCCTCGCCTACCCCAGCGGCAAGGTCTTCCTCTTCTGCGACGAGTTCACGAACTACAACGACGTGCCCATGGGCATCAAGGCCGTGCAGCTCCTCAACAAGCTCGGCTACGAGGTCGTCATCCCGCGGCATCTCGAGAGCGGCCGGGCGCACCTCTCGAAGGGCCTCATCCGGCAGGCCAAGGCGATCGCCATCCGCAACGTCGAGCTGCTGAAGGACGTCGTCACGGCGCAGACGCCGCTTCTCGGCCTCGAGCCGTCATGCATCCTCGCCTTCCGCGACGAATATCTCGACCTCGTGCCGGACCACCTGCTCGACGCGGCCAGCGCCCTCGCGAAGAACGCGCTGCAGATCGACGAATTCATCGCGCGCGAGGCCGACGCCGGCCGCATCAGCCGCGCGGCGTTCAAGCCCGGGACCCGGGCCATCAAGCTGCACGGCCAATGCCTCCAGAAGGCGCTGTCGTCCGTCGCGCCGACCGTGAAGATGCTCGAGCTGCCCGCCGGCTACAAGGTGACGGTCATCCCCTCCGGCTGCTGCGGCATGGCCGGCTCCTTCGGCTACGAGGAGGAACACTTCGACATCTCCCAGCAGATCGGCGAGCTCGTGGTCTTCCCCGCCGTGCGCGCGACCCCGGCCGACACCCTCGTCGCCGCCCCCGGCACCAGCTGCCGCCACCAGATCAAGGACGGCACCGGCCGCCACGCGCTACATCCGATCGAGATCCTGCACGACGCGCTGGCCTGACGCTGTTCCAAATGAAAAGATGCGCTCTGCTGCTCGTCCTGATCGCTACGGCCTGGGCATCGGCTGACGCAACGGAGATGAATGCTCCCGCGGTCGGAAATGCCGGTCCGCCGCCTTCACCCCCGCCACCGCAATCCGGCTGTGGCGAGGCAAGTCCGCCGCTGCCGGGCCATGGCCCGCATCTCATGAAGTAGAATACCTCACACCTCATGAATCTTTTAAACCATAACGGGCCAATGCCGGAATTTCCGACTTCGGCCCCGCCATGACCAAATGTCTGGGACTCATCGGCGGATCCAGCGCCTCCGGCACGGCGCTCATGACAGACTACCTCCGCGAGGAAACGGAGGACAAGTTGGGCTGTGGTAACGCGCCCGAACTAATAACCTACAGTCTGAATCCACAGGAGATGCGGTTGCACTTGCAGGGCGACGAATGGCCGCGGCTGGCAGCCAGGCTCGCTCCGGGGGTGCGGGGCATGGTCACGGCCAGCGCACAGGCACTGGTCTTGGGTTCGAGCTCGCTGCAGGTGATCGGCGCGCAGTTCGCTGAACAGACCGGGCTCCCGATCTTCGGCATGATCGAGCCGGTGATCGAGGAAGCCCGGCGCCACGAGGTTCGCTGTCTTGCGCTGGTCGGAACCCGCTGGCGATCGGAAGAAGAGATCTGGCGAACCCAGCTGCGGGCAGCGGGAATCGAACTGTCATTGCCGTTGCGAAATGACCGTTCGCTTGTGACTACGATGATCGACCATGAGCTGGCCTACGGACATTGTCGCGAGCCCTCGCGGGTGGACCTTATGCGGCTGCTGCTTGCGCTGGGCAGCGGTGGGTCTCAGGGAGTGGTTTTCACCCGGCCGGAGCTTTCGCTCCTGTCGGATCCGGCCGACTGCAAGCTGCCAGTATGGTCCGGCCCGCGGCTCTGCGCGCGACACGTCATCCGTTGGGCTATGCTGGCTGAGAACGGACGAACAAAGGCGTCGCAATGATTGTTATAATACCGGAGCGGACCGTTGTGGACCAAGCCAGCCTCGACTCGGTGTGCTATCGTCGCGGATTTTCTCCGCATGTGTCTTTTGCATATAGCAACCGGGAAACGGTAGCATGGCTGCCGCAACCCATGGCGCGATTCCGAACAATCCACCTCTGCCGACCGCGATACCGATCCGCGGCCGTCAGCTTCATCATGGCCGGGACCTGGCTGTTTTCTTCACCCTACATCAGGCCGCGCGCTGGCGCTTGCATCGCCACCGGGCTTTTCAGATCATCCTATTGTCCGAAACCGCCCGGGGCACGACATTTTGGCGCGGGCCGAAGGGAAAGCTGGTGCGCCGACCGTTCAAGGGAGCGCAGGTCTGGATCGTTCCGCCCGGGCTGGATCATGCCGCGCACCTGGAGGCAGACGCGGCCATCGTGGTGTTGTTGATTCGCGAGCGCTTCATCAGCCGTATTACCACCGAGCCGCTGAGCCAAGCGTCGCTGGAGCCGCTCTCTCACTATGTCCACGCGGACGAGGTCGTCAGTGTGCTTGGCCGCCTTTTTCTCGGATTCTGTCAGCAAGCCCAGATGTTGCCCAAGGAATACATCGTGGACGCGGGAGCGACCTTGGCCCACCATGTCGTTGCCGCTCACTTGGCGCCCCGCGAGCACGTCCGTTCCCAGCAGCGCGGCCTCGCTCCGTCGGTGCTGGACCGGGCGAAGCACCAACTGCGGGAGCGGATGGTCGAAGGCTGCGACCTAAACGCCCTCGCGCGTTCCCTGCACATGAGCTCCGGGCACTTCGGCCGGATGTTCAAGCTTTCAACGGGCTGCACGCCCGGGGACTACCTGAGCAACCTCCGTCGCGAGAAAGCCGAGGAGCTTCTGCCTTCTGGTCGCTACCAGTCAGTCACCGAAGTGGCCCACGCCGTCGGTTGTTATGACCATAGTCACCTCAACAAGCTCTTTCGGAAGAAATACGACCTGCCGGCCGGGTTGTTTCTCCGGAAGAGGTCCGAACCATAAATTACCGGTTCAAATCGTTTCCGACCAAGCCAAATGGCGCCGTGACTGGTAGGATAGGCGTCTTATATGTCTGCCACCGCGTGGCTCGGGCCAAGCCGCGCGTTCTCCTTCCACGCTTCAATCGCAAACCAAAGGAAACTTATGTTCGTTTTCATATCTGTTCCTCTCGAGTTGTTCCTAGTCTACGTCGCGGCCGCGCGACTGCTGCGGCGTGCGCTTGGCCCCGAAGCGCCTAATCTGAACACACTCCTGACTCAGGAGTTCACCAATCGACGCGCCAAGTCCATCGCCGAAGAATACCTTGAACTCCACGGCCATCCGACATTGCGGGCCTGCCGGCGGGCCCTGGCTAAGAACCGCCGTCCGGTGTCCAAGGCAAAAGTGCGGCCACGGGTAAACCCGATGCTGCAACGTTCGCTACCTCGATCGATCACCACGGTGGACCCGGGTCGGAACTGACAGCTCGTTGTTTCCGGATGCTTTTGTTGGAGATCCGGTGTGTGTTGTGTCCGACGCCGCCACGCGGGACAGCTACCGCGTGGCGGCTACCCGTTTCCCTAGTGGATATTCTGGCCGGTGTAAGGCACGAAAAACCGACGGATAAATTCGCCGTACCGCTCACCATTGGTGTATTCCACATCAGGGACACGATGCGCTCGGCAACGGGTTCCCCGACAGCATCCTTGGCCAAAATTCACGCCCGGCGAGCGGCCCATCTTCGGAAGCCGACGAGAGGCATGTGCGCGAGTCCGACCACCAGACTCCGCAGACCCCAAACCCACCCTTCCTTAGCATCCAGAAAAGTGTGACCGCTTCAGCCGCTCGGTTGAGTTTCATTCGGTGCCGTGAACAGGGTGACCGGCAGCTTCCGCAGCAACGGCCGGCCGATCCGCCGCGGATGCTTCAGCACCGCCCTGCCGGACGGAAGCGAAAGCATCCGTTCCGGTTTGAGCCAGGGCTCGTCCACCAGCTGCCAGTTCCGGGAGCTCTTGCCGGCGCTCACGCCCCCGCTGTATTTCCGCATCTCCCGTCCGCCAAGTTTCTGCGACAGGATTTTCGCCCCCTGTTCGTCGGCCGCACGGAAATGGATCTGGGTTCTCATGTTGGCCATGAACACATCGGCCTTCTTCTGGTGGTCGAACGAAGCATACAGCGACAGCGGCGTCTGCGTCGCAAGCATCACACAGACACCGGCCTCCCGCAGTTCGTCCACCGTAGCGTGGTCGGCGAACCCGTCCTCCGACAGCAGCGTGGTCTTCTGGCCCTCGTCGAGCACCAGCACGACGGCGTTCTTCCGCCGCATTTCGGGCTCGGGCAGGTCGAACCTCCGGAAGGCGTGCAGAAAGAACAGCTGCTTGCAGAGCAGGTTCAGATACCGCCGCTCGACCTGGTAGGTCTGCGGAATGGACAGGCAGATCAGTTTTCCGGCGTCCAGTTCTGCCAGGGAGAAATTCGGTTCGATGGAGCAGAACACATCGGCGATGTCCGGAATCGCATACGGCCGCAGGTAATTCGCGACCGTGGAAATCGACCCGCCCTTCTGCTCCGGCGGCTGGGCGGCGAAGTCCTTGAAAAATTCCGCGTCGTCCTTCGCAGTCTTGCCCCGCTTGTTCAGCTCCCCCGTGAGCCACGTCGTATCCGCCGACTGGCAGATGACGTTATGCACATTCTCCAGCGTCACGGCCTCGCCAACGGTGTCGAGCGCCTGCATGGCATGGGCGATGGCATCGCGCGCGGTTTCCTTGAAAAACGCCTGCCCGCCTTTCTGGCCCGCGGCCGTCGCGGTATCGACGATGAGCTTGGCATAGGTGGTCCACGGAATCGACCTATCGGCCAGCACGTTCATGCGGAGCGGCGGGACCCAGCCCTTGCGGGCCACGTCCGGGGGTCGCACGCGGATCAGCCGCAGGTCCTTTTCCTGCCCCAGCTCCCGCGCGATCGCCGAAAGCGGCTGCCACAAAACTCCCTTGGAATCGATCGCCAGAATCCCGGTGCCGGGCAGCGTTTTCCTCAGTCCGTGGATGATCGGCACCAGAGCCCGCGCAGTCTTGCCCGTGCCGGTCGCGCCGGTGATCAGAAAGTGGCAGCACAACTCGTCGCGGGTCCAGGTGTGGCCCCACAACCGGAGGATGATCCCTTCGTTTCTGTCGAACGGATGGAGGATACCGGAATAGACGAACCAGCAACCAACCATGGCGAAGGCGAAGGCCACCCAGGTGTTGAGCGGAGGCGCCACCCCCCAGAAGGTGGCGACCGCCGCGCCCACCATTCCGCCAGCGTATCCGAGAGTGCGCCAGTTCACGCGGCCAGAAAAAGGACTGCGACCGTCACACCGAAGGCGACACCGGCGACGAGGGCGGCCAGCACTTCGCGCCGTCGGCCAATGGCCTCGGCTGCCTGTGCGATTTCCAACAGTTTGGCGGCCGACTCCTGCATTGTGCGGATGTCTGCCTTGGCCGCGGCGATGGCGGGCATAAGCGTGACGTTGACCTTCTTGACGAATACCTCCGGATCCGGCGTCAGCGCCTGATGCAGCCGGGTCATTTGGCCGGACAATTCCTCCACCTTGGCGACCACCTCCTTGGCCTCCCTGAGCCGCGAATCGAGCGCGGTCTTCAAGTCGAGCGCCGCCGCCCGGAGAGTCTCCTCGGCCTTGAGGTTCGTGCTCCAGTGCCACGCCAACAGAAGAAAGATCGGATCGTCCGGCTGGATCTTGTGCCGGGTAAGAAGCCCGTGCAGGTCGTCTGGCATCTTCCCGGGGTCGGCCAAATCCTCCGGTTTCATCCGAAAAGCACGCTTTCTACTTTCCGGAATTCCTCCGCCATCCGGTGGTGGAAGCGAACACACCGGGAACGGTCGAGCACGTGAAGCTGTTCGGCGGCCCGCCCCCGCGCGACCGTAAGGTTGGCCAGCTGCAGCCGATTGCGGGTGACCTCGGCCAGGCACGGCACGTCGATTTCCACGGCACCGTGGGCGAGCAGCTTCTTCCGCGTCGCGCTCTCGTCGAAGATCGGGAGCCGCGGCCCCTCGCGCAGGTTGCGGGCGACGAGCCAGCGGACGCGGCTGCCGTAGGTCTCGACCAGGCTGGCCACCTGTGAAATCGCGTCCTTGTCGTCCACCAGCACGGTAATGAAGACGAGGTCAAACCCGAGCTTTTCCTGGGACCCGACCAGGTCGCATTCCTCGAGCCAGCGTTCCAGTTTCTCGCCGCCGGCAGCGCGGTTGTCCGCAAGCACGAACCGGGCGTCACCGACGGTCAGGGAGTCCACGAGCTGGTCAAGCACTGCCAGCTTGTCTCCATCGACGTCGGTATCGATGAACTCCGCCTCGGCGACGTAGCGTCGGAAAGTCGAGTTGGCGTGATCGAGGTCGAACGACTGCACGGTCGCGCCGCGATCCTTGAGATGGTCGTAAAGAAGGGTGGCGACGAAGCTCTTGCCGATGCCGCCCTTCTGCGGCCAGACGGTGAGAAGCTTCTTCCTGGTGGTTGGGGCGGGCTTAGAGGTCATCGCGGGCAATGTTTGGGCCGCGCCGGCGCGGCGTGGACGCGGGTGACGAGGTGGTGGCAACGAGACCGGGCAGTTCAGCCGGTGCCGACGGGTTGGCGAGGTTGCGCCGCGCTCGCTCGATTTCCGCCTTGGTGAAGTGCCGGCGGCAGAACACCCCGATGGCGGTGGGCGAGACGCTGATGCCATGCCGAGCCAGTGTGGCGGAAATCTGCTCGTAGCTCATGTATTTGGCGCGCCAGAGAAGCAGGACGTGCCGGTGGGGACCGAGCAGGCTGCGCGTGTGCGCCGCAGGGTCGTAGCGCTCGGCGTCTGCCAGCAGGCGTTGATTCAGTTCGTCATCGGGCATGGTGTGCACCATGTCGTTCTTATGCGCTTATGCAAGAGAAACCGGCGCTCCTCCCGAGTGGCGGTGGTGGCAAGGTGGTGACGAAGTGGTGGTGACACCCGGTATTTCCTAACGCTCGTGTTAGGGGTGGCGCGTCCATATCCCAATGAAATTAGGGTAATCCTGACCGCGGAATACTTCATTCATCGGAACTCTGGTTTATTCGGTGATGCGGATGCTTGTCTTGGCGGCAGATCGTTAAAATCGAGATGGTGAGCAAATCCGCTGGCTTGTATTATGCGATTATGCTACTTTAGCGCGCAATGGTCAGATTCGACAAGCCTTGTCGCAGGATAGCCGGAGCCGTGGATTACTTCCGCGAGCATCTGGGCGTGGGCGATTATCTGACGGAGGGAAGCAAGGCGCGGATGACCTGGTTCGGCCGCGGAGCGGCCCGGCTGGGGCTGGAGGGCGTTTGCGACCTCGGCCATTTCGAGAACCTCTGCGGGGGGCGGCACCCCGTCACCGGGGAAAAGCTCTCGGCCCGGGACAAGGGGGCGCAGCGCCGGGTGTGTTTCTTCGGCCAACTATCCGCCCCGAAGGACGTTTCCCTCGCCTATCTGGTGGCCGGCGACCAACGGATCGCCGGCTGGTGGGAGGAAGCCGTGCAGGCGGCCCTCAAGGAAATCGAAGCGATGACCGCCACGCGCGTCCGCCGCCGGGGTGCCTGTGAGGACCGGACCACCGGCAACATGGTCGCGGCGGTGGTGACGCACGATGCCAGCCGGGCGCTCGATCCCCAGCTGCACACCCACGTCTGCGTCATGAATCTCACCTTCGACGAGACGGAGCAGCGCTGGAAGGGGGTGCAGCCCGCCGGGTATTACCGGCATCAGGCGTTCTTCCGGGAGGTCTGTTTCCAGCAACTGGCGGCCCGGCTGGTCGCCGCCGGCTACGAAACCACCGATGTCCGCGCCAGCGGGTTCAACCTGAAGGGCGTTCCTGCCGACTTGCGCGAGCGTTTCAGCAAGCGCCGCCGGGACATCCTCGCCAAGGCGAAGGAACTGGGCGCGACGAGTCAGGATGCCCTGCAGGGCATCGCGACCAACACCCGGGCGGCCAAACGGCAGGTGGCGTCCGCCGAACTGCGGACGCGGTGGCGGCAGGAGGCGGGAGCGGAACTGGGTTCGATCCGGCAGGTGATTGCCGGCGCCGACGGCCGGCGGAAGAGCCCGGCCGGATTGGATGCCACCGCCGCGCTGGCGTCCGCGGAAGCCCACCTTTTCGAGCGCCGGTCCGTCGTGGGCGAGCAAGACCTGTTGCGCGAGGCCCTGCGGGCGGGCGGGGGCGACGCGGATCTGCCCGCATTGCGGGCGGCCATCGCCACCCGGCTGGAACAGGGCGCCCTGTTGCGTTTGGGCGACGGGATCGCCTCCCGCGAGGCGCTCGCCGCCGAACAGGAATTCGTCGCCTGGGCGCATTCGAACCGGAGCGCCTGCGCTTCGTTCGGGATACCGGGGGCACTGGATGAACTGGGGGCCGACCAGCGGTCGGCAGTGGAAGACGTGCTGAATGCTCGCGGCCGGGTGGTCATCCTGCAGGGCGACGCAGGCACCGGCAAGACGACGTGCCTCCGTGCCATCGTGGCCGGCATCGAGCAGGCGGGTGGCCGGGTCTTCGGCTGCGCGCCTTCCTCGGGTGCGGCCGACGTGTTGCGCAAGGAACTGACTCCGTCCGCCGATACACTCCAGCACTGGCTCATCAACGAGACCCTCCAGCAGGAGACCCAAGGCCGGATCCTGTTGGTGGATGAGGCCGGGCTAATTTCGGTGCCGCAGATGCTTTCGCTCTGCCGGCTCGCGGCGAAGCACGACAACCGGATACTCCTCATCGGCGACAGCAAGCAGCACCATGCGGTCGAAGCCGGCGACGCGTTGCGCTGCCTGCAAAAATTCGCGCGGGTGCCGGTGGCCCGGCTGGAACAGATCCGCCGCCAGCGCAATCCGGCCTACCGCGAAGCGGTCGCGGCGCTGGCGCGCGGTGATGCTCATGACGCCTTCCGGCGTTTCGAGCGGCTCGGGGCGGTGAAGGAGATCGCCCGCGAGCGGGAGCTGTTCCGCGCCGCCGCAAGCGACTACGTTCAGACGGTCACATCCGGGAAGCAATGCCTGGCGATTTCGCCAGTGTGGTCGGAAGTCCGCCAGTTCACCGAGGCGGTGCGGGCGCAACTGCGCTCGGCCGGCGTGCTCACCGGCGAGGAGCGCACTTTCGGCGTGGTTTCACCCCTGCACTGGACAAAGGAGGAACGGCGGCGGGTGCAGAATTACCGGGCCGGTGACGTGCTGGTGTTCCACCGGGCCGCGCCGGGTTTCTCCAAACATGAACTGGTGACGGTCTTGCGCCGGCAGGACCGGTGGCTGGAGTTGCGGCGGGAGGACGGTGCCACTCGCTGGCTTGAACCCCTAAAAACCACCGGGTTCGAGGTCGGCGAACGCCATGAACTGCCCGTGGCGGTCGGCGACCGGCTGCTCATCCGAGCCAACGCCAGGCCGCTCGGCCTGAAGAACGGCGATATCGTCGAGGTCGCGAGCTTTGACGACCACGGCACCATCCACCTGTGCGACGGCCGCCGGATTCCGGCCCATTTCCGGCAGTTCGCGCACGGCTACGCCACCACCTCCCACGCGGCGCAGGGCAAGACCGTAGACCGGGGCATCCTGCTCATGGGGGACGAGGCCACCGTGGCGGCCGACCTGAAACAGGCCTACGTCTCCAACTCCCGCTTCCGCGACAGCCAGATGATCTACACGACGGACCGGGCCGCCGCCCTGGCCGCGATGGAACGGCCCGGTGACCGCCGGCTTGCCACCGAGGCCGCGCTGGAATCCCCGGCCGCCGTCGAATCGGTCGCCGAGTCCGCAATTGCACCCGGGATTCCGGGGCAAGCCACGGGAATGGGGGCCGGGCGATGACCCTGCGCCGTCGAGAATCCGAGCCGGCGCCCGCCACGACGGAGTCCTGCGTGGTCGTTTCCGGCCACCCGGTGCCGGTCGTCCGCTTCGAACTGGTGGACCGCACGATTTCCTTCCTGACCGCCGAATTGAAGCAGTGGGAGCTGATGACCCTCGGTCAGGAGGAGAGGCTCCGCATCAAGGCCGGGTCCGACTGGATCGCTGTCACCGGCCGTGGGCTGGCGGCAGCGCGCGACGCCCTGGACCTGTCTCGGCTGCAAAGGCTGCGGGAAGCACCTGCCCGGCGCGCGGCACTGTCCGACGACCCTTGGGTGAAAGCCATCCAGGTCGAAATCGCCAAACCCGGCGCGTCGAAGGTTGAACCCTCATGACCGATGGCGGTAAAACAATCCAACGAAACGCATCAACTCGATCTCTTCGAGCACCTGCAGAATGAGCGGACTACTCGCATACGGACGGATGGCGGAACAGCACTGGCGGGAACATCGCCCCCGGATGGTGCAGGAATTGGAGTCGCTGGGCAGCCTCCAGACGGCACTCGTGGAGGCGCAGCAGCGGACGGCGGCCGAGATGGACCGGCTGATCCGGCAGTTCCGGAAACAGGGGCTGGACCCGCAGCAGGCGCACGACCAGTCGTGGGAACTGGTGCGCGGGAAATACATCCTGCTCCCGCCGGAGACGCCGCCCCCGGAAACGTAGCGCGCAATCGCGACAACTACCGGATTACGGACAGCGACGGTCTGGGCGAGGGTTCGGCCAAGGAGAAGTTCCGCCGCAATGTGTTGGCGATCGAGTTGCTCCGCTCCTTGGAGGCCCGGCGGCGGACCGCGACGCCGGCCGAACAGTCCGTCCTCGTGCAGTATGTCGGCTGGGGCGGACTGCCGCAGGTGTTCGCCTCGGCGAGCGAGGCGCCGCAGTGGCAGCCCGAGCAGAAGCAGTTGAAGGAGCTGCTCACTCCCGGCGAATACGTGACGGCCCGCGCCACCGTCATCAACGCCCACTATACCGCGCCGCTCGTGGTAAGTGCCATGTATGCCGGTCTCGACCGCCTCGGTTTCAAACACGGCCGGATACTCGAGCCCGCCTGCGGTCTCGGACACTTCTTCGGCGCGATTCCCGACAAAATGCGGCAGCGTTCGGAGCTGACCGGCATCGAGATCGACCCGCTCACCGCCCGGCTCGCGGCCATGCTCTACCCCGGAGCCGAAATCCGCGCCCAGCCCTTCGAGGAAGCCGTGTTGCCGACGAACAGCTTCGACGTTGCGATTTCCAATGTTCCCTTCGGCGACTACGCGCCGTTCGACCCGAAGCTCAACGCCCGCAAGTTCCGCATCCACGACTACTATTTTCTCGCGGGTCTGGAGCGGGTCCGGCCCGGTGGGCTGGTCGCTTTCATCACCTCGCACGGGACGATGGACAAGCAGCACGCCCTCCTGCGGGAGCTGGTCGCGGAGCAGGCCGACCTACTGGCCGCCATCCGGCTGCCCAACACGACGTTCAAGCAGAACGCCGGTACGCGGGTCACGACCGACATTCTCTATCTTCGCAAACGACTCCCCGGCGAGAAACCCAACGGCGTCGCGTGGGTCCGGTCGCAGCCCTTCAACGTGGGCGGACCGGAGCCCATCGCGCTGAACGAATACTACCACAAGAATATCGAGATGATGCTCGGCCGGATGCAAGTGGCGGAGCGCGGCATGTATGGCCGCAACGAGCCCGAACTTGCCAGTGACGGCCGCAACCTGGGTCAGGCCCTGAGCGCGGCCATGGCATCGCTGCCCGCGAACATCTATCGGCCGGTCTCCGCCGCTGATATCGCCGCCCAGCGCCAGACACTCGCCATCCCGGCCGGAGTGAAACCCAACGCCTACACCATCACCGAACTTGGTGGGATCGCCCGGCGCGAGGGCGACGAGCTGGTGCTGCTGGACGGATTGCCGGCTCCGACCGTCCGCCGGCTTCGCGGACTCATCCGCATTCGCGAAGCTGTGCGCGACTGCCTGCAGACCCAGGTGGAGAACCGCGGCGACGAGAACATCGAGCGTGCCCGCTTCCGGCTCAACCAGGACTACGACTACTTCACCGGGCAGTTCGGCCCCATTTCCCAATCGGCCAATGTGCGAATATTCGCGGGCGACCCTGACCTGCCTCTGCTCCTGTCGCTGGAAAACTACGACGAGGACAGGAACACCGCGACCAAGACCGCCATCTTCGTCGAACGGACCATCCAGCCCCCGCGACCGGTCGAGCAGGCCGCCAGCGCCAAGGAGGCGCTGGTCATCACGCTCAGCGAAAAGGGCCGCGTGGATCTCGACCACATGGCGAAGCTGCTCGGAAGGCCCGAGAAGGAATTCCTCCCGGAGCTGGCGGGCGTCCTCTACCGCAATCCTGTGGAAAGCTGGCGCTGGGAAACGGACGACGCCTACCTGTCCGGCAATGTCCGGGAAAAGCTCGCCGCCGCGGTGAAGGCCGCAAAGGTCAACCCGATCTACAAGGTCAACGTCGAGGCGCTGCGCTCCGTCCAACCCGTCGATCTCAAGGCCACGGAAATCGACGCCCGGCTGGGGGCGGTGTGGATTCCGTCCACGGACATCGAGGCGTTCGTGCGCGACCTGCTCAAGCTCAAGGGTCGCGACGGCGAGGGCGTCAAAGTCGGCCACGCACCGCAGCTCGGGCTCTGGACCGTCAATGTCGGCTACTACGGCAAGCACAGCGTCGCCAACAACACCGAGTGGGGCACGGAAAGGGTTTCCGCCGCCGAACTCGTCGCCGACGCGCTCAACCTCCGCACGCCGACGATCTACGACCTCGATGCCAAAAAGAATTCCGTCATCAACCCGTCCGCCACCGAGGCCGCCCGCGAGAAGCAGCAGAAGATCAAGGACCGCTTCGTCGAGTGGGTCTGGGAAAACGATGCGCGGCGCGAGCGGCTGGTCCGCAAATACAACGATGAATTCAACGGCTGCCGGCTCCGTGCCTTCAACGGCGACCACCTGACCCTGCCGGGGGCCAGCCCCTCCATCACGCTCCGGCCCCACCAGAAGGCCGCCGTCTGGCGGATTCTCCAGTCGCCGAACACGCTCCTCGCCCACGTGGTCGGGGCCGGGAAAACCATGGTTCAAACTGCGGCCGCGATGGAACTCAAACGGCTCGGACTCGCGCGAAAGCCAATGTTCGTCGTCCCGAACCACATGCTGGGCCAGTTCTCCTCCGAGATGCTGATGCTCTATCCCAACGCCGACATCCTCGTCGCCGGCAAGGCCGACTTCGAGAGTTCCGGCCGGCGCGAACTCATGAGTCGCATCGCCACCAACAACTGGGATGCCGTCATCGTCACCCATTCCGGCTTCGAGCGGCTGCCGATGTCAGTCAAGTCGCGGGAGGATTTCATCACGGACCAGATCACCGAACTGGAGAACTGCATCCGCGACCAGAAGGCGGACGCTTCCGATGCGCGGATCGTGAAGGAGCTGGAGCGCGCCAAGAAGCGGCTGGAATTCAAGCTCAAGACCCTCGCGGCGGAGCGCCGCAAGGACGATACGCTCACGTTCGAGGAACTTGGGGTGGACCGGCTCTTTGTGGACGAGGCGCAAGCCTACAAGAATCTCTTTTACGTCACGAAAATGACCCGGGTCGCGGGCCTGCCGCAATCGGCTTCCGAGCGGGCCTTCGACATGCTGCTCAAGGTCCAGCACGTGCAGAAGCTCAACCACGGTGGTGGGGTGGTGTTTGCCACCGGCACACCGGTGACAAACACGATGGCAGAAATGTTCACGATGCAACGCTACCTCCAGCCCGATGCGCTACAGCGGCAGAATCTCCAGCATTTCGATTCATGGGCGGCCACCTTCGGCGAGACCGTAACCGCGATGGAACTGGCCCCGGACGGCGCAGGCTACCGGCTCAATACGCGATTCGCCCGTTTCGTCAATGTGCCGGAATTGATGCAGCTCTTCCGGCAGTTTGCCGACGTCCAGACAGCGGACATGCTCAAGCTGCCCGTGCCGGCACTCGACGGCGGCAAGCCGCAGATTGTGCGCGCGCCAAGCACACCTGCGCTGAAAGCTTTCGTGAACTCGCTCGCCAAGCGTGCCGAACGGCTAAAGACCGGATGTGTCGATCCCCGCGAGGACAACATGCTTAAGGTCACCGGCGAAGGCCGCAAGGCGGCTCTCGACCTGCGTCTGGTGGCTGCGGGTGGCGACCATGCCGATAGCAAGGTGAACCAGGCCGTGCGGGAAATCCACACCATCTGGCAATCTACGCGTAGCGACCGCCTGACGCAGCTCGTCTTCTGCGACCTCTCCACGCCGAAAACCGAAGGCGGCGGTTTTTCCGTCTATCAGGACATCCGGACCAAACTCGAACTGGCCGGGATCCCGTCGCCCGAAATCGCATTCATCCAGGACTACGACAGTGATGCGGAGAAGCTGTCCCTGTTCAAGGACGTGCGTTCCGGCAAGGTCCGCATTCTCCTCGGCTCGACCCAGAAGATGGGTTCCGGCACGAACGTGCAGGCGAAGCTCGTCGCGCTGCATCACCTCGACGCCCCGTGGCGCCCCGCCGACATCGAGCAGCGCGAGGGCCGCATTCTCCGGCAGGGCAACGGCAACGCCACCGTGCGCATCTTACGTTATGTGACCGAAGGCTCCTTCGACGGCTATTCCTGGCAGGTGCTGGAGACCAAGGCCAAGTTCATCGCCCAGATCATGCGCGGCGAGAACAGTGCCCGTAAGATCGAGGACCTGGACTCGCCCGCGCTCACCTACGCCGAGGTCAAGGCCATCGCCTCGGGCAATCCGCTCGTCATCGAAAAGGCCAAGGTGGATGCGGAAGTCATGCGCCTCTCCCGCCTCCGGGCCGAACACGCCGAAAGCCAGTTCAGCACGCGCGGTCGGGCACGGATGCTGGAACAGGACGTGCCGCGATTCGAGAAGCAGCTCGCCGGCATGGAGCAGGATTTGGCCCGACGGGAGGATACCCGCGGAGACAAGTTCCTGATGGTGGTGGACGGGAAGCCCTTCGCCGAGCGCACCAAAGCAGGCGAGGCGCTGGTGTATCTGGTCGGCGGCCAGGTGCGCGCTACGCGCCCCGTCATCATCGGCGAACTCGCCGGCTTCAAAGTCGAGTTCCGGCCTACGCTGGCGGACACGCTGACCCTGCAGGGTGCCATGGGCTACCCCGCGAAGATTTCCGCGAGCCCGGTCGGGATCATCGCCTCGCTGGAGCACGCGGCCCGTTCCATCGAGGAGAGGATCGAAGCGAAGCGCAGCGACCTCGAACAGACCAGAAAGAATCTCGCCGAAATCACCGCCCACGTCGGCAAGCCCTTCGAGCACGAGAAGCGTTACCGCGAGCTGGTCACACGGCAGGCGGAGCTGGTCGACAAGCTCGACCTCACCAAGAGCCAAGGCTCGGCGCGACTCGGCTCGGAGTCAGCCGAGCCCGACCCGGTGCCCACGAAATTCGCGCCGGACCCAAGCACGGACGCACCCGCCGCGACCATCCGGATTTCAGCGCGCGTGGCCGTTTGAACCAACTCGTGCCGCCCGCCATGAATGACCCGAACCTGCCTTATACCCCGTCCGAACAGGAGCACTTCGGTCGCATCGGCGACAGTCTCATCGGTGCGGCCCGGGCGATCATGGAGCGCGAGCCAAGGGAATGCCCTGCCCCTGCCCAGGCCACCATCGTTCCAAACAGTGTCGCAGACCTCACCACCGATCCCGTCGAAAAACAGATTGTCCGGTATTTGGAAACGCATGTCGAATGCACGAGACGCCAGCTCCGGTCCGTGCTCGGCCTCTCCAGCGCGACCGTCGCCCGCAAAACCGCCCGGCTCCGGGCGGCCGGTATCATCTTGAGCATGGGTCGCACCAAAGGAGCGTTTTACTCGTTGCGCGGTTCCGAGGCCAGCAACTGACGTGCATCGCTGCGTTCGCCGGACGCTTCAGTCCTCCCGGAACCGCCGCAGCGCATGGAAAGCCGCGAGTTGCTGTGGGACGGACAGCCGCGCGATGGCACCCATCTTGACCATCCCGAAGTATTTGACATCAAGGGGCCGGGTAAGACGCCGGAGAAAGCGCTGGATTTCGGGCGCCAGCTGGAGCAGGAGCAAATGAAGATCCAGGGTGGCGCGGGACACCTGCAGCGATTCCGCGAATGCCCCCAGCGTCGTCCGCTTCGTGGCCTTCCAGCGCCGCCGCCATTCCAGCGCCCGGTGGATCGGATGCGCGGCTTGCACGACCACCGGAACGGCCGGCAACTTCGGTCGCCACGGCGTGCCGACGTCGCGGTCGAACGGCGCCAGGATCGTCGCGGAGCCGTTCTTGCCCAGCACCGCCGCCAGTTTCAAGATCACCTTGCGGGGCACCCCGTTCTCCCCGTCCTCGCAGCGCACCATCACGACCCGCTCTTCCATGCCCTCGATCAGGCGGGCCATCGGCAGCCTGAGCTGCAGTTCAAAGCCACGGGCTCCGGGTCTCTCCGTCGGCACTTTGGAAGTCCGGAGGTCGATCCGCTCGATGCAGAGGCGCACGAGTTTCTTTTGCTCAGCCGGCTCAAAGCCGGGGAATATCTCCGCAAAGCGTTCGAGAGAGCGGGCGATCTGGTCGGCCGTAAGCAGCTCTTGGTCGCATTCCAGCAGGCCCTGCCGGACCTGCTCCTGCTGGACGAGCCAGTCGCGCTTTTCATCGCGCAGCATCACCGCCCGTTGGGTAAGCTCGGCGACCGCCGCGCCACCTGTTTCGATTGCCTCGATACAATTGCGCAGGCGCTTCGCCACCTCCGCGAGACTCTTCTCGACGGCCGCCGCCTTCGCCTGCAAGGGACCGCGGCGATCCTGTTTGTGCCGGCGGGCGGCATCGACCGCCGCCCGCAGGATTTCCGGATGACGGTGAACCTCGGCCATGAACGCGATGACGATCTTCTCTAGGCCGGCGGCCGAAACATGGCGCACGCCGCAGGGACCCTCCTCCCCTTCGCGGTAGAGCCGGCCGCAGGTGTAATAGCGGTATTTCCTGCCCTCCCGATTCCGTTTGCCCGCGGCGTGCGGCACCATCGCCCGGCCGCAGACCGCGCAAAACACGATGCCTTTGAGCAGGTGAAAGTGCTTGTCCGCCGGCCGGAGGAGCAAAGGCCTCGGGCGGATCAGCTTACTCGCCGACGCGTTGGCGCGCTCCCATACCTCCGCGGAAACGAGGGCCGGATGCTGGCCGGCATACTCCTCGCCCCGGAACCGCAGTTTGCCGACATACATCGTGTTGGCGATGATTTGCCGCAAGATGTCGGTCTGGAAATGCCTTCCGCCCACGGTGCGGGTCGTCCCGTCGGGGCGGCGGTAGGTCCGGACCCGGGTCCGCAGTCCGTCCCGTTCCAGTTCCGTGACGATGGCGCCAAGCGGGACGAGCTTGGCCGCCTGTTCATAAATGCGCCGGACGACCGGCCCCTCTTCCGGATGCTCCTCCAGCTTCCCGGTTCCGCAGGTGTAGGAATAGCCGTAAGGCACCGCGCCGTAGTTCCAGAGTCCGCGCTTGGCCTGGGCGAGCATCTTGGCGCGGACTTTCTCGGCCGTGTTGAGTCGCTCGTATTCGGCGACGCTCACCAGCAGGTTGTTCTTGAGCCGGCCGGAGGGTGTTTCTTCGGACAGGTCCTCCGTGGTGCTAACGAGCCGGCAACCATGCTTCTGCAGAAACGCCCGGAACGGCCCCCATTCGTCAGTGCTCCGCAGCACGCGTTCCAGTTTGAAAATCAGGACAACCTTGACGAGGCCTCGTTCGATCTGCGCCTTGAGCGCCTGGATCCCCGGCCGGTTCATCGTCGCGCCGGAGTAGGCCGCGTCGGTGAAGCAGGCGACCTCATACCATCCTTGGTCAAGATGCTTCGCGATGTATTCGCGGCAGATGGCTGCTTGGCTTTCGCAGGAGTCGAACCGGCCGCCAACCTGGCTGGTGGTGGAGACTCGGGTATAGATGGCGACCGGAACGGACGCGCATTGGGACTGGGTTCTGTCTTCGAGGATCGCTCGCATAATAACCTCCGTTTCAGTGTTCGGAGGGCGATCCACGAAGCCTCAGCCCCTGCTCGTTTTGAGCGTCGCAACCATCGTATTTCGGAGGGGAAAACTCAAGCGCGTTGCCGTTCGGTTTCCTAATCGTCCGGGTCTTTGGGTCGGCGTTTTTCCTGAAAATTCGACCAATTCAGAATCGTTAATACGAACCGCGGCGTCAGCGGTTAGGAAATCGACTTTTCGATCACCAAGCAGGACCGAGACTTCGGAGAGTTTCCTAATCGGGCCAAAACGGTTCGCCTTTCCGTTAGGCTGGTGCCCCCGCCCGGAATTGAACCGGGATCACACGTTTAGGAAACGCGTGCTCTATCCATTTGAGCTACGGGGACTAAGCCGGTTTCCAAACATGCCGGCGGCGTCGGATTGGCAAATCAAAAATGCCCGTTGACAGCTCCGACGAGAGTCCCAACGTTCCGACTCCTTTTCCCATCATGAGCACCACCGAAGCCAAGACCCAGACCCTCAAGCCCGAGGAGATTCCGATGACCCAACCGCAGTTGATGAGCCGTTACATCACGGACACGGGCAAGATTCTGCCGCGCAAATACACGGGCATGTCCGCCAAGCAGCAGCGCCGCGTTACCAGCAAGATCAAGAGCGCGCGCAATCTGCTGACGATGCAATAAGCCGTTGCCAGCGCAGCGATTTCAGCCGGAGCATCTGCTCCGGCTTTTTTGTCGCCGGACCCATGCAGGCCAAAGTCTATTCCCCCACCCCGACCAATCTTCGCCGGCTGGCCGCCGCGTTGCGCCGGGGGGAATTGGTCGCGATCCCGACAGAGACGGTCTATGGCTTGGCGGCCGATGCCCTCGATGCCCGGGCCTGTCGGAAAATTTTCACTGCCAAGGGCCGGCCAGCCAGCGATCCTTTGATCGTGCACGTCATGGACCTGGCCCAAGCGGAAGAGCTGGCTGAATTCAACCCAACGGCGCGCAAGCTCGTCCGGCGATTCTGGCCGGGACCGCTCACCTTGGTGCTGCCTAAAAAATCGCATGTGCCCGGAATCGTAACCTCGGGAGGCAGCACAATCGCGCTGCGTTCGCCGGCCCATCCGTTGGCGCGGCAGCTACTGGCCATGGCGGGGATTCCGCTCGCCGCGCCCAGCGCCAACCGTTTCGGCTACATCAGTCCGACGTTGGCGGAACACGTGATCGACGGTCTGGGCCGTCGCATCGAGCATATTCTCGACGGCGGCGCCTGTCCGGTCGGCGTGGAGTCCACCGTCCTGGATCTCACGCATCCGGCGAAACCCCGGGTTTTGCGCCCCGGCAGCGTGACGGCCGCCATGCTGGAGAAGTTTTTGCGGCTGACGGTCGCCCAGGCACATCGCGGCAAAGACCCAAAGCGGATGCTCGCGCCGGGCATGATGGCGCGGCACTACAGTCCGCGCACCCCGCTGCGATTAAAGCATCCGAGGGAACGATTGCCGGCGGATGTCGCGGGGATCTATCTGCACAAACCCGATCACCCGGTCGGCAAAAACATTTTTTGGTTTAGCCGGCGCGGGACCATGGCGGAAATCGCCCGGAATCTATATCGGGTGCTGCGGGTAGCGGACCGGGGAGGATTCCGCGAGATTCGCGTCGAACCCTTGCCCACCGGCGCGGGCAGTCTGGCGACCGCCCTGCGCGACCGCCTGAAACGGGCCGCCGCGCGGCAATAAGCCAAGCCGGAATGGAAAGCAGATCAGCGCTGCGGGCTTTCCTGGTCCTGCTTCGCCATCGTTACGTAGTAATCCTTGTAGGATTTGTCGTAATACTGCGCGTAGTAATAACCGGAGACCGCCAGGTTGAGACCGTTGAGAACGGCGCCAAAACAGGGCACATTCACCTCGAGCAGCTTGCGAGCACTGAACTGCGCCGCCTTGCGGCGGACGCGGTTGAAGAAGATGGCAAACAACGAGCCATCCACTAGCGGCAGAATGATCAGGGCGTCGCTGACGGCGGCGAGCGGCGGCGTGTCGATGAACACCCGGTCGTAGCGCTTGCGCAAATCGGAGAGCATGAGCTCGAAATTCTTGCTGTTGAGGATCTGGGTCGGGTTCTTGGCCCGCCCACCCGCCGGAATGACATCGAGGTTGGGATGCACGTGCTTGACCGTGACATCGTCAAGGGTGTGGGTGCCGGCACAGACATCGATGACGCCCTTGAGATTCTCCAGGCGAAATGACTTGTGGATGTTTGGTTTGCGCAGGTCGCAATCGACGACAACGACCTTTTCGCCATGCGCCGCAAAAGTGAGCGCGAGATTCGTCGTGGTGAAGGTCTTGCCCTCGCCGGGAATCGTGCTGGTGACCAGAATCGATTGGGCGCGCTTGCTTTCATCCTTCAAGCGCAGGCTGGAGTGAAGGGTGAGAAAGGATTCCACGACCTGCTTGTCCTGGTTGTTGGCCACGATCTGGGCCTTTTCCGGCTGCTCCATGCGCTTGATTTCGGGAATGATGCCGATCAGCGGCAGGCCGACGACCGACTCGATGTCGAAGGAGCTTTTCACGCGGTCATCGACGTAAGCGACGAAGAACGCGAAGGCCGTGCCGAGGGCCAGACCGCCGAGGAAACCCAGGGCCAGGTTGAGCGGGATATTCGGCGACGACGGCTTGAGGGCGGGGGCGGCCCGATCGACCACGCGCGCACTTTGCGTTTCGATCGTGCTGCTCATCGACGTCTCGCGCATGCGTCCGAGAATGTTGTCCAACAGGTGCTCATTGATCCCGAGATCGCGTTCCAGGTTGGAGTATTCGACGGCGAAACGATCCAGTTCCAGCGACTCGGTCTCCTGCCGGGCGAGATTGGCACGCGCCTCGTTGTCATTCCGTTTGGCCGTCTGGAAATCGGCCTCGATCATGGCGGCCGTCGAGTCAATGGCCCGGCTTAATTCCTTCTCGGTCTGGGCCAGGGAATTCATCGCCTCCATCATTTTGGGGTGTTTGCTGCGATATTGGTCGCGCAACTGGGCGATGACGATTTTTTGCGCGGAGACCTGCTGCACCAATTGCCCGATGAGCTGCTGATTCGAAACGAAGGGCAGATCCAGCAGCCGGGCGGGGTCGGACTTGCGCTCTTTGACCTGATTCCAGCGGATCTCCGCTTCATTGAGACGAGAGGTGGTCTGGGTCACATAGGCGTTGAGTGCCTTGAGTTTTTCCGTGACGATGTCCTTGCGTTGATCGAGCGAGACGAGCTTGTTTTTTTCACGATAGGCCTGAAGGTTGATCGCCAGTTCCTCGACCTTCTTCTTCTGCTGCTCCGCGCGTTCCTTCAGGTCGTCCACCGCCTTCATGGAGTCTTCGATGCGCAGCCGGGAATTGTAGGAGATATACTCGTCGATGAAGAGATTGGCGACCTTGGCGGCGATGAATTTGTCCGGATGGGTATACTGCACCTGTAGCACCAGACTGAGGCGCACCGGCACAATCTTGCGGTTTTTGTAAATAACCTCGGCAGGAGTAATGGGCGCATCCGTCTTGTCCTTGAGATAGGGAGCCATGAACAGCTTCAGGTCTTCGCCCGTGAGCCGGTCCGCCACCCGCTGGATTATGGTCATGCTCTCGAGCACCTTCACCTGCGTATTTAGATCCTCGGCCGACCTGATTTCATTATCCCCGACACTCTGCACCTGCATCACCACCTGGTCCCGGCGAAAAACCTGCACGCTGGCCATGGATTCATACAGCGGTGTCTTGGTGAACGTATAGATGGCAGCGGCGGAAAAGACCAAGGCGAAGACCAGAACGATATACCAGACGCGTTCGCGCAGGATCAGCAGGTAATCCTGCATGCTGCGCTGAATCTGGCTGTCACTCTGCCCCGCAGCCCCGTAGCCGCTGTAGCTGGTGCCATAATAGGTGTAGGGATAGGCTTCCCCGCCTCCCTGGGCTTTGTCGGCCTTTGGCGCTGTGTCCATGTTCATCAAAGTTAGAGGATTCGCTCGGGCACGAAGACGACGTCGCCCTTGAGCAGAAGCCATTGTTCCCCGGAAACACCTTTCATCAAATCGTCCACATTGATGGTGTAATTCTCCGTTTTGCCCTCGGCGTTGGTGCGGGTGAGTCGCACGCGCTTCAGGTCGGCGATGCGGGATTGCCCGCCGGCACGGGCAATGGCCTCAACCAAGCCCATCGTTTTCTCAGGCGGAAACACCACGGCGCCGGGCTGATTGACCGCTCCGACCACCTGCACCGTGCGTTGGGCATATTCCAGCACAGTCAGGTTAATCTGCGGATTCACCAGATAATCCTTGTCATAGAGATCGCGGATGAGCTCCTCCATCTGCCGGACGGTTTTGTTGCGGACATCGATCGTCCCGATCAATGGCAGGGTGATGGTGTATTCCTGGGTGATGCGCACCTCCCGCTGCAAATCAGGCTCTTGGAAGATCACCACTCGGATCAAATCCGAGGGCTGAAGCACATAATCCGTTGATTCGGACGCTGCCGGTGCGGCGGCCGTCGTTTCCGCGGCCGCAGGCAGCCACAGCACCGCAATGGCGGCAAGAAGACTCAGATGAGTTAGACGTAAAGACATGTGCCTAGTAGAACAAAAAACGGAAGAAGATCAGCGACCTTCTTCCGTCAACGAATTAATCGAGAACCTCAATAACGAACGTTGGCGCCCAAGGCGAAAACATTGTTGGTGAATGCCGAACCGGCCAGATCGGAGCTGTTGTTGCGATAGGTGTAGGACGCCGTAACGTTGAAGTAAGTATTGTAAACGTAGGTTGCAGAGACCGAACCCTCGACATAGTCATCCGTGTGAGAGGGGATCGCATACGCAATGGCGCGGCGGCTCAGGCCTGCGGTCACAGACCACTGGTCCGTCAGATGACTGGTGACGTTGGCACCCAAGATGAAGTTCTTGGTCGAGACGCCCGTGCCGGCGTTGCCGAAGTCATTGCTGATATTGAAATTTAACGATGTTTTATCCGAAAATGCATAGGCGAGGTTCCCATCAACACCAAAAAGATTGGCGTCACTGCCCACATCGAACGAACGCTTGGTGTAGCCGACATGCACTTCGCCCGTTAGCTTGGGATCGAATTCACCCCGGGCACCCAGATTGATAAAGTGATCCTTGCTGTCGATGCCCGAGCCCCCGGTCAGATTGGTGGCGCGATAGCTATAGCCGAGACTCCAATCCAGCTTGGGCGTGGCTTTGTAGTAAACATTGACCGGAATGGACACGATACTGCTGTCAGCAAAGGCCGTCGGAATGTAGTCGGTCTTAGCGTAGGTCAAACCGATGGACAGCGCCGTCTTCTCAGAAATCCCGAACTCCGTCTTTCCACCCAGATTGGTGAGATTGCGTTGGGCGATATCGCTAGAGAGGGTCGCGCCGACCTGATTTTGGGCAACCTCTGCATAAGAGGCGTTGAAGTTGGCCTTGGTCACGCCATTCTCGTAGGCACCCGTCGCACCCACGCTGGCCAATTCCGTATCCTGTTTGGAATGTGAGCTATATCGGCGAATCTCTTCGCGATAATAGACATCCCCCGTGGTCATCGAGCCCTTGCCGAACACTAGGTCCAGTCCAGGAGTGAAGCTGAATACAGTGTCACTCTTGCTGGAGGAACTCAGATAGATGTTATCGTCAGACTGCACTAACGCGGCAGCAGTGACAAACAACTCGGCGTTGTCGCCCACGGCCATGAAGGGGGCCGCTTTGGCAGCGAGGCAAGTGAACAGCGAGATCGTCGCAATACGGATGGTGTGTTTCATAGAATAGCTCCTGTGGCCCTAGATTTTTACGGTTGCCGATTGAAAAAAATGCAAATCGCTTTCTTGTTCAAGCCAATAACTTTGCTATTTTTCCCGAGAAAAATGGCTTTTCCCCCGAGAAAAACGTCGGCGAACCACCCTGCAGCTCGATCCAGCGAACCCCAAAGGATGCTTTGGTTGCGGAATTTCATATCAGCAGGTCATGAGGGTTCGGTTGTTTTAATCCGCTGGCGGCGGTTGGTCTTGTTCTTGGTTGTTGTCGGGGCCGGGCTTTGGCTGTTCAGCAGTTTTGGTGCCTGGCTGTTCGTTAAATACCATCGCGGCATCGCGGACGCCAAGTATGCGGACTTGGTGCTGCCAAGTCGTTGGACACGCTACCGCATATGCGAGGGCAACCATTTCATAGCCCAAGCCGAATACTTGTTCGGCAAAGGAGAGCCGGCCACGGCGCTATTCCATCTGCGTGCCGGAATCGCCCGGAGTCCCGCCAACGCCCGGGGCCGCATCCTGCTCGCCCGACTCTATCAGAGCAACCGGCGGCCGGACCTCGCGCGCGAGGTCCTGCTCGACGGGCTCCTTCATCTTTCTGCCAATCCTGAATACCTGCAAACCACCCTGTCATTCCTGCTCGAGTCCCAGGAAGATGCCCGAATCCAGGAAATCGCGGCCCGATATCTCGACCCGCCGGCGACAACCGATGCCCCCTGCCGCCCCATTGCCGCGCTTTTTGCTGCCACGGCGGCGTTTCATCGCGGGGATTACGACCGGGCGGAAGACCTGATCAGCCAACACCGTCTGCGGGACTCCCTCGACGGCGCCATCCTTCTGGCGCGAATCGAATGGGAGCGCCACTATCCGGATCTGGCCTTGTTGCTCCTACGGGACCATCTCACCCGTCATCCGGAACACGACGCAGCCCGCGCACTTCTGGCCGGGTATTACCGTTCCCTGGGGCGAGCGACGGATTGGGAATCCACCGTCATCGAACGACTCGCCAACGATCCCCTAGCCGCCGCTCCCCGCATCGAGAACCTCCGTCTCCACGACCACCGTGACGGCCGCCCGCACCTCGAGCGCGATGTCGCGCTTTACCTGGAGCAGTTCCGCCACGATCCCGCGGCGCTGCTGCTGCTCGCGGATTTCGCCGCCAGCACCGGCCGCCCGGCTCTCGCGCGCCGCGTGCAGGATTTGTTTTCCCAACTCCCCGAAAACAGCGGCGCCCCGGCCCTCCTCGTGGCGGAATCGCTCATTGCCGCCCGCGAATACCAGCCCGCGCTCGATCTGATCGACGAATACGCGCGGCAATATCCCGAGTGGACCGGCCAGTTCTCAGCCATATACGACGGCTTGCAGGCCGTGGCGCTGTGCGGTCTCGGCCGGAAGGACGAGGCCCGGCTCCACCTCGACCATCTCCTGGCGCAGAAAAACCTGCGCGCCGAGAACCTGCTGGCCGTTTCCGATCGCCTTTCCGCCCTCGGGGCTGACGATCTGTCGCTCACCACGCTCAATCGCGCCGTGGAAGCCGATCCTCTCAACCAGGCCGCCCTGACCGGTCTGATCCGCCTCGAACTGGAGACCGACGCACTGGCCGGCCTGCCCGACCACCTCCACCGGTTCATGCGCACCCGCAAACCCTCGCGCGAACTACTTGTCCAAGCCTATGCGACGCTCGGCAGCGACCGCTACCTGTATCACCCCCGGCAGCGCGAACTCCTCGCCTCGCTGCACACGATGCTCGTTTCGCGTCAACGTTAGGACCGCAGCGCTTCGGCCAGCACGCCGAGCAGCCGCTCATTCTGCACCGGCGTGCCCACCGTGATGCGCACCCATTCCGGCAATCCGTAGGGTTTGACCGGACGCACGATCACTCCTTTCGCCTGCAATGCGGCGAACACCTTCGCGCCGTCGCCGACCTTCACCAACAGGAAATTCCCTTGCCCCGGCACGTATTCGAGCCCCAAGCGCTTGAATCCCGTCCCCAACTGCGCAAGCCCCGCCTGGTTTTCACACCGGCAACGGCTGACAAACTCCTCGTCGTCCAACGCGGCCACCGCCGCCGCCACGGCCACGCCGTTAACGTTGAAAGGCTGTCGCGCACGCTGCAGAATGGCGATCAGCTCCGTCGCCGCATATCCATAACCCACGCGCAACGACGCCAGTCCATAGATCTTCGAGAACGTCCGCAAGCAGATCACCTTCCGTCCCTCGGCGATCAACGGCCGCAGATCCGGCGGGCTTTCCAGAAAATCAGCATAGGCCTCGTCGAGCACCAGAATGACATGCGGCGGCAGCGCGCGCACCAACGCGGTGATTTCCTCCGCCGTGTTCGTCGCCCCGGTCGGATTCGCCGGGCTGGCCAGAAACACCAGCCGCGTCCGCGGCGTGATCGCCGCGATCAGGCCGGGCAGATCCTGCCGCATGTTGACGAGCGGCACCTCCACCGGCCTGGCCCCAAACATCAGCGTCACCAGCTTGTAGACGACAAACGCCGCCTGATGCATCACGCATTCGACCCCCGGCGCCAGGAACGCGTGCCCGAGCAGCTCGATGATTTCATTCGACCCGTCGCCGATGATAAACTGCTCCATGCCAAGCCCGGTCTTCTGCGCGAGTTTCTGCCGCAGGGTGAAATAACCTCCGTCCGGATAAAGATTCGCCTCCCGCAACGCCTTCTCCGCGGCCGCCACCGCCTTGGGCGACGGACCGAACGGGTTTTCATTCGACGCCAGCTTGATGATGCCAGCCGGATCCAAACCCAATTCGCGGGCCACCTGTTCGATGGGCTTGCCGGGTTCATACACCGGCTGGGTCAGCATTCCCTTGTTCGCGAGCTCGGCGAAAGTCATGCCGCCAGCCCACCGCTTCGGGGCGCCGGACTCAAATCAAAACCGGACCCACTCAGCGCCGGCCCGCTTTCCGGCTCTCCACGCGCACCCATTTCATACCGGCGGCCTCGGCCGCCTGGATGCCGGGTTCCGCATCCTCGAACACGAGACATTTTTCCGGCGCGACCCCCATTTTCTTCGCCGCGAGCAAAAACATGTCCGGCGCCGGCTTGCCGTGGACCACGTCCTCCGGCGTCACCACCACGGGGAAAAGCTCCTTCAGTCCCATCAGCTCCAGCGTGTGCCGCACGATCTCGCGCGGCCCGCCGGAGGCCACGCTGACCGGCGTGTGGCCCGCCGCCGCCTTCCGGGCGAAGGCCACGACCGCCTCGATCAGTTTCATTTCCGCACGCAACTCCAGGAACAGCGCCTCTTTCTCGTGAAACACCTTTTCGACGTCGATTTGGAGTCCGTAATGCTTCGCGAGCAGCTGCGCCACCTGCCGCGTCGGGACTCCGCCGAGGGAGTAAAACAAGTCCTCGCTCAATTCTTCCTTCAAGCCGGCCCGCTGCATGGCCCGGTTCCACGCCCGGTAGTGCAGCGGCATGGTGTCAACCAACGTGCCGTCGAGATCGAAGATGTAGCCGGCGAAATCGCCGGCGGGAATGTCCAGTTTCATGTGAATCCGACACCCTGCCGCCGGTCCGTGCATTGGCAAACGGTTTCACCAGACCGTCCGGGACAAATTTTCCCGCCGTCGCCTCCAGCGTCCGTGCTCAATCCTGGCAACAAAGCATCCGGCGACGCTCAAACCCGATGACCTGCCCCAGCCGGTCGAACTCGAACCGGCAGCAATCCTGGAGTTTCTTCCGCAACATGGCCCGGCCGCGCCGCACGCGCGATTTCACCGCCGTGAGCGACAAGTCCAGCCGCAGCGCGATGCGGGCCAGCGGCAGCCCCTCCAGCTCCGCCAGCCGCACCGGCTCGCGGTAGGCCGCCGGCAGTTCCTCGAGAAATTTCCGCATCGAAATCATCACCCGTGCGCGCAGCGCCGCAATCTCGTCGGGTCTTTCGCCGGCGATGGACGCCGGCAACTCCTCCGCCGGACGCTGGCGCCGGTAATGGTCGATGATCGTGCCCCGCGCGATCTGGTAGAGCCAGGCCTCCAGTTTCATGCCGTCGCGGAGCGTGGCGCGCGAGCGATAGACCTTGAGCAGCGTTTCCTGCGCGAGATCGTCGGCGATGCTGTCGTTGCGCACCCGCCGGCGGATGAACGCCCGCAGCCGCGGCGCGAACTCCAACACGCCCGCGTCAAAGGCGCGCCCCGGCGCAGCGCGTCCGGCCGGAGCGGCTTCGAGGATCGGGGTGTCGCGGGCCGCGGGCATGTTTCAGGGTTTCCAAGCCGTGATGATGGCCGAAACCAGGTAATCCGCAACCCGCGGATCCTTGCCCCACTGGGCGATGAACTTCTTCGAGGCGCCCTTCAGATCGAGGTCCACCCGCGTGAAGCCCGCCGCGGCGAGCATCGCCTTGACTTCATCGACCAGCGAGGCGCCGCCGATGCAGGCTCCGATGAGCGGGAGCTGCTCGCGCACGTCGACCGGCAGCGGCTTCGTCGCGACGACGTCGGAAATCGCCAGCCGGCCGCCCGACTTCAGCACGCGAAACGCCTCCGCGAACACCCGCGGCTTTTCCGGCGAGAGGTTGATGACGCAGTTGGAAATGATGAGGTCCACGCTCGCGTCCGCCACGGGCAGCGCCTCGATTTCGCCGAGCCGGAACTCGACGTTCTTGTAGGCGGACTTGGCGGCGTTGCGCCGCGCCTTCGAAACCATCGCCGCGGTCATATCGACGCCGATGACCCGGCCCGTGCCCGCGAGCTGGCGGGCGGCCAGAAAGGCGTCGAAGCCGGCGCCACTACCGAGATCGAGCACGGTCTCGCCAGGTTTGATGCTGGCGATGGCCAGCGGATTGCCGCAGCCGAGCCCGAGATCGGCGCCCTCGGGCACGCTGGCGACGTCGGCGGCACTGTAGCCCAGTTGCTCGCTGTAGGTTTCGGATTGGCTGCCGCAACAGCCGGTGGTTTGGCAGCCGCAGCCCGAGGGCTCGGCCTGCTCCGCGATCGCGCCGTAGCGCTCCCGCACATAGTCTTTCACGGTTTCAGTGTTTGGATTGCTCATGGATGATTGGGTTCATCCAAGGCAGACGCACGGCGCCGCAAAAGGACGCAAACTTTCTACCGTCGGGCGCCGCCGCGGGTCAGCCGGCTCTTCGGCCGCTCGGGCGCCACCTGCGGCATGCCGCCGCCGTCGAAGATGCCCGAGTAGGTGTAGTTGAAGCCCTCCACCTTCTTCCACTCGATGCTCTGGCCGATGAACCGCTCGATGCTGCGCGCGTCGCGCCACGTTTCCTCGGTGACGAGGGTGAAGGCGTCGCCGGTCTTCTGCGCCCGGCCGGTGCGGCCGATGCGGTGGACGTAGTCCTCGGGATTCTCCGGGACGTCGAAATTGATCACATGCGACACGTCCGCGATGTCGAGCCCGCGGGCCACGAGATCGGTGGCGACCAGCACCTCGTATTTGCCGGACTTGAAGCCCTTGAGTGCGTCGGTGCGCTCCTGCTGGCTGCGGTCGGCGTGCATCACGGCGCAGGTGTGCCCCTCGTGCTTCAGCCGGTTGGCAACGTAGTCGGCGCCGCTCTTCGTGCGCGAAAAGATGATGACGCTGTGGTATTGCGTCTCCTCAAGCAGGTGGGCCAGCAGGTCAAACTTCTGCGCCTGGACGACGGGATAAAACGCGTGCGTGATCGTCTCGGCCGTCGAACGCTCGCGGCTGACGGAAATCTTGAACGGGTCGCGCAGCGCCCACGCGGCGAGCTGCTCGATCTCCGGCGGCAGCGTGGCGGTGAAGAACAGCGTCTGGCGGTTCTTCGGCACCTTGGCGACGATGCGCTTCACGTCGGGAAGAAAGCCCATGTCGAGCATCCGGTCCACCTCGTCGAGCACGAGGATGTCGATGTGGTCGAGCCGCACCTCGCCCTGTTCCATGAAGTCGAGCAGGCGGCCCGGCGTGGCGGCGAGCACATCCATGCCGTGCGCGAGATCCTCACGCTGCTTGCCGTAGCCGACGCCGCCGTAGACGACGGTTACGCGCAGGTCGGTGAACTGGGCGAAATTCTTGAAGGCCTCCTCGACCTGCACCGCGAGCTCGCGCGTGGGTTCGAGGATGAGCACACGCATCGGGCCGTGCTTGCCCAGTTTGTGGAGGATCGGCAGCGCGAACGCCGCCGTCTTGCCCGTGCCGGTCTGCGCCGAGCCGATGACGTCCTTGCCGGCCAAAACCTGCGGGATGGCCTGCGCCTGGATGGGCGTGGGCGACTCGTAACCCATCTGCTGCACGGCATAGGCGAGCCGGTCGTTCAGACCCAACGCCGTGAACGCTGTGTCCTGCTTCGGCACCTCCGGCAGCGGCTTCGGTGCATGCACGGGGCGCGGCGCATGCGCGGGCTTGGCCGGAGCGGCAGACTTGGTCGGCGCGTGCGCTGGGTGCCGGTGGCCCTCCGCATGACGCGGGGCATGACCGCCCTCGCGCCTTTCATGGCGCGGATGGCCGCCCTTCGGCGCGGGCTTGCTGGATTTGTGGGCCGGTTTGGTCTCGGGGTGTTTCGCGTCCTTGCTGAAGGACTGCCGGATCTTGGAAATGAGCTTACGAAGCATGGATAAGTGAGCCTAGGTATCAGGCTCGTCCGCCAGCTTTGCAATACCTCATCTTGGCCCGGCCCGACCGAAGTCCGCCCGCGGCCTCACAGACCGGCCTTGATCTTGTCGAGCACGGACATGGAAAGCGCCTCGTCCCCGAACAGGCCGACCCGAATCTTGATGTTGGTCAGCTTTTTGCCGGAATTGGTGATGGTGATCTCCACTTTCTTGTCCATGGCGGTGCGAGCCACGAGCACGGCCTTGAGCGCGTCCTTGTTCTCGCTGACCTTGGCAAATTCCAGCTCTCCGATAGCTTTGCGGGCCGATTCGACCACCTTGCCGTAGTCAGTGCTTAGATTGGCATCGAGCTCGCCCCGCACATAAGCCACGGCACCGGCGCCGGCACCGGCGGCCGCTACGATGCAACCCGGCAACACGACCAATGCCGCGCCCAGTGAGATCGCCACCAACAGGCGCTGCATGAGACCCAACGAAAGAGAGGAATTTTGTTTCATGTTCAATCCAGACACCAACACACGCGGTTGGCTCCCGCAATGTCTTAAAACAATTTGGCCTGGTTTTTACGACCTATTGCCTGCCGCCGGTTTATGATGCGCTCGCCTCCCCCCGAAGCATCGCTATTTGTCCCCTATGTCCTGCAAAATCCGTTCCGCCACGGCCGCCGACGTGCCGCTTATTCTTCGGTTCATTCGTGATCTCGCCACTTACGAGAAACTGCTGGATGACGTGATCGCCACCGAGGAGGCCCTGCACCGCACGCTCTTCGGCACCCCCCCGGCGGCCCAGGTCCTCATCGCCGAGGTGGACGGCCAGCCAACCGGCTTTGCCCTCTACTTCTTCAACTACTCCACCTTTCTCGCCAAACCCGGCCTCTATCTCGAGGACCTGTTTGTGAAGCCCGAGTTTCGTGGCGCGGGCATCGGCAAGGCGCTCCTGCTCCATCTGGCCAAGATCGCCAACGCCCGCGGCTGCGGCCGCATGGAATGGGCCGTGCTCGACTGGAACGAACCCGCCAAGGGTTTCTACCAAAAGCTCGGCGCCGTGCCGCTCGACGACTGGCGCGTCATGCGCCTGACCGGCGCAGCGCTGGCCCAATACGCCTGATACACCGGCTCACTGTATTGCGCCGCGTGCGGGTTGCTGCTCCTAGGCAAGGCCACCGGTCCTGCTACACTCGCGCCATGAAACTTCCCCTTTATTGGATCGACGCCTTCACCGACAAAGTCTTTCACGGCAACCCGGCCGCCGTCGTGCCGTTGGAAAAATGGCTGCCGGACGAGGTCATGCGGCGCATCGCCTTTGAGAACGGCCTGTCCGAGACCGCCTTCTTTGTCCGGACCGGCGAGAGTCGCGCTCAACTGCGCTGGTTCACGCCCACGGTAGAGATCGATCTCTGCGGACACGCGACCCTCGCGACCGCCTTTGCGCTGTTCCACCACCTGGGCCAGACGGGCGACCGCATCGGCTTTTCCACTCGCAGCGGCGATCTGTCGGTCACCCGGCGCGACGACATGCTGGAACTGGATTTCCCGGCCCAACCGCCCGAGGCGGCCGCGCCGTCCATTGAACTCACCCGAGCCCTGGGACGCGCCCCCGAGTCGTTCCTGAGAGCCAAGACCCGGTGGCTGTGCGTCTATGCCCGGGCGACCGATGTCGTCACCCTGCAACCCGATCACGCCTTGCTGGCGCAGATCGTTCCCGGCCGGATTACCATCACCGCGCCCGGCGACGATTGCGATTTCGTCTCTCGGACCTTTGTGCCGGACGCCGGCATCCCCGAGGATCCCGTGACCGGCTCCGCGCATTGCACGCTCACGCCCTACTGGGCCGGACGCCTCGGCAAAGCCAAACTGCACGCCCGGCAGGTCTCTGCGCGCGGCGGCGAACTCTTCTGCGAACAACGCGGCGACCGCGTCGGCATCGCCGGTCGCGCCGTGCTCTACCTGCGCGGCGAGATCGAGGTCTGAGTTCGCCGTCCATCGCGACCGGATGGACGCAGCGAAGCCAAGGCCCGCGCCAGCCGCTCGACCCCCGCGGTGATGGCGCGCGGCTTGGCGGACGCATACCCGAGCAGCAGCCCGTTGCGGACCGGCTTGCCAATATAGTAACTGGAGAGCGGCGTCACCTGCACGTTGTGCTCCGCCGCCCGGGCCTGCGCGCGGATGGCGGGTATCGCCTCGGGCAGCCAGCCGACCAGGTTGAATCCGGCCGGCGGTTCCTGGACGTCGAGCAGACCGCTCAAATGCTGCGCGGCGGCGGCCAGCAAGGCGTCGCGCCGTTCCAAATAGACGTTGCGCGAGCGGCGCAGGTGCCGCTCGAAATGGCCTTCGCGGAAAAAGTCGGCCAGCACCGCCTGCTCGAGCGTCGGCGGGTAACGGTCCACGCAGTCACGCAACGCCAGGAACGGTTCGACCAGGTCGGGCGGCAGCACCACGTAGCCGAGACGCAGGGCGGCAAACACCAGCTTGTTGAAACTGCCGGCGTAGATGACGCGTCCCCGCCGATCATGCCCCTGCAACGCACCGAGCGGCCTCACATCGTAGCGATATTCGCCGTCGTAGTCGTCCTCGAAGATGTGGAACCCGCGCCGGTTGGCATGCTCCAGCAACGCCAGCTGCCGCTGGAGCGACAGGGTCACGCCGAGGGGGAATTGGTGCCCCGGGGTGACGTAGGCGAGCCGCGGCGCCGGCTCCCGCCGAATCGCGGCGACGACGTCGAATCCCTGCGCGTCCACCGGCACGGGAACCAGTTTCGCCCCGACGGCGCGAAACGCCCCGGCGGCGCCAGGATATCCGGGATTCTCGAACCACACCGGAGCATCCGGGCCGAGCGTCAGCCGCGCGATGAAATCCAGCGCCTGCTGCGTGCCATTGACGATCACCACCTGCTCGGCGTCGCACTGCACCGAGCGCGCCGTGCGGAGGTAGGCCGCCACGGCTTCGCGCAACGGGCGGTAGCCGCGCGCATCGCCCCGGTCGAACAAGGTGGCGCCACTCAGCCGCAGCCGGCGCGCGACCAGCTGTGTCCAAAGCGCCAGGGGAAAAGTTCCGCTGTCCGGCTCGCACACCGAAAATACCCGGGAACGGATGCCGGGATCCTCCGGCGGTGGCATCGGCACGACGCGCCCAATGGCGGGAGCCGGCTTCGCGGCCGTCAAGAACCGGTCGGGCAACTCATGGGCCACGACCGTGCCCGAGCCCGTCCGGCCCGCCAGATAACCTTCCGCCTGCAATTGCTCGAACACCGCGACCACGGTCGCCCGCGCCACGACCTGCTGCGTGGCCAGGCTGCGGGTGGAGGGCAGTCGCGCCCCGGGCTTGAGCCGGCCGTCCACGATGGCCCGGCGCAGCTCGGCGTGCAGCCAGCGGTGCAAGGGCGTGCCGGCGGGGCGGGGCGCCAGCGGAAACTCCTGATGTCGGTCGCTCTTCGCCATAAAGTGGTCTGGTCGATATCTGATTAATGGACCTACAGGCAAGGCCACTTTCCGGCTAGAGTGGCGCGACTCCACCACCGCTCCCGATGAAACGCTCCGACTTCGCCACGCTCCTGACCCTCGCCGCCCTGTGGGGCTCCTCCTATCTGTTCATGCGCCTCAGTGCGGGCGAATTCGGCCCCGTGGCGCTCGCTGGCCAGCGCGCCGGGATCGCCGCGCTGGTGCTCCTGCCCGTGGTCGTCTGGCGGGGCGGACTGACGGACTGGCGCACCCACTGGCCGCAGCTCATGGTGGTCGGCCTGACCCAGTCCGCGCTGCCCTTTGTGCTGTTCAGCTTCGCCGCCACCCACATTCCCAGCGGTCTGTCCGCGATCCTCGGCGCCACCACGCCGCTGTTCACGGCGCTCATCGCCCGGTTCTGGCTCGGCGACCGGCTCGATGCCTCGCGCGTGACCGGACTGGCGGTCGGATTCTCCGGCGTGCTCTGGCTGGTAGGCGGCAAGGCCGGACTCACCGCCGGTGGCGGCTCCGCCGGCTGGGCCGTGGCTGCCTGCCTGCTGGCCGCATTGCTTTACGGTTTCTCGAGCAACTATACCAAGCGCACTCTAGCCTCCGCCTCGCCGCTGGCCGTCGCCGCCGGCACGCAGTTGGCGTCTGCGTTTCTGCTGGCGCTGCCCGCGGCCGGCGCGTGGCCGGCAGTCGCCCCGGCGCCGCGCGCGTGGGCGGCGTTGATCGTGCTGGCCATCGCATGCTCGGCCGTCGCCTACGTGCTGTTCTACCGGCTCATCGCCCGGGTGGGCGCCGCCCGGGCCGTGAGCGTGACCTATCTCATCCCCGCGTTCGGCGTGTTGTGGGGCCGGCTCTTCCTGGGCGAGGCCGTCACAACGCGCCTCGCGCTCGGCTGTGCCGTGATCCTCGCCGGCACCGCCCTGACGACCGGCGTGATCCGTTTGCCCCGCCTCGCGAAACTCACGCCCACCGCTTCCGCCCCATGACCCGATACCATGACCTGGCCACGCTGCTGCTGCGCCTCGCCACGGCGGCAAATTTCCTTTCGCCCGTCGCCTCGCGCTTCGGACTCTGGGGCAAAGGCGGCTGGCAAAACTTCATGGCTTACGCCGGAGAGGTTAACTCCTTCGCCCCGCCCTGGGCGGTGCCGTATCTCGCCATCGCGGCGACCACGCTGGAGATCACGCTGCCTGTGTTGTTGCTGATCGGCTACCGCACCCGCTGGGCCGCGCTCGGCGCCGCCGGGCTCACGCTGATTTTCGCCTTGGCGATGACCTGGTCGTTTGGCGTCAAGGAAGCCCTCGATTACTCGGTGTTCGTCGATAGCGCCTCGGCGTTCCTGCTCGCGACCCAGCCGCGTTATCGCTGGAGCCTGGACCAACTGCGGCGGAATGCGGCCGCCTGAAACCGTTCGTCCCAACTGTCCCACCCGCGGGATTTTTGTATTGGTCACAGCACCGCTTGCTGGCAACTGTGCTGGTATCAATTAATCCTCGCTGCTGCTGCCTCGTCGGCGGCTTTTCGCCTATCTTCCGGCCCATCTTTTCCACGCCATGATCCAGACCCTGCCCTCCCCGCCCGTCGCGAAGCCCGCCCTTGCCGCGCTATCGCAGCCGCTCTACGCCGAGCTGGCCAACTCCCTGCAGGAACTCATCGAGCAGGGCACATTGCGTCCGGGTCACCGCGTGCCGTCGGTCCGCCGCATGTCGCTGCAGCGGGACGTGAGCATCGCCACCGTGCTGCAGGCCTACACCGTGCTGGAAAATCGCGGCTATCTCGAGGCGCGCCCGCAATCCGGCTACTACGTCCGCCCGCGCCCGCCCTTCCTCAGCCCCGAACCACGCATGGCCAAGCCCATGGCCAAGCCGTCCTACGTCGGCGTCAAGGATCTCACCACCGAGGTCATGGAGCGCTCGGCCAGCTCCGATTTCATCCCCTTCGGCGCCGCCTGCCCGCATCACAGCCTCTTCCCCAACAAGAAACTCGCCCGGCTCCTCGGCTCCGTCGCCCGCCGCGACCCCACGCTCATCAGCCGCCAGGCCATGAACTGGGGCTACGAGCCGCTCACACGCGAAATCTCCCGCCGCTACCTCCAGGGCGGCGTGCCGCTCGCGCACGACGAACTCGTTGTGACCATCGGCTGCTCCGAGGCGCTCAACCTCTGCCTGCGCGCCGTCACGAAGCCCGGCGACACCATCGCGATCGAGACGCCCGCCTACTTCGGCTTTCTCGAGATGATCCAGAGCCTCAACCTCCGCGCCCTCGAGATCCCGACCTCGTCCCGCGAAGGCATCTGCCTGGACGAACTGCGCGACGCCATCGAGCAGAACGACGTCAAGGCCGTGCTCGTGATGCCCAACTTCCACAATCCCCTCGGCAGCCTCATGCCCGACGAGAAGAAGAAGCGGCTCTACGACCTGCTCTGCGAATACGACCTGCCCGCCATCGAGGACGACATCTACGCCGACACGCATTTCGGCGAAGTGCGCCCCAAGCCCCTCAAGGCCTGGGACCGCGACGGCCGCGTCATGCTCTGCTCGTCCTTCGGCAAAACGCTCGCGCCGAGCTTCCACGTCGGCTGGACCGCGCCCGGCCGCTATCTTGAGCGCGTGCGCCGGCTCAAGTTCACCAACACCATGGGCACGCCGGTCATTTTGCAAAAGACCCTCGCGGAATTCCTGCGCGACGGCGGTTACGACCACCACCTGCGTTCGCTCCGGCGCGCCTACCACCAGCAACTGCACCTCTTCGCCCAGACGATGCAGCGCAACTTCCCCGACGGCACGCGATACAGCCGGCCGCAGGGTGGCAACGTCATCTGGGTCGAGTTTCCCACCGGCGTCGACACGTTGAAGCTTTACCACGAGGCGCTCAAGCACCGCATCAACACCGCCCCCGGCGCGCTCTTCTCGGTGAAGGACCGCTACAACAACTGCCTGCGGATGAGCTGCGGCCTGCCCTGGTCCGACGAAGTGGGCGCCGCCCTGACCCAGCTCGGCGAGCTGATCAAGAAGCAGCTCTAGCCGTCTGTTGCAGGAGCGGCTTTACGCCGCGATGGCCCGCCGGAATCGCGGCATCAAGCCGCTCCTAAAAATTCCACGCCTGATTTTCGTTTTCCACCAACCACCGACCCGCCGCAGTGTCATTCTGAGCGCAGCAAAGAACGACCACTCTCCACTCCCCACTTTCACCTTCACCGCCACCATGCGCCGTAACGTTGCCATCCTCATCTTTCCCGAAGTCGAAGTCCTCGATTTCGCCGGACCGTTCGAGGTTTTCGCCGTCACAGACGAACTGGCCGGCGGCGCCTGGTTCAACGTCTGCACCGTCGCCGAGTCGCCCGGCAGCGTCCGGGCGCGGAACGGTCTGAAGATCGTGCCCGATCACACGCTCGAATCGGCCCCGCCGCCGCACATCCTGGTTGTGCCGGGCGGCTTCGGCACCCGCGCGCTGCTCAAGAAGCCTTCCTTGCTCGAATGGATCCGCCAGCGCCACCGCCATGCCGAGCACACCGTGTCGGTCTGCACCGGCTCGCTGCTCCTGGCCAAGGCCGGGCTGCTCGGCAATCTCCGGGCCACGACCCATTGCGAGAATTTCGCCGAGCTCGCCGCGCTCGCGCCCAACACCGACATCGATGAGACCAGCCGCTTCGTCGACAACGGTCAGATCCTGACCTCCGCGGGCATCTCCGCCGGCATCGATGTCTCGCTGCATCTCGTCGCCCGGCTGCATGGCGATGCCGCCGCGGAAAAGACCGCGCGCTACATGGAATACCACTGGCGCAACGACGGCGGCCGCCAGCGCTGAATCTGTCCCCTGTCTTCTGTTTTCCGTCCTCTGAACAATGACCGCATCTGAAAAACCTCCCACCAAGTCCGCGCTCATCGCGGGCTTCGCGGCCATCTACCTCATCTGGGGCTCCACCTACCTCGGCATCCGCGTCGTGGTCGAGACCATCCCGCCGTTCCTGATGGCCAGCCTGCGGTTCTTCCTGGCGGGCGGGCTCATGGTCGCCTTCATCGCCTTCACCCGCGGATTCAAGGCCCTGCCGCGGCAGTGGCGCGACAACGCCATTATCGGCGGCTTTCTTTGCCTCGGGGGCAACGGCCTCGTGTGCTGGGCCGAGCAGAAAATCCCCTCCGGCATCGCCACGCTCATCATCTCCGTCGGACCGCTGTTCATCGTGCTGCTCGACTGGGCCGCGCACGCGATCTTCCGGGACAACCGCCGCGGCACCAAACCCACGGCACTGACCTTTGTCGGCCTGGCCCTGGGTTTCGTCGGACTCGCGGTGCTGGTCGGCCCCGATGTCCTCCGGCAGGGCATGGACGGTTTGGACGGCTGGAGTGTGCTCGGGCTGATTGGCGCGTGCCTGTTCTGGGGCATCGGCATGATCTACACCAAGTATGCGCATGAACCCGTGGAGCCATTCACCGGCGCCGCCATCCAGATGCTCGCCGGCGGCGCGTGGCTGCTGCTGGTCAGCGTGCTGCTCGGCGAACCGTTTCGCGTGAATCTCGGCGGCATCAGCGCGCACTCGGTCTTCGCCTGGGGTTACCTCGTGGTCTTCGGCTCGCTGATCGGTTTCACGACCTTTGTCTGGCTGATGAAACATAGCACGCCGGCGCGCGTCTCCACCTACGCCTACGTAAATCCCATCGTCGCGGTGTTCCTCGGCTGGCTGGTCCTGCACGAGTCAGTCAGCCCGCGCATTTTCACCGCCTCGACCATCATCATCGCCGGCGTGGCGATCATCACCACCCAGAAGAACAAGAAGACCCTCGCCATCCCGCCCCGCCAGGCCGTGGCCTGCGCCGAAGAGGAACCCGCCTCCAACGGTCGTTAGATCCTGCCCGAATAGCCCGGCGGAGGCGGCGCTGGAGGGCCGATTCCGATGAAACCCAACCGGATTGCCGCGGTCGTATCATCCTATGAACCGCCGCCTCATCACCACTTTCATGCTCGCCGCCAGCCTCGGCTTTCTCGCCGGCTGCCAGTCCGTCGACAGCCGCATCAAGGAAAAGCCCGAGGTCTTTGCGTCGATCGACAAAGCCACGCAGGACAAGATCAAGCAGGGCATCATCGACCTCGGCTACACCGAGGACATGGTTTATCTCGCCCTCGGCGCTCCCGACCAGAAGCGCGAATCGATCAGCGAAAAGGGCAAGTCCACCGTCTGGGTCTACAACACCTATTACACGCGTTACGACGGCTCGGAGTTCATCGGCTACAACCGCCGCGTCTACTACGACCCGTTCCTCAAATCCTACCGCGTCTACTACCATCCCGCCTACACCGACGTTTATCGCGACACCAAGGAGGAGCGCATCCGCGTCGTCTTCAAGAACGGCAAGGCGACGGTGATCGAACAGACCAAGGATTGACCTGTCGGGCGGGACAAAGCTTCATGACCGCCGCGTGCCCCAGCATACCTTTAGTATCAGCCCGAAGCAGGCGGCTGGCCTGACGGCTCAATTTCTCCTTTACCAGCTCGGATTGTTTGTCGCCATCGGATTGATCGCTGGCGCGTATGGCGCAATAGCGCATCTTTCCCGTCCCACGGGCGCGACGGCTGATCCCGTGGTATTGATTGCGGTCAACTCGATCGCCGTTGTGCTGGTGCTGCGCGGCCAGCTGCGCAAAAGCAAAATCCCCTGGCGCGCGATGTCGGACTGGGGGTTCCAATCCCTGCCGATTCTGCCGGTGTTCCTGTTGCTCATGGGCGGAGAAGTCATCACCGCTTCCGAGATCGGCAACCGGGTGTCTGCCCTTCTGCCCCCGCCACAATGGCTCCGCGATTATGCCTTGCCGCTGTTCGATCTCGCCAGCCATCCGGTCAGCGCCCCGTTCGCCCTCGTGGTCATGGCGGCCGTCACCGAGGAGGTGTTGTTCCGTGGAATGATATTGCGCGGCCTGCTGGCCCGGATGGAACCCGTTCGCGCCGTCGGCATCTCCGCCGGACTATTCGCCGTGATGCATCTTAACCCGTGGCAAATGCCGTCAGCTTTCTTGATCGGTTCGATTCTGGGCTGGGTTTATCTGCACACCCGTTCGCTGGCCCTTTGCATCGTGGGCCACGGATTCCATAATGCCATGTGTCTGCTCGCGACCGGACTTCCCTTCACCATCGACGGGTTCAACACCATGCCCTCACCCGGACAGGCGTTGTTCCAACCTTGGTGGCTCAATCTCCTGGGCTTTGGCCTGCTCGTTGCGGGCGGTTGGTTGCTCCACCGCCAGGCCCCACGCTTCCCCTGGCCCCGCGAACAGCCGGCCGAACCGCCGCTATTGCCCGTAAACTCAATTTAAGATCCCGCGCAGCTGCGGGCCGATCCGGCGGGCGAGGGCTTGGTTGGCATAACCGGTCCACGCCACGGGCGTGGTGGTGTCGAGCGGTGCCCGCAGCGGCTTCCCGTCCGGCGCGGTGATGATGCAGCCGAGCTCCTGCGCGATCAAGGCGGTGCATATATCGTAGGGATGACACGCCAGCGCCGACCGGATGCGCAGTTTCGCAAACGCCAGCGGCCGCAGGTCGGCGATGAACCGGTCGTGTCCCATCAGCAATTCATAGACCTGGCCGGCGCTGCTCAGGTATTGGTCATCGAAGATCTCCACGCCGTCGCCGAGCTGACGCAGGAGCTTTTGCTCGCGCTCGGCCAGCCACGCCTTGCCCGGCGGGAAAAACTTCGCGAAGGACGCAAATCCGCCCGCCAGGTTGCGGGCCTTTGACGGTCGCGGTTTGAATTTCGCCCGGCGCTCCGTGCGCAGATCGATCCGCTCAGTCCAGACACGGCGTCCGCGCACCACGCTCAGCTGGTCCGCCTGCCCGGCCTTGCTGGTCGGCAATTCGGTCATCGCGGCGACGACGATGTCGCCCAGATTCGTCCTGCTCCCGCGCTGCGGCGCCAACGCCGCGAGGCTCCACGCCGAACGCTTTTCATACATCAGCCCGCGCGTGCCGTCGATTGGATCGAGGATGCACTTGAGCAACGTTTCCCCGACAGGTGTGCCGCTCGGAAAAGTCGTCGCCCCGTGCTTCTCCTCCAGTCCTTCCATCACCAGCTCGACCGGCCAGCGTTTCGGCCAGTTGGCCTCGAACCACGTCAGCACGGCGGCCTCGCTGACTTTGTCGATGCCGTAGATCGTGTCGGCCGACGTGATGGCGGCAACGCGCGCCATGCGCCGGATGCCGCGCAACTGGGCGGTCCGGACCGACTCGCGAATCGCATCCTGCAACCGGCAGAGCAACCGGCGCATCTGGTCGAGTTCGGCGGATTTCACAACACCTTCACGGATGCGGCCACCAGTTTCTCGAAAGCTGCGGCGCCGCGCGCGGCATTCTCCAGCGTGTGGGCGTGGGTCAGGTGTTCATCGGACAGCCCGGCGCCCATATTCGTGATGCAGGACACGCCGGCGACCTTCATGCCGCAATGCCGGGCGATGAGGCAGTCCGGCACGCTCGACATGCCGACGGCATCGGCGCCCCAGCCCTGAGCCATGCGGATTTCGGCCGGGGTCTCGAACGACGGTCCGCGGAAGGCCACGTAGACGCCCTCGTGCAGCGTGATGCCCTCCTGCTTCGCCACCGCCTTGATTTTGGCGGCGAGCGGCTTGTCCCAGGCGTCGCTGACGGGGAAAAACCGCGGCCCAAAGGTGTCGTCATTCGGTCCGGTCAGCGGATTCAGGCCGAGGAAGTTGATGTGGTCGGTGATCAGCATCAGCTCGCTGACCTTGATGTGCGACCGGAGGCTGCCCGCGGCGTTCGACAAGAAGAGCGTCTCGGCGCCGGCGGCGTGCACGGCCCGGAGCATGGTTTTCAGCGGGTAGGCGTCGTCCGTCTCGTAGAAATGCTTGCGACCTTTCAGCACGAAGACCGGCACGCCGTTCAGCTTTCCGGCGATCAACTCCCCGATGTGGCCCATGACCGTCAGCACGGGAAAACCCGGCAGATCCTTGTAGGCGATGGTGACGGGATCCTCGATCTTGCCGGCGAGGCCGCCCAGCCCGGAGCCCAGAATGATGGCGATCTTCGGCTTCAAGCCCCCAAGGGCGGCCGTGATCTTTTCGGCCGACTGCCGGACGTTCTCGATGTGAAGTTGCTGAGGTGTCATGCGCGATACCTAGCCGAAAGCCGATGGCGGGAAAAGGCCGCATTTCAGCCTTCGAGTTGTAGGGGCGCAGTCTTGCTGCGCCCTCCGCTGCTCAACCCCGAAAGGGCGCAGCAAGACTGCGCCCCTACGCCAGACCAACAATCATTCCTGATTCCCCACTGCCGGTGGCTTGGGCGGCAGCTTCGCCACCGGGATGTGCGCCGCCTGGCGCAGCAGCTCTTCCTTCGAAATCCGCAGCCGGCTCGCGATGGTGTTGAGCCGCACGACCTCGGGCTGCGAGAGCACGGTCTGGCGCTTGCTCCCGTCCCGATCCGTCCACTTCACGGCGTGGATTTTTTGCCGCGAGGCTTTCACCAGATCGCGCAAGAAGGCTTGTTCGTCGTCGGGCAGGTCCATGGACCCAGTTGGCCGGGCGGGTGCGGCAACGTCAAGGCTGGCGCAACCGGAGGCTATTTCTTCGGCCAAGGGGTCTGCGTCTCGCGCTTGAGCTCGCGCGACATCAGCGAGGTCAGGGCATCGGCGGGCTTCTTGTGCTGGTAGAGGATCGCGTAAACCTCGGCGAGGATCGGCGCCGTGATGCCGCGCTCCTGGCACAGCCCGTGGAGCGCCTCGGCCGTGCGGTGGCCTTCGACCACTGTCTTGCGGCCGGCGAGCAATTCGGCGACGGATTTGCCCGCGCCGATCTTCTCGCCGAACTCCCGGTTGCGGCTCCACGCGCCGTGGCTCGTGGCCACGAGATCGCCGAAGCCGCTGAGGCCGTAAAATGTCTCCGCCTTGGCGCCGAGCGCCTGGCCGACGCGCACCATCTCGGTCAGCGCCCGGGTGAGCAGGGCGGCCTTGGAATTGTCTCCGAGCTTCAAGCCGTCGCAGAAGCCGGCGGCGATGGCGTAGATGTTCTTCAGGCTCGCGCCGTATTCGGCGCCGGCGAGATCGTCGCTCGTGTAGATGCGCAGCGTGGAGCCGCTCATGGCGGCCTGCACCTTCGACACGAATTCGTCGGTGCGCTGCGCGGCCATCACCATCGCGGCGGGCAGGCCGCGCGCGACCTCGGCGGCGTTGGTCGGGCCGGTGAGTGTGCCGCAGTTCAGCCCGGGCAGAATCTGCGCCATCATCTCGCTCGGCCGGAGGTGCGTGCCGATCTCGAGGCCCTTGGCGAGACTGAGAAAAAGCTGCAGCCGCGAGGTGTCGTGCATGACCGTGCGGATCTGTTCGCACCAGGTGCGCAGGGATTGGGACGGGCAGGCGATGAGCGCGACGTCGGCCTCCACGAGCGCGGCGCGCAGTTCGTTGGTGACGGTGAGCGCCGCGGGCAGCGTGACGCCGGGCAGGTAGTCACGGTTTTCGCGGTCTGTGCGCAACGCCTCGGCGTGCTCGGATCGGCGCGTGACGAGGGTCGTGTGCTGGCCGCGCCGCGCGAGATGCACGGCCATCGCCGTGCCCCAAGCGCCCGCACCGATGACTGCGAAATTGAGGGGGCGCGGCTCGGACATGGGGGATACCGTCAGGTTTTGAGAAACGCGGGGATTTTTTCCCCGGCGACCATAGCATCGAAATTCTCGCGGGCGTTGACCAGCTCGAATCGGCTGCCGGACACCAGCACCTCGGCGGGCATGGTGCGGGTGTTGTAGCGGCTGGCCATGGTGTAACCGTAGGCGCCGGCGCTCATGAAGGCGACCAGCTCGCCCTCGCCCACCGTCTGGATCACGCGGTCCTTGCCGAAGCAGTCGCCCGACTCGCAGATGGGGCCGACGAGGTCGGCCTTCAGCGCGGGCCGCGAAGAGTCGCGCAGCAGCGGCACAACCTCGTGGTAGGCGTCATACATGGCGGGACGCACGAGGTCGTTCATCGCCGCGTCGAGCACGAGGAAGTTTTTTCCGTGGCCGCGCTTCAAATATTCGACGCGGGAAAGAAGCACGCCGGCGTTGCCGACGAGGAAGCGACCGGGTTCGAGGAGAATCTTGAGGCCGAGCGGCGCCAGCAACGGGCGGAGCGCGGCGCCGTAGACCTCGGGGGTCAGCGGGCGTTCGCCCTCGGGCTTGGCATCCCACCAGGCCGCGTCGGCGCTGGCGAGGGCGTCCTGATAGACGATGCCGATGCCGCCACCGATGCTGAAGTAGGAGATGCCGTATTGCTGCTTCAGTTGCAGGGCGAACGGCACGACCTTCTCGACCGCCTCGACAAAGGGCGCGGCGGAGGTGAGCTGCGAGCCGATGTGCATCTGCACGCCCTGGATCGAGAGGTGCGGATACTTGGCGGCGGCGGCGTAGGCCTCGGCGGCGTATTTGATCGGAATGCCAAACTTGTTCTCGCTCTTGCCGGTGGTGATCTTGGCGTGCGTCTTGGCGTCGACGTCGGGGTTGATGCGGATGGCGATGGGCGCCTTGCGGCCCAGTTGGCCGGCAACGTGGTTGATGCGTGCCAACTCGGGCTCGCTCTCGACGTGGAAACCGAAAACCCCGGTCTCGAGGGCGAAGCGGATCTCGGCCTCGGTCTTGCCCACACCGGCGAACACGCTGCGGGAGGCGCTGCCGCCCGCGGCCAGCACGCGACGGAGCTCGCCGCCGCTGACGAGGTCGAAGGCGGCGCCGAGGTTGGAAAACAGGCGCAGGATCGCGAGGTTGGAGTTGGCCTTCATCGCGAAGCACAACTGCACATCGAGCCCGGCCAGGCTGGCGGTCAGGCGGTGGTAATTGTCGGTGATGGTCTGCGCGCTGTAGACGTAGGTCGGCGTGCCGTGGAGCTGCGCGACGGCGTCGAGGTCGACTGATTCGCAATGGAGCCTCTGGCCTTGGTAGCGGAAATGATGCATCGGGATGGGTGGCGTGGAAGGAGTCGAAATAGCCAGAATCCCCCTGAAAGGAAGAGCTATTTTTGCGGAACTGTGCCCGCCCGCGGCCCCGGCACAGCGCAAAGCGGATTGCCAGTTCTGCGGCGCGGGTTTTAGTCCCGCTCGTGCATCCTGATGCCGAACTTTATCCGTGGATTTCCGCCGGCGCCATCGCCTGGGGGTTGCTGGACTGTTTCCTCGGCTACCGGGTCTTCAAGATCACGCTGGCGGTGTTCGGCGGACTGGTCGGCGTGGTGTTCGGCCAGGCGGCGGGCGCCGCCCTCGGCCTGGGTGTGGCGGGCGAAATCGGCGGATTGATCGTCGGCGGACTGCTGGGCGCGGGCCTGATGTATCTGCTGTATATCGCCGCCGTGTTCGTGACCGGGTTTCTGTTCGGCGCCACCCTGACCATATTGCTGCTGGCCAATCTCCACCAGATGGTCGCGCTGCTGAGCGGCTGCGTGGTGGGGCTCATCGGCGGATTTCTCGCGGTGAAACTGCAGCGCGTGGTCCTGATCCTCGCGACGGCGTTGCTCGGCTCCTTTCGCGTCATGGTGGCGGCGGGCTATTTCACCCAGCAGCTGGACTGGCTGTTTTATTACCAGCAGCCCCAGCAGATCCCCGCCTTGATCGGCAGTCACCCGTGGATGCTCCCGACCATCCTCGTGCTGGCGGCGGTCGGAGCCACGATCCAATTCGGAGCCGGCGGCAAATCCGGCAAAAAGAAAAAAACGGAGTCCGACGAGTAAACTTGCCGACGGGCGGAGCCCGCGCAGTATGCGGCGCTATGAAGCACTTGTTTACCCCTCTGTTCCTGCTGGTCTGCGCCGTGCTCTTCCCCTGCGGCTGCGCCAACACCGGCGCCCTGGTCGTGTCGGGACTGCGCGTCGAGCTGACCTCGATTGAGCGTCACAGCGATGGAACAGCCGTGGCGAACCTCCGGGTGGTCAATCCCAACGTCACGCCGTATCTCGTGGCGCAGATCAACGCCAAGGTTTACCTGAACGGCAGCCTCGTGGGCACCATCGATGCGCGCGAGCCCATGGGCGTTCCCCGGGAGGACAGCGCCGCCAAATCAGTTAAATTGCAGCTCGCCGGCCCGGCCGCCGACCAGATTCTGGTCGCGGCGGGGCAGCAGGGTCCGGTCAGTTACCGCGTGAACGCCACACTGGTCATCCAGATTTACGGCGACGAAAACGAAAAGGGCGAGGTCACCCATTCGGGAACCGTGGCCGTCGTCAGCAAATAAAAAGCGGCCACGGATTGCCCGTGGCCGCGCGAGATTGTCTTTGCGCCGGGTTCAGGCAGCCAGGCGACCGACCGAGGCCTTGGTCCGGTTGGTCCCGAGATTGACCGGGAGGTGGATGGGCCGGGTGACGTCCAGCGTGCCGGGCCGGTGGCGGTATTGTTCGATCGTCCAGGCGACAAGCCCGGTGGCGAAGAGGATGGCGGTGAAGTCGGCGGCGTCGAAGGGACGACCGCTCACGAAGGAAGCGAAGCCCAGGAGGTTCGCGGTGAGAACGGAAGTGAGAGCGGTATTCATGGGAGGATTGGTTGTTGCTATGAAAACCCGCCGGCCGGCGAAAAGTTGCAGACATTCGCAAATGACTGCTGCGATGCCGGATCCCGGTCCAGTCGTGAAGACTGAGGCTTGCCGTTATCAGTCGGCCGGAGAGGATGGGCCATGCGTTTTGCCCTTTGCTGCCTCGCCTTGCTGGCCAACGTGATTCAAGCGCGTGGCGCAACCGGAGAAGAGCCAGCCGGACTCGATATCATTGTGGTGCCCACCATTCAATATGCCCATGGGGATATTTGGACCAAGACCCCGAACGGGCGCGGCCCGGCCAACACCGCAGTCGACCTGGTCGTGCGCGGCCAGGAGGTGCACATCCTTGTCTTTGTCGCCAACTTCACCATCGGAGCTGATGAGAAGGCGGAAGTGAGCTACGATGTTTCGTTCATCCGACCCGACGGGAAAACCGGCAACGGCAAAATCGGTCTGCGCCTGATTCCCCGCGGGCCGGCCAAGAACCCCCGCTATGTTCACAAGGCAGCGGAGATAGCCGGGTTCATCGCCAACCGGGATGATCCGCTCGGCGAGTGGCGCGTGGTGGTCGAAGCAACCGACCGCGTCGGTGCGGTCACGGTGCGACGGGAACGGACTTTCAAGGTGGTCGACGATGGCGCGCTGGAAGATTCGATCCCGCCTGAGGCCGACCAAGGCCGCTGGCTGATGAATTACCACAACAAGCCCGCGCCCCAGCAATTGCTCGCCATGATCCGGCTGTTCGCCGAACACCCGCCCGCCGGGGCCAAGCCGCGCAAGGATGCGGAGAACGGCCCTTTGCTCGGATTTTTCGAGCAGGTTCTTTCGGACAATCCGTGGCTGCTCCCCCATGTCATCGCCCGGTTGGACAAAGCGGACGGACGCGAGCGCGCCCTGCTGTCAACACTGCTGGCGTATGCCAAGCGCGATGATCCTTCCTTCGCGGCGAGTTTGCCTGACGCGTTGCGCGACTCCATCAAGACCCATCAATTTGAGCGCTGGCCCGTGCCGACCCAAGAACCGCTGCAAGGCACTCAACTTGATGTCCTCTGGGGCCGGTTCTTTGCCAGCGGACGCTATGAACCCATCCGCGCGCTGGTCGCCGTGCTCGCCTATCATCCTTTCAAGGGCGCGCTCGACGAATACAAGCAGCTGAAAAAGAAGCCGGCGCAGCCGCCGGTGGAAGTTCGCAAGAGCGTGGTATTTGGTGCCGCCATCTGGTCGCTACGCAGCAATATTGAGCAGGACAAAGTCGTGCGCGACTATTGCGAGGGCATTCTCCTCCGCAAGGAACTGCCGGAAGTCGAGCAGGCCTGGCTCGCCGGCGCTTTTCAAGCCGCCGTGGCAAACCTCGGGAAAACCGAGCGACCAAATCCGGCAACGACCCCGAAGCCGGATTAGGCGTCACGCGGACTCAGCCCGCGCCACCGGTCGTGTTGGAGACCGGTTTCAGCTTCGACCGGAACAACGCGGCCACATAGTCGCGGTTCAGCCGTGCGATGAAGTCGTGCGTGATGTTCTTCGGGCACACGGCGCTGCATTCGTATTGGTTCGTGCAGTTGCCGAAGCCGGCCTCGTCCATCGTCTGCACCATGGCGAGCACGCGCCGGTCGCGCTCGGGCTGGCCTTGCGGCATCAGACCGAGGTGCGAGACCTTGGCGGCGACGAAGAGCATCGCGCTGGCGTTTTTGCACGCCGCGACACACGCGCCGCAACCGATGCAGGCGGCCGCATCCATCGCGAGGTCCGCGTCGTCCTTCGGCACGGGAATGGAATTGGCATCGGGCGCGGCGCCGGTGCGGACGGAGATGAAGCCGCCGGCCTGCTGGATCTTGTCGAAGGCGCTGCGATCGGTGATGAGATCCTTTTGGAGCGGGAACGCCCGAGCGCGAAACGGCTCGACCACGATCACATCGCCCTCGCGGAAGCTGCGCATGTAGACCTGACAGGTGGCGATGCCCTGGCCCGGACCGTGCGGCTTGCCGTTGATGGTGCACGAGCAGGTGCCGCAGATGCCTTCGCGGCAATCGTGGGCGAACGCAATCGGCTCCTCGCCCTTGATCGTCAGCCCGTCGTTCACCACGTCGAGCATCTCGAGGAAGGACATGTCGGGGTTGACGTTCGTCGCGGCGTAGTCGACGAACTTGCCGGGCGCGGCCGGGCCGGCCTGGCGCCAGACGCGGAGGGTGACGGAGAAGAGTTTCTTGGAAGATTTTTCGGCGACCATGATGGTTTCCTCGGGCTTACTTATAGGAGCGGACGCTCATCTTGGTGAACTCGTAGTTGAGCGGCTCGGTGTTGCGGAGCGGCGTCTTGCCCTCGCCCTGGTATTCCCAAGCGGCGACGTGCCCAAACTTCTCGTCGTCGCGTTTGCACTCGCCGTCGGGATACTGGTATTCCTCGCGAAAATGGCCGCCGCAGCTCTCCTCGCGGGTGAGGGCGTCGCGGCACATGAGTTCGCCGAGTTCGAGAAAGTCGGCCACGCGGCCGGCCTGCTCGAGGGACTGGTTGAGCGTATCGGCGGAGCCGGGCACGCGGACATTGGCCCAGAACTCCTCGCGGAGGGCGACGATCTCCCGCATGCCCTTCTCCAGGCCTTCCTTGGTGCGGGACATGCCGCAGTAATTCCACATGTGTTTGCCGAGGCGTTTGTGGAAATGGCTGACGGGCTCCTTGCCCTTGTTGTCGAGCAGACGCCGCGTCATCGAGCTGACGTTCTCCTCGGCCTGCTTGAACTCGGCGCCGTCCGTCTTCGGGCGGGAGCCGGGCTTCTGGCCGGCGAGATAGTCGCCGATCGTGTAGGGGATGACAAAGTAGCCGTCGGCCAGGCCCTGCATGAGGGCGGAGGCGCCGAGGCGGTTGGCACCGTGGTCGGAGAAGTTGGCCTCGCCAAGCACGAACAGGCCGGGGACGTTGGACATCAGGTTGTAGTCCACCCAGAGGCCGCCCATGGTGTAGTGGTAGGCGGGGAAGATGCGCATCGGCGTCTTGTAGGCGCTCTCGTTCGTAATCTCGTGGTAGATGTCGAAGAGGTTGCCGTAGCGCTCGCGCACACCCGCTTCGCTGAGGCGCTTGATGGCATCGGAGAAATCGAGGTAAACGCCAAGACCGGTCTCACCGACGCCGCGGCCCTCGTCGCACATGCGCTTGGCCGCGCGGGAAGAAACGTCACGCGGTGCCAGATTGCCAAAGCTGGGGTAGATGCGCTCGAGGTAGTAGTCGCGATCCTCCTCCGGAATCGTGTTCGGGTCTTTCTTGCAGTCTTCTTTCTTCTTCGGAACCCAGATGCGGCCGTCGTTGCGCAGCGACTCGGACATGAGCGTGAGCTTGGACTGGTAGTCGCCGCTCACGGGGATGCAGGTCGGGTGGATCTGCGTGTAACAGGGGTTCGCGAAACAAGCGCCGCGCTTGTAGGCGCGCCAGATGGCGGTGGCGTTCGACTGGCGCGCGTAGGTGGACAGGTTGGCCACGTTGCCGTAGCCGCCGGTGGCGAGCACGACCGCGTCGGCACTGTGCCGGGTGATGGCACCGGTGATGAGATCGCGGACGATGATGCCCTTGGCGTGGCCGTCGACGACGACCAGATCGAGCATCTCGGAGTTGTTGTGCATCTCCACCCCACCCTGCCCGATCATGCGCGACAGAGCAGAATAGGCGCCGAGAAGCAGCTGCTGGCCGGTCTGGCCGCGGGCGTAGAAGGTGCGCGAGACCTGCGCGCCACCGAAGGAGCGGTTGGCGAGCAGACCGCCGTATTCGCGGGCGAAGGGCACGCCCTGCGCGGCGCACTGGTCGATGATGTTGACGGAGACCTCGGCCAGACGGTGGACGTTGCCTTCGCGGGCGCGGTAGTCGCCGCCCTTGAGCGTGTCGTAGAACAGGCGATAAACCGAGTCGCCGTCGTTCTGGTAGTTCTTGGCGGCGTTGATGCCGCCCTGGGCGGCGATCGAGTGGGCGCGGCGGGGGCTGTCGTGAAAGACGAAATTCTTAACCTTGTAACCGAGCTCGGCGAGCGTGGCGGCGGCCGAGGAACCGGCGAGTCCGGCACCGACGACGATGATCTCGTATTTCCGCTTGTTGGCCGGGTTGACGAGTTTGATCTCGGTCTTGTGCTTCCGCCACTTGTCAGCGAGCGGGCCGGAGGGAATCTTGGAGTCGAGTTTGGCCATGGCGGGGGAAGATTAGGCGTGGACCTTGACCAGGCCGCCGAGGACGGCGAGCGGGATGGCGGCGTTGAGCAGGAAATAGAGCCAACAGTAGGCGACGGCGAACTTCTCGAGCCCGCGGGTCCATTTTTCGTTCTTGAGGCCGAGTGTCTGGACCATGGCGACGATACCGTGCGACAGGTGATAGCTCAGCAGGCCAACCGCGAGGATGTAGAAGATCGAAATCCCGGCGCGGCTGAATCCATGCACCACCATGTTGTAGACGTCACGAACCATGATCCCGTCGGCGAGCCGGAAGGTGCGGTCGCTCCATTCCGGGTGCTGCACCCGCAGGGTGAAATCGAGCAGGTGGTAAACGAGGAAGGCCAGCACCACGACGCCGGTGCGGGCCATGACGCGCGAGGCCAGCGTGGCGCGATTGATGTGGTCCACCGCGTAGCCGGCCGGCCGCGCCGCCATGTTTTCCCTCGTGAGCTGGATCGCCACCCAGACGTGGACCGCCACGCAGGCCAGCAGCACCAGCCGGACCACCCAGAGGAGCTCGCCCAGCGATTCCAAGAAATGGCCGTAAGTGTTGATCCTTTCCGGAGGCAGGAAGATCTGCAGGTTGCCCAACAGGTGGCCGGTGACGAAACCGAACATCACGAGTCCGGTGACCGCCATGAGGAATTTTTTGCCAATGGACGACTGGAAGAGCGAACCGAGTAGATTCATCGCGTGGATAAAGGGATTAGGGTCGGTCGATGGGGGCCTTCAGGCGGACGGAATAAACCAACGCCGCCAAATAATGTAAAGGACGCGCGCAGGCCGGTCGCCGAATCATTAGTGAACCTAAATCAGCCGAGAAGCGGCGACCATCGACCGGCCGTTCCGGCAGCGCGGCCGCGATTAATGTTTGGCCGGTGTGTTCGCCCGGCGGTGATTCCGGGCCCGGGCGGCCTCGACCAAGGCCATTTCCTCCGGCAGCAAGCGTTCCGCCGTGGCGCGATCGAGCATCCGCTCGCTCTCCGACGCGCGGTCGGAATCAGCCAGCACCAAACCATAGACCAGGGCATAGCGCGGCTCCGCAAACGTCGAGGCCGGGAGCGATTCCAGCAAAGGACGCGCCTCGGCCACGCGTTTTTCCCGCCAAAGCGCCAAGGCGTGAGCCACACTGGATCCGGGATTGCCGGGGTGAAGCCGGAATAGTTCCGCCGTGTCGCGGGATTTGGGTGCGCCCCGTTGCTGCAGCAAGAGGCCCATGATCGCCGCCTCGACTTGGATGCCGACGTCTCCGGGCAGCGCGTGGCTCCACCGTTGATAAGTCTTTCCCAGTTGCCCGGTATCCGCGTGCGCCAGCGCGAACGAAACCAGCTGGCGCCATGCCCAGGTTTCCCGCGGAAACGCCTGCGTGATGGCCGCCAGGACCTGCCGGCGTTCCTCCGGCCAGCGCCAGGCTTCGCTCAGGCGCAGCAGCATCCGCAATCCCGACATGGAGGCGCTCCCCGCCTCGATCGCCTGGGACCAGTCGGACCCCTCACTGGCGAGCACGGGCTGTCCCCGCCGCTGCCGGGCGCTGATTGCGCGCCTGACCGCTTCCGGCGGCACCGTTCCCCATGCTCCGGCCAGGAGCAGTTGGCGCAAGCGCGGCAGATCTTCCTCCCGCAAAGCGGCGTCGGCCAGCACCTGCCACACCGGTGCCGCGTTGCGCGTTTTTGCCGGCAATGTATCCAGCCATTCCGATGCCGCGCCTGACCGGCCGTTCAGGATCATGAAATTCACCAAAGCGGCGACGTCTTCCCCACCCGGATCCGGCTGCAACATGGCGAAGCTGAGCAACCGCTGGACCGGATCGCTGATGTCCGCGGGTTCGAGTCGCGGACCCGTGGCCGGCGTGATTTCTCGCGCCAGATTCTGAAAGGCCGCGGCGCGCTCCGTCGCAGGTTGCGGCCAACGCCGGGCGATATCGGTGATCAATTCGACGATGGCGCGGATGCGCACCTGGTCCGTCCTTGCAAGTCGGATCAGCGTCGCCCGCGCCGCGTCTGCCTCCGGAACACCGGAATTCTGCAGCCGGGTGAGCGCGAGGTTGAGCTGCACCCGCAAGTCGTCTGGACGCAGACGGGCGAGCTCCGTCAGATTTTGCTCCAAGGCTGCGTGATCGCGGCCGGCCACGGCGAGTCCTGCGGCGAGCCGATAATATTCCGGGCCGGTGTGACCCGCTTGCTGCAGGCGCTGCAGGGCGGCGCGCGCCCGGTCCAATTCGCCAAAACGCAAAGCGGTTCTGACCAGCTCTAATTGGTTCTTCGGCGCCCGGGGCTCCACCCGCGCCAATTCATCCCATACATCAATAGCCTGTCGTTGACCCGTCCTCGCATAGAAATTCGCCAGCTCCTGCTTGGCCTCCAGATTCCCCGGGTATGCTTGGATGATCTGCTCCAAGGTGAGTTGCGCGCTCCGAAAGTCTCCCTGCTGCTCAAACCGGGAGACGGCGAATAGGTCTCTGTTCAACTGCCACCGCAGAAATCTCGGCCAAATCACCCAATACCCAAATACACCGCAAACAATAGCAACTACAGCAACATAGGATATGTTTCGAAAAACACGCCGTCTCCTGAGCCGGGCTTGTCCAGCTTCGTTTTCTTCGTCCTTATCTCGCGTATGTAAAATCGGCCTCACGCTGACAATGGGCTGGCGTATTACCTAGCTAGATCTAGGTATTTACTCCTAGGTGAATATTCCACTGCATCCTTTATCTACGCAACATGCAACCTGCACCGCGCGCAAGCTCCGGTTGATCGCGATTGTTTTCCTACGCACGCAAGCCTTGGAAATCATCGTCAGTCTGGTTGCCGCCCGATTTCCCGGACCGAGGTGCATTGGGCTAGCTTCAAGTTGCTGCATGCTGCAGCCAATGGTATCTTGTTCTCGTCACAAGGTGAGATGATCCGTTCACCATACAGTCATCGTTGCCAGCAAGCCGGCCGTCGGCTGGCGGTCTGGTTTTGCGCCACCGGTTTGGCCCATGCGCTGATGGCGCAGATCGCCATCAATTCGATCACCACCAGCACGACCGACTTGTCGAACCAGAAGACCAACGGCGTCACGTTTGAGCGAACGACGACATCCATCACCCGGTTCACGGATGTCGCGGGCAATATCTACGACGCCAACACGGTTTCCGGCGCGGCTTACGTCCGCCGCAATACCACGGCCGGCAACGCGGACAACTCATCCATCTGGTATACGGACAGCAGCACTTCCGGTCGCTACAAGGCGACCTACGCCACCGATTACGCCAGTCTCCTGCTTGGCAACAACATCCTGCGCGGTTCCGACAACACCTTTGCCAACGGCACCGGTGCCGACTCCGGCGACATCGAGCGTCTGGATTTTATTTTCAACCCGGCCGGCATCACCTCCAGCATCGCCACTTCCATCGCGGTCTTCGATCGCGGCGCGGTCGGCGTGCATGACAATGTCAAGATCGCCGTCATCACCGGCTGGGACTCCGTCAATAATGTCCCCACCGCCTATGGCGGCACCCTGGTCAGCATCGATCCCGCCGACTATGGCGCGGCCAACCTGACTTCGGACTTCAACTACCATCTCTTCCGCTACGCGAACGCCGACAACCTCGGCAGTCCCTACTGGGACAGCAACTCGGAGACCGGCACGCAAGGCATCGGCGGCACCATCGTCTCGATGGCCGATCTCGGCATTGCTACGGGCACGACCATCTACGGCTACTCGCTTGTGGCCTTCGACGTCTCGACTGGCGGCAACATGACCAACCTCGTCGACTGGAACAACGCCACCTATTACCCGACGGACACCACCGGGGCCACCGGCACGGGCGGCATCGACCTCTCCGCTGTCAACGGCGTGCTCTACAACCGGCGCGTGCCCGAACCGACGACCTACGGCGCCATTTTCATCGGCCTGACCGTCGCCTTCCTCGGCTGGCGGCGCTACCGGCGCCATCTCAGCGCGGCAACGGCTTGAGCAGGGAGAATTTTCCGCTCGCCGCCGGCTGGATGAATTTCCGACGGAACAGGTTCACGCGCATGTCCGGCCCCAGAGCGGCGGCCAGGGCCTGCTCCATCCCCTTCGGCGCGATCGCATCCGCGACATACTGGAAATCCCAGCGACTTTCCGAGCTCTGCACCATGCTCCAGTGCCAGCAGGCGAAATTCTCCGGCAACGCGGCGTCGATTTCGTAGGCGGACACCACGCGGCCATCCGCGCTGAAATACAAATCCCTTTCGCGTCCGAGAATCCGATAGCCCGTGGGCGTGCGGCGCACGATGTCGCCGGTGAAATAGCGCAGCAACGGCATCGCCTCGCGATCGCGCGTCGTCACGTTGATCTGAAACACTTCGGGCAGTTCTGCACGCCACGGCACGAGTTCGACGAACGCGTTGCCGTCGATCGCGCGCAGATTGTCGCCGAACGCGTCGCCCACGAAAATATAGCCGGCTTCGGTTGAGCCGTAGAGATCCACTTGCACGGCCGGAAACGCCTCCGAGATGCGCCTGCTGTGCTGTTTGCTCGCCTTGCCGTAGGTGAGGATGACGGTGCGGACGCTGGACACGCGCACCCGGCGCTTCAGCACCGCCCGCGCCAGCAACGAAAGGTAGATCGGCTCGCCCTCGATCACTTCCGGCTTGAGCGCCTGCAACTCAAGGACGATTCGGTCCCACTCGGCCTCCGCGAACACGAATGGATCGCTGGAGAGGTTCAGGTAGACCGTGCCGTCGAAATAGCGGTGGGGGAACGGATGATCTTCGTAGGGACAGAGATTGCTCGAGCAGCCGATGGGCGCGAGCACCGCCTTGCGGTAAGGCCGATCGACGTATTGCGCCAGTTGCGGATGCGCAAGATAGGCGCGGCGCAACTGCGCGTTCCACCAGCCGTCCTCCATCACCACGGTCATCGGCTGCGCGGTCGAGCCGGAGGTGTGCTCGTATTCGTATTTCTTCTGCTGCAGACCGCGTTCGATCTCCGCGTAATCCGCAAAAAACGCCGTGTGCCCCCGCTCGAGTATTTCCTGCTTCGTCAGCACGGGAATCTCGTGGTAACACGACCATTGCAGCGGCTCGCTGTGCAGCGGAAACCGCCGGCCGTAGAGCGGGCTGCGCCGGTAGATGGCACGGATCTCCTGCTCAAGTGCCGCGGGCACCGCGGTTGCGGCTCCGCCCGCCAAGGCTTCAGGAGCGTTGGCAAATACGGCGGCGGTCGTGGCGGTTTCCATCGGGTTCGGGGACTAAAATCCAGCCCCGGCCAAAGTCAAACGGTGCCCCGGCGCAGCGTCTCCCACACCGGTGCGAACAGCAAAAGCGCATCCAGCACCATCGCGTGGGTGATGCCGCCGGATTGGGCCAAGGCGTAAACTTCATCGACCGGCCGGGTCATGATTTCGAATTCCTCATCGGGGTCCCAATCGAGTTTTGCCTCGGGCCGCGCCTGCTCCACGAGCACCAGATGACAGCGGTTGCTCTGCATGGCGGGATTCGGATGCACGCTGCCCAGCAGCCGCGCGCCGGTGCCGACGTAGCCCGTCTCCTCGCGCAATTCGCGCAGCCCGGCGGTGACCGCATCCTCGCCGGCATCCATCACGCCGCCGGGAATCTCAAGGGAGAATTCGTTGATGCCATAGCGGAATTGCCGCACCAGCACCAGACGGTGCTCGGGCGTCAACGCGACCACATTCACCCAGTCCGGCGCATTGATGACGAAGAAATCCTGTTCCTTGCTCCGGTGCGGATGCCGGTAGATGGCCCGCGTGACGTCGAAGATGCGCGTCTTGGCGTGCGGTTCGGTGCGGAGCTTTTGCCAGCGTTGCGGTTGGGGCGGTTGTTCAGGCATGCGAAAATAAAAATGCCTCCGCGACGCGAGGTCTGGGAGGCATGGAAAGGATTGGGGGAAGGATTACTTCTTCGGGATCTTGATCTTCTGGCCGACCTTCAGCTTGGCCGGGTCGAGGCCGGGATTCTCGGCTTCAAGGGAGTCGACGCGCGTCGCGAATTTTTTTGCAATCTTCGACAGGGTGTCGCCGGGAGCGACAGAGTAGTTGCCATTGGCGTCAACCGTGCCGGTCACGACACCACCGCCGCCACCTTTGCCGCCAGCCGCCGGAGCGGGCTTCTTCATGGCCTCTTCGATCTTGGTGAGCTTGGCGTTGATCGTGCCGATCTCGCCGCCGACCTGGTCGAGTGCGCTCTGGATGCCGGTGCGCAGACCCTTGATGTCGTTCTCGGTCTTGGCGGAGGCGGCGTTCACCGAAGCCTCAAGCGCAGGCAACTTGGAATCGATGGCCTCGCCATGAGCGATCACGGTCTTTTGAAGCGTGGAGAGTTTGAAGAGGGCCGTGGCGGAAAGGACCAAGGCAAGGGCGCCAGCGATTACCCCTACGAGGGGCAAGACGCTGCCGGAGCTATTACTGTCGCGGGAAAGAGTGTCCATTTGGTTAAGAGATTGAGGGGACGTATATATGGGCGCGCCCATCGGTGACGCAAGAAGCATTTATTCGCAATCCGCGGCCCATTCCGGCCCGTGGCCTCCCGTTGCCTTAAACCATGGGCTCCACAGATGAGCGAAAAACAAGCTACCGCCGGATGGTCGGGGCGGCGAGATTCGAACTCGCGACCTCCTGGTCCCAAACCAGCCTTCGAACTTGGCGAAATCGTTGCGTTGCAGAAACAGCTCCGGAAGGCGCTACGGCTGCTCGCACAACTACGCACACTAATTAGCCGGCAAAAGCTGGCGGGAGGACACCGTCCGGCGGACAGAGCCACGCCGGGCGGTGTTTCACGTCGGAAGGCGGCATCATGACCACCCCTGCCCTGCCCTGCGGACATCTTTTTGGTGGGGGGTTCCCCGCCCTTGGGGGCGGGGGAAGGGGCGTGGGGGCGGACGCGCAAACAGGATGCACCGGCACGCCTACTCAGGACTGGATTGGGCCGGAGCGGGCCGACCGCAGCCGCGCGGAGCGCGGCGCGGCCGGCCCGGCCGGCCTTCCTTGTCAGAATAGTAACAATTCCGACAAACCAAAACCCAGATATCGACTTCTTCCGGTCCCCGGCACCCCCAATTTATACACGGACAAGGAACACAAACATGTTTGGGACAAGCACGACGACGACACCCTTTGGCGACTCGGAATGCCGACCGGAGCCGAGGCCCGATCCGCTTTCCACCTTCGTCTGAATGTCGCTGCATTCATCAATTACTTTGGCCGCAACCACTGCCTCTTTTTCACGGTCACGGATGAGAAAAACCTGCACCCCACCGAATTTGCCCGTCACTGGAACAACTACCTTCGGCGTCATGGCATGTGGATCGTTAGCTTCATCCGTGTCCTTGAGCCGCAAAAACAAGGTCGGCCCCACTATCACCTACTCGTTGCAGTCAGCTGGGACACGAAGCCCGATGCTTTCGACTGGCAGGCTTTCGATGAATGCCAGAAGGAACGTCGAGCCAATGGCCCCACTGCTCTTTTTCGTGAGCTGCGCGCACGCTATAAGGCATCAGCCGCTCCGGAGCTGGTCGCCATGTGGTCACTGCTCCGCAAGGTGCTTCCGCGCTACGGTCTCGGGCGTGCCGAGCTGCTACCTATCCGGAAAGGCCAAGAGGCGATTTCGGAGTATATCGGCAAGTATCTCGAAGCGGGGTTGGTCATTCGCAAACACTCGTGGAAGGGATGCCGTCGTGTGGAATTCGACCGCCGAAATAAAATCAACTGGCTGGCCTGCACGCGGGTCTTTGCGTGGCATTCACCCGGGGCCGTCGCATGGCGAAAACGAGTAGGCGAGCTAGGCCGGGCGCTCGGCGTCACCGATATGGACGGGATTCGCCGGAAGTTGGGGCCGAAATGGGCTTATCAGCTGCGCGAGGCAATCTCCCTACCTACATACGCCGGATGAGCAGGTAGCCCGCAAACGACTGCGCGATTTGATCGTAGAGAAACAGCGGGAAGCGGTCGGGCTGATCGCGCCAAGGGCACAGCGCGAGGCCCTATTGGTTCCCCTAGCCTCGCTGGCCGAGGATTATCGCGAATTTCTACGCCGTGAAGTTTCAGCTTCTTATCTTCGCGACACGATGAACAGGCTCCGTCGCATCATCAACGAAACGGGCTGGAGGTTTCTCGGAGATATTCGTCCAGACTCGTTCCTGACGTGGCGCAATCGGCAGACAGGTGCGGCTAAAACAATCAAGGAGTATCAGATTTCACTTTGCGCATTCCTCAATCACCTCGTGCTGCTTGAAAGGTTGGAGCGCAATCCTCTCGCGAGGATCGAACATGTGCCGACACGTGGCAAAGAACGCCGTCCCTCCCGCCATTATTCCGAACAAGAATTGCGTTCCATATTTACCATCCCTTCCGAACGAGTCCTTTTCTATCAAATACTGTTTTACTCAGCAGGCCGCAAGGGTGAGGTTGCATCGTTGGTCTGGGGTGATTTATCGCTCAGCCCTGTTGAAACGGCGTCCGTTACATTCCGTGCGAATGTCACGAAGACCAAACGCGAACGGGTTGTCCCGCTTCACCCATTGCTGGCGCAAAAACTGTGGCTGCTTCGTGGCGAGAACTGCCGCAATGATTCGGCTGTCTTTCTGCACACACCGACTCGCAAGCAATTGTTGCGCGATCTGTGCTCGGCTGGGATTGAGCGCAAAGATGACCTAGGCCGGGTGGTTCATTTTCATGCTTTCCGGAAGACCGCGCGGACACTCGCCATTGCGCATGGAGTCAGTGAGCGCGTTTGCGACGCAATACTGGGCCACGAGAACGAACACAGAATGGGCACTCGCTACACCGATATGCGCGGGGTGCCGCTAAGCGACTGGCTTAAACTGCCATGGCTGGGCACGGGAGGAGACAGCGCACAACTACACGCACTAATTGAGCCCGAAAAGCTCACAATTCAGCAGTTGGTCTTGCAGCTCGTTGAAGCCGTAAAAGTCCACACTACAGAGGGAAATGGATGGTCGGGGCGACAGGATTCGAACCTGCGACCTCCTGGTCCCAAACCAGGCGCTCTACCAGGCTAAGCTACACCCCGTATCCGGCGGCCATGGGACGCCGCTCCGCCCCGTCTGTCAATGTTCTGGTAGGCAGGACTGCTGAATAACGATTTCGGGACTTTCTCCCGGGAAAAAGGGTGGCTTCGGCCGGGAAACCCCGCTTGCCTGCTTCCGGGCCACAAGGAGAACTCCATGAAAACTCTATGGCCCGGTTTGTTGCTTCTGGCAGGATGTGTCGCGGCGCAGGCGCAGACCACCATTGCCAGTTTCACGTTCGAAAGCACCACCACGCCGGTCATCGGCGCAGCTGTTTCGGGAATCACCTGGAATTCCGGCGGCACCGAAGGTTATGCGAGCGTCTTCTCAAGCCAGGGACAGGCACTGAGCGTGGGAAACTTCGAAGCCGGGGAATATTATCAGGTAACCCTCAATACCACCGGCTACCAAAACATCGTCCTGAATTCATTCCGCGCCAATGGAACCACGGGGGCGCCCAAAGACTGGAAGATCTCCTACAGCACGACCGGAACTTCAGGGTCATTTACAGACGCATCCAGCTATTCGCTCACTTCCTCAACGGCCGTCGGTTCAACCACGATCACCGGAATTTCGCTTTCTCCCGCCGCCAGCAACAACACCTCGATCGTGCTTCGCTTTGCCGCCACTTCAGCCACCCGCATTGATCTCGCCGGAGGCGCAGCCAACGGCACGGTCCGGCTGGATAATCTCTCCATCACCGGGACCGCCATTCCCGAACCGTCCACCACTGCCGCAATTCTCGGCGTGGCAACCCTCGTCGGCGCGATCATCCGGCGACGCAGATCGCCAGGCGCCACCTGAGCCCGCTGGTTTTTTCGCCAAACAAAAAGCCCGCCGGATCGGCGGGCTTTTTGTTTGAAATCGTCACACGCTTATTTGCCACCCGGCTTGAAACTGACGCTGGGGGTCGCGCCATCCGTCGGTTTGCTTCCGGGGGGCAGGCTGGCGAGCAGGATCGTCGCCCGTTGCGACCACGAACTCGTGGCGTCAACCCGGCTGACTTGATCCACGAGTTTGCGGACCTCGTCGGCATTGCCGGCCTCGAGCGCGAGGGTCGCGAGATGATAAGTGGCTTCCGCACGCACGCTTTTCAAAAGCGTGGCGTCGGCGCTGAGCGCTTTGAGCGCGGCCTCGCCACCGGCCTTGTCGGTGCCGCGGACCTGGCTGATGGCGGCACCGAGCTTGGCGCGGGCCTGCAGGGCTTCGTTCTTCAGACCGGCCGCCGCCTTCTGATAGGCCGCGGTGGCGCCGGCGAAATCGCCGGAGGAAAACTTGTCGTCGGCCAACTGCAGCAGGGCGACGCCCGCGAGAGCGTGGCCCGAATGTTCCTCGGCAAAGGCGGCCAGCTTGGCCGGCTGGTCGGCGACCTTGGCAAACTCCGCCTGGATGCCCCGTTCACGCTGAGCCGCAAAATACTCCGTGCCTTTCCAAGCCACGATACCCAGCAGGACGGCCGCGCAGGCACCGAAGACAAAATTCTGGTTCTTCTTCTCCGCCCAAAAGGCGTGTAGCGCGACTTCAAAGCCGGGCTCCGCCGCGGGAGTTGTGGCAGGGTCGGCACCGTGGGGGGTAGGATCGGCAGGCTTAAGTTGACTCATGGAACCGCAGAAGAGAGCAAAAGCCCCCTCGCCTGTAAATGCCGGAAATAGCGAACAACTCCGCCCACGCCATTCTCCCGCCATCCGGTGGGTCCGCGCCCAGCCGCCACCTCAGTCAAAAACCACGGTCTTGTTGCCGTAGACGAGGATACGATTCTCCAGATGCCAGCGCACCGCCTGGGCCAGCACCGATTTTTCGAGGTCCCTGCCCTTGCGGATCAGGTCTTCCACGTTGTGCCGATGGGTCACGCGGGCCACGTCCTGCTGGATGATGGGACCGTCATCGAGCACCGCGGTGGCGTAATGCGCGGTGGCGCCGATGAGCTTCACCCCGCGCTCATGCGCCTGATGGTAGGGCCGGCCGCCGGCGAAAGCCGGCAGGAACGAGTGGTGAATGTTGATGACGGGCCGGCCGAATTTTTTAAGAAAATCCTCCGAGAGGATCTGCATGTAGCGCGCGAGAATCACCAATTCGATCCGCAGTTTTTTCAGCAAGGCCAACTGACGCACCTCGGCCCTCGCCTTGCCGCCCGCTGGCAACGGAATGAGATAAAACGGCAGTCCGTAACCCTTCGCCGCCGCCGCGAGGTCGGAGTGATTCGAGATGACCGCGGCGATCTCGCACGGAAACTCGCCCGCCCGCCAACGCAGCACCAGATCGTGGAAACAGTGGTCGGCCTTCGAGACAAAGAGCGCGACTCGCGGCCGGTGCGCCGAATCGGTCACCACCGCGTGCATCTTCAACTTTGTGTGCGCGAAATCGAGAAAGGCCTTCTCTTCCGCGACCGGCTTCGTGCCGGCCGGCGGCACCCATTCGAGTCGCTGGAAGAACACGCCCGCTTCCTCGTCGCGATGCTGGTCGGCGTGCAGGATGTTGCCGCCGTTCTGATAAATCCATCCCGCGGCCCGGGCGACCAAGCCCGGCTGGTCAGGGCCGTGCAACAGCGCAACGAGGGTGGCGGACGGCTTCATCGTCGGGACTACATGGGCACCACACTGTCCTTGTATTGCTGGAGCGGACGCACGTCCACGCGCTTCTGCTTCATGGCGCGGATGCCGCCGAGCGCCGCCTGGGCGCCGGTGAGCGTCGTCATGATGCAGACGGAATTGGCGACGGCCGCGGCGCGGATGGCGTTCTCGTCGTGACGCGGGATCATGCCTTTCGGCGTGTTGATGACCATCTGGATCTCGCCATTCTTGATCATGTCCACGGTGTTGGGCCGGCCTTCCTGCAGCTTGTTGACGAACTGCACCGGCAGGCCGTTCTGCTGCAGCAGGCGCGCCGTGCCGCTGGTGGCGACGATCGAGAAACCCAATTCGGAAAACGCCCGCGCGAGGCCGACCGCCTCGGGTTTGTCGGAATCCTTGACGCTCAAGAACACCTTGCCGCTGAGCGGCAGGCCGGGCTTGGCCGCCATCTGGGTCTTGGCAAAGGCGATGCCGAGGTCGTCGTCGAGGCCCATGACCTCGCCGGTCGAGCGCATCTCGGGACCGATCACGATCGTGGCGCCGGGGAAACGCGCGAACGGGAACACCGCCTCCTTCACGCACCAGTGCTTCGGCTTCACCTCGCGGGTGAGCCCGAGCTCGGCAAGTTTTTTGCCCGCCATGACCTTGGCCGCGAGCTTCGCCAGCGGCACGCCGATGGCCTTGGCGACGAACGGCACGGTGCGCGACGCGCGCGGGTTCACCTCGAGCACGAAGAGCTGGTCGTCCTTGATGGCGAACTGGATGTTCATCAGGCCGACAACCTTCAAGGCCTTGGCCAGCGCGTAGGTTGCCTCGCGCACGGTCTGGAGCATCGCGGGCGAGAGCGTGTGCGGCGGCATGACCATGGCCGCGTCGCCCGAGTGCACGCCGGCAAACTCGATGTGCTCAAGCATGCCGCCGATGATGGAAGTCTCGCCGTCGCTGATGCAGTCCACGTCGAGCTCGATGGCGTCCTCGAGGAACTTGTCGATGAGCACCGGCTTGTCGGGCATGACCTCGAAGGCCTGCCGGATGACCGCCTTGAACTCCTCCTCACTGTAAACGATGAACATGCCGCGACCGCCGAGCACGAACGACGGGCGCAGCAGCACGGGAAAGCCGATCTCGTGGGCGAAGGTCAGGGCGTCAGTCTCGTTCATCGCCGTGCGGTTCGGCGGCTGCCGGAGCTGCACCTCGTCGAGGATGGCGGCGAAGAGCTTCCGGTCCTCGGCCAGCTCGATGCTCTCGGGCGTCGTGCCGATGACATTCACGCCGTGCGCCTTGAGCGGCGCGGCGAGATTGAGCGGGGTCTGCCCGCCGAACTGCACGATTGCGCCGGAGCATTTCTCCTGTTCGTAGATTTCGAGCACGTCCTCGAGCGTCAGCGGCTCGAAGTAGAGCCGGTCGCTCGTGTCGTAGTCGGTGGAGACGGTCTCGGGGTTCGAGTTCACCATCACGGTCTCGTAGCCGATCTCGCGCAGGGCGAACGACGCGTGCACGCAGCAGTAATCGAACTCGATGCCCTGGCCGATGCGGTTCGGCCCGCCGCCGATGATCATGATCTTCTTGCGGGCGGACGGGATGATTTCGTTTTCGTCGCCGTAGCTCGAGTAGTAGTAGGGCGTGAACGCCTCGAACTCCGCGGCGCACGTGTCCACGAGGCGGAAGGTCGTGTTGACGCCGGACTTCTTGCGATGTGCGCGCATCGTCTCGAATTTCACCTTGAAGATATGCGCGAGCTGGGCGTCGGAAAAACCGAACTGCTTGGCGCGGCGCAGCGTCATGGCGTCGAGCGTGGCCAGCGATTTCGTCCGCAGCATCTCCTCCATTTCGAAAATCTCGCGCAGTTGGTGGAGGAACCACGGGTCGATCTTGGTGAGGTCGAAAATCTGGTCGACAGTGTAGCCGGCGCGGAAGGCGTGGCGGAGGTAATACACGCGCTCGGCGTTGGGCGTGCCGAGCTTCTGGCGGATGGTCTCGTCCGGATAAACCTCGTCGCCCCCGAACTTGCCGCCGCCGCCGAAGCCGCGTGCGCCGGTCTCGAGCGAACGCAGGCACTTCTGGAAGGACTCCTTGAACGTGCGACCGATCGCCATCGCCTCGCCCACCGACTTCATGGCGGAGGTCAGCGTCTGGTTGGCGCCGGCGAATTTCTCGAAGGTGAAGCGCGGGATCTTCGTGACGACGTAGTCGATGGTCGGCTCGAAGCTGGCGGGGGTGAGCCGGGTGATGTCGTTGCGCAGTTCGTCGAGCGTGTAGCCGATGGCGAGCTTCGCCGCGATCTTGGCGATGGGGAAACCCGTGGCCTTGGAGGCCAGCGCGGAGGAGCGCGACACGCGCGGGTTCATCTCGATGACGACCTGCCGGCCGGTCTTCGGATCGATGGAGAACTGGATGTTGGAGCCGCCCGTCGCGACGCCAATCTCGCGGATGACGGCGAACGACGCATCGCGCATCACCTGAAATTCCTTGTCGGTGAGCGTCATCGCCGGCGCCACGGTGATGGAGTCGCCGGTGTGCACGCCCATCGGGTCGAAGTTCTCGATGGAGCAGATGACTACGCACTGGTCCTTGTGGTCGCGCATGACCTCCATCTCGTATTCCTTCCAGCCGAGCAGGCACTCCTCGACGAGGACTTCGTGCACGGGGGAGATTTCGAGGCCGTTGTTGACGATCTGCTCGAACTCCTCGCGGTTGTAGGCGATGCCGCCGCCGGAGCCGCCGAGGGTGAAACTGGGGCGGATGATGAGCGGCATGGTGCCGATGTAGTCGGCGGCCTTGCGGGCGTCCTCGAGCGTGTGGACGGTCATCGACTTGGCGACGTCGAGGCCGATCTTGACCATGCACTGCTTGAAGAGTTCGCGGTCCTCGCCCTTCTTGATGGCGTCGGGCCGGGCGCCGATCATCTCGACGTTGTAGCGGTCGAGGATGCCGGCCTTGTGGAGTTCGAGGGAGAGATTGAGGGCGGTCTGGCCACCGAGGGTGGGCAACAGGGCGGAGGGGCGCTCCTTGGCGATGATTTTCTCCAGGATGTCGACCGTCAGCGGCTCGATGTAGGTGACATCGGCGAACTCGGGGTCGGTCATGATGGTCGCCGGGTTCGAGTTGACCAGAATCACGCGGTAACCCTCTTCGCGCAACGCCTTGCAGGCCTGGGTGCCGGAATAGTCAAATTCGCATGCCTGGCCGATGATAATGGGGCCGGCGCCGATGATCAGGATGGACTCAAGGTCAGTGCGTTTGGGCATGGGCGTGAAGACCCGCGAGGTTTGCGGTGCCCCCAAGGCGGCGCAAGCGGGAATTGGACTATCTTGGTCTTAACCGGGCCGCCAACCCGAATCGGCTTGGTATGAGCCGAGCTACGACTGTCCGCCATCGCCCCCGAAAGTGTAAACCATATCCCCGGACAATCTGTTGCCTATGTCCCCGGATCATGCCGGCGCGGCTCAGGGGTCATTCACATTCGAGCCAGGCGTCTGAGGTGGGAACAGATTCCGTTTCGGATCGAATTCCAGGTTCCGGTCGTTCGGCGTCGGGTTGAAGTAGTAGGTGAAATTCACTGCTCCGCGTGCATCCAGCCGAAAATCACCCATCACCTTGGCATAGTTCGCCGAAATGATTTTGCCGTCTTTGGCCAGCTTGACCCGCGTCCGCATAAAGAAGCCGACGTCCGCGCGCGCGGTTGGAGGTGAATAGGTGTTGGCCGTGTAGCGCCACGCCGATATGTATCCCTCGGTAGGGGCGCGGTGCGGCAGCTTTAATTGGCTATATGGCAGGAAATGCTCTTTCTCCTCGAAGAGACCCTCTTGCTCGCTGGGGAAGGTAACTTCCACCTCGGCATCATATTTTCCGTAAAACCGCTTGAGATCTTTCTCGGTGATATCGCGGTTTGCCGGGAGTCGTTTTGTGCGCGCCATTTCTGTCTCATTAAATTTCCAGCCCTTAAACTCGCTACGGATTTTGAAAAGGATGTCGGCCACCTTGCCGTTGCCGTAGGGAGCCACCATTTCACCCATGGCCAAGTCGAAACCGAAAATTTCTCCGGATGAAGACTGCTCTTGGGCTTGCCCTTCCACGTCTCGTTTCCCGACACCTACGAGTCGGGCCAGCAGGGGAATCGGATCAATTATTCTTGGTAGGACCACGGTCTCGTTCAAATCGCGGTCGTTCGGCAGGCGTTCAATTCGCGCGGAATAGTAGCCCTCCTTGATGGCGCGCACGAACACGCTGCCAATTGCCTTTCCCGAGCCTGAAAAATACCCGCGACCATCGCTCAAGCCTTCGGCGCGCACCTCGCCGCCGTGGACGGGCGTAGTGAACGCGATGAGAACTCGGGCGTCAGGGAGCGGCATTTGAGTTTCGTCAACGATCCGGAGCCGGACTTCGGTGCCGGAGAGCGTTAAACCCGACAAAGCGGCGAGCAGGGATAAGGCAGTCTTCATTTGAGTGAACCTCGGTTGATCATTTCCTCATACATTTTATGAACATACGGTAGAGCGACATTCTTGAAGTCACTGTGCAGCCAACGCCCGACGCTCTTGGAGTCGGCAGTGTGTCCCTCGGTCTGCCAGATGTTCTGATCCCTGCCACGGGTCTCCATGTCAAAGTTTCGGCTGAGACTCGAGTTATTTGGGTCATCTAGGGGCGCCAGCGGATGAACCGCTACCGCGAACGACAGGACCGGAATACCTCTGGCAAGTAGGTCATATTGCACCAATTTCTGCCCGGCTTTGATCGAAGCCTTCGCCGCATCCTCGGAGAAAAGATCGTTTTCAATGAAATACCCAAAGTAGGGTTCGCGTGTTTGGTCCAGTGACCGGAGAGACGGCCCCGTCGGCCAGTAATTGACACTCTGGCCCCACCCGCCTTGCACGCGGCTGAGGTTTATCACCGCCGCAGACTCCAGGATATTTGCCCCCTTGGCAAACTTCTGCGTTACCCAAGCACCCCGAGAGAAATTAAAGCCCTGCGTAAAGATCAGCCCCAGGATCGAGGGCGAATCCCACTCCGGATCTTCGACGACATCGTCACCCAGCGAATAGAAATCATAGATTTTAGAAACAACGCCACTGAATCGATTTTCCCACTTTAGCTCACTGCGATGGTCTGCCGGCGTGGCGTCGAACCACTGGTGCCAGTTAGCGGCATAGGTGGACCGATTCCCGGGGGAACCGTCCTTCCACTTGCTCTCCGTCATGCGGGTGACTTGGTCATCCGGCACCGAGGGAAAATCGTAGGCTTCGATGGGCGAGGTCGATCAGACGGGGTCAGGCCGCTAGTTGCTACTTCTTTGCTTGGCATAAATACGCGCGCACCGAACTCGTCTTACCCATGCGCAATGCCGCGGTGATCCACGCATAACCGGCCCCCGCCTGCCGCAGCCGCCTGGCGGCGGAGATTTTCCACGGGGCGCGACCGATCGATCCCACGACATCCTTCGCCGTTTTCCCCGCCTGCTTTAATTCACCTTCCAGTATCTGGCTCCAATGCGCCTCCTTTAACTCCTTAAGCTCA
>Ga0066487_100003_pt1 | contig 113384 bp, 102 predicted proteins | sample LakWasM129_HOW14_2_FD_59588 | JGI IMG/M metagenome (GOLD analysis project Ga0066487, IMG submission 59588) | Freshwater sediment methanotrophic microbial communities from Lake Washington under simulated oxygen tension - Sediment Metagenome 129_HOW14 | ecosystem: Environmental > Aquatic >... | reverse complement strand
ATGCGCCTTCGTGATCGCATTCGCCTGCGTCAATAACGCGGCGTCATGAGGACGGAAATGTGCTGATTGTGCTTTCGCCCAAAGTTTTAATCCGGGAGATCCGACGTGGCCAATTTCATCGAAAACGCCCTTCACGGAAACCCACCTCCCGGCGGCGATAAGCGCGTCCACACGCGATTGAAAAGTAGGAAACGCGAAGCTGGGATACCGACGGTCCCACCAATCCAAATAGACGTTGGTGTCTACGACATACATCTTAGGCTAAGTGCACGCCGGCCAAATCGGAGGGCTTAGAGATCCAGCCTTCTCGTAGAATGTTAACATGCTCAAATGACACTCCAAGATAGTTCGACGCATCGGGGCCTGAAATACGATCGTGGCTGAGTGCACTAAGAACCAGCGATGTGAAATAAGGCCCGGCGCGGGTGACGGCCTTTTCCGCCGGCGTGGCGATTCCGAATCCGGGCTTCGCTGGGTGGGCGGCGCAGTATGACTCCCAGAGTGATTTCCAATGCGTATAACGCCTGGGTGGCATCATCTGCAACCAAAGCAGTCGAGTCGCGACCGCGGTCGGGGTGACCTTGTAGCGCCGCGACATTCTCCTTACGGCATCAACGTTGTCGCCTTGAACAGCCAGGTGCAAATCAACGTCCTCTCGAACTGCCGGCTCAGGCATCAACACGCCGGCAGCCACGCTTTCGCAGAATCGCTCAACCTTCAGCCATTCAGATTCCGGGCGATTGTCTGACGCAGCGGGACCTTCTTGGTTGGCGGCCGCAAGCGCAAGGTGCGTGACCTCGTGGAGCAGGGTAAAAGGTTTTGAAAGCGGGATTTCCTTAGAGCTGATCGCGACTACAGGTAGCGGGAATTGCACTATCGCTACGCCTCGCGTCTCGGCCAGCTCCTTTCCGGGAAACTGGCACACCAGGGTCCCCAGCTCTTCAACAGCCAAGCGCCACGCTCGGAATGCCACGAATTCGGACGGCCACTTCAACTGAGTCTCAATGGAGAGACCAAGCGCCTCGCGAAACCTGTATGCCACATCGTCTGGTCGTTCGTCCAGACGGCAACTTAAACGGAAGTCAGGCAGACTATCCCCAAGTTCATCGGAGAGGAATAGCGCCAACCGTCTCCGTCTTGTGAGTCGGCGCAGAGCTTTGCGTAACTGGGGTGACTCGGCCCCCGCTTTTATCCCGGGAAGTCTGCGATGCTCCGTCGCAACAGGAACGGTCTTGGGAGGCTCGGGCAGCGAGAAGATACTGAATGAAAGGTCGTAGACTTTTGCGAGCGCCTCAGCTTGTCGCAGGGTTGGCTGCCCCTTGTTTTCTTCCCATGAGGCCAGTTTTGCCGAGGGCATCCCTAATGCTTCCGCAGCTTGGTCCACCGTATAGCCCGCCTCCATCCTAGCCCAAGCAAGGATCTTGTGGTTCACGAATGCTAAATTCTGAGAGGCCATTATCGAGTGAAGCCGGTCAATCTACGGACGCCGGTTTCCAACACCAGCTCGAAGCAACAGGTTTGTTGGACGGGTGTGGTTGCGCGCGCAATGGGCTGGCCGGTAACGAAACAGTTCAACGGGAAAGGGAGCGCGCACTTGTGGCCCCAAGGCGCGCCTAAATGATTGGGGAACTGAGGTTCTGGAGGCAATATGAATTGGACGGGGCGTGTTCGCTTGTCGCCCGATCCGACACTGTAATCAATGGGCTAGGAACGAAGAATCCATGGCGCACCGCGATGGTTGGGTTGACTGGTTCAAGCCTCTGAGATATTTTACCTACATGCAGGATGATCCGCCGGAAGAAGGTAACCCAAAGCTGAGCGACGCGGAGGAACAGAAACGAGCGGAAAACGCAAAAGCGGCCCGCTACGCCGACGAGGATATCGTCAGGAAGACTGTAGACAAGCTTCTCGGTGAACGCGCGGATGTGCTGCGAAAGATTGGTGATGAATGATCCGATTTTCCTATCCTACGCGTCGGGCTGCGCGCTGCATCAGTCGGGTCTAGCGTTGCATGGTGGTGCAGGAACCCCGGACTCGGGCCGCTTGGACTCGGCGCTGCACCAAGCGAAAAATGAATACTTTTACCGGGGAGCCGATCATTTCGAGATTGCTGCCGCCTACGCATACAACGTCTCCCAAGGACACGTCTTCACGCACGGAAATAAGACAGCGGGCGCACTGATGGCTCTGACATTTCTGGAAATGAACCGTGTCACAACCGGCAACTTGCCTGCCGATGCGCTCTACCATGGAATCAGCGGTCTGGGTAATGGAGTGAGCAAAGCGGAGCTGGCGAGAATTTTTCGCCATCACCTAAGCGGCAAGAACGCGAGCTAAGGCGGTATGGTGATTGAGCCTCGGTTACACTCTCGTATGTCTTCCCATTCAGCTCCTCCGTCTGCCGCCGACAACATTGCATCCCTCCCGATGGGGAGTGACGCGACGGTCGATACGGAATTCGTTACGGTCCAGGCAGTGCTTGATTCTGGCGCTGCGACGCTAGCGGTCGATGCGTTCGCGCTGAGCCTCATCAAGCACGAGCGGCAATTGCGACGACTCTTCACCTATTTGGTGTTTCAGTTTCCCGTCTTTGGCTATGGTGATATTGCTGTGTTGCGAAGCACGCTTGCAGCTAACGGTCGGATTTTCGCCGAAGGATTCGTTCAAGGCCTCGATGCGCTCTGGCCGCAATCAGTGGAAACGCTTGTCGGAGTCCGTCATGCAAAACTAAGGGAATCGCTCACTCGCGCGATCGGCGCGCGAAACAAGATATTCCACGGACAAGTAACAGACCTCGGGCTCGACCGCGACACGCTCCTCGCACTTGTTGCCGACATTCGGGAATGGTGCACGCTTCTTGCCAAAGCTGCCGAGGGAGCCTTTGGCTACGATGGCTTTGGACGCGATTCATATCGTAAAGGGCCCAATACGAACCTTCACACGCGATTTGGCGTCCAGATCAATTCAGTGTTGGACTACGCGAGATTCCTCGATGCGCGGGTGACGCGATCGAGGAGGGCTAAGACACCCTAACCCCCGACCTATGAACATTTCAGTGGAACTGGTGATTTCGGTAGTCGCGCTGGGTTGTAGCATCTATGCGGTGCTGCTAACCCGCACTCATAACCGGATTTCGTTGGTCCCTCACTTGGAGTGGCACACCGATCGGAGCCGGACAAACGAGGGCATCACGTTTACATTCACGCTCAAGAACACTGGCGTCGGACCTGCGAACATACAGGACCGTGGATTCTTGCTCGATGGGAAACGACATGAGACGAAGCTCGCAGATCCCGTTCCGGAGTTGGCTGAGCTTTGCCTGAGTGGAAAAACGCCTTTCCTGTTGAAGCGGCATGGTTCCCCGGGCATCGGCAGCAACCTTCCAGCGGGCCAGTCTATCTGTATCGCGGAGCTGTTCATTCCAGGACTGAAGCCGGGGCAGGAGGATGCTATAGCGCAACTGTTCCGCCGCGTTGATTTCGCCGTCCGCTATCGGTCGCTCCATGGCGAGTCGTTTCTCTTTACTACTGCGGACTAGAATAGTTTGAGCGCTCGTATGAACGTATCCACTCACACACCGAATATCGGTCTCCTTTCGGTCGATGCCACCTTCATGGAATTCAAGAAGGGCACCCGCACCGAGTCTCACGTGAAAGTGGCTACATTGTTCTACGATGAATTGATCTGGCCGACCTATGACAAGGAATTGGTATCGCTAGTCGAATCGCTGCCGCTTACGGGCAAGCAACAGTCGGCATTGAAGCGTAGCTGGAAAGCACTGGATGCCTTGCCGAGTTTACCCGAAGGGCACAACCTCCTTCGTTTTTTTTCCGAACCGAGCAAGCCCCCCTATTCCAGAGCCGGACACCACGTCGTATTTAGTGCCATCAAGGAACAGATCATGGTCGAAAACAATTGGGATGAGGCCAAGTGGAACGACGCGATGAAAACTTCTTTTTTTAACCTCGATCTGGCTGCCGCCGATATATTCACCTGGGGCATAGTCGATGTTTGGAAGGCCACACGCGACCGTCTCGGCTGTCGGTTGGCTGCTTTTTCCGCCCCGGAATTGGTGGCCGCGGTGGCGGACACAATCGCCCCAGGTGCCGACTCGATCCCGTTGTTTGAACAAGCGATATCCCTGCACGTGCCCTCCTTTGGTGGTCTCACTTGGGATGAGGTCTTGGGGTTGAGAAGAGAGCCGGGATTGGCGAAGTTTCGTTCCTGGCTGTCTTCAATCGGTTCCCCTCAAAACATCGCGGACCAAGGACAACGGGCCGTGGAGAATCTTTGGTCTGCTTTGGACCGAGTGATGCCAAATCTAAAAGCAGAGTTGCTCAAAGCAGTTGTCTGCGAATTGCCGGGAGTGGGCGAGCTTGCGAGCATTCGCGACATCGTGACCGCGCGTCGTTTTACAAATGAGTTCGGCTGGCTGGTATTCTTGCATAAAATGCGAGATGCCCAATCTGCCAAGTCATGACCAATTGGCTGTGATCGCATTTTTCGCCGGACAAAAGACGAAGAGCCCATGCAGCGAAACCGAGGCCGGCGGCCAGAAACAGAATTAACTCGCAGCGCTTTCTGGCCCTTGCGCATATCTCAACGAGATACAGAGCCTGGGAAAACAGAATCAACTCCGCCGACCAAGGGCTGGTAAGCGGTGTTGATTCTGTTTGCATTTGAATGCGGTGATTGGTGAACCCCGCGGTTGGGGGGAGGTATGAGATCCCCGAGAAATTTGGACTCATCATCCCCCCTTGCCGATTGCATTCGACAAACGTTCAACGACGATAGGTTTTAATGAGCGCCTTTTGGAAGGTGGTGGTTTGTGGAGCCGCTGCAGCCGCAGCGGCTCTCGTCGGTGGATGCGCACCGAAGAAGGGCTTGCATTGGGATCTGCCGCTCTACGAGGAGGCACACCGAATCGTTGCGGATGCTGATGGCGCTTGGACCGTGGTTAGCAGGAGTGCCCCCGTTGAGACAACCGGGCGTATTCCCCCCACACACTGCTTGGTTCGCCGGCTCAGGCCAGACGGTTCTGTTGAACTCGAAAAGCAGCTACACGATGGCGGATGCCGACAGCTTCTTGAGGATTCACACGGACTCCTCGTGCTCCAAGTCAGCGACACCTTCACAATGGACTATTTCACGTCCCTTTGGTCGTTTAACGGACGTGATTGGTGCAACAGCGGGAAACTGCCCTGTGATGCTGTTGGCGTTTATCGGCTGGCTGACGAATCAACGGTGATCTGGGGCAACTGGCGCATGTATCGCCGTGCTGCTGGTAGTGAAACATGGACACCGATGCCACTGGCAATCCCCTCAACCCCAGACTTGGCGTCCGGAGGAATTAGAGTCATTGGCCAGCTTGCAGGCGGGGAACTGGTGATGGCGCTGGACGTTTGGGATGGAACTTCGAGCACGGCACGAATCGGCTTATATTCAGAGGCTGGGGGGTTCACGGAGTCATTCCGTGCTCCGGGCAGGGTTGCGAGTGCCTTAATCGATCATGAAGGCGAGGTTTTGATCGCAATTCACACGTCAGCGCACGACTCACCTTCCGTCGCGTTACACCTCTGGCTCCCCCGGCGAGGTCAACCGCATGTCATTTACCAAAGCGACGATTTCTTACCCAAGCACCTCGAATTCGTGAACGATTCTGTAATACTCGTAGGCCGCGGTTGGATCGAACCCAAGTCGTTCCTCTCCACTTTTCCGACGCGGATCATCGAATTGAAAAGGCATGCTGATGGCACTTGGCAGGCGAGCCGCGACAGATCGCTCGATAGCTGGGAACCGCGACTGGTCGCCTTTGCACCCGATGGCAACGCTTGGTGCACCTATTCCAGTATCCGCGCGCATGGCATCGCGTTCATCGATGCCACGCTACGGTGAACTGCTCGCACACCCTCTGGAAACCGTCCCCTTGCCTTAATGAGGTGTGCCGAAAACCGAATTAAACCTGAGGCCTCTCTGAGGTTTGGCGGCCGATCAGTGAGTTGCGAAGCTCGGAAAAACAGAATCAATCCGAGCTACCAAGGGCTGCCGCTTGCGACATGCCTGATCCGTGTGTTCGGCGGCACGGCGCAGGCGCCGGCCCTACAAAATGCTCGCGAACGAGAAAACTACTTCGCTTCCGTGTCGAAGACCGGTTTCTCCAGGGCGGGTTTCCCGCCGAGGTAGCGGGCGAGCCAGCTCTGCATTTCCCAGTGCCAGTAGATCGCGTTCTGCGGTGAGAGCACCCAGTGGTTCTCGTTGGGGAAGATGAGCAACCGCGAGGGCACGCGCATCGACTGGAGCACGCCGTAGAGCGCCGTGCCGTTCACGTAAGGCACGCGGTAATCCATTTCGCCGTGGATGATCAGCATCGGCGTCTTGAAGTTCTTCGCGTAGGTCATCGGATCGTTGCGCTGCATGCCCGCCGGATTCTCCCACGGCGTGCCGCCCAACACGTGGGTGAAACCGTAGGCGGTCGTGTCGGCGCCATATTGGGTGATGAAATCGTTCACTCCCGCGTGGTCGATGAGGCAGGCGAACCGATCCGTGTGCCCTTCCACCCACGCGGCCATGTAGCCACCATAACTGCCACCGGCTGCCGCCATGCGCTGCACATCGATGTTGGGAAACCGCTGCAGCAGGTAGTCCGTGGACTTCATGATGTCCTCGAACGGCATGTCGCCCCACTGGTTGATGATGCTCTGCGAGAATTTCTCGCCGAATCCGGTCGAGCCGTGGCGGTTGACCCAGGTGACGATGTAGCCGGGCGCGGCGAAGACGTGCGTGTTCCAACGATAACTCCAACTGTCGCGGTTCATGGTGTGCGGACCGCCGTGCATCAGCTGGACGAGCGGGTAGACCTTCGTCGCGTCGTAATCCGGCGGCAGCACGAGCCAGCCGTGAATCTGCTCGTTGTTCGCGCCGGTGAACCAGTAGCTCTCGACCTTGCCGAGATCGAGCTGCGCGACGAGCTCATCGTTGAAGTGCGTCAACTGCCGCGTCGCGCCCGTCGCCGCATCGAGCACGAAAAGCTCGTTCGGCCGGCTGGTGTTGTCGTTGAGGAAAACGACGCCCTGCGCGCCGGCCTTGAGATTGGTGGAGGTTCCTTCCTTGAAGACCGCCGTCAGCCCGGTGCCGTCGGCGTTGAGCTTGAAGACCGGCACCACGCCGCGGTCCTCCGCAGTCGTCCAGATGGTTTTGCCGTCGGCGGAGAATTCCACGCCGTCGATCGCGTAGTCCAGCGCCTCGGTGAGCGGCGCGTTGATCCCGGTCGCGAGGTCGTGCCGCCAGAGTTTGGTCGATTCGCCGCAATAATACGGCGTCTTCAAGTGCGCATACACCAGCGACCGGCCATCGGGCGCAAACTTCGGCGCGTCGTCATCGGCCTTGTTTTCCGGCGTGACGTTCTTCATCTCCCCCGAGCCGTCGGTTGGGATCAGATAGATGTCGTTGTTGGGGTTGTCGCGATAGGGCGGCGGCGTGGTGTTGGCCGCCAGCGCCACGAGTTTGCCGTCGGGCGAAAGGTCGTAGTTCACGTCGCCGCTGTTTTGGAACAGCCGGCTCCACTTCGGGGTGAGATCCTTGAACTCCTTCGTCGCCGTGTTCACGAGCAGGAGCCGGCTGGCGAGATTGTCAGTCAGCCAGTGATCGAAGTAGCGATATTGGCGGTTCTCCGTGACCTTTGCCGTCATCTTCGAGTCCTTGCGGTGCTTGATTTCCTTCTTCATCGCGGCGAGATCGTCCTTGCCCAGCTTGCCGGCCAGTTCGGGAATCACGGAAGTCGCGACAACGACGCACTGGCCGTCGGGCAGCCACTTGGGACTGGAAACGGCGAAGGGCAGCTCGAGGATTTTCTCGGGCTCGCCGCCATCCATGCGCATCACGTAGAGCGCCGCCACCTCGTCGTCGCCCCGCTTGGAGACAAACGCGACGCGGGTGCCGTCGGGGCTCCAGACCGGGGCACCGTCGGACGCAGGAGCGGTGGTCAACCGGCGCGGAGCGCCGCCCGCCACGTCAACCAACCAGAGACTGGACGTGCTCTTGTTTTTTTCGATGGACCAGTCCTGAACCGTGAACACAACCCGGGTGCCGTCGGGCGAGAGCGCCGGGCTGCCCAAGCGCTTCATGAGCCAGAGATCCTGCGGAGTAATGGGACGTTTGTCGGCCGCGCCGACGGACACCGACAGGACGAGCGTAAGCATGAACGCGACGAGGCGGGGGGATTTCATGGCCTGCATCATTGATGGCGGTAGGCTTGAGGCAAGAGGCGAGAGGTAGGGCGCGGACTCCGTTCCGCGCCTCAGCCCGGCGGCGAAAGGACTCGCCGCCCTACCTATACTCCACCCACTCCGGCGTGGAGTATTGCTCGATCAGGCCGGAGACCTCGTCCTCGCTTAGGTCGGGCCACGGCGTCTCCCGCGCTTCCGCACCGATGGCCTGCGCGAGCGCCGCCGCGAACCGCGCGTAAAACTCCTCCCAGTCCACCGGGCCGATGCTGCCTTTTTCGATCGAGCCCTGGAAGAGCAGGCCATGCTTGTTGCGCTTCTGGGCGGCGCCGGCGATTTTCGCGCCGCTCCGGGCGTTGACCACGTCGTAGAGCTCGGCGCGCTGGAAGCACACGCCCGGACCGGCTTGTGGGAGCGTGCTTGCACGCGACTGCGGATCACTGTCGCGAGCAAGCTCGCTCCCACAGGTTTCCGCCTCGCCACATTCGCGCTTCACTTCCGCCGGCTGGCCGAGTGCCACCAGCGCGGCGGCGAGACATTCATGCACGATGCGATACGACTGCGGGGCGCGCTCGTCGTAGAGCACGTGACCGCGCGGCAGCACGAGCGCATAGGTCCAATCGTTGCGATGGTCGACAATGCCGCCGCCGGTGGGCCGGCGGCACAGGTCGAAAGTCTCGCCGGCGGGCAGATTCGCGCGGACGAACGCGATCTTCTGGCTGTAGCCGAAGGTGAACGCCGGTCCGCGCCACTCGTAATGCCGGAAACGCGGCGCCGCCGGTTCCGGATAGCGTTGGAGCAACAGGAAATCCAGCGCCATGTTTTCGGCGGCCCCGGCGGTGCGGACTGGAAGGAGGTGCAGCATGGCTTTCTGAAACCGGCGGCGTTCAGCGCGTTCCCGCATCGAGCAACGCGCGCACATGGCCAAGGAGCGTGCTCAACGCAAAGGGCTTCGGCAGGTGCACCGTGGCCGGCTTGGGCACCCCGTGCAGACTGACGGGCAGCGGCTGCGCGGAGGTGCAAATCAGCCGGAGATCCGCGCGGGCCGCGTGGAGCCGGCGCACCAGCGCCGCCCCCTCCTTGGAGCAGCTTTGGATGAGCACCAGTTGCGGCCGCAATCCGGTCGTCGCGACGACCGCGTAACCCTCTTCCGGCGTGGCGACATCGGTCACGGAGTAACCGTCGGTGGCGAGGATGCCGGCGATCATCTTGCGCAGCACGTCGTCCTGCTCGACGATCAGCAGCGCCTCCGTGCCGCGCACGGTGGGCAGGGTGCCGAGCTTGGTGACGGAGGTTTGCTCGGGCTCGGGCGTTTCCGGCAGGTAAACCTCGAAAGTCGTGCCCGTGCCCGGCGCGCTTTGCACCACGATGTGACCGTCGTGCTGCCGGATGATGCCCTGCACGGTCGAGAGGCCGAGGCCCGTGCCGTGGGGTTTGGTGGTGAAGAAGGGCTCGAAGATCCGGGCCCGGACCTCGGGTGGCATGCCCTGGCCCGTGTCGGTGACGGTCATCCCCGCGTAGAGACCGTCGCGCATCTCCGGTAGGCGGCGGTCGGCCGGGCCGGACACCGGGTGGTTGCTGGTGCGGATGGTGAGCTTGCCGCCGCGGGGCATGGCATCCCGCGCGTTGAAGCAGAAGTTCAGCAGGATCTGCTGGAACTGCGTGGGGTCGATCCGGACGTTGCCGAGGTCGGAAGCCAGGCGCAGCTCAAGTGTGACCTCCTCGCCGGCGACGCGGCGGAGGATCTCGGTGATCTCACGGATGAGGGTGTTGAAGTTGACGACCTTGACCTCGTTCTCCTGCCGGCGGCTGAATTCGAGGATCTGCCGCGCGATGGCCGAGGCCTTGAGCCCGGCGCGGTGAATTTCCTGCAGATCCTTTTGCGCGGCGGGCACACCGGCAACCTTGGCGGTCATGATCTCGCAGTAGCCGTTGATGATCGAAAGCAGGTTGTTGAAATCGTGCGCCACGCCGCCGGCGAGCAATCCCACGGTGTCGAGCTTCTGCGACTGGATGAGCGCCTCGCGGAGCCGCTGGAATTCCGACTGGTCGCGGTAGATGGCCACCAGCCGGCCGTCGCCGCCAGCCATCGGGCTGAATTTCCACTGCGCGAAGAACGGCGTGCCGTCCTTGCGGCTCAACCAGCCCTCGCCGTCGCCGCGGTGCGCCGCCGGCCCGTCGCGCCGGCCGAGCCGCAACAGCGTGAGGTCCGTTTTGGGACCGTGCAGCATGCGCGTGTTCTGGCCGGTCAGCTCCTCCTCGGCATAGCCGGTCAGATGACAGAACGCCGGGTTGGCAAAGAGAATCCTCACCCCGCCCCGCTCCCAACGGTCCTGCGTGACGATCGCGGGATCGGGCAACGCGCGGATGACGGCAAGATGGGACGGCGGGAGCGCCGGAGGTTTTTCTGAGCGGGGCATGATTCAGGGCGCCAAGCGTTCGATGACCCAGTCGGCGCCGGGTTCGCGGCGGTAGCGCAACCGGTCGTGCAGGCGGCTGCGCCGGCCCTGCCAGAATTCCACCGTCTCGGGGGCCAGGCGGTAGCCGCCCCAGTTCGGCGGCAGCGGCACGGTGCGGCCCTCGTATTTCTTTTCAATCACGCGGTAGCTCTCCTCCAGCACGATGCGGCCGGCCACCACGGTGCTCTGCGGCGAAGCCCACGCCGCCAGCTGGCTGGCCCGCGGCCGGCTCAGGAAATACGCCTCGGACTCCTCGCGGGAGACGCGCGTCACGGGCCCCTCGACGATAACCTGACGCTCCATGGCCACCCAAGGGAAGAGCAGGGTTGCCCGCGCGTTGGCGTCGAGCTCGCGACCCTTGCGGCTTTCGTAATTCGTATAAAAGACAAAGCCGCGGCCGTCGCAGCCTTTGAGCAGGACGGTGCGGGCCGCGGGCCGGCCGTCCCGGCCGACCGTGGCCAGCGTCATGGCGTTCGGCTCGGTGATTTTCGCGGCCTCGGCCTCCTCGAACCATTTTTCAAACTGGCGGAACGGATTTTTGGCCAGGTCCTTCTCGAGCAACCCTGCCAGTCCGTAGTCTTTGCGCATGTCCGCCAGTGCCATATATGCGGTCATCGTGGGGTTGCACTCCGCGCTGTCAAAATTAACCGCGCCGTGCACGCTGATGCCCCTGTTATGCCGGCCATGACCTCGCTTCCTTACTGGGCCTACCCGCTGCTGTTTGCCGCGGGCTTGGTGGCCGGCACGGTCGACGCCATCGCCGGTGGCGGCGGACTGATCACGCTGCCGGCTCTGTTGGGCGTCGGCCTGCCCGTGCCGCTCGCACTCGGCACCAACAAGCTCGGCGCGGTCTTTGGTTCCGGCGCGGCCACGCGCAGTTTCATGCAACGCGGCCTGCTCCGGCCCCGCGAATGCGTCGCGGGCATCCTGTTCACCGCCGTCGGGTCGCTGGGCGGGGCGTTCGCGGTGCGCCGGCTCGATCCGGATCTGCTGGCCGGCGTCATCCCGTGGCTGCTCGCCGTCATCGTGATCTACATGGTGTTTCGCCCGCGGCTCGGCGAAACCAGCCGGCATCACCGGATGGAAACGCCGGCTTTCTACCTGAGCTTCGGCCTCGGGCTGGGCTTCTACGACGGATTCTTCGGCCCCGGGGTCGGCTCGTTCTGGACCATAGCGTTCATCATGCTGCTCGGCTGCGATTTTGTTCAGGCCGCCGCGCACACGAAGTTGATGAACTTCACCAGCAACGCCGCCGCGCTGCTGTTTTTTGCCGCGACCGGCTCGGTGCTGCTGCTACCCGGACTGGCGATGGGGGCGGGCCAGCTCATCGGCGGCCGGCTGGGGGTTCACCTGGCCGTGACCCGTGGCGCGCGTTTTATCCGGCCGATCTTCCTAGTGATGGCTGGCCTCACCGTGCTGAAACTGCTCTACTCGCACTTCTTTCGTTCATGACGCCCGCCGCCTATCTCCAACGTCACGAAGCCGACCTGACGGCATTCCTCCAAAAGCTCATCCGGCTGCGCACCGTGAATCCGCCCGGGGAAAACTACGGTCCGATCACGGCGCTGCTGGCCACGACCCTGCGCGGACTCGGCCTGCAGGTGCGCCGGCTGCCGATCCCAACCCGCCTGCAGAAAAAGACCCAGCCCGGCCTGCTCGACTACCCACGCTACAACGTCATCGGTTTCTGGGACGCCGGCGCGAAAAAGACCCTGCATTTCAACGCCCATTACGACGTCGTGCCGGTCTCGGGCACGTGGCGGCACGGCGACGCGTTCAACCCCGTGGTCGAAGACGGCTGGATCTACGGCCGGGGTTCTTCGGACATGAAGGGCGCCATCGCCAGCATCGTCTTTGCCTTGAAGGCGCTCCGCGCCACCAAGGTGCGGCCCAATTTCAACGTGGAGGTCTCCTTCACGGCCGATGAGGAAACCGACAGCGAACTCGGCACCGGTTGGGTCGCCAACCACGGCGGCCTGCGCGCCGATTACGCGGTGGTGGGCGAGGGCGGCGAGGGCAACGCCGTCTGCTGCGGCCACAACGGCGTCGTGTGGCTCAACGTCCACGTGCACGGCCGCGCCGCGCACGGCTCCACCCCGCAAAAGGGCGTCAACGCCCTCGAAAAGATGTCCGCGCTCGTGCTCGCCCTCGACGGCTACAAGCGCCGGCTCGCCCGGCGCGTGTTCCACTCGCCCGACGGCCGGAGCATGAGCCCCACGCTCAACCTCGGCGGGGTCTTCTCCGCCGGCGAAGGCGGCAAGGTCAACACCGTGCCCGCCACGGCCAGCTTCAGCATCGACCGCCGCGTCCTGCCCATCGAGGACGTCCGCACGGCCGAACAAGAACTGCGGGCCGCGCTCCAGCAGACGGCGGCGCAAATCCCGCAGTGCCGCATCACCATCGAGAAGATTTCCGACAACTTTTCCTGCTACCACGCGCCGACCCATCCGCTGTTCGCCGCGATGCAGCGCAGCGTCACCCGCGTGCGCCGGCGGCCGACGCGCTTCATGGTCTCGACCGGATTCAACGACATGCACTTCTTCGCGCAGGTCCTGAAGATTCCCACGCTCGGCTACGGCCCCGGCGGCCTCGATTACCACGCGGTCGACGAGCGCGCCCGCGTCAAGGATCTCGTCGATTCCGCGCAGATCTACGCCGACCTGCTGACGACGTTCGCTCCCGAAAAGGCTGAAGGACTGAAGAACTGAGGAGCTGTCGGCTTGTTTCAGCCGTTCAGCTCCGCCAGCCCTGCCGGATCATGCTGATGGCGATCGCGGCGAGCAGCATCGCGATGATCTTCGAGATCGCGCGCAGGCCGGTCGGGCTGATCTTGCGCCCGAGCCAGTCGCTGTAATGCAGGGCGAACATGACGATGCCCAGGTTCACCGCCAGCGAGACCAAGGTGACGACCAGTCCGATGGCCGGCGCCTGCGCGAGGACCAGCAGGGTGGTGATGGACGCCGGCCCGGCGATGAGCGGCATGCCCAGCGGCACGACCCCGAAATCCTCCGGCATTTTTTCCGGCTCCGCGGCGGACTGGGTCAGATCCTTGGCCGCGAGGATGAAAAGAATGAGCCCGCCCGCGATCTGGAAATCGCTGACGGAAATACCGAGCGCCTTGAAGACGCTTTGCCCGAGAAACAGAAAACCCAAGGCCACGAGCCCGCCGGTCCACGTCGCCTGATCGGCGATTTTCTGCCGGCGTTCCGGCGCCATGTTTTGGCCAAGCCCAAGGAAAACCGCCGCCAGGCCGATCGGATCGATGGCCACAAACAGCGGAATGAACGCCAATAAGAACTTTTCCAACCACTCGGTCATTCGGGCAGACTGATGGCCCGTGCCGCAAAAGGCAACGCCCCTGCGGCTCGGTGCGTCCCTATAAGGACAAGATATGCACAGACAGCGCGCGGGTTTGGGCTTAGGATGGGGGCAACCCCAAAAGCAAAAGGAGCCGGACCCCATGAATATCAAACTCCATCTCGACGAGGCCGAATCCGAACCGGTCCTTCGTCTGGCCGAAATCCTCCAAGTCAAACCCGAGGATGTGCTCTACGCGGCGCTCGACCGCCTGATGCTCCACGCGCGCGACGTCGACGTGCAGCATGAAATCATCCAGACTCAACAATCCCGGGCCAACAACCTGCCGCTGTGGGCCGACACCGCCGGTTCGGTGCACAACTACGAAGGCATGGCGCCCTGCGAGCCCGAGAAGAGCAAGTATTCCGTCTAGCCGTGCGCGATGGGTCAAGTAGGGGCGCAGTCTTGCTGCGCCCTCGACCGTAATGTCACTGCGCAGGGCGCAGCAAGACTGCGCCCCTACAACTGGACACGTTGGACTCCACCCGATCCGAGCAGGTCCGCCAACGCCGTTTCCAACTTCGGATATTTGAATTCAAACCCGGCGGCCAGCAGCCGCGCCGGCACGACGCGTTGCCCCTGCAGGATGAGGCTGCTCTCGGTCTTGAGCCAGTGTTGCGCTGCGAGCCGGACCACCCACTCCGGCGCCGGCGGACACCACGGCCGGCCCGTGGCCACGCGCAGGGCCCGCATCAATTCCCGGTTCGTCACCGGCTCGGGCGCCGTGGCGTTGTAGACGCCGGCGCAATCCGTCCGCGTCAGCGCGTTGAGAAAAATCCCGACGACATCGTCGCGATGAATCCAGCTGAAGTATTGCCGGCCGCTGCCCGCGGGTCCGCCCAGATAACGGCGCACGAGCCCGACCAGCGACGGCAGTGCTCCCTCCGTGCGGTCGAGCACCACCCCGAGGCGCAGGATCGCGCGCCGGGTTCCGGGCAGCTCGAGGGCGTTGAACTCCTCTTCCCAACGGCGGCAGACTTCCGCCAAGAATCCACGGCCCGCCGGCGCGTTCTCCTCGCGCACGTCGTCCTCTGTGTTGCCGTAGTAACCGGCGGCGCTGCACTGCACCCAGACCGCCGGCGGCTGCTTGACCATGGCCACGGCCCGACCGAGCGCCTGCACGGCGTTGAGTCGCGATTCGAGGATCTCGCGCGAATTCTCCAGCGTGTGCACACAGTTGATGCTGCGACCGGCGAAGTTCACCAGCGCGGCGGCGCCGTCCAGCTCCTTCCGCCAGATCCCGGCCGTCTCGCCGTTCCACTGGACCGCCCGGATCACACCGGAGGCATTTGCTGCGGGATGGAAGGAATCCGGGTCGCGCGTCAGGATCACCACTTCCCATCCATCCGCCGCCAGGCGGCCGGCCACGGTCCGGCCCAGAAAACCACTGCCCCCGGCGAGAACAGCCTTCATGCTCATGGACGGGATTCGTAACACGAAATTGCTTGCTGGCAATCTGTAGCGGCGGTCTATGACCGCCGGCGAGAAACCCATGAAGTTCGTTCGGCGGTCACAGACCGCCGCTACAGTTGTTGCAACGGATGCATACCCCGACCTACAACTCAAGCCGCATGCCCGGACCCCACGCCAACTTCTACGACCTCACCCGCGAGGAATTGCGCCTGCTGGCGGTGCGCCGGGATTTCAGCCCCGTGCACGCGGCGCGGGTGTGGCGGTATGTCTATGGCGAGGGCGTGACCTCGATCGGAAAAATGTCCGCCTTGCCGGCGCGCTACCGCGCGCACTTGGAAAAGGAATTGTCGTTCGCCCCGCTCCCGGTCGCGACCGAGGCGCACAGCACCGACGGCTTCACCCGCAAATACCTCCTGGCGCTCGCCGACCACCGTCGGATCGAGACCGTGCTCATGCGCTTCACCGGGCGCGTGACCGCGTGCATCAGCAGCCAGGCGGGCTGCGCCATGGGCTGTGTGTTCTGCGCCACGGGGCAGATGGGTTTCGTCCGTCACCTCACGCCCGGGGAAATCGTCGCGCAGGCCCTGCACGTGCAGCACGAGCTGCGGCGGCTGGACGGCGCCGCCGGCCGGCTGCGCAACCTGGTGCTCATGGGCATGGGCGAACCGCTGCACAACTACGACGCCGTGGTGAAGGCCATCGGCATCCTGCGTGACTCCGCCGGGCTCGCGATCGGCGCCGGCAAGATCACGCTTAGCACGGTCGGCGTCGTGCCGGGCATCATCCGGCTGGCCGACGAGGCGCAGCCTTTCCATCTCGCCGTCTCGCTGCACGCGGCCACGCAGGAGGAGCGCGCCGCGCTGGTGCCCGCGGCCCGGAAATGGCCGCTCGCCGAATTGATGGAGGCCTGCCGCTATTACAGCGAGAAGCTGCAACGCCGGATCTTCTACGAATGGACGCTGATCGAAGGCAAAAACGACTCGGCGGAAACCGCGCACGCCGTCGGTCGCCTGCTGCACGGCCGGCCGGCCCAGGTTAACCTGATTCCGCTGAACCCCACCGCCGGCTACGGCGGGTCGCCCACCGGCCGGGAGGCGGCGCGCCAGTTCCAGCACATTCTGGCCGGCTACGGCCTGCCCAGCACGGTCCGGCAGCGCCGCGGAATCGACATCGCCGCCGGCTGCGGTCAGCTGGCCGCGACCCGCTGATTTAACCTTTGCCATGGCGTGGGCCGGGCGTAGTTTGCGCCTTCCATGAAATTCTTCCGCCCCCTCCTTCTTTCCTTGGTGGCTGCCGCTTTGGTGGCACCCCTGACCGCCCAGCCCAAGCCCGCCGCCAAAGCCGTCGAGCCCGCGCGTATCGCGTTCGTCAACAGCAGCGCCTTTATGGACGAAACCGCCGGCATCAAGCAGCTCGTGAAGGCCGCCCAAGGCCTCGAACTGGAGTTCAGCAGCACCCAGAGCGAATTGTCCCTGCTCACGGAAAAGCTCCGGACCATCGTCGGCGAACTCAACAAGCTCAACGGCGACGCCACCGCCAATGCCAAGGCCATCGCCGAAAAGCAGGCCGCCGGCCAGCAGTTGCAGCAGGAAATCGCCGGCAAGCAGCAGACCGCGCAAGCCGCCTACAACAAGCGGGCGCAGGAAGTGCAGGCGCCCATCACCGCCGAGATCGGCAAGGAACTCCGCGCCTTCGGCAAGGCGCGCGGCGTCGATGTGCTCGTCGATGCGGCCAAGCTCGGTGACGCTCTGCTGGACGTGAAGCCCGAACTCGATCTGACGGCGGACTTCGTCGCCTACTACAACGAGCAGCACAAGTAAGCCGCTCGCAACCGTCCCGCCTTCCGGCCCGGCCCAACGCCGGGCCTTTTTGTTTGGGAAAATGACCACGGCGAGGTCGCCGTGGCTCCAGAAACGGCGGCTTGGAGCGCGGGCGACCTCGCCCGCGGATTTGCCGCTTCGTAGTATGTTCGCGGACCGTTACCCGGCCAGTTCGCGCAGGGCGTCGCGCGCGATCCAGCGAGCCGCTTTGGAATCGAGTTTCCCGATGCGCTTCGCCTCGGCGATGGCAGCGCGGCGCAAGCGGGGATTCCGTTTGCCGATGCCGCGCAGGGCCCAATTGACCGCCTTCTTCACAAAATTCCTTTCGTCGCCCGCCTCGCGGCGGATCACCGGGAGAAAGCACAGGAAAACCCCGTCCGGCAGTTCCTTCCGGTGCACGGCCATGCCCGCCATCAACGCAAAGCCGGTGCGCTTCACAAATTCCGCCCGGCGCGCGCTCCAGGCGTGCGCCTTTTCCTCGGCGAATTCCGTGCGGTCGAAGAGAAACGCGCACGCGTCGGTCAGCGCCCAGTTGTCGCAATCCTTCACCCAGCGTCCGGCCTGCGCCCGGGTCACCCGTTGGGGATCGTCGATGATCGTGGCCAAGCCCATCGCCTCGAAAATGCCGCTGCCCCACAACTCCAACGCCAGGGCGTGATCGCGCCGGTGTGCCCGGCCCAGTTTCCGCAGTTGGGTCGCGCCGACCCCCAACTGCTCCCAAGTGGACACAATGCCAAAGCGTTTCATGCCCTCGATGTTCCGCTCGTGGCGAAGCGAGCGGAGTTGCGCGATGATCTTTCGCGCCGCCGGGCTCATCAGGCCAGCTTGACGACAAGCGCCGCGACATCCGCGGCCTGCGCCCGCTCGGACGAGAGCCACGTGCAGGCGTGCCGGTGCGCGGCTTCGTCCAGCGGCAGCCCCGCGGTCTTCTGCCGCAGGAGCAGCGCCGCCAGCGCCAGTTGCGCCCCCACGTGGTCGGGGTTGGCCTGCGCGGCGCGCAGCAGGCCCGCGGGATCGGCGGGCAGCTGTTCGGGCGCGAGGATTCCCTTTTCGCCGAGAAAATAGGTCAGGGATGTGCCCAAGCCGAGCAGGTAGGCCAGGGGCGTGGCCGGCGCCTGGAACACGAGGCCCTGGCCCGCGGGCAGGGCGGTCCATTCCATGTAGGCGCGCAACTGGCCGAACAACTTCGTCAACTCCTCGTCGGCGGACGCGGGCGTCCAGCGCGCGGAGAAAACCTTCAGCTCGCGGAATTTCTTCACCTCCCAGATGCGGAGCGCCAGTTCGAAGTCGTCGTTGCGGTTCCGCAGCGCGCCCGTGACCACGTAATCGAGACCGGTTTCCGTGGTTTCCACCAGCTGGCGGATGTTCTCCGCGGCCCACTCGACGGGAAACAGCATGTGGTGCTGGGCGACGGTGCCGATCGCCGCCACGGCGTCGTAGCCGGCGCTGAACGCGAAGGTCTCTGCCAGCCACAACGGGATGCCGCGCGACAGGCGGCCCAGATCGTTCTCCGGCCGGGCGCCGATCTCCGCCGTGTTGTCCAGGCCGGGCACGGCGCACTGGACAAAGGCGACGCGCCGCAGCCGTCCCTCCTTGCGCGGCAGCAGGTGTGGCGCGACCGTTTCCAGGCCGTAGAACCAGATCGGCTTGCTGATGCTGGCCAGGCTGACCTTGTGCTCCACCGGGCCGGTCACGTGCTCGGCCTCGGTCTCTTGGATGAAAAGTTCGGACACGGCGTTGGAGAACCCGTGCAACCGGGCCTCGAGTTCGGGCCGCTGCAGTGAATACAGCAGATCGAGCACGTGCTGCGCCTCCACGGCCTGGCGCGTGGCGAGGTAGGCTTGGAGCAGATTGAAACCGGCCGGCGCGCCGTGTTTCTGCGCATCGTAGCGCGGCGCGAGCAGCTCGATGATCTGGTGGACGTGGCCGTTGGTGCCCAGGTCGGCCGAGATCGTCATCAGCACGTCGCTGCGTTCGCCCGCCCCCGCCAACACCTGTTCGTAGATCGTCATGGCGCCGGGCAGGTCCTTCGCCTTCAGCCGCTCGCGGGCGGCGGCCAGTTGCGGCAGCACGCCGCCGGTGACAACCGGCTTGGCTGCGGCGGAATCGGCGGCCCCCACCGGCTTGGGCTCGGGTTTCGGATCACTGGAACTGCTGAAAAATCCCATGTTGGAGCCAGCAAAGTAATCCCCGCCGCCGTGGCGATTCGATTCTGTTCCGGTGGCGCCGGCTCACTGCGCGGCCAGGGCCGCCTGCGCGAGCGGCTTGAGGCGCAACCCCGGCTTTTCCTGCCAGCCGATGGCCGGCTCGCCGAAATAGGCCTGGGTGTTGCGCGCGCCCCAATCGGTGGTGGCGATCGTGTAACGGCGCGCCGGGTCGATCGCCGCCGGGCCGTCCGCGAAACAGAACTCCCCGTGCCGCAGCACGAACGGCGTGTCGACGTTCTGGTTCGCCGCAGCCAGCAGTTGTTGCAACCGGGCTCCGTCCACCTCCGCCGTGAAAATCGCGCCGTCAAACCGCACGCAGGCGTCGAAGTCCACCTTCGTGATGGCCCCGGCGGGCAAGCCGGCGCCGAAGGTCGTGTTGCCGATGAACGCCGCGTCGGTTCCCGCCGCCTCGCGCAGCATCCGCGCCACCGACCGCGCGGCCTCGGCGGGTGCGAGGGCCGTCGGCGCATGCCCGATCACGGCTGTGTCTTCGGCCGTAAGAAATTTAGAATTTGTCTCCCGAATGACCGCCGCCAACGCGGCGTCGGCCGGGCCGTCGGTCGTTATCCGCACCTGCTCGACCTCCCAGTGCGTTTCGCCGCGTTCGTCGCGTCGCAGCCAGGCGAGGGACAGCCATTCGTTCCACGAACCGGAGTGAAAATAGACCCCGCGACCGACCGGATGCACCAACCGCAGATGATCGTGGGCGCCGGAAAAGAGCGTGCCATCGGGCACGAGGGCCAGCATCTCGCGGTCGGCCGCCAGTCCGGCATGACTCAGGACGATGGGCAGCGGCGCAGTCGCGAGCAGTGCCGGGAAATTCCGGCGTGCCCACACGACCGGGTTGGCCAGATCCAGCGACGGCCGCACGGCGACGCGATAGGTGGAAAGGTGGTCCGTCGTCACGCCGACGACCACGGCTTCCTCCCGGCCGAGTTTGAGCTTCGCCGACGCCGGGGCGAACGGCTGCCCGGTGGCGCGGTTCACGATGTTACTGACGACCTGCACGCCCGTCGCCTCGATCCGCCGCACGGTCTCGGCAAGATCGTAGAATTCCGGCTCGTGGTTGCCGAGATTGAGGATGGTCGGCGCCCGGGCCGCCAACGCCTTGAACATCGCGAAATCCACCGTTCCGTGGCTGCGGCGCGCGACGACGTTGCCATATTCGAGCGTATCGCCGTCGAGCAAAATCGCCAGCGGCAGGCCGGGGTTCTCCGCCCTGATCCGGTCGACCGTGGCGACGAGCCGGGCCGTGCGCTCGTAGGCCGAGTGCTGGTCGCCCGTGATGATGAGCAACGCTTCGGGGGCCGCGGCCGGCAGCGTGATCGCCGCCGCGAATGTGAGCAAAAGGATCAGGGAACGCATGCGCGATGCATGCTTGTCGGCGGGGATAATCCGCGCAAGCCTGCCGCGGCCATGGAAAATCCCGTCAGCGCCTACGATGCCGCCACCTGGATCGGCCGGATCAGCATCCACCAGGATTTCTTCTGGTTCTTCTCCCTCCTGCTGTGGTCCCTGGCGATGATCGTCTGGTGGCGGCACCCGCGAAGCCGGGAGGCCTGGGCCTGGCTGCCCGGGGCGGGCGGGGCGGCGATCGCAATGGCGCTGATCCAGTTCGGGATGTTCAACCCCACCTTCGATTTTTTCCAGGACCGGCTGATTCCGGGCACCGTCTCGAACTACCGTCCGGCCTTGATCGATCCAAATTGGCTGGGCGACGTGCTGACGTCCGCGGTGCTGGCCGCAATGATCGCCGCCTGGGGCTGGCTGGCGGCCCGGCGGAGCGGCCGGGCGCACCTGCGGTGGTGGCCTGCGGTGCTGTTGGCGGGGGTCACGCTGTTCCACACGGTGTATCCGTTGCGCGGCGGGGCCATGCTGGCCATCCTCGCCGTGCTGGCCGGCGGCGCCCTTTGGTCCCAGGTGCGGGCGCTGGCCGCCGCCCGCTGGGCGCTGGCGACCGCGGCCCTGCTGCCGGTGTTCTCTACCATCGGTCCGCTGGCCGCCGCGACGCAGACCGTGCAACGTTTTGGTCCGCCCACGCCGATGGGGTTGGGGGCCGCTCTCTTTCAGCTCCTGCTCGGTGGGTTGGTGCTGCGAAGCCTGCTCCGCGGCGGATGGCTGCGGCTGCCGGCCGAGGCCCAGCCGGCGCTCCGGCGCGACCGGCGGATTTTCGGCGCCATCGCCGCGCTGCTGCTGGTTGCCGGCATCGTCTTCGGCATCCAGACCGGCCGCGACAATCGGTTGGAAATCCAACAAAACCGGCTGCGCACGGCCGCGGCGCACGCCGCGGTCTTCGATCCCGCCTTGCTGGCCCCGCTGGCCAACCCGGCTTTTCACCCCGACCTGAAGTCCGTCACCGACCTTCCCGCTCCGGTGCGTTCCGCCTACCTCGCCGGCGACAAACTGGAGGCGGCGCGGTGGCGCCTCGCGGAGGTGGTGATCGCCACGCCGTTCGTCGACCGCGCCCGGCTGGTGGTCCTGAAGGACGGTTGGCTCGTGGCGGTGCTGTCGTCCGACCGCCGCGCCGTGCCCGGCACCGTCGAGATCCTGCGGCGGGCGACGCCGGCGGACCACGCCCGGTGGGAAAAGAAGGAGCCCTATGTGGAATCCTCGCCCGTGCACGAGATCGGCTATGCCTATTACTGTCGCGCCCCCATCGTCGCCGCGGACGGCCGGATGCTGGCCTGGCTCGACTGCGTGCGCCGGGAATATTACCTGAGTGTCGAGCGCCGGTGGCGGGCCGCGCCCTTCGTCGGGACCGCGCTGGGCATCGTGTTGCTCTCCCTCATGGTGGTCCAGCGACAGGGTGCCCGCGAGCGCGAATCCGCGCTGCGCCGCGCCGCCGTCGCCGCCGAGGGCAGCCGGATCAAGACCGTCTTCCTCGCCAATGTCAGCCACGAGCTGCGCACGCCGCTGCAAAGCATCCTCGGCTACGGCGAGCTGCTGACCACGGATTCGTCCCCCGAAAACCGGCGCGTGCATCTCGCGGCGCTGCGCCAGCAGGGTGAGTTGATGCTGCGCCTCGTCAACGACCTGATCGACCTGAGCGCCGTCGAGGCCGGCTCCTTCCAGTTCGCGGAACGCCCCTGCGACCCGGCCGACTTCATGCGCCAGACGGTTGAGAGCCTGCGGCCGCGCGCGGCAACGAAGGGTTTGTTCCTACACCTTGAGCTGGCGGCGGATTTGCCGCCCTGGGTGGCGGTCGACGACGGTCGTCTGCGGCAGGTGTTGCTCAATCTGACGGGCAACGCGATCAAGTTCACCGATGCCGGATCCGTCACCGTGGGGCTGCACGCGGCGCCGGTGGCGGAAGGATGGCAACTTGTCCTGACCGTGCGCGATACCGGCCCGGGCATTCCCTCTGCCGAACAGGCCCGCCTCTTCACCGCCTTATCGCGTCTCGAGCAGACGGCGGCGAAGGAGGGCTCGGGGTTGGGCTTGGCGCTGTCCGCCGCCCTTTGCCGGGCGATGGGTGGCGACATCACGGTGGCCAGCGACGGCCGCACCGGCAGCTGTTTCACGGCCACGGTCCTGGTTGCCACGGCCGCCGCACCCGCGCCTGACCACCGCCCGGGCCCGATCGCACCGGGGGCGGCCCCGCGCGTGCTGGTGGTGGACGACAACCATCTGGTGCGCGAGCTGTTTGTCTCGTCCCTCGCCGCCCACGGTTCGCGGTGCCGGTCGGCCGGCACCGGCGCCGACGCGCTTGCCCGCGTGGACGAGGATAAGCCGGAGGTCATCGTCCTCGACCTCGCGCTGCCCGACGGTGACGGGGCGGCGTTGGTGCCGGAATTGCGCCGGCGGGCACCCGGGGTGCGGATCATCGGGGCCAGCGCCCACGCGGGCGCCGCCGACCGGGCCCGCGCCTTGGCGGCGGGCATGGACGCGTTTCTCGTAAAGCCGGTGGCCCTCGATCAACTCTGGACGGCGGTCCTCGGGGCCGCGCCGGCGGCGGCCGCTCCGCCCGCGTTTTTCGATCCACCCGAGGAACTGCGCGTGCACCTCGAGCGGGAATTCTTTGGGGAGTTGCCGGCCCGGCGGGCCGAGCTGACCGCCGCCATGGAGGCCGCGGACTGGCCGCGCGTGCGCGCGGCCGCGCACTATCTCCGCAACAGCGCGCTCGTGGTGCAGGCCGCCGCGTTGTTCGACGCCTGCACCGGTTTGGAGGAAGCGGCGACCACCGGGCAACCCGGATCGGCGCAACCCTGGTGGGACCGGTGCCGGCAGGCTTTCGACCGGCTGGAAACCTCCGCCCGGACCGGCGTTAAGGCATAGCAAAAAACCACTTGTCCGGCGGTTTTTTCTGCACTCATTCAACCGGCATCAACAACGGCGCCGCAAAAACCATCCTCCGTGTGCTCGTGGTGGACGACCACCCGCTTTTCCGGGCGGGCGTCGTCGCCGCGCTGCGGGAACAACCGGATCTGGATGTCTGCGGCGAGGCGGACAACGCGCTCCAGGCCCGCGCCCGGGCCGCCGAAATCCGGCCCGACGCCGCGATCGTCGACCTGCTGCTGACGGATGATGACGGCCTGAAGCTGGTGCGCGAACTGCGGCAGGACCATCCGCGGCTGAAGATCGTCGTGCTCTCGATGCTCGACGCCGGCGTCTACCGGCCGCGGGCGCTGCAGGCCGGCGCGAGCGCCTTTGTGTCCAAGCAGGAGGGGCCGGCCGCCATCATCGCGGCGCTCCGCCGCGAATCCGGCGCGCCCGCCAGCCGGCCGGGGTCGGATGCCGGCCTCGCCGCCCTCAGCGAACGCGAATTGCAGGTGTTTCAGCAGCTTGGCTTCGGCCGCTCCACCCAGGAGGTGGCCGCCGCCCTCGGGCTCAGCGTCAAGACCATCGAGACCCACCGCGAGAACATCAAGGGCAAGCTCGGCCTGCCGCATGCCAACGCGCTCGTGGCGCGCGCCGTGTTGTGGGCGCGGGAACAGGGCCTGGTGCGATAGGCGCCCGGCGGTTCCGCCCCGCAGCCAGAAGATTCAGGGATTCCCCCAAGGTCCGTCGCTTGTGCGCCGCCCTGGTGCCGCCAATCATCGGCACCAGCTCCACGCCTATGAAAAAATCCTCGCTTTGTCCCGCCCTGGCCCTCGCCAGCCTGCTTGTTTCCACCTCCCTGGCCCAGACTTTCGTCGGGTCCGACGACTTCAACAGTGGCGAGAACACCGCCAACTGGGATTACGTCTACCGCCTGAACGGCGCCACCCAGGGCGATCTCACCTTCACCAACAGCCGGCTGGACTTCGCCAAGGCGTCCTCGGGCGTGGGCAACCAGTTCCGCCTCTGGGACAGTGACGACACCGTCAACCCAAACGTGGTCTCCGCCAGCTACTCCACCGGCTGGGTGATGACCATGACGACCACCAACACCCTGGGCGGGCTGACCGGAGGCGATTTTGCGACCGTCGGCATCCAAGTCTTCAACGACAACAACAGTTACTCCGCCCTCATGCTGAGTGCCACCGCCACCGGCTACTACATCCGCACCGAGGGCAACGGTTTCACCGCCGTCAATGCCTCGACCCTCGACAACACCGACGTGACCCTGCGGCTAACCTGGGACGCCGGCGCCCAGACGCTCGCCGCCGACTACAGCCTCGACGGCAGCTCCTACACCTCCGTGGCCACCTTCCTGCCGGTCACGCAATGGGACAACAGCGTCAACGGCGTGGCCAACGGTTTCAACTTTGGCGTGTTCGGCAACAGCAACACCCCCGCCGCCATTTCCGTCGGCTCCGTATATGCCGACAACTACAGCGTCTCCGCCATCCCCGAGCCCTCGACCTACGCCGCCTTCGCCGGCCTCGGCGCGCTCGGGCTCGCGTTCTGGCGGCGGCGGCGCGGCCGGCTCGCGGCCTAAGTCTGCGGCCGGCCCGGACCGGCCAGCGCAACCCCGGTGCGCACCTGGAGGATCGCGAGCACCTTCGGCACATACATGCGCGTCTCGGCGGGGAGTGCCGCGGCGATCCCGGCAAAGGTTTTGGCCTTTTCCCGGTCGAGCAGCCGCTGCACGCGGCCGGCCCCGGCGTTGTAGGCGGCCAATGCGAGCGGCCAGTCGCCGAATTTTTGGTGCAGTGAGTGCAACAACTGCGCGGCGGCCCCGGCGGATTTTTTTGGATCCGTGCGTTCGTCGGGCATGAAGGTGCTCAGGCCTAGTTCCTTGGCCGTGGCGGGCATCAGTTGAAAAAGTCCGCGCGCGCCTGCCGGGCTGCGCGCCGCGGGATTGAAGGTGGATTCCACTTCGGCGAGCCAGACGAGTTCCCCCGGCACACGGCCGGCCGCAAACACCGGCTGCAACAAGGGCACGAGTTTTTCCGCGCCGGCGGGCCGGGGCCGCGCTTGCAGGCGTTGCACCCAGAGGTCGAGGTGCGGGATGAACTGCTCCGGCCGGACCCGCGCCGGCGGGGGCGCCGGTTGCCGGGTGGCCTGCTTGGCGGCCTCGATGTAGTCCAGGCGCTCCTCCAGCCAGTCGCTGTAGTCTTCGGTGCCGGGGAGCGCCTTCAGGGCGAGCAAGGCCGCGCGCGCCTCGGGTTCATACTGTGCCAATGCGGAGAGATCGTTGCTCTCGAGCGCGGCCTGCAGGCGGACGACAAAGGCGTCCCATTGCGCCTTGTCCGGGAATTCAAACTGCGCCTTGACCTCGGGCGGCGCGTAGGTGTCGAAGAGATCCTTGCCCACCTGGTAAAGGTCGTCCGACGAAACCTCATCGGCGGGCGGCGGCGGCGCCTTGGGTGGTTCCGCTGCGGTCGCCCAGGCCGTTCCCAGCAGGCCGATGATCCAAAGGTGGCGCCGTTTCATGCTGTTGAAGACCAACGGAGTTTGCGGAGGTTGCGCGTCGGGGCGAGCTTTCGGTGGCAATCGCTTTGCTTCCCAGTCGAGGCCATTCGACAGGCTCGGGATCCATCGATAAGCCTCGTGGAAGCGCATCCACCGCGGCTAATGATGCCGGCGGAAATGATATTTGGAATTGCCCCGATGTTATCTCTGGCCTTCGTGGTCACGCCTGTTGCTTCCAGATCGTGCCACGTCCGCGTCACCGCTCCCAATTCCACGCCCTCATTTCCCATGCCCACCCACGTTGTGAATGGTGTTCGTCTCTATTATGAGCTGGAGGGGAGCGGAACTCCGCTGGTTCTCCTTGCCGGATACGGGTGCGACCTTGGTCATTGGGCCGCGATTCGTCCTGTGCTCGCTCAACACTACCACCTTCTTCTGGTAGACAATCGCGGCGCGGGGCGTAGCGAGTCTCCGGACCAGCCCGCCTCGGTTGACGACATGGCGGATGACATCGCTGCTTTGATCGGTGAACTTGGATTGCCCCGACCGCATGTGCTCGGACATTCGCTGGGCGCGGCCATCGCCCAGTCACTGGCGACCCGCCATCCGGGCTTGGTGGACAAGCTGATCCTCAGCAATCCGCTGCTCAGCCTGTCGCCGCGAACCGCCGCCGCCCTGCGCGGACTGCTGCACTTGCGCGAGCAAGGAGTGCCGCCCGCGCTTTTCATCGAAGGACTCCTGCCTTGGGTCTTTTCCCCGGGATTCCTCGCCGTTTCGCAGAATATCCAAGGCGCGGTGACGATGACGCTGGCCAATCCGCACCCCCAGTCGCTCATCGGTCAGTCGCGGCACTTGGAAGCGCTGCAGAAATTCGACTCGCGTCCGTGGTTTCGCGCCATCACCCGGCCCGCCCTGTTGATCGCCGGAGACGAGGATATCTGTGCGCCACAATCCGAAGCCGAAGAACTGGCCGCGGGAATCGCCGGGGCACGGCTCGTGGTGTTGCGGGGGATGGCTCACCTCCCAATGTTGGAGGCCCCGGAGGAATTCTGCCGGGTGGTGAATGAATTTTGCGGTTAAGGCCGGTCCGCACCACCCCGCCTTAACTCAATGCCCGGATTTTTCCCGGGCGAGCAACGCCGCCGCCAGCCGGTTTTCCACGCCGAGTTTGGCAAACAGTCGCTCGCAATGTTTCTCCACGGTGCGCGGGCTGACTCCAAGCACGATGGCAATCTCGGCGTTGCTCTTGCCCTCGCCGAGCCAGTGGAGAATATCGGCCTCCCGCGGCGTCGGCTGGCTCCCGTCCGTGACCACCGGCGCCACGGTCTCACCTAACATGACAAAGACCGGGGCCTGATGGGCGGGGCGGAACAGTATCGCCTGCAAATTCCCCAGATTCTCGGTGAAGATTCCGGCGCGGGTTTGCCTGGCGGAGAGAAGGGCGATCCGGCCCTTTGCCGCGGGATCGGATTTTGTCAGCAGGGCATGGGCCTTGCCGGAAACCTCCAGCAACTGTCCGTTGCTGTCCACAACCAGGTAGGCGGCTCCGTTTTGATCGAGCGCTGCCAATGTCCGGCTCGCCCGGTCACGTCGCGCCTGCCGTTCCAGCAGTCGGCTGATGCGCGGTTGCAGGAACTGGCAGAGCTCCCGGTCCCGCGGGCTAAAATCACTGCCCAGCCGGTTCAAGGAAAGGCACCAATAGCGATCCGGCTCGATCTGCCCACCCACCAGGATTTGGTTCTTCCCGCGCAGGTGAATGTAAGCCTCGTTCCACAGGGCTGTTCGCCGGAATTCGCGCCCGCTGATCCGGTCGGTTAAGAAACCGACATGTCCTCCACCAAAGATTTTCACCCACTGCGGCTGGAAGGGGTGCTGATGCCAGAACGTCACGAACGGCGCGAGGGTCAGTTGCACGAACTCGGGCGTGGGTGCCGGATACATCTGGAAACTTATTTGTCGCGCCTGCTCGTCAAACCGGTCGCAGATGACGATCTCGGCGGAGAACAGCGCATGCGCCTGGCGGATGATCACCTCGATGATCTCCGTCATTGATTCGGCGCTGGCGGCATCGCCCAGCAGTTGCGCTGCTTTTCGCCAGTCTTCGGAAGCTGCCACGTGGGTTGGCATCAGCAGACAGAGCCATACCGGAGTGCAGGAAGCAGTCCACTCCTTTTACGATTTTGCCGAGTCCGGACCGGAATTGCGTAGCTTCACGTATCGTGGGTGTTTCCAACTTTTGGTATACTTGGTGTGCGGTCAGCCACTCCCACGGTGCGCTGGCATTCGCATGAGCCATTCCACGCCCGGCCATCCCTTGTTCGAACATGAAGTCCATGAAATCCACCCTGCGATCCAGCTGGTTCAGCCCTGCAACAATCCTGCTTGCCGGCCTTGTTTTGACGATGCCCTTCAACCTGCCTGCCGAGGAGGGTCATATCGTTGTGGCGACAGATCCGGTCACCACCAAGAAGGCAACGGCCGCGCTCAAGCAGGCGCCATCGATCAAGGTCTTGGCCGACATCCCCCGCGTGGCAGCGGCGGGTGTGACCGCCGAGGGAAGTTTTCCTCAATCCAGCCCTGAATACCAAACCGTTTATTTCTGTCTCCTGGCTGTTCCCAAAACGGGGTGGAACGCCACCACGAAGGAATACTACGACCTGCCCAAAATCATCATCGTTACTCCAATCTACAAAATGACTGGCATGCCGGAATCGTATCGTCCCGATGCGTATATCGCACCACCGTCAAGCCTACCCGACACCTTAAGCAACCATTTGGCCAAAAAGTATGGCATTGCTGCAGGGGACTACAGCGTGCGGTGGGCCGAAGATTATCGGGAAAAGGAATTTTCGGAACAACTCGCCGGGGCCCTCAAGGACTACCTCGACGACGGCTACACGATCAAACTGGCGCCCGGGTTTTCCTTCACCCACCGGGACAACCAATTTTCCGTCAGTGTCTCCCCCGTCCAGCCATAACACCCGCATGCTTATGAAAAATCGCCCCCGAGTTCGAATCCCACTCTTGTTCGTAATCATTGCCACACCCCTCGCTCTATCCGGCTGCGCCGATTTTTCCGAATTCGTCGCCGATGTTGCCAAACAGTATCCGTCACAGCCGATGCAAAATCCTTTGCGTCCGTCCGAGCCGTCCATTTACAGCGGAATCTCCACGCCAAGCGTATATACCGCGGAATCTTCGTCCGGTTATTCCGGGAGCAATTCCGCGGTTGCCTCGAGCGGTGATAACGGCGGATATTACGCCTATGTTTGGGGGTTTGGCCGTAACCATGATGACAATGGAGGCCAACATTTCTACGTATCAAATGTCGTTTATATCGCGGGTCGTATAGGATCCTACGAATTCAAGGCAAACTGTGCGCCTTATCAAAAACGCTTCTCGGCCCAGGTTACCAGGCAATATGACGATCTGGTGACCAGTCTGGAGGCTAGTGTCGATATCGGATCGGGTCCCAGGGAAGAAGATGCGGAAGCGGCTCAGGCCGAATTCATCCGCGACCATCGCGACGGTCTCCGTTTCGTCCATATATCGCCGTAATTCCCTTGCTGCCTGCGGCCTTCTTTCGGTTTTATAGCTAATCGGCCGTGATCCACGAACCACTCAGCCCGCCGCGGTAAGAAATTTGCTGCATGCGCACGAACCTGCAAGACACTCTCAAGAGAATTGGCGCAACGCTTTTCTTCTTGGGGTGCGGAAGCCTCGGCCGCGCAGATGAGCCGGGGCCACAAACCTGTTTGATTTTCGTGGCCATCTACAAGGCTACCACTGGTGTTTGTAGCGAAGCTCAAATCGTCACAAACGAAACTCGCGTTGTCGAAGGCCGGCCGGACGAATTGCAGAGTTCCCTTCGCGCCGAGGTCATGAAGCATTACCAGTCGGCCTATAACACCTATATCGTGAGAGTCCTTCCGCCTACACAGGCGGCGATTGTCTTTCGCGCAACCTGGAAGCCATCCGATTGCGAGAGCAAATTGATTTCCGTCGCCACCGGCGCGACCATCGCCATGGCCGAAAGCGAAATGGTGGCAAACGCCAAGAACAACGATTGGACACTGGGCGCGGTGATCCGACGCTGGCCGGACACACCACCGGCTTCCGGCAGTTACAAACGCGAATTTACCCGGAGTTATGACGGGGTGGAGATCAAATTCACCGCCGCTTCTTTCGCTTCGGGAAAAACGGTCGTGCTTGCTCAGGCGACCAACAAGCGGAAAGACGCCGCAGCCTCTCTTACGCTGCGCGACCAATCGGGCGCCGGCACAACGTCCGCAGATATCAAGCCAAACGAGCGCGTGACACTCAAGCTGGAGACCACGGATGGCTTTGACGTGGATCTGCAGTTTTCCGCCGCTGATTCGTCCGGGAACGATCGTGGCTTGATTGATGCCCTCAAGGAACTCGTCCGCACGCGGGTGCTCACGAAGGACGGGAAGATGATGGAAAAACCGACCGAGACGGCGGTGGGAACCAGGGGGTGATCCTCATGCAGCGCAATCCAACCATCGCGCTATCGATTGCCCGTGTCTCCCCGTGAAACACCTTCGTTTTCACCTGTTCGTGATATACATTGGTGCGTTAGGTTCACTGTCGGCAGTCGAAATCAAGGACGGTCGAATCGACATCGAGTTGGCTGCTGGCGGCCCGGACTATGTCAAAGTCGACCAAGGAAAAAGAATTAGCACTGGCCTAGGCGTGGCCGACAAGCTGCACGGCATGCGCAATCTGAAATCATTCGCGATCGCCTACAAGGCGTGGCAAAGCGTTGGCGAGTTTTGCTATTCCACCAGTTTTGTCTGGGAACTTGATCCCGACCACCTCGTGGGCCGAAACCCGTATGGAGTGAACTTTGCCCAAATCGCCAAGTATCCAGATCTGGCCACGCGTTATCGCGCCATTGCCCCCACCAGCGTCAGTTTCACTATCAACGCGACATTGTGGCGGCTTAAAGACGCCGTGTCCCGCAATGCTTTCTTCAAGGTAACCAACAACGATTTGGTCTACTTTGGCTCCCGGTCGCCGGTCAACTACACCGTGCCCAGTTCTCCGTTCAAATGGAACCAGGCCTTTTCACTCGACAAGGGCAGCACACGCTTTACCGATCGGGATTCCACCACGGAAGACGAGCTTCGTGACTGGCTGAAGGACGCGTATCGCATCGAGGGTAGGGTGATCGCCGAGCGCTCGTTGGATCTCACCATCACCTGGCCGGACGACGCCATCGATGAGATCGCCGCGCTCTACAAGAAATACGAAAAGGAAGGCGCCGACCGGAAACACGAGGATGCCGCCCTGCTCGATCCGACGAAGGCGCCGCCGATCAAGCCCTTTGGGGGAGGTGGAATCGCGGCCCTGCCCTACGAGGACGAGGGGAAAGACGTGGAAGCATTTGAAGACAAAAAAACTGGCACCTTGGAGCTGAAAACGCCGCGCAAGACGATCGCGACTTTTGACAGCCGCCGCTTTTCCAACCTCCGCCGGCTTGAAGGCACCAAATCTTTCGTGGTTCTGGAACGCGACGTCGGAATGCGTATTATGAACGCACGCGGCAAGATCCAATCGGTGGGAGGATATGACCACTTCACCGCGATCAATCGCATTGATAAGGATAGCATAGTAATTGAAATAGCCACAGCTCCTTTTGAATCCATCGTAACCCTCTCTGGTTTCGGATATCCGGAATATTTGGGCGGCTTCTACTCCACGAGTGGCGAATTGCGCCGCAAGTTGACCGATATTGCGGCGGGGAGAGAGCGTGCCAAACGGGAAGCCGCCCAACGCCGCCGCGACGAATGGAACCGGCTGAGCGAAGCCCAGAAGGAAGCGAGGCGAAATGACAATAGCGTCATTATTTCAATGCCATCTTCGGAATATGAATATGGCAGCGTCGGGCGCCGTCGACTCACCGTAGACAACCGGTTTGAAGTGAAGAAAACCGAGGATGGCTATGCTGCCGCGGTCAAAGGCATGAACTAATCAATGATGAAACTCTCCATCATTACCACACTCCTCGCTATTCAAGCTTTCGCGATAGTCGCTCGCGGGGCTGACCTTTCTGGGAATTTTGCGGCCGCACAAAATTCCTATGAGGCTTCCGACTATGCGAATTGTCTAAGTCTGTTGAATGCTCTCGATCAGCAATTCGGCACGAGTCCGCGGCTCGAATCCCTGCGCGCCCTTTCGCTCCACGAACTGAATAGGGACCGTGAGGCCTATGACAGCCTGTTGGTGTATACCCAGCTCACAGCGGGGCTCGCCTTGGCCGACAATCCCGCCCACCAGGACCTGATCGAGCTCCGAGATGCCCTGCGCGAGGAGCTGCTGGCGGCGCGGAAGAAGGCACAACAGGAAATCAACAAGGATCGGCTGGCAAAAGCCGAGACGGCCGCGGCTGAAACCCAACATCGTCTGCGGGCGCAACAGGATCAGGTCGCCGCCGTGAGCAGCCGTCGTTTCTACACCCTTTATTCCGGCGGGGCCGACACGGCGGCCCTTGATGCCAGCCTCAAAGAGAACCTGGACCCCAAGGTCTTCCAGCGGCTCCAATCGGACCTCAAGCCGGCAGCCGAAGCGGAGGCCGCAGAAATGTGGGCTTCGCTGAATAATTTGCTCACCACCCTGGCAGGCCGGCAACTGCCCTATCATCTGTTTCCCGACGATCCCGCGAGCGCGGCCGGTCCGTTCCAGCTGCAAAGCATTCAGTTCAGTGGCAAAACGCTCGACTACGCCATTATTGGCCAGGTGGGGCAACCGATAACCCTGCAGGAGAAGACCACCGTGCAGGGATTGGATGTGAGCAAAATGACGGGCTTTGCCAGCGAGCACGGCCCCGATGACTCGGTTGTGTTTCGGCTGGAGTTTGGCCGCCCGGTGATCTGGCGGCGGGGCAGCGCGCGCTTCAGCGACGGGAAATACTTTCCGGGGGGCGTGTCATCCTCGTCCGGCAGCCGGACCCTTTCGCTCCGCGTGCCGGCGCAAATGGAAAATCAGGTGAAGGAAAAGATGTCGGCCATTGCGGTGGCGGCTAAATTCGCGACCGCCTCCCGCAACTGACCGGCTTGCGCCGACCAAAAGATCCAGCTTCTCCGTCCAACATGAACGCCACCAAATTGATTCTCGTCGCGGCAGCTGCCTGGACTGCCTGTGTCTTAACCTCCACGTGCATCGCCGACGAGAAACCCACTCGGGAAGAAACCATCAAATATATCAACCGGATTCTCCGTCGAACGGAAGACACATTCATTGACCCTTCCGAAAAGGATACAGGAAATAATCAGCGAAGGATGATCAAATACTATGAGGAAGGACCCTTGATCTACGAAGCGAAAAGCCAAAATTATTCCTACACATTCCTGGATTATCGTCCGGCGGACAAGAACTACCCGGTCGGATATACCATATCTTCAGGAATTACCATGAAGGATTTTATTAAAATAATTGACCAGTCCGACAAGAAGTTGCTCACAACTTTCCTAATACTGCAGTGGTCTATTGAAGACCATATCACCAAGAAAGGTGGCGATCTCGAGGAGGGGACCAAGAATGAAGCTTACAACCGTAAATCCGACACCGTGCGTATCTATTATCCCGGCGGAGATACCGACAACTTTACACGACTAAAGAATGCGATCCTCCGCCTGAAGGAAATCGACAGCGAAGAAAAGGATCCATTCTTAGACTAACCCGGCCAGTCTTCCCAGCTACCACCACCAACATGAATATCCCAAAAGGCGTCTTACCCGTATCGGCCGCTTTGTTCGCCTGGCTGCTGACCTCAACCGGCTTCGCCGACGAGAAACCTTCGCGGGAGGAAACGATCAAATATATCAACGGCATTCTTGCTGCAGCTGACGGGCTGCCTATCGACGCCTCGACAGACACCGCAGGAAAAAAGCGACTGCACATAGAGGGCACCAATTCATTGTCTTATGATTCTGTAAAAAAGACCTACCGCTACACTCTGACGACCGCCAGAAACTATGTCGTAACGAAAACATTTTCCAAACTGACGATGAAGGATTTCGCGTCGATTGAGGACTGCGAACTGCCCGGGAACCCAAGCGGGCGGCTTTTGACCATCATTTGGCCTTTTGCCGGAAATATCCGATGTGAGGACGCCGAGTTTGAGTCTCGCCTGGAAAAATGGAAACAGGACGTGACGAATTTGCAGGACGCCATTCGAAAGCTATTTGATTACAGTGAGTCCCTCGAAGGGTATGATAGCGGAGACTCCATTCAAGTGACGCTCAAACCTGCAATCGCGCACACTAATTTAACACTCGAATATGAATACACCTTCGTCGTGGTTTCAAATACCCGGGACAAAAGAGAACAGGGTTATTCTTTTCCGGATACCCACGGAAAACCTTCGGCACATTCTTATGCGAATGTGGAGATTGACCTGGCCAAAGTGGCCGGCACGACTCCTAGCAGGGAGTTTTGCCCTTACATTATTGAAACGTCTAGTTCTAGTGGAGAAAAACCATTCTCCCAGCGTGAATTAATAACCTTGCCACAGGAATCAGCAATCCGAGTTGAGGCTCGTAGAGATTATCTTGATTTTGATTTTACATCGAGACGTTGGAAGGAACTCAAGAAACCTTGGTATGAGGGGGATCCAAAGCAACTGAAGTATTTCCTGACGATCCCGGTCCGCTCTGCACCAGAATTTACCGAAGCCCGCGAGCGTTTAGTCTCACTCGCAACCGAGGAACCGGAGGCAACGACGGAAAATGCGAACAAAGTTGGAATGTATTTTCCTGCGGGCGACGGCATGAATGCCGAACGGCTCAAAAACGCATTCCTGCACCTGAAGGAAATCGATAGCGAGGAGAAGGATCCTTTTTTGAATTAGTCCCGGTCGTCATCCTAGGCCAACTCAATCTCCCAAACCCGATTTCGCCAACAAACCTACTTATGCGAACAATACTGCTGCTCACGGCCATTGGGTGTGCCTTCGCCACCACGGCTCCTGCGGCTGAAAAGCCCAATCGCGAAGAGACTATCAAGTATATCAACGGCCTGTTGGCCCGCGCCGAAAATGCCGTATTCGACCACGCTGGCGCGAAGGACGGGTCAGGTCGGAGACCTCCACGGCGCATCAAACACTATTCTCTGACGTATAATGATTCGACGAGGACGTATTCGTCTTTCTTGGTATTAGATGACGAGATCAACCGTGACATTTATCGCGTGGTCGAAATTACCGGCTGGCGGTGCGCCGCCATCAAAGAAATTCAAACTGCGCCGCCGCCCAAGCCCATTGAGCAGGTCGCCCCAAATGACACAAATTTTAGAGACGTCTTGGAAAAAGTGCCCAAAAAAGCAGAGGATGAAGAGGATGAAGCAAACGCCGATGATCGGGATCCCGAATCATATATCGACGACCCCCAAAGCAAGGAACTGGAATGGTTGGAATTGGCCTTCGAGAATGATACTCATGTATCCGTTTCAAAGACAAAAAAGGATTCTTCTGAAAGCCGGTTTGTGGTTGAGCGGTTTCGCGTTTTTTGCGCCATATCGCCGAAGAACGGCGCCAATCACGGCGAGGATGTGGAGCGTTTGAAAAACGCCTTCTTGCGTCTCAAAGAAATAGATGCCGAAGAGAAGGATCCCTTTCTAAACTAGCCTGGGTCGCGGCTGGCCGTTCAAGACCTGAACTACAACTCTCATGCCTGCAGTGTCGCTAAGACAGTTTTTTTGGAGCATAACAACGCTCGCCGCGGTTGGGATATGGTTTGGGCCGCCGTGGCTTTTCAACGGGTTGCTCTTTTCCTATCTGGCGTTTGCCCTCGTGCTCGCGATCATCGTCGGGGTTCGCGACTATCGGGCCGCGAAGGCGTCCAAGGCGCCGCCCACCGGCCCCGTGGTCGGCGGACTCTACGCCGAGCTGAACGACGATGGCCAATTCACCCTCTTCAAAGTGCTCGCCATCGACTTCGGATTGCACGTGCGAATCTACCAAGGCCGATTCCCGCAGCCACCACTCGGTATCACCTCAGCAACACTGACCGCAAGCGTCGGTCATGCCCCGTGCGACCTTGAGAGCTGGCGCGAGTCGAATGTCTTTCTGGGTCAGGAGCTGGTAAGCGAGGCGGAGCTCGAAGGCTACCGACTCTACCTGAGCACCTAACCGATCAGTCGCTCAGGTCCCCTTGGGCTATGTGTCTATCGCTGGGGCGGTTTCCCGCGTTGACCCACGAGGGTGGGTGGGTAGTTAACCCCTTTCCTAGAATGAACCGCGTCCATATCAAAACCTACGGGTGCCAGATGAACGAGCGCGACAGCGAGGCCGTGGCGGCCCTGCTGCGCGCGCGGGGCTACCGCATGGTCGGCGACGAGGCGGACTGCGACATTCTCCTGCTCAACACCTGCAGCGTGCGCGATGCCGCCGAGCAAAAGGCGATCGGCAAAGCCGCGGCCGTCGCCGGACGCAAGAAGCGCAACCCGGACTTCATCCTCGGCATCCTTGGCTGCATGGCGCAGAACCGCGGCGCCGAGCTCCTCGACCGGTTGCCCGACGTCGACCTCATCGTCGGCACGCAGAAATTTCACCAGGTGCCGGATTACCTGGACAATCTCCGGGCGGCGCAGGCCGCCGGCGTGCCGGTCGGCGAGACCATCGTGGAAATCGGCGAGGAGGCCGGCTCGCAGAACACGATCCGCGATCACGTGCTGGAGGAGAAGCAGGTGTCGGCGTTTGTCTCGATCCAGCAGGGCTGCAACATGGATTGCGCCTTCTGCATCGTGCCGAAGACACGCGGCGACGAGCGGTCGCGGCCGATGGACGAGATCGTGCGCGAGTGCGAGCAGCTGGCGGAGCGCGGCGTGCGCGAGATCACGCTGCTCGGCCAGATCGTCACCAGCTACGGCCGGCGCGATTACGCCCACACGGGCGGCGTGTCGCCGTTCGTGCAATTGCTGGAGCGGGTGAATGCCATCCCGGGCATCGCGCGCATCCGCTTCACGTCGCCACACCCGCGCGGCTTCAAGGAAGACCTGATCGCCGCCTACGGCCGGCTGGAAAAACTCTGCGGTTACGTGCACCTTCCGCTCCAATCGGGGTCCAACCGCATCTTGAAAGTCATGAACCGGCCCTACACGCGCGAGCGCTACATGCAGATTGTGGCGGACCTCCGCGCGGTGCGGCCGGACATGTATTTCTCGACGGATGTCATCGTCGGCTTTCCGGGCGAGACCGACGAGGACTTCGCCCAGACGCGCGAGGTGTTCGAGGCCTGCAATTACGACATGGCCTACATCTTCAAGTATTCCATCCGCACCGGCACCCCCGCCGCCACGATGGAGGATCAGGTGCCCGCCGCCGTGAAGGAGGCGCGCAACAAGACGTTGCTGGATCTCCTCGCGGCCAATTCCGACCGCCGGAACGCCGCGCTCGTCGGCACCATCGAGGAAGTGCTGGTCGAGGGCCGGGACAAAAAAGGCCGGCGCTTCACCGGCCGCACCCGCGGCAACCGCGTCGTGCACTTCGACGCCAACGAACGGCTGATCGGCGAGCTTGTGCCGGTCGAAATCGAGCGCGTCTCCACCGCGGTGCTCTACGGTTCGCTTACTTTGGCGGGCGTAGCCCACGAAACACCCTAAAAGGACACGAAAATGGTTCTTTCCCCTTTGGTGTATTTCGTGTGTTTCGTGGGTAATATTTCATGAGTCTCTTCCTCGCCACCCTCCTGCCCGGACTGTTTCTCGTGCTGCTCGGCGCCGTGCTGCTCTGGAACCACGCCACCGTCGGCGCCACCGCCCGTGCCTTGCCCCGTTCGGTCAACGCCACCTGGCTGTTCTTCGGCTCCGGCGCCGTCTGGTTCATCTGGCGCCTGTCCAAGCTTGGCGAGTCCGATCTGATCTTCTTCCAGTCGCCCCAGCCGGTCATGCTGGCATTTGGCATCCTGGCGGTGCTCGCTTTCATCTACGCTCCGGATTTTTTGGCGGTGCGCGGCCTGTGCGTGTTGATGCTGCTGACGGCCGAGCCGCTGCTCTACGCCGCCTACATGGAATACTCGCATCCGCAGCGGCTGCTGATGGTGTCGGCGGTTTACCTCGGCCTCGCCCTCGCCCTGTATCTGGCGGCGGCGCCCTACCGCCTGCGGGATTTCTTCGACTGGCTGTTCCGCGTGCCGGCCCGGCCGCGGGTGATCGGCGCCATTCTCCTGACCTACGGCCTCGCGACCTCGGCGGCGGCGTTCACGTATTGAACCATGGCCGCGCCCGATTCGTTGCCCCATGTGCTCCTGATGCTGGCGGGACCGGCCGGGGTCGGCAAAAGCACGCTCTGCGACCGGTTCATCGAGACCGTGCCCGGGTTTGAACGCGTCATCACGGCGACGACCCGGCCGCCGCGGGTGGGGGAAATCAACGGCCGCGACTATCATTTCCTTAACGAGCACCAGTTCGACGAAAAGCTCGCCGCCGGGGAGTTCCTCGAGTGGGCGTGCGTGCACCAGAAGCACCGCTATGGCACGCTGAAGGCCGCGGTGCTCGACCGGCTGCCCCACACCAATCTCATCATGAACCTCGACGTGCAGGGCGTGCGCAGCATCCGCGCCGCGGCGGCACGGATGGACTCGCTGCATTCGCGGCTGGTCAGCGTGTTCGTCGCGCCCGATTCGTTCGAGGTGCTGCGCGAACGCCTGCAATATCGCGGCAAGGACAGCGAGGAGGAGATCGCGCGCCGGCTCCGCACCGCCGAAATCGAACTGGGCGAGCGCAATTCCTACGACTACGTCATCCACAGCGGAACCAAGGAGCAGGATTTCCGCGCGTTGCTCGATTATTGGGCGCAGGCGCAGCGCCGGCTCGCCCAGGCGGCGGGATAAGTCATGGCCGGGATCCCGCGTTTTCCCGTCAGCGACCACTGTGACGGCGAACGGTTTTTCAATCCTCACGGCCAGCTCCAGGCACCGTCGTTTTCTTCCCTGCCCAAATGGTGGTGGCAGCAGTTGTTTCTCGGCCAGCGCTCGCGTTGGCCGCGGTCGGTGCCCGCCACGCCTGTTCCGCACCTGCCCGCGGCGGTGCCTGCCGGACAGATCGCGGTCACGTTCATCGGACACTCGACCTTTCTGCTGCAACTGCCCGGGCTGAACATCCTGACCGATCCGGTCTTTTCGCGCCACGCCGGACCTTTTGCCCGGCTCGGTCCCGCGCGGGTGCGCCCGCCGACATTGGCGCTCGGGCAACTGCCGCCCATCGATGTCGTGCTGCTCTCGCACAATCACTACGACCATCTCGATCTGCCGGCGTTGCGCTGGCTCGTGCGGGAGCGGCGACCGTTGATTGTCACGACGCTCGGCAACAAGGCGTGGCTCGAATCCCGCGGGGTGGGGCGCGTGATCGAACTCGATTGGTGGCAGACCCACCAGACGCGTGCCGACCTGGAAGTTGTGTGCACGCCGGCACAGCATTTCGCCGCGCGCACACCGTGGGATCGGTGCCGGACGCTGTGGGGCGGTTTTGTGCTGAAGACGCCGGTCGGCAAAATCTACTTTGCCGGCGACTCGGGTTATTGCGGCGTCTTTAATGAAATCGGCGCGCGGCTCGGACCCATCGATCTGGCCTTCCTGCCCATCGGCGCTTACGAGCCGCGCTGGTTCATGGCCCCGGTGCATTGCACGCCGGCGGAAGCGGTCAGGATTCACCGCGAAGTGCGGGCCCGGCGAAGCATCGCGATGCATTTCGGGACATTCCAACTGACGGACGAGGCCATCGACGCGCCACGGAAGGATCTCGCCGACGCCCTCGCCGAACAAGGGATCGCCGCGGAGGATTTCACCGTGCCCGGTTTCGGCGAAACGCGGTTGCTACCACTGGGATAAACCGCGCCGGTCGTTCGTCGGCCGCGACAAAGCTTGCAGGCGTTTTTCTTCCTGCGCAGATTCCGCGCACGGGCCGCCTTGGTTGTATCGCCAATATGAAAACCCCGCTTGTTCCCCTGTTGCTGCTGTCGCTGGTCGGCAATGCCGTGCTGGCTTTTGTTGTGCTGCGTCCGGCCTCGCCGCCAGTCCCGTCCCCGACCGCCGGTGTTACGGCGACTGCGTCGGCCAAAATCGCGTCCGCCGGCGTGTCTTCCCCCATCGCAACGCCGCCACCCACCGCACCGGTCAACTGGCAGACGCTCAAGCCCGGCCAGAATCTGCACTCGTTGGTGGACAATCTGCGCGCCGCCGGGTTTCCGCCGGCGGTGATCCGCGCCGTGGTCAACCAGATGATTGCCGAACGGCTGGACTCCAGCGCGACGGACCATCTGCCCTTCTGGAAGCAGAATTACAACAATCCGGAATATCGCGCGGCGCAGCAGGAGCAGTCCGCCCGACGGCGGGAGCTGTTCAACGAGCTGCTCGGGGCCGATGCCCGGCCCTCCGCCATGATGGACCCCGCCACGCGGGAACGCCGTTACGGCCAGCTCTCGGACGACAAGATCGACCAACTCGAGGCCCTCAACCGCGATTACGGCGAGCTGCGCTCCAAACTTTATGCGGAACGAAAACCCGGCGACATGACCGGCGTCATGTCCGTGCAGGCGGCCGTGGAACAGGAGCAGCGCAAGGAATTGGCCACCATCCTGACTCCGGCCGAGTTGGAACAATATGAGATGCGCAGCTCCCAATCCGCAAACAAACTGATGTCCTTTTTGAAGGGCGTCGACGTCAACGAGCCGGAATACGCGGCATTGTTTCGGGCCCAGCAGGCCTTTGACCAGATAGATCCCCTGCGCACCGGGTCGCCGAGCGCCGATGCCATGGCCCAGCGGAATGTCGCCCAGGACGTGCTGAACGAGCAGGCCCGGACCGTCCTGACCGACGATCGCTTCTACGAATACCTCAAGGGTTCCGATCCCAATTACGCCCGGACGGCCCAGTTCACCGCCAAATATCCCGATATCACTCCGGCGATGACCTATGATCTCACCAAGATCGAACGCGCGTATCAGACCTCCATGATGGCGCTGGCGCGGGCCGGGGCCGGCGGGACGTCCGGGGCGGACCGCGCCGCGCAGCTGACCACCGCGCGCCAGGCTTATCAGGAACAGATCAACGCCTTGCTGGGACCGGAGATTGGCAAGGCCTACGCCCAGCGCAACCGGATGGGCGGGCCCACCCCGGTGATGACATTCGTCCCCGGCGGCGGTTGAACCGGCGCGGGCGGCCGCACCGCCCATTTCCCGTTTGAGTTTCGTAGAATAGCGGCCATTGGTTCCCGCAACCCCGCCGCACACACCGGCTCCACCCCTATGCCCGCCTCCGACGCACCCCACGCGTTGTTCACCGCCCGCTCGATGAGCGGTCAAAACCGCGCGGAAATGCGGCAGGCCTTCGACCAGTCCCTGAAGCTCGCGGAGCGCAACCGGCTGGTCCTGCGCGTGCCGCACGAGGTGAAGCCCGTGCAGAACCGCCGCGACATGCATTACCATTACCGGCCGGAAATCTTCCTGCAGTTGCAGGGTTGGACGGATTTCAGCTTCCCGCACAAGGGCTTCCGCCTCGGCCCGGACGAGATGTGCATCATCCCCGCCGGAGTGCCGCACGGTGAGACGGTGCATCCCGGGCCTGAGAAGCCGTTCCGCAATCTCGTCGCCGGTTTCTACAACAACACCCTCAGCCTGCACTTCGCCCACGAGGTCCGGCCGGGCAAGCCCGACATCGAGGTGATCGAGTTCTTCGACGCACCCAACCTCGATGTCTTCCTCACCCTGGCCAACACCACAGCGCAATTCCACAGCGTCCATGGTCCGGCGCGCGAGACCGTGCTCAAGGGTCTGCTCCTCGCGCTGCTCGGACTGTTCCGCAACATCGTCGAGACGGGCACCGGCGGGTTGAACAGCGACATCGGCAAGGTCTTTCAGTCAAAATGCATCGTCCGCGAACAATTCGCCAATCCCGAGCTCGGGGTGCAGCACATCGCCGAGCTGCTCGGCTGCTCGCCGGATTATCTCTCCCACCTTTTCCACACGGAAACGAAGGAGCGGCTGACGCACTACATCCAGCGCATCCGGATCGAGGGCGCCATCCTCGCCCTTGAGACCACCACGCTGACCATCTCGGAGATCGCCTACGCCAGCGGCTTCGCCGACCCGGCCTATTTTACGCGGGTCTTCAAGCAGCACAAGGGGGCGACGCCGCAGGAATACCGCGTGCAGATCGAGACGCACCGCAAGCTCCAGGAGGAGCAGCCGAAGACGGTGTATTTCGACCGGCTTGATTTCACCCACGGTGTGCCGCTGGACAAGTCCGCCGCCGCGCCGGACCAGGCGCCGGCCGCGGAGATTTGAGCGGCCGGATTGGGTGGCGGGAATTTCCACGGCGCGGTCGCCGTGGCTCCACAACCAGCCGGCTGGAGTGCGGGCGACCTCGCCCGCGATAGCTTCTTACTTCAAGAACACCCGATAGGCCCAGGGGCCCATTTCGAGCTTCGTGTTTTCGTCGAGTGTCACCTTCTCGCCGCTGAAAAAGTCCGTGTAGGTGCCGGGAAAGGGACCCTCCTTGAACTGCACGGTCTTCGCCTCGGCGGTGAAATTGAAGACGGCGAAGACCTTGTCGCGGTCGTTTTGGCGCACGAAGCTCAGGACGCGGCTGTGGTCGCTGTTCGGCACGTCGACCATGAGGGCGCCCCAGTGGCCGTTCCAGAGCGTGGTGTTCGCCTTCTTCAGCGCGAAGAGTTTCCGGTAGAGTTCCGCGTTCGGGTGCTCGCGCCAGACGATCGGATCCTTCTCGAAGAATTGCAGCCGTTTGGTGTTGCCGGCCTCCTGGCCGTTGTAGATCAGGGGCATGCCGTCGCCGACCACGGACAGCACGATGGCGGCCGGGAGCGCGTCGCCGAACTGCTCGAACTCGGTGCCGTCCCAGGAATTCTTGTCGTGGTTGCTGACGAAGTTCATGCGGTAGCAGTCCGGCGGATAAAAGCCCTCGTTCCACGCGTAGTAGTTGTAGAGCGCGCCGACGTCAGCCTTGCCCTTGGCGATGTTGTGCATCGCCTCATACCAGCTCCAGGCGTAGGTCATGTCGAAGGCCTCGGCGTGGAGGTCGCGCGACTCCCACTCGCCGAGCATGAAGACGGGTTTGATGGCGTCGAGTTCGCGCCGGAGGTTGTTCCAGAAATCCACGGGCACGAAGCCGGCGACGTCGCAGCGGTAGCCGTCGATGTCCGCCTCCCGCACCCAGTATTTCATCGCATCGGTCATGTATTTCCGCAGGCCGGGCGAGCGGTAATCGAGGTTGATGATGTCGGACCAGTCGAACCACGGCGTCGGGCGGAAGGCGCCCTTCCAATCGTGCTGGTAGTAGTCCGGGTGCTCGGTCGCGAGCGGGTTGTCCCACGCCGTGTGGTTGGGCACCCAGTCGAGGATGACCTTGAGGCCGAGACCGTGCGCCGTGGCGACGAAGTGCTTGAGGTCGTCGAGCGTGCCGAACTCGGGGTTGACGCCGTAGTAATCGCGCACGGAGTAGGGGCTGCCCAGCGCGCCCTTGCGGTTCTTTTCGCCGATGGGGTTGATGGGCATCAGCCAGACGATGTCGACGTTGAGGGCCTTGATGCGCGGCAGTTGTTTCTCGGCGGCGCGAAACGTGCCCTCCTCGGAAAACTGCCGGAGGTTGAGCTCGTAGATCGTGGCGTCCTTCGACCACTCCGGGTGGTGGAGCTTGACGTAGGGAACGGGTTGGTAGGGGTCGGTCGCGGCGGGGGCCGCGCTCAGGCTCACGCTGACGGTGAGCAACAGACCGAGCAGGAGACGGGTGTAGCGTTGCATGATAAATCAGGCGCGGGTGGCGGGACTGTTTTCGACCGGCACCCAGAAGAGCGCCACGGCCGCGATGAACAGGCACACGCCGCCGGCCATGGTGGCGTAAACGAGGTTGCCGTGCAGGAAGTGCTGCACGAGGTAGCCGAAGAACAGCGCGGCCAGGATCTCCGGTAACACGATGAAGAAATTGAAAATGCCCATGTAGACGCCCATGCGTTCCGCGGGCAGGGCGCCGGCCAGAATCGCATAGGGCATGGAAAGGATCGACGCCCAGGCCACGCCGCCGAGCGCGAGCGCGCCGAGCAGCAGATACCGCTGCTCCTCACCATGGATGAAGCCGACGGCCAGCAGGCCGAGCCCGCCCAGCACCAGGCAAACAGCGTGGACGATCCGGCGATCGGACTTGCGCGCCACGGCCATGAGGCCGAAGGCGGCGAGAAAGGTCACGGCGTCCTTGAGCGCGTAGCAGACGCCGGCCCACTCGGCGCCGCGCTTGAATAATTCCGTGTTGGGATCGCTGCTGCCGAAGATGACGGGCACCGCATTCGAGAAATGCAGCCACATGCAGAACAGGCCGAGCCAGGTGAAGAACTGCACGACCGCCAGCCGGCGCATCGTCACCGGCATGTGCGCCAGGGCGCTGAAGATCTCGCGGAAGAAATGACCCAGCCCGCGACTCTCCGCCTTTTTCCGCCGGAACGCCTCCAGGTCGTCCGGCGGGTATTCCTTGCTGCTGCACACGGTCCAAAGGACGGCGCCGAGGAACGCGGCCGCGCCGATGTAGAAGGAAATTTTGACGTTGGTCGGCAGAGCGTTGGCCCCGTCGGCGGCGCTGCTCACGTGAAACCAGTTGCGCAGCATGTAGGGCATCATCCCGGCCACCACCGCGCCCACGCCGATGAAAAAGCTCTGCATGGCGAAACCCGCGCCGCGCTGCTCCTCCGGCAGCTTGTCGGCGACGAAGGCGCGGAAGGGCTCCATCGAGACGTTGATCGACGCGTCGAGAATCCAGAGCAGGCCCGCCGCCATGTAGAATTTGGGCAGGTTCGGCACGAGCCAGGCGGCAAGGGAACCGGCATTGGGCATCAGCAACAGCGCGAACGAACTGAGAATAGCCCCGGCCAGGAAGTAGGGCCGCCGCCGGCCGAGCGGGCCCCAGGTGCGGTCGCTCATCGCGCCGATGATTGGTTGGATGATGAATCCGGTAAGGGGCGCGGCGAGCCAGAGCTTGGAGATCTGGTCGTCCGCCGCGCCGAGATATTTGTAGATGGGACTCATGTTGGCCATCTGCAGGCCCCAGCCGAACTGGATGCCGAGAAAGCCGAAGCTCATGTTCCAGATGGCGGGCAGGGACAGGGGCGGGCGAACGGAACTCATGGGGTGGGGTGGGCGGCGGTTTCCGGCGGTTCGCTGTAGTCGCACAGCTCATGATTGCCGGAGCGGTTGAAGAGTATGATCCATTGCCGCAAAGTGGCGAGCTTCCCTTCGGTCAGCCGCGCGAGTTGATCCTCCGTGAAACGCCACTGCCAGTTGCCCTCGGCGGTGCCGGGCCGGTTCAGCGTGGCGGCGGCCGGCAGGTCGAGCAGATCCTGCATCGGGATGACCGCCAGGCGGGAGACCGTGGCGAGCACCGCCCGGATAACCGGCCAGGCCGAGCGGGAACCGTTCAATTGGAAATAGTCGTCCACTTCGGCGGCGTGGGCGGCGGGCAGGTTTTCCAACCAGCCGCGGGTCGTGTTGTTGTCGTGGGTGCCGGTGTAGGCGATGCTGTCCGCCGGATAGAAATGGGGCAGGTTGACGTTGTGGGCATCATGCCCGTAGCAGAATTGCACGATCTTCATGCCCGGCAGGCCCGCCGCCCGGCGGAGCGCGACGACGTCGGGGCCGATGTAGCCGAGATCCTCGGCAATGATGCGGGCATGCGGGAGCGTGGCGCGGAGCGTGCGGAAAAACGCCTCGCCGGGGCCTTTCCGCCAGCGACCGCCGCAGGCGTCGGTGGCGCCGGCCGGAACTTCCCAGTAGGTGTCGAAACCCCGGAAGTGATCCAGGCGGATGATGTCGTAGAGCTCGAAGGCCGCGCGCAGCCGGGCGATCCACCAGGCGTAGTTGTGCCGCGCCAGGTAATCCCAGTCATAGAGCGGATTGCCCCAGAGCTGGCCGGTGGCGGAGAAATAGTCCGGCGGCACGCCGGCGGTCGCCAGCGGCTGGCCGTGGGCATCGAGCTGGAAGACCGCGCGGTTCTGCCAGGTGTCCGCGCTGTCGAGCGCGACGAAGATGGGCACGTCGCCGATGATGCCCACCCCGTGTTCGGCGGCGTAGGTGCGGAGCCGCTCCCACTGGCCGAAGAACAGGTATTGATAGAAAATGTGCCGCTCCCGGTCGCGTTGGACCGAAGCGGGCAGGGTGGCGGACAGCGCCGGACTCCAGGCACGGAACTCCTCCGGCCAGCCGGTCCACGAGCGACCGCCGAAGTGGGTCTTGAGCGCCATGAAATCGGCAAAGGGTTCCAGCCAGCCGGCGTGTTTCTGCCGGAAACCCGCCAGCGAGCCGAGCCCATTGACCTCATCGGCCTCGGTGGCGGCGAAGCGGTCGTGTGCGCGCGCCAGGACCGGCCAGAACAATTCGTAGAGCCGGCCGTAATCGACGTGGCCGGCGGGCAGACGCCGCAGCTCCACCAGGTCGGCCGCGACGAGCAGGCCGGTTTCGAACAGCTCGCCGAGATCGATGAAATACGGATTGCCCGCCCGGCCCGAGAACAGCTGGTAGGGTGAGTCGCCGTAACCCGTGGGCCCGATCGGGCAGATCTGCCAGTAGCGCACGCCGGCGGCGGCGAGGAAATCCACGAATTTGCGGGCCTGCGGTCCGAGATTGCCGATGCCAAAGTCGCCCGGCAGGGACGAGACGTGCGCCAGCACCCCGGCGGTGCGGGTGGTGAGCCATGTGGTGGAGTCGGATCGCATGAGAGATGAAAAGTCGGGGCCGGTGGCCGAGGCCAACCGGGTGTGGGCGGGAATGAGGCGCCCGGGAAAAAGTGCGGCCACCAGGTTGATCTGGTGGCCGCAGCGTTACCAAACCCGCAGTCCCAAACCTTGGGTTAGAACTTGTAGGCGGCGCCGAAGGAATAGGAGGCGCCGTATTTCTGGTAGTTAATGACCTGCCGCGGGTCGTCGTTGTTGTAGGTGACGAGCGGCTCGTTGGTGAGGTTGTAGCCTTGCAGGAAGATCGACAGGTTCTTCAGGCGGCTGTCCTTCTGGAACGTGTAGCTGATCTGTCCGTCGACCACGCTCTCGGGCTGCGCCATGGAGAAGTTGCCGTTGGGATTCACGTCGCCGCCCGGGCTCGGCACGCCGAACGTGGTGATGTATTGGCGGTTCGCGGAGCGGTAGCGGTTGCTCACGCGGGCGGAGAAGCCGTGGCGCTCGTAATAGATCGTGATGTTGGCGACTTTCTCGGAGAGACCGCCGATCGGGGCGGTGCCGCTGGTCGGACCCCAGGGCTTGATGCTGCTCTTGGTCAGGGCGCCGCCGAGCACCACGCCGAAGCCGCGGAAGTTCGAGTTGATCATCTCGCTGGCGAGCGAGAGCGTGACCTCGAGGCCCTTGATGTTGCCGCCGTCGCCGTTCATCGGCTGCGAGACGACACCCTGCAGGAGGGCGGGATTGGTGCCGCCGGAAACCGGGTAGCCGGTGAAGTCCGCCAGCGAGCTTTGCTCGTAGATGAAGTTGCGCAGCTTCTTGCCGAAGCCGGCCACCGCGACGTAGCCCTTGTTGTCCTTGAAGTAATGCTCGTAGGAGAGGTCCACCGAGTCGGCGACCCACGGACGGAGGTGGCTGTTGCCGCCGCCGCCGCTCCACGGACCCTGCGAGAGGTCGGTCGAGGTGGCCTTCGTCGGATCGTAGCCCCAGGTGCGCGAGGCGCGCAGGTCATACATGCGGGGCCGGGCGATCTGGCGGGCGAGGCTGAAGCGGACGACGTCCCGTTCCGTAGCCTCGAAGTTGAGGTTCAGGCTCGGGGAGAACTGCGTGTAGGTGTCGCCGGCTTCGACCGCGTTGACGGTGTTGCCGTTGGCCGAGAGACCCTTGGAGCTCTGGTCGGTGTTGATGACCCGGAAGCCGAAGTTGCCCGTGACCGGGGTGTTGCCGGCCTTGGTGTTGATGTCGAACTGGGTGTAGAACTGGGTGACCTTCTCGCGCACCTGGAAGCGCCGGGCGACGAAGTCGGTGCCGTCGTTGGGCACCAGGTCGAACATGCCGGAGTTGAAAGCGGCCATCGGGTCGAAGGCGTAGATCGGTCCGATGCCGAGGTAGCTGAAGTCCGTCGTGCCGACCGAGGCCGGCATCGCCGCGGTGGCGGCGCCGTTCTTCAGGACCGGGAAGCCGGAGGGATTCTCGCCGTCGCGCTTGTAGCGGTCGGTATAGCTGATGCCGAACTCGACGGCGTCGAAGAAGCGCTTGAGCTCGTGGCGGGTGGAGAGCTTGAGCTGGCCAAGTTCGTCCTTGGACTGGAAGCCCTTGTAATAGCCGGGCGCGCCGGTGGTGGGGAACTTCCACGTCTGCCAGCCCTGCGGATCACTGATCTTCAGGATGGAGGCGTCCGAGTAATTTTTCGTGGGCGTGACCACCGGAATCTGGCCAGGAGCCAGCTTGACGGTCATCGTGTCGGCCGTGGTGAACGGGGTGCCGCGCGAGCCGATACCGGCCCAGAGCTCGAGATTGAAATCATCGCGTTTCACCTTTGAGTAGCTGGCGTCGAAGGTGACGGGCCACTCGGAAGTTTTGCCCATGACCAGGTTCCAGCCGATGGCGATCGGCTTGTCGTGGCGGACGAAGGTGTCGTTGCGGACGATCGGCTGGACGTTCGCCAGCGTCGCATTGGTGATCAGACCGTTGGAGACGGTGTAACCGGGCTGAAGCTGGGCCGAACTCCAGAAGGCCAGGGGGATCTCCATGCCGCGCAGGAGCTGGTTCTCCTCAAACTTGGAGTAGTAGACGTCCACGATGCTGTGGATGTCCTTGTTGGGCTTGTATTCGAACACCCCCATGACGCCGTCGCGGTCGAGCACGCTGTTGCGCACATAGGGCTTCACGCCGCCGAGCGCAAAGTTGCCCGCCGAATCGGTGGGATAGCCCCACGCCTGGAACTGCTCGCCGGCGAAGGGCTTGCTCGAATGCGAATAGCCGATGGCGATGCCCATCTTGCCGTCCGCGCTCTGATCGATGTAGGAGACGCTGAAGCGGTTGCCGGTGGCCTTCGCGCTGGGGGTCAGGGCGCCGAGCTGGTTCCACTCGTAGTAGCCGTTGACGGCGACGATGCGGCCGGTCTTGTCGAGCGGACGCACGGTGCGCAGATCGATGGAGCCGGCCAGACCCTGGCTGACGAGGCTGGGGGATGCGGTCTTGTAGACCACCACCTCGCTGAGCAGGTCAGCGGGATACTGGTCGAACTCGACGGCGCGGTTCATGCCGGTGGAGACCTGTTCGCGACCGTTGAGCAAACCGGTGCTGAAGTCGCCGGTCAGACCGCGGATACTGATGGCCTGGCTGCGACCATTGGTGCGCTGGGTGGTCAGGCCGGTCAGGCGGGTGAGCGCATCAGCGATGGAGATGTCGGGCAGCTTGCCGATGTCTTCGGAAGCGATGACCTCGGTGATGACCTTTTGTTTCTGTTTCATCTCGGCGGCAGCCGCGAGGCTGCCCGCGAAACCCGCCGTCACCTGGAAGGTGTCGAGCACGACCACCTTGTCCTTGTCGGCGGGATTGGCGGTCGTCGGCGCGTCTTGCGCGGACATGATCAAGGCCGACTGACTGAACAGCAGGCTGGTGGCCAGACCTCGGATGAGGAACCGGCGCACGATATTATTGGGATTGTTTGGTGTGTGCATGGTATGAACAGATATGGCGGCCAAGCGGCCCGCCGGGACTAACGGTGTTAGGGTTGGGATAATTACAGGGGCTGGGTTTGGGGTGCCCCGTTTGCTGAGGTCATATTCCGCCGGTCTTGCCGTTTCCGCGATTCGCAAAAGTCCCAAAAAACCGCGATGGCTCGGACAACTCTTAGGTCCGGCGTGCAAAAGCCTCTCCGGTGCTCGCCCTGGCGTTCCCTCGGTCGGGTGCGCTTTTCAGAGGGAATTTTTTGTTTCCGGGTTCGTCCGCCGGCTTAATGTCCCTCCTGTGCCGCCGGCCATGATTCCCGGATTTGGCCGGGGAACCTAGGTTTTATCCCTGCCTTGGAAGACTTCTCTCCGCCACGTCCTTTGACCGGCACGCGCATTCTTTCATCGTCGATGCCATCCCCATGAAGCCCCTGCTGCAGCGACTTTTCCTCGGTTTTACCTTCCTGTCCGCGCTTCTGTGCGGCCGGGGTGAACCGCCGCCCATCGTCGCGGCGCCGCGACTTACTCACCCGGGAGCCGGTCAGGTTTTCTATTTTGTGCTGACCGACCGCTTCGCGAATGGTTCGCCGGCCAATGACACGGGCGGCATTGCGGGCGGCCCCGATGTCAGCGGCTTCGATCCGACGCGCATCGGATTCTTTCATGGCGGTGACTTGACCGGCCTGACGGCCAAGCTGGACTACATCAAGAATCTCGGCGCCACCGTCGTTTGGGTGACGCCGCCCTTCCGCAACAAGCCCATGCAGCTCGGCAGCGCCGGCTACCATGGTTACTGGATTCTGGATTTTCTCCATGTCGACCCGCACCTCGGCACCGATGAAGATTTCAAGGAGTTTGTGCGACAGGCCCATGCGCGCGGCCTGAAGGTCTGTCTCGACATCGTGATCAACCACACCGCCGACGTCATCCAGGACACAGGCGGCCGCACCGATTACATTCCGCGCACGGTCGCTCCTTATCGCGATGCGTCGGGCCGCGCGTTCGACGTCGGCGCCGTGGCCTACAACGGCCTCAATTCCCCCGCGGCGTTCCCGCCGCTTTCCGCCGCGCGCAGCTTCGCCTACGTGCCCGAGGTGCCGGCGGCTGAGGCCCACGCCAAGAATCCCGCCTGGCTCAACGATCCCATTTACTACCACAACCGCGGCAACAGCACGTTTGCCGACGAGAGCGCCCTCGATGGCGACTTCGGCGGGCTCGACGACGTGTTCACCGAGCAACCGACGGTGGTCCGCGGCTTCATCGACATCTACCAAAAATGGATCGATGAATTCGGCGTCGACGGTTTTCGCATCGACACCGCGCGGCACGTCAACCTCGCGTTCTGGCAGGCCTTCGCGCCCACGATTAGGGAACATGCGCGCCTGGCCGGCCGCCCGGGCTTCATCCAGTTCGGTGAGGTGGCCAACGGCACCGGCGACGTCGGCCTGCTCAGCGAGTTTTCCACCACCGCGCCGCTCGATGCGACCCTCGACTTCGGCTTCATGGGTGCCGCGATCAGCTACGTCTCGGAGGGCAAAGGTGCCGCTGTGTTGGCGGATCTCTTCGCCAAGGACGATCTCTACACCGACCACGACAGCAACGTCCACGCGACGCCCACTTTCCTCGGCAACCACGACGCCGGGCGCTTCGGCTATTTCCTGCAGCGCGACAACCCGAAGGCCGCGCCCGCGGAACTCGCCCAGCTTGTGGAACTCGGCCATGCGCTGCTGTTCCTCGTCCGTGGCCAGCCCGTCATCTATTATGGCGACGAGCAGGGCATGATCGGCCGTGGCGGCGGCGACATGCAGGCGCGCGAGGACATGTTCGCGGCGCAGGCGCCCGATTTCAAAAACGCCAAGTTGCTCGACACCACGCGCACCGGTGCCGACGACAAGTTTGATCCGCAACATCCGTTCTACCAATTCATCCGTTCGCTCGCGACGCTGCGCGAAAGCCGCCCGGCCCTCAATCGCGGTGCCATGATCGTGCGGCCAAGCGATCAACCCAACGTCTTTGCCTTCTCCCGCATCGAGCGCAACGAGCGCGTTGAATACCTCGCCGCCTTCAACAACTCCCGCACCACCGATGCCACGGCCTCGCTGCCAACCAGCCAGCCCGCGGGCGCCGAGTTCAATCGTGTCACCGCGCCGGATGATAAAACGGTTTATGCCGACGCCCAACTCACCGCCGACGCGCAAGGTCGAGTCTTCGTCACGCTCCCGCCGCTACATTTCGCCTTGTGGCGGGCGAGCCGGGCGCTGCCCGTGCCGGCGCAGGCTCCGGGCATCACCTTTGTCACGCCGGGCGCGGATGCCGTGCTTTCGTTCCCGACGCGCCAGCTGGACGGCAACATCATGGTTCAGCGTCAGGAGCTGCGCGCGAATGTCACTGGCGGCGACGGGCTGGCCGAGGTGACTTTCGCGATGAACCGTGCCTCGCGGCCGGGACAATATGAATTACTCGGCACGGACGATACCGCGCCCTATCGCGTCTACTGGTGCCCGCCGCCGGATCTCGCACCGGGTGAGGAATTGTCGTTCATCGCGACCGTCGACGACCTCCGGGGCCACCGCGCCGCGACGCAAATTTCCGGGCTGAAAATCGACGACGTCACCCAAGCCTTGCTCGCCGCGAACACGCCGTCGTTCGGAACCCACGGCGCCAAGACGCCACTAATTGTCGAGGAGCCGGTCGCTGCGGTATCAGTCGATCTCGGGACCGCATTCTCGCTTTCGGCCAAGGCGGAAGGAACAGGTCCGCTGACGTGCCAATGGTTCCGCAATGGTCGGGAAATCCCCGGAGCGACCGATGCTTCCTTTGCCGTGCCGCACGCCAGCGCCGCCTGGTCGGGCCGTTATCGCGTGTTGGTGCACGGCCTCGCGGGCAGTGTGCTCAGCGCCGAAAGCGTCGTGACCGTGAATCCCGCCACGGCCGGCCGGATCGAGACCCTCTCGCCGATTCACTCGCAGTTCCTCGCCGATCGTTGCGTCGATGTCTGGCTTCCTCCGGGTTATGATTCCCACCCAGATGAGCGCTACCCGGTCATCTACATGCACGACGGGCAGAATCTCTTTGATCCCTTGACCAGCTACGGCGGGAATTCGTGGGAGGTCGACCGGGCCATGTGCCGGCTCGTGGCGGCGGGCAAGGCGCGGCCGGCAATCATCGTCGGAGTATGGAACACCCTGGCGCGTTTCTCCGAGTATATGCCGCAAAAGGCGACCACGCAGGCGGAGATGGACAAACTCGCCGCGCAATTCCACCTGCCGCCGGCCCCGCTGCAGGCGGATGCCTACCTGCAATATCTCGTCTCCGAATTAAAACCAGCCATCGACCGCACCTATCGCACCGCCGCCGGTCGCAACGACACGTTCATCATGGGTTCGAGCATGGGCGGCCTGATTTCCGCCTACGCGGTGGTGGAATACCCGGATGTGTTCGGCGGCGCCGGCTGTGTCTCGACGCACTGGCCGGCGGGAGACGGCGCCGTCATCGATTACCTCGCGCCCCATCTGCCCAAGCCCGGCGCGAACCGATTCTATTTCGATTTTGGCACAGCCACGCTCGACGCCACGTATGAACCCTACCAGCAACGCATGGATGCCGTGATGCGGACCGCGGGTTACACCGCAGGTCGCGATTGGCTTACCCGGAAATATCCGGGAGCGGAACACTCGGAAAAATCCTGGCGTGAGCGCGTGGACGTTCCGCTGGAGTTTCTCCTTGGTCGCTAACGCCCGCCGGTTTTCTTCCGGTATTCCTGGCTGCGGCGCAGGTCGTCGCGCACGTCCCCTTCCGTCCAGTCTTTCTCCAGCACGGCGCGGCGGTATTGGTTCAGGCCGTTCGCATCCGGCTCGCGACCAAGCACGTCGCGATAAGCGCGGCGCACGATGCGCTCCGCGCCCTCGCGGCGGAATTCGTCCCCGTGCCGCATCTGGTCGCGGAACATCTGCTCGGTCCAGCCTTGGTCGATGATCAGGCCGCGGTAACGGCGCAGGTCGTTCGCATTCGGTTCGCGATCGAGCAGCTCGATGAAGACCTTCTTGATGATGATGTCGGGATTCTCGCGGCGACTGTCGCCCCGGTTATCGTTGCGGTTGTCGTTGCGCCGGGCCGACTCGACCCGCAGCGACGAGATGCGATCGTTCCAGCTCGCCCGCGGATCGTCGGGCACCGGCCGGCCGGTGAGGTCGCGGGCGTTTTCGGTCAGCCGCATGGCCGAGCCGCGGAAGCGGGCGTCTTCGTAGACGTAGATTTCCGCCCCTTCCTCGACGCGGATCGAGGAAATGCTGTCGTTCAGCCGGCCGCCGTCCTCAAACGCCATGTTGGCGAGATTCTCCAGCGTATCCCCGGGATACAGCACGAGGGCGTTGCCGCGATAGTCGGCGTGCTGGTAAACGATGACGCGCGGGCCGCGTTCGCGACGGTCGTCATTCCGCGGCCGTTCATCCCTATGGTCGGCCCGGGCGGCGGGCAACAGACTGCACACGACGAGGAGCAGCAACAATCGGTTCATGCCTGATGAGACGATGCTTTGGCCGAGATTATTCAAACTGTTTTTTGGTCCCTCGGCGTGTCCTCGGCCGCAAAAAAAACTCCCGAAGTTTGCGCTTCGGGAGGAGAAAACGGAGATCGTGCCGGTTTAATCAGGCTTCCAACTGCGGGCGCGTGGGCTCGGGCCAGTCGACGTGGAAGAACTTCCCGCGGGGCTTGTCGGTGCGCTCGTAGGTGTGGGCGCCGAAGTAGTCACGCTGCGCCTGGAGCAGGTTGGCCGGCAGGCGGGCCGAGCGGTAGCTGTCGTAGTAGGCGAGAGCCGAGGCGAACGTCGGCGCCGGCACGCCGCACTCGGCGGCGAGCGAGACGACCTTGCGCCAGTTCTGCTGCGCCTTCTTCACCGTCTTGTTGAAATACGGGTCGAGGAGCAGGTTCGCGAGGTTCGGGTTGCGGGCGTAGGCCTCGGTGATCTTCTGGAGGAACGCCGCGCGGATGATACAACCGCCGCGCCAGATCTGGGCGATCTCGCCGAAGTTGAGCGTCCAATTGTATTCCTTCTGCGCGGTGCGCATGAGCTGGAAGCCCTGGGCGTAGGAGCAGATCTTCGAGCAGTAGAGGGCGTCGTGGATGGCCTGCACGAGGGCCTTCTTCGAGCCGCGGTATTTCTTGCCCGGGCCCTTGAGGATCTTCGAGGCGGCGACGCGCTCCTCCTTGATGGCGGAGATGCAGCGGGCGAAGACGGACTCGGCGATCGTCGGAGCCGGCACACCCATGTCGAGCGCGTTGGTGGAGGTCCACTTGCCCGTGCCCTTCTGACCGGCGGTGTCGAGGACGACGTCGACGAAAGCCTTCTTCGAGGCGGGATCCTTCTGCTTGAGGATGTCGGCCGTGATCTCGATGAGGAAGCTGTCGAGGGCGCCTTTGTTCCATTCGCTGAAAATCTCGCCCATCTCGGCGGCCTTGAGGCCGAGCAGGCCCGACATAAGGGCGTAGGCCTCGCAGATCATCTGCATGTCGCCATACTCGATGCCGTTGTGGCACATCTTCACGTAGTGGCCCGCGCCGTTTTCGCCGATGTAGGCCGCGCAGGGGACGCCACCGACGATCGGCTTGCCCGGGGCAGCACCCGAGAGTTGCGCTCCCGTCTTCGCGTCTACTTTGGCGGAAACGGCGTTCCAGATCGGTTCGAGTTCCTTGTAAGCCGCGGGATCGCCGCCGGGCATGAGGGCGGGGCCGAAACGCGCGCCTTCCTCGCCACCGGACACGCCGGAGCCGATGAAGCGAAGCCCTTTCTCCTTCATCGCCTTCTCGCGGCGGATGGTGTCGGTCCAGAGGGCGTTGCCGCCGTCGATGATGATGTCGCCAGGCTCGAAGAGCGCCGCGAGACCGTCGATGACGGCGTCGGTGCCTTTGCCCGCCTGGACGAGGATGACGGCCTTGCGCGGCTTCGCGAGGGAGGCGACGAACTCCTGCAGCGTCTTGGTGCCGACGATACCGCCGGGCGTATTCGGATTCTCGGCGACAAACTTGTCGGTTTTTTCCGTCGTGCGGTTGTAAACCGAAATCTGGAAGCCGTGGTCGGCTATATTCAGGGCGAGGTTCTGACCCATCACAGCAAGGCCGATGAGTCCGATATCAGAATGGGCTTTGGGCATACTGCCCGCAACCTACCCGGCGGGGGGCAAAGACCAACCCTTTTTTCCCGTTATTACAGTTCTTACTTAAGGCTTGGCCGGCGTCTGCTGCTTCGCGTTGTAGGAACCAGCGCTCGGGAAGAAGGGAGCGATCCGGTTTATGAGCGGCGTCAAGAACTTGGGTTCGTTGCGGTTATAGACCCAGGAAAAGAAGACGACCGTGCACACCACAAAGACGATCACGCCGGCGATGACCTTGTTCATCCGCAGGATCTTGCGCAGCACGAACACGGCGATGACCAGCGCCGCGATGGCAATGCCGATCTTCAGCCACACCGCCGGGGGCAGTGTTTTCATTTTCTCAATCGCGGTGACGGCGAACAGGACCATGATTCTGGGGTTATCCGGATTCATCCGGGAGACGAGACCTTTTTGGCGCTTCGGAGGCTTTCACCGGGCTTTGACCGATCTCCGGCGGTTTTGTTGCGTGGCTCAATGATAGCGGCCCGCGATGCCGAAATAGTCGAGGAGCCAGGCCTCCTTCCAGATGCGGAAACGGCCTTCCGGGGTGATTTTGCCGAATTCCTCGCGGTCGGAATGCGGCAGCAGGTAACCCAGCTCGGTGTTGATCACCTCCATGTGCTGCTGCTGCTGGTTGATGTCGTCGATCGGACTGATTTCCCAGGTGATGGGAGTCTCGCCGGACTGTGCCAGACGCTCGCGGTGCCGGGCCACCAAGCCGCTGAGGCTGCGCCGCCAAGGGTTGCGATCAACATGCCAGCTCTCGGGATAGAAGCCGCCAAAGGGAATATAGAGGTTGTCGGTCACGTAACGCCGTGTGCCGGTGGTGAGCGTGGCAATACTGTAGCAGACGGTGATGGCGCCGTTTTCCTGCGGCACGAAAAGCACGTGCAGCCGCCAGGTGTTGTCGTGGTTGTGGTAGACCGAGGTGCGCAGCCAGATGCCGCCGCCGACCTCGGCCTTCAGCGCCTGCACGTGGGTGAAACGGTGGTCGCGCAACCAGTCGCGGACGCGCAACAGGCGTTTCTGCGTCGGCCACTCGTCGCCGCCGCTGTTGACGACGTAGCGCGGGAAAAGTGGCAGCGGGCTGAGGCTGATGGCGCTGACCTTGAGCCAGTTGAAACCGGATTCGAGCAGGAACCAGAGGAGGAAAACCACGACCGCCACGACCCAGAACGGGCGGTCGAGAAGGGTGAACTGCTCGTTGGTCTCCGCCGCGAACAGCGCGAAGAGGATCCACCGCAGCCAGCGGATCGGAATCGCCAGGATCGGTGATGCGACGCGCAGATTGATGTAGAACAGCAGCAGCAGGACGGCCACCGCCGGCGCGAGGAACAGCGTGATGATATCCGGCATGGGGAAGCCGCGGCGGGGCCGCGATGGCTCAGCTCAGGCGGACGGGCATGATGACGCAAACGAAGCTCTCGAGCGTCTTGAACACACCGGGGCTGACCTCGTCCTTGAGCTCGAAAAACACCTCGTCCTTCGTCAGCGCGCGGAGCGGATCCATCACGAACTGCGGGTTGAACGCCACCTGGAGGTCGGGCCCGCTGTAGGAAATCGCCATCGATTCGTGCGCCTCGCCGAAATCGGGCGAGGACGCGGTGATCTCGAGCAGGTTGGCGGAAAGCTTGATCTTGACCGAATTCGATTTCTCCGAGGTGACCAGCGCGGCGCGGTGCACGCATTGCAGGAAGAGCTCGCGCTCGAGCTTGATGCGCTGGTGCGTTTCCTTCGGGATCACCTGATGGTAGTTCGGGTAGTTGCCCTCGACGACCTTGGAGAAGAGATAAATGCTGTCGGTGAGGCCGCTGGTGTCCTTGCCGGTGTCGATCTGGAAGGCCGCACGGCGCTCGTTGAAGGCGATCTTGATCTGCTCGCCCTTGCCCAGCAGGCGGAGCAGTTCGGCCACGGTCTTGGCGGGCAGGATGATGGCGCCGGCGCTCGCCGCGGGCACGGCCATTTCCTTGCTGACAAGCGCGAGGCGGCGGCCGTCGGTGGCGACCAGGGCCAGCTTGCCTTCCTTGAAATTGAAATAGACACCGTTGAGGATGTAGCGCGTCTCGTCGGTGGACTGCGCATAGGAGACGTTGCTCAACATCGTCGCCAGCTCGCCCTGTTCGAGCGTGAAGGTCTTGTCGTCGGCCGAGTCGGGCAGTTTCGGGAATTCCTCGGCGCCGATGCCCATGATGCGGAAGTTCGAGCCGCCCGAGGCGATCTTGACCTGATGGGCGGCGGTCGAATCGAAGGATACGTCGATGTTCGGCAGCTCGCGCACGATGGTGGCGAGGCGCTTGACCGGCAGTGTCACGGTGCCGGCTTCCTTGACCTCGGCCTTGATCTTGCAGCGGATGCCGAGATCGAGATTGGTGGTCGTGAGGGAGATCTGGTCCTTCTCCGCCTCGATCAGCACGTTGCTCAGGATGGGCATCGCGGCCTTGGAGCCCACGACATTGAGGACCTGGGCCAGGCCGTTGCTGAAGTGGTCGCGGTTGATCTTAAATTTCATCGGTCGGGGCTTGGTTGATGCGTTTAACTAACAATGGAAGATTGGTCGGGTATTCAACAAGGAAGTATTCGTATTATTATGGGCGGTGATTTTCTCAGCAACCCACGGCATTACGAGGGAAAACCGGTCGCGCGGGCGGTGTGAAGCAGTCCTGAATAACGACGAATAACCGGCGGGTTGTTCACACAAAAAAGTTATTGGGAATTTTCCTGCTTCATTTTCACAACCTTTCGGCGCAACGCCCGCATCTGGGCATAACGGACGCCGCGCTGGTAGTGCGCGAACAGGCCGTAGAAAATATAGGCGAGAAAAAGGAAGAAAAAAGCGACCTCGCGCAGCCGCCAGACGACCACCACCACAATGAACACCCCGACAAAGGTGCGAAAACGGGTCTTGGTCTCCCAATTCACCTGTTTGAAGCTCGGATAGCGGACCGTGCTGACCATCAGGAATGACACCAACATCAGCAGCAGGGGAAGCGCGATGGTCAGCTGGCGCAATTCCCGGGCATTGGCAGCCAGGTTCAACAACAACAGCACCAAAGTGGCGACGGTGCCGGCCGCCGCCGGAATGGGCAGGCCGAGGAAATCCTTGTTGGATTCCGTTTCCGCCCGGTGCAGCAGCGGATTGGTGATGACATTGAACCGCGCCAGCCGCACCGCGCCGCAGAGCAGATACACAAAGGCGACGATCCAACCGAGCTCCCGGAACCAAGGGTATTCCTCACTGGGCGTCAGGACGAGAAAGAAGACCATCAGGGCGGGCGCGACGCCGAAGGACACCACATCCGCCAGGGAATCGAACTCCGCGCCGAACAAGGACGTGCGTCCCCCCATCCGCGCCAGCCGTCCGTCCAGCGAATCGAACACCACGGCCGCGAGGATGAGCCACACCGCCTGCGTATAAAGGGCGCTGGAGGCATGCAGTGCGTCTCCCGCGGCGTGCAGCGCGGCATAGTCGCCGGTGTCGGTGATCAGGCGCGCCTGGATGCAGCGGATGACGGACAGGAACCCGCACAGGAGATTGCCCGCCGTCATCAGGTTCGGCAGGAAATAAATGCGGCTCGCCTGGGTGACGTTGTAGGGATTGTCCCGCTGCTCGAGATCGGACATGGCGGCGTTACTTGGTCAGGCTCTCAAGATATCTCCAGAACTTCGAGTCCTGCTCGAACAGTTGTTTTTCGCTCACCGGGAGCTTCATCCGGAAAAGCGCGTCTTCGAGCGAGGCCTTGTGCAGGATGTAGTGGGTGTGGAGGGTCTCGCCCTGGACCTCAAAATAGAAGCGGAAGTCGCCCGCCCGCAGCCGGTAGAAATCCTTGCCGCCGCGGTGGAACTTGCCCAGCGGCTCGCGCGGGTGCGCGAGGTCGTCCGGCCGGATCTTGCTGATGGGCTCGATGACCTCCAGCTGCGCCAGCTTGTCGAGCTTGTTCAGCTCGCGCATGCTCTGCTCGGAAAAAGTTACCTGATACATGGTGGATTACTGGGGTGCTAACGTTGTCGAAGCCGGGCCGCTTGTCTAGGCAACATCTCGGCCGGACCGCCGCGCCCGCATCTTTGTTGCACGAATCACCCCGGCCGCTAGAGAAACGGCATCAAAACCCCCATGCCCGTGACCCTTGCCGACATCCGCGCCGCGCGCCGCCGTATCGCGGGCGGCGTGGTAGTCACTCCCTGCCCGGAATCCATCCCACTCTCGGAAATCACCGGCGCGCGGATCTTCTGCAAACTCGACAACCTCCAGCGCACCGGCTCGTTCAAGGAACGCGGGGCGCGCAACGCCCTGCGGCGCCTCGGTGCGGCGCAAAGGCGGCGCGGCGTGATCGCCGCCTCCGCCGGCAACCACGCCCTCGGCCTCGCCTATCACGGCAAGCTCCTCGGCATCCCCGTGACCGTCGTGATGCCCGATTACGCGCCGCTCATCAAAGTGAGCACCTGCCGCCGGCTCGGCGCCCGGGTGATCATCTGCGGACGGGATTTCGCCGAGGCGCGCGCCCGCGCCGACGAACTCGCGGCGGCCGAGGGCCTGGCCTACATCCATGGTTTCGACGCCCCGGACATCATCGCCGGCCAGGGCACGCTGGGCTTGGAGATCCTCGCCCAGGTGCCCGACGTCGACGCCATCGTCTGCCCGGTGGGCGGCGGCGGCTTGATCGCGGGTGTCGCCCTGGCGGTGAAGTCCCTGCGCCCGCGCGTGCGGGTCATCGGCGTGGAAAGCAAGGCCACCGGCAATTTCTCCGCCGCCTTGCGTGCCGGCAAACCCGTGCGGGTGCCGCGCCGGCCGACGCTCGCCGACGGCCTCGCCACGCTCACCGTGGGCGCCAACGCCTTTGCCCTCGCGCGCCTGCTCGTCGATCGCGTCGTCCAGGTGTCCGAGGACTGGATCGCCCTCGCCATCCTGCGCATGGTCGAGCTGGAGAAATCGGTCGTCGAGGGCGCCGCGGCGACACCGCTGGCGGCCATGATGTCCGGATTGCTGCCGGAATTGCGCGGCAAGAAGGTCGTGCTCGTGGTCTGCGGCGGCAACATCGATCCCGTCATCCTCAGCCGCGTCATTGAAAAAGGTCTCGTGCGCGACGGCCGCCTGACGCGTTTCACCGTCGTCATCAGCGATCGGCCGGGCGGTTTGGCGGCGCTCTCGCGCGTGATCGCCGAATCGGGCGCCAGCTTCAAGGACATCGAACACGACCGCGCCTTCAGCGGTCCCGATATCCACGCCGTCAACGCCGTGTGCACGGTGGAGACGCGCGATCACGACCACATCCGCGCGCTCCATCGCGCCCTGCGCAAAAATGGCTTTCCGCTCGTCGTCGCGCAGTAGGACCGGAGCGGCGGGCCTGGCGCTCGCGGCGCTCGGCGTTGTCGTCCTCGCGGGTTGCGCCACGGTATCCCGCGCACCGACCATCGTGCCGGCGGCCGGGCGCGAGGACGAAATCGTCGTGGCCGGGCAGCGGTTTCACACCGGCACGCGGATTGTCACCTGGCGGGAGCCCGGCGGTTACAATGCGTATCAGGGACCGCCCGCGTTTGGTCCGCGCCCGGGTCGGACCGATCTCGCGGCCCTCCAAGGCAGCATCGACCAGTTCGTCCTGCACTACGACGCCTGCGGCCTGAGCAAGATTTGTTTCAATGTGCTCCGGCAACGCCGGCTGAGCGTCCACTTCCTGCTGGATGTGGACGGCACCATCTACCAGACGATGGACCTGCAGGAGCGGGCGGCGCACGCGACCATCGCCAACGACCGCTCGATCGGCATCGAGATCGCCAATCTCGGCGCGTATCGGCCCGGCGACGCCCAAAAACTGGACGAATGGTATCGCCGCGACACCACGGGCGACGTCCGTCTCGAGGTGCCCGCCCGGATCCGCGATCCGGGCATCCGCACCCGCAACTTCACCGGCCGGCCCGCGCGGCCGGCGCCGGTGCGCGGCCGGATTCAGGGCGAGGAGCTGGTCCAATACGATTTCACTTCCGAGCAATATGCCGCGCTCGGCCGGCTCACCGCGGCGTTATGCCGGGTGTTTCCGCGGCTCAAGTGCGATTATCCGCACGACGCGGCCGGCCGGCTGCGCACCGGCAAACTCTCCGATCGGGAGTTGACGAACTACCGCGGCCTGATCGGGCATTACCACATTCAGGCGGACAAGATCGACCCCGGCCCGGCATTGCAGTGGCGACGGATCATCGACGACGCGCGCCGGCTGCTGCGGTGACGCGCGGCGAGCCACTTCAGTTTTTCCGACCGAAGGCCGGATCAACCTTGATTAACGCCGTGGCGACAAAGGAGGGGATCGCGGCGAGGCAGACCCAGATGAAAAAATTCACGTAACCGATCTGTTCCTGCAGCCAGCCGGCCTTCATCCCAGGCAGCATCATGCCCAGCGCCATGAAGCCGGTGCAGATCGCGTAGTGGGCTGTCTTGTGCTCCCCGTCTGCCACCAGCATCATGTAGACCATGTAGGCGGCGAAGCCGAAGCCGTAGCCGAACTGCTCGACCGCGAGCGCGGCGCCAATCAGGACGAGGCTGCCCGGTTGTGCCAGCGCCAGCGCGATGAACACGAGATTCGGCGCATACAGCACGATGATCATCGGCCACAGCATCCGCTTCAGGCCGTGCCGCGAAATCATGTAACCCCCCAGCAGGCCGCCCAGGATCAGAGCGACAACCCCGATCGTGCCGTAGATGATACCGTATTGCTCCGTGGTCAGCCCGAGGCCGCCAGCCTCGCGGCCGTCGAGCAGGAAGAGTTTCACCAACGGCAGCAGCTGGGCCTCGGCGAACCGGTAGAGGAGCAGGAAGCCGAGGATCCGCAGGATGTCTGGTTTGCGGAAGAAAGCAGCGAAGACCGCGAAGAAATCCGCGAGCAGTTGCGGTTTGTCCTGCACGGCATGGTCGCCGGCGGGTTTCGGCAGGACCAGCCAGTGGTAAAGTCCCGCGAGTGCGAAGAGCGCGGTCAGCAGCCACGCGACGGTCGCCCAGGCGTGCGCGGCGGAATGCCCCGCGGTCTGCAGCGCACCGGCGAGCCAAACAAGACCGCCTTGTCCGACGATCATGGCCAGTTTGAAAAAGGTGCTGCGCACGCCGACGAACGCCGCCTGCTGGTGGGGTGGCAGGGCGAGCAGATAAAATCCGTCCGCAGCGATGTCGTGGGTCGCCGAGCTGAAGGCCATGAGCCAGAAAACCACGAGCGTCAGCCGGAAGAAATGCGGCCCCGGCACCGTCAACGCGACCGACGCCAGCAACGCCCCGACGACCAGTTGCAGCACGACGATCCAGAAACGCTTGGTCCGGAAACGGTCGACCAGCGGCGACCAGAGCGGCTTGATGACCCACGGCAGATAAAGCCAGCTCGTGTAGAAGACGATGTCGGTGTTCGAGACGCCGAGATTCTTATACATGACGGCCGACAGGCCGGTCACGACGACGAAAGGAATGCCTTGGCTGAAATAAAGCGTCGGGATCCAGCGCCAGGCCACCGTGACTCGGGCGACGGGTGTTTCCTGCGGAGGGCGGGGCACGGCATTCACGGGACAACACCATCCCGCAGAAACACCCGGGACCACGAGGAGAAAAACCGGACGATCCGAAGCGAGCCGGTCAAATCCAGTCCGGTTGCGCCACGGTCTTGGCACCGCCGGCGCTGCCGGTGTTCACCGTCGAGGCGGGCTCGAAGAGCAGCAGGGACACCTGCTCCTCGGCGACCGGCCGGTGCTCGACGCCCCGGGGCACCACGAGCATCTCGCCTGCGCGCAGCACGACGGAGCGGACGCGAAATTGGACACCGTCTTTCCGGCGGCGTCCTGATGACACTTTGGATTTCCGCGGCAGGCGGCGGACCGGTTCCTTGAATTCCATGCGGAACCAGCCGCGCACCACGAAAAACAGCTCGTCTTCCTGCGCGTGATGATGCCAGGGAAATTTCCCGAGGGCCTTGACCAGCTTCACGTGCTGGCCGTTGAGCCCGGCGATGATCTTCGGCGTCCAGTGGGCGGAAAAGAGCGACAACTTCCCGGCGAGGTTGATCTTTTGCATGGCGGCACAGAATGGCGGCGGAAGGGATAAGCGCAAACGCGGCGACTCATTCGCCAGCGAAATACGTCGCGACGATCACAGTAATTTGCTGTTCGTGTCCAACGGAGGGCATGAGCATGGGGCCGCAGCGGGCCGCTTCAGCCGAAGCAAAATTAACACAGGACGGATAGGACCCAGACATGAAAACCCCCATTGAGCTGAAACGGCGGCCTTGGTTGCCAGCCGGTTTGTTGTTTTTGTTGACCTTAACCTGCGGCATGGCCGCACCTGCCGCGCCCGGGGGCGATCCCTTGGGAATGGGCCAGGCCGAAGAAGAGATTTTCGAATTACGGATGGAGCGGGTGCTGAAAAGCCAGGGGAAGGAGGCGCTGTTCGCCCGCCTGCAAGCCGAGGTGACCCAAAACTACCGGCCGTGTGCGGCGGCTTGGTTGGCGAACTATTTGCTCTATGGCGACCAGTTGGGTTTGCCGGGGCGGCACGATGAAAGCGCAGGGATGGCCATGGAGCGGAAGGCGATGAGCGAGGGCAGCATTTTTGCCAAGGAAATGGTGGGGCGGGCCTTGGTGGACGGTCGCGGCGTAGCTGCACGCCAGCCGCAGGAAGGGGCGGTGCTCCTCAAAGAGGCGGCGGAAGCCGGACGCTACACCGCGATGGCGGAACTGGCGAAGTTGTATCTCCACGGCTACGGGGTGCCCCGGGATCTGAAGTTGGCCGAATTGTGGGTCCGGCGCGCCGCCTATCGCGGGGAGCCGGGTATGCTCTTTTTTTTCGGCGCGTGGATGGAGAACGGCAAGTCGGGCTGGCCGGTGAACCTGAAGCAAGCGTGCCAGTATTACTTGGAGGCGGCGGAATGGGGCAATCGGGAGGCGCGCCTGCGCCTGGTCGCTCTGGCCAAGGAGGGCAATCTCGAGGCGCGCATCAACCTGCACCTGCTTTTGTTGTTCGATCTGGCCACCGGCGGCGATTTTACCACGGTGCGGATCAAGCAGACGGTGCAATTCCTGGAAAAGGAACGGCCGGACGATCCGCGGGTGCAGCTCGCGGTCGGACAAATCCAGATGGAGCGGATGCTGCCGGTGTTCGATCCCGCGAAAGCGTGGGAACAGCTGGAAAAAGCGGCGCAGCAGGGCGAGACCGATGGCCGATACTTTCAGGCCGAAATGCTCCGGCGCGGCATCGGTCGAAAAAAGAACGCGCCTGCGGCCATTGCGCAAATCCAGGGCCTGGCCGATCAGGGCAATGCCCATGCGATGGGCCGCCTGGGCTGGCTCTATTATTGGGGCGCCAACGAAAACAGCCAGTCGCCGAAGGACGAGACCAAGGCCTTTGAGTGGATTCGCGCCGCCGCGCACGCGGGCGACATGTTCAGCATCCTCAATATCGCCTTCATGCACAACCACGGGATCGGCACACCGGTGAACTATTATATGTCGGCCCGCTACTACAGCATCGCCGAGGACGTGGGCTGGCGGGAGGCGACCCGCCAGAAAAACGCGGCCTTGGCCGCCATCAAGGACTGAAAGCCGCCACCGGCGGCAGGCGGCTTAAGACCGGAACAGGGCGTCAACGGAGAACCGGCCGCCGCCCAGCAGCAGCAAAGCCGCGACGATGCCGAGGGCGAGCAGGTGGAATTCCACGCCCTCGCCCTTCTGGTTGCCGAACCAATTCATGAAAAAGCCGTTTGGCCGGTGCTGCGCCGCGGCCACCAGCATCACGCCGCCGATCCCGAGAGCCGCGAGGCGCGTGCCGACGCCGGCGAGAAGCATCAGGCCGCCGACGGACTCAGCTAGGATGGCGAGCAGGGCAAAAACCCACGGCGCGCCGACAGTGCCGGTGAGGTAACCCATGGTGCCCTTGAACCCGTAGCCGCCGAACCACCCGAGGGTTTTCTGCAGGCCGTGGGGCAGGATCATCAGACCAAGCGCCAGCCGCAGGGCGGTCGGCGCGAACGAGTCGCCGGTGGCGACGAGGAAGCGGAGGAAGGTAGATAGTTGCATACACAACAAAGATCGCGCTTTTGATTGCATATGCAACAATAATCTTCATCTTCGCCACATGAAGCCGAACCTGCCCGAAGGACACCTGGAAGCCTGGCGGAGATACTACGTCTCCTTCTGGCGCATCTACGCGGCGATCGAGCGCGACCTCGCGGCGGCCGGGCTGCCCTCGCTCAGCTGGTATGACGCCCTTTACGAGCTCTATCTGGCACCCGGACGCCACCTGCGGATGAGTGAGCTGGCGCGCAGCGCGCTGCTCAGCCGCAGCGGCCTGACCCGGCTGGTGGACAAGCTGGAAAAGGAAAAACTGATCGAACGACAGTCGTGTCCGAAGGACGGCCGCGTGCAGCATGCCCAGCTGACCGCCAAGGGCGTTGAAACGCTCAAGAAAATCTGGCCGGTCTACCGGGCTGGCATCGCCCAATATTTCGCCGCGCACCTCGACGAAGCCGACGCGCAGCGCCTGCAGGAATCATTCGGTCGCATCGTGGCCGCGACGACGGAACCGAAAGACGAGAACTAGGGCGGGGAAATTTCGTCGCGCAAGCCGTCCGCCCAGGCCGAAATCAGCTTGATGTCGTCCGGGGTCAACCGGGCTTCGGGATGCATCCAAGTGTAGGACGGGAGCGGCATGCTGCGGTCCTCCACCTCATCGATGATTTGATCGAGCTTCTTCCCGGCGCGGTCGGCCGGATAGCGGCCGAATTCGGAAAAGTTGAGGTGGCGCTTGCCGTCGTTGATGTGCGAATCCAACCACCAGCGGACCGGCTGCACCTCGGCATACCAGGGATAATGCGTGTGGTTAGAGTGGCAGTCGTAGCACGCGTGCTGGAGCAGCGTCTGCACCCTCGCCGGCACGGGGTGCCGCACACTGATATCGTTCGGCCCAGTGCCGGCGGAAAGGTTTTTCTCCGGCCGCACGAATTGAGCGGCGACGAGCAGGATGACGAGACCGAGGAAAATCTTTTTGATCATGAGGCGGGAGACGCGGGAACGGCCGCCGGTTCGTCCGGCAGGCGCTTGATCCGCTCCTTGAGCGGCGGGTGCGTGGAGAAGATTTTTTTCGGGTCGCCTTTCTTGGCCTGCAAATCCTGCAACACCGCGCGCAGGCCGCCGGGCGCGTAGCCGGTGATCCGGGCGAGGTCGTGTCCGCCCTTGTCGGCCGCGTATTCGGTGGGGGCGTTGTAACCATCCACGATGATGGTTTTGATGGTCGCCTTGATGCTGGGTCCGAATTGCTGCAGCTGCGCGTCAACCTGGTTCACCCGGGCCTCGGCGTCGCGGAATTGTCCGCTGCGCTCCGCGATGAGGGCCTTGGCCCCGCCCAGAAGTTCGCCGTTCTCGATGATCTTGAGCGCGTGCCGGCCCGTGATGTGGGAGATTTCGTGGCCGAGGATGCCGGCGAGCAGGTCGTCGGTGCCGGCGAGATCGTAGAGGCCCCGGGTGATGAACACATACCCGCCGGGCGCGGAAAAGGCGTTCACGGTGGAAGAGTTCAGCACCCCGAAACGCCACTCGAGTTCGGGCCGGTCGCAGTAGCGCGCCAAGGCCAGGCCCACCAGGTTCACCCGGCGCGTGATGTCCTCATCGCGCACGAGCCCGCCGAATTGGCCGATGACCTCGAGGGCGACGGATTCGCCGATGATCTTTTCTTCCGGCAGGCCGATGCCAACGACGCCCTTCGCGGTTTTGGCCAGCTTCGAACCGGTATCGAGCGCTTTGGTGAGTTTGCCGAAATCAAGCTGGGCCTGCACGACCGGCGGCACCAGCAAGGCGGCGGACAAGATAAAGCACAGCCGGGGTTTCATTGGAACTCCCCCTTTTTCTGGGTTTGGAGAAACTCCTGCAGCACCTCGGCGGTTACCGCCGCGTTTTGCGCCCGCAGCCAGTCGAGATCGTCGCGGGCGTTCACCAGGTTGTTGCGCGCCGCATATTCGACGGCGACGGGGGTGAGCGGTCGGGCGGCGGCGGTGGCGGTGGTGTCGCTGGCCGCCAGCGGCACGCCATCGAGCCCCTTGTTTTCAGCGGGTTTGGTCTCGGAAAGGTTGCCGGCGAACACCCAGCCGGCGGCCGGGCCGTCGCTGATGCGCAGCCAATTGCCCCGGACCTCGTTGACCGTGACCTTGCGGCCGTAGGGCAGCTCGCCGGCAGGCTGGGCGAGTGGGGAAGGTTCGGCCAGCAGGGTGGTCTTGAAACGCTTGGTGTAGGCAGAGCTACCGCCCGCAAGGGCGGCACCGGCGGACACCGCGGCGGCGAGCAGCAGCACGGCCAGCCAGGGATAGGATGCGGAGCGCGATTTCATTTGGATTCCAGGGTTAAAATGGGTTCCCAATCGGCAGGTGGCGGGCTCTGCGAATACCAGACAGATTCCTCCCGCAACCGGCCCGTGGTCAAGTCGCCAGGCAAGATGGCGTCCGCGCGCGCCAAGGCGGAGGCGGCTTCGGCGAAGCGGGCGTGCACATAGGCGTCGTAACCGACGCGGTAGGCGGCGAGAAAATCGCGCTGGAACACGGACAGTTCTTCGGGTGTGCCCAGCAACGTGTGCACCTCGACCGCCTGGGCCTTGCCCTTCACGCGCAACCGCGCCAAGGGTCGCGTGACGAGCGCGCCCTGCACCCGCCGCGCGGTCTCCTCGCCCAGCAGAATGCCCGTGCCGAAGGCCTTGTTGGCGGCTTCCAGCCGCGAGGCCAGGTTCACGGCATCGCCCATGACCGTGTAGTTCTTTTTGCGCGAGGAGCCGAGGTTGCCGACGATCATCTCGCCGGTGTTGAGCCCGATGCGGACGGCCAGCCGGACTCCGGTCGGGCCGGCGTAGCGGGCGTTGATGTCCTCGAGCAACCGTTGCGCGGCGAGCGCGGCGCGGCACGCGGCCAGTGCATGATCGGGCAAGGCCGAGGGCGCGCCGAAGACCGCCATGACGGCATCGCCGATGTATTTGTCCACATAGGCGCCGTGGTTGAGCAGGCATTCGCTGGTTTCCTCCAGGTAGGCGTTGACGATCTCGACCATCAGTTCGGGACGGTCCCGGAGTTTTTCAGACAGATCCGTGAATCCCGCGAGGTCGGAGAAGAACACCGTGGCCTCGCGGCGTTCGCCACCCAGCCGGATGGAATCCGGATCGCGCACCAGTTGCGCGACGACGCCCGGGTCTACATAGGCGCCGAACATCGCCTGAATCTCCCGCTTGCGCGCCTGTTCGAGCCAATAGCTCTCGGCGACGACGCCGAGCAGGGTCAGCACCACGGCCGCCAACGGCGTGGCCGGCGGAACGAACCAGCCGGCGGAAAGCGCGGCATAAGCGCCGGCGAGCAGCAAGATGCCGAGAGTCGCGCTGATGGCCACGGGGACCACGAGGGTCGTGCGGCGCCGGCCGGCCAAGATGACAACCCCGGAGACCACCAAGGCGCCCAGTAGCATTCCAGAACGCGGCACGGCGGAGATGAATCCGCCCGCGACGAGGTTGGTCCACGCGGTCCAGTGCAACAACACGGCCGGCTCGATCTTGCCGACCGGGAAAGCCTTCAGATCGAAAGTGCCGCTGGCGCTGGCCCCGACGAACACCGTGCGGCCCCGCACCAAGTCGGCGGTTTTGCCGGTCAGCGGAGGTTCCGTCGCCAGGGCCTTGGCCATCGTCTCGGGATCGAGTTCCGGTGCGGCGGCCACGAGGTGCTCGATCCCGGGTCGTCCCGCGGCAATAAGGGGCGCGGCGGAGAGCACGGGCACGCCTTGGGCGCTCAGCTGCTTCAATCCACCATGCCAGCGGAGAAGTCCACCCGGTGCCGTGGCGGGCGGATCGAAGCAGGCCGCCGCCAGAGATCCGGGAACGTCATACGACCGGGCCACCCCGTCATCGTCCGCCAGAAATTCCACGAAGCCGGTCCGCGCCTTGGCAAAAAAAGCCGGATGCGCGGCGATATACTCTTTGTTCCAGAACACCGGAGGTCGTTCATGAGTGCGCGCCAGCACCACGGAAGGCATCACCGTGGCCACGGAGGCAAGCAAGGTGTCGGACTCCGTCTCTTCAAAAAACGTGAGATCCATCACGATGTGAGCGGCACCGGCCTGGTGCAGGGCCGTGATGAGCTGGGCAAAAATCGTCCGGGGAAAGGGCCAGCGCACCCCTTGCTCGCTCAGCGCGGACATCGTGGCCTCGTCCACCAGCACCAGCGCGGAACCGGGCGGGAGCGGGGATGGCCGCAGCGGGTGCCGGCTGGCGGTGTCGAAGAAGGCCCGGTCGAGGGCGGCGCCGAACGGCGAGAAATGAAACCCCGCGACGAGTGCGACCACGGGCAGCAGCCAGCGCCAGCGCAGCGCTGGCGATTTGCGGATAGGAGAAGCCACGGTGCGCGATTAGAGCCGGCGCCGGGCGGCGCGGCAAGCGAGCATCCTAGGCCACGGCGGTCTGCACGAGCGCCGCAATGGCCGGCGGCAGATTCAGGCCGAGCGCAGCCTGTTGCGCCGCGGGGTTCATCTTGCGCCAGGTCTTCCGGATGATATCCACGAACTTCTCCGCGGGATAGTCGGCGTGCTGCGTGGCGAAGGCCTCGATTTCGTTTTCGAGGAAAACCAGGCAGGCCGCGTCCTCCAGCGCCTGCGTGCCGGCGTTGGTCTTCAGCCCGGTCTTGGAAACCCAGGTGCCGAGTTCATCGGCCTCGGTGCCGGCGACGCCGGCCGCGAGCAGGAGTTCCCGCGCGCGGTCCGCCTGTTTCACATAAAGCGATTTCCGCCATTGCAGATAACCGGTGCGGCCGTCGGGAAAGGTCGCGCGCGGCACCGACCAGCGTTCGAGATGTTGGCAGCGCGCGGCGAGGCGAAGCAGCGGCGAAGCCGCGGGCACAAGCCGCGTCACCCACGCCTCCATCCGGTCGGCATAAACCAGTTCCGCCGGGAGGCCGGCGGCCAGTTTGGGATCCGCGGCGTGCGCGACGTCGATCAGTTCGCGGGCTTTGGCGTAAGCATGCATAAGGGAATTCAAAGGTCCGACGATCCGGTCGGCAAGCCGCTCCGTTCAGGGTGCGCTTCCTTCCAACACGACGGCAAAGGCCGCTTGGCCACCCGCGGTGAAGAGGGGTGACAATTGCTCCAACTCGATGAACGTGCCGTCCGGGCCGCTGAGGTAGACTTGGGTGAAGAAACCTTCGTCGGGCGCGCTCGTGGCAGTGCCGGTCTGCGGCCCGCGGCGCACGCGCAGCGTATATTCGCCGGCGCGTCCCGTGAGCGTCTGCGGACGGAAACCGAGTTTCGCCACGGTGCCGGTGTGATGCAGCCGCACAGCATTGCCATCACGGCTGACATGCGGCGGCGGGGGAAAGCTGGCGGCGAACGGACCGGCGGTCGAGGGCAGCTGCACATAACCGGCGGGGAATGTGTCCTCGGGTTGGGCGTTCGCTGCGACGACGTTTCCGGCCGGGACCTGGAAAATGTGGATGATCTGCACCGCTCGCGAACCGCCGGAAATTTCCGCGCCGCACACGAGCGCCGCGCCGTCCCAACGATAGGTGCGCGTCAGACGGGGCCAGCCGTCGCCGGCATCGGGCATGAGCATGCGCAGCACGCCGCCTTCAGTCGTGAAGGATTCCGGTCCGCTGTATTCCCAGGCGGTCGGCGGCGGCCAGCCGCCGGGCCAGGTCGATTGCGGGCCGAGCCAGAGCCGGTGGCCACCAAGCAGGTTGGGGTTTTCCCGCGTGGGCGGAGCGAACAGCAGGTTGATCTCGCCGCCGGCGGGGCCGAAATGCATCAGCCGGCCGCGGTCGAGCGAGACCAGGGCGCGCCAACCGTGCGAAACGGCGACCAGCGATTTTTCGCCATGCCAGATCGTTGGTTGCCAGATATCGGCGCCGGCCAGCGCAGTGAGGGGATGGGAAGCAAACATGGCGAGAAAACACAGCGATCGGTTCATGGATTCAGCACGTGGTCGGAGGCGAGGACGAGGAAGAGGTAGTCGCTCGTGGGGCGGCCGAGGCAGTATTCGCCCTGCTGCCAGAGGAACGGCCAGTCGAGCATCTCGGGAAAATCGGGCCGGATGAGCGCGGTGCCCGACACGATGCCGCCGGGGATGTAAGACCAGTCCGCGCGGTTGACGCCGTAGGCGGTGGTCACCGACTTGGCGCCGACGCCCGAGACAAACGAGGCGGTGTTGGAGCCCGGGTGGCAGCCGAGCACGAAGTTGAGCGCGTTGAACATGTAGTCCGCGGGGAAGATGTCGGGCGCCGCAGCGTGCAGGAAATATTGCTCCACCCCGAAACGTTCGATGAGCCACCCGGCGCCCCAGATGTCGGGCTTGTAGGGCAGACCGTAAGGCGTTTCCTCCGCAAGTTTGTCCACGCGGCTGCGGTAGCTGCGCAAGGCGGTGCGGATTTTTTCCTGGTAGGCGGTGTCGGAAACCAGTGCGAGCGAGCGGGCCGCCAGGCCGGCAACACGGGCCGGGTGCGACACGATCTCGTCGGTCAGCGCGAGAATCGCGGTCCGGTATTTTTCCTCGCCGGTGGTCTGCAGGAGATCAACCGCAGGAGCGAGGCGGGCGAGCGGGAAGCGCGGCGTGCCGGCGCGGTCCCACAATTCCACGGCGATGCGCCGGCAGTCGACGGCGAGCGGGTCGTTGAAGCCCTGGAGCGCCCGCGCGGCGGCGGCGAGGGCGGCGGCGGTGTTGAGCTCGCGGTCCGGATTGTCCTCGGTGAAGACCCAGCGGTCATCCGCGGAGCCGGGCGAACCGAGCGGAGGCAAGCCGGGGATTTTCGGTTCGGACTGAATTCCGCGCCGCACATCGGCGGCGATGGTCTTGAGCGCGGTGCCGTTGGCGTCGTCGTGGAAAACCTGGTTGTCGGTCACGGTGGCCGCGTCACCGAGGTGCGTGTATTGGTGCAGCGTGGCGTCCTGGATGCCGCGGTAAAGCCGGCCCAGCGACTTGTAACCACCGACGATGGAAAGCGCGCCGTGCTCGATCTGTTGGAGCAGGTCGGGTTTGCCGTCGGGACGGAAGAGTTGCACGGAGCGCCGCTCTTGGTCGACGGTGGTGTTGTCCAGCGTCGGGTGAAACAGCTCCCACGCCAGCGCGAGGCCGTGCACGGTGTCGGCCTGGGACTCGACGCGGAGATCGTAGTCGCCCGCGTCGTGCCAGCCGCCGTGATCGAGGCCGGGCACGTGGTCGCCGGGCGAGAATTTCGTCAACGTCGACGGACCCTGCGCATAGCCGTCGAAATGGATGTGATTGACCGGTGCCATGAGCGCGTCGTCGAGATGACAGAGCCCGTGCCAGACGCGGTAGCGGTCGCGCACCCACATGTGGCACATCTGGACCGGAAGGAAGGTTTCAAGGGTGGGTTGCCAGACGTCGTGCTGGTAGACGGCCGGGCTGATGGCGAAGGGCGACGACACGCTGCTGCCGTAACGCACGACATACATGCCGGATTGCTTGATCTCGCTGAAATCCAGCCGCGCATAGCGGTAGCGGAGAAATTCACCCCAAGCGGTCGTGGGTTTCGCCAGCACGGGTTCGTAGCCGTTGGCCCCGACGCGCAGCAGCGCGATGTCGCCTTGGGGGGTGTCGTGGGCGTCGAGTTCGACGATGGCAAACTTCGGCTGGTTCGGGTGGTAGCCGACTTGGGAAACCTGCACGACCGGCGGGTAGCGCCAGCCCGGAATCGCGTGCGGCGTGACCAGCCATTCCAGCGCGCCCTTCGTCACGCCGCCCAAAACGGTCCCGCGCACGACAAACCAGCCGTTGTTGTGTTGGGCGCGACCGTCGAGCAGTTGCAGATCGCCGCCGCGGATCGCCGCGATGGCGAGGCGCTGTTCCTCGGACTCGGGCGCGACCACGAGTTCGCGTCCGCCGGCCGCGAGAGGAGCGAGTTGATAGGTGTGGGAAACGGAATCGGTCGCCCCGGGGCCGATCGCTTGACGCGGAAAGAGGCCCGACTGTGCGCCGAGCGCGAAGGTTTTGCCAAAGAGAATACCGGGATACAGCTCGAGGTTGAAACCGACGCGACCAACCCAATCCGCCGGCAGCGGGGCATCGAGATCGACGATGATACGGAAGGCGCTGCCGCCGGCCGGAGTCACACGCACCGTGTAGCCGAGGTTCAGGTCGGGGTAATCGATCGGGTTGAAGCCCGTGCGATTTTTCTTCTCGTCAGGATACTGGAGATGGACGCGGATCTCCGCCGCCGTCGCGTCAACCGTGCGCTCGCCGGATTTGGGCATGGGTTGCCATTGGCCCGGCGTGGGTTCAAGGCGCAGGTCGCCGTTGGTCGCGGTGCGCAGGCCGTTCTGAATGATCCCCACGCCGCCCTGGTGGCCGTCGGGATAATAGTCGCTGCCGTTCATGACGTTCAGCCCCGTCATCTCGAAATAGCCGCGGTCGTTGAGCCGCAGGGCATCGGGCGAAGACGCCGACAGGTTGATGGCAGCCGCAACGAAACAGACGGCGAGCGAGGCAAACCGGGCGGAGCTGGGGGTGAGGCGCGGCAAGATCGGGCAACAGACAACATTCGTCCCAGAGTGGCAAACGCAAAGGCCCCGCCGGCCCGATCACAGGCGCATCTCAGTTTCGTGCATTTTGTAGGGCTGCACCTTGGTGCAGCCGTCCTGGCGGGCAACGCACGGCCGGACCAAGGTCCGGCCCTCCAGGACGGGAAGCCCGGCCCGGCCTCAATCGGTCGGCGGCGGAGACGAATCCTCGGTGCGGTGCGGGAACGGGGCGGCCCAGGCCAGCAGCACCGGCGGCACGGAAACCGCGAGCACGAACAGGAAGAAATGCTGGTAGTTGTGATGAAACGCGGCGTAGACCATCCCGCTCACGGAACCGGTGATCCACTTGGTCGCGGCCATCACTCCCGTGGCAAAGGCATAGTGCGACATCTGATAATCGCCGGGCGCGATCTGTTGCATCATATAAAGCATCATGCCGACGGCGCCGAACCCAAAGCCGAATTTCTCCACCGTGACGAGCACGCCAACCATCCAGGCGCTGTGCGGCAGCCAGAGGCTGAGCAGATAATAGGTGAGATGGGGAATGTTGAGGGCCAGGGCGAGCCAGACGAAGGAGCGGCGCAACGTGAAACGCGCGGCGAAAAATCCGCCGAGCAGCGTGCCGACGATGAAACCGATCGTGCCGTAGACACCGTAGATCGGGCCCATCGTGGTGTTGCTCAGGCCCAGCCCGCCGGCGCCGGGCTCATCGAGCAGGAAGAGCGGGCCGAATTTCTCCACGAAACCCTCGCCGAACCGGTAAAAGAAAATGACCGTCAGCATCATCCAGATGCTCTTTTTCTTGAAAAACGAGACCCACGTTTCGCGCAGCGAGCGGACGGCGTCGCCCAGGCCGCCGCCGTGCAGATGCGATGGCGCGCCCACCGGCAACACGCGCAGGTGCCAGATGGCACACAAGAGCATCGAGGTGGCGATGAGCCCCATGATGATCATCCAGGATTTCGTCCAATCGTAGTGGAGGCCGTCATGCAGCCGGCCGGTGAGCCAGACGAGCAGACCGGACGTCAGCACAGCCCCGGCATTCCAGAACATGCCCTGCACGCCGGCGTATTTGGCCTGCTCCCGGGCCGGCAGCGTGGTCATGTAAACGGCGTCGGCGGCGATATCCTGCGTGGCGGAGGCGAAGCCGGTGATCCAGAAAAACGCGAGCGTCAGCCGGAAAATGTCGGGCAGCGGCAGCATGAAGGCCACGAGCCCGATGGTCGCGACCATGAGGAATTCCATGGCGAGCACCCACCAGCGCTTGGTCTTGAATGGTTCGAGGAAGGGCGACCACAGCGGCTTCAACACCCAGGGCAGGTAAAGCTGGCTCGTGTAGAGGGCGATCGTCTCGTTGTCGTAGCCGAGGTTCTTGTAGAGAATCGCGGAGACCACCGAGACGGTGATGTTGGGAATCCCCATCGCCAGGTAGAGCGAGGGAACCCAAAGGAGGGGATGACGGAGCTTCGAAGGAGTCGCGGACATGGGAAAGCGGGCCGGAGTCGGGAACGGGGTGCGGCCATCACACCGGCGGCACTCGCAAAAGCAAGGCGAAGCCTCGGCGCCGCACCCGCCAGGCGGTGGCGAGGACCGCAAGGGTTATGACAGGAATTGCGTTCCGCGCGCGCGGACTGCACAAAATCCGCATAGGCCGGCAAGGTTGCGTGTGCTAGACTCGCCGGACAGGAAAGCCCACCTCGCCCATGACCATCAACACCGTCTCCCAGCTCCTGCCCATTCTCCAGTCCTCGATCGGCCCCGTGATCCTGATTTCCGGCGTCGGCCTGCTGCTCCTCACACTGACGAATCGCTTCGGCCGGATGCTCGATCGCGCCCGGCAACTCAATCAGGAACTGCGGTCCGGCCCGGCCGCGGACAAGGCGGAGGCCATCCGCACGCAGATCGCCATCCTGCTGCGGCGGGCGGGCATCCTGCGGCTATCGATCACTCTTGGCTCGGTCACGGTGTTGCTGGCGGCGGTGCTCATGCTGCTGCTGTTCCTCGGCGCCTGGCAGCAGCTCGAACTCGGCGCGATCATCGCCGTGGTGTTTTGTGTGGCGCTCCTCTGCCTCATCGGGTCGATGCTCGCCTTCATCCTCGACATGAATCTCGCCCTCAAGGCGGTGCGGCTCGAGGTGAAGCTATAGGCGGACCGGCGTCGCTCCCGGCCGCGACCAAAGGTCGGCGTGCAGCAGGCCCCACTCGCTGGTTTTGCGCCCGGCCAGCGCGAAGCCGTGCCCGGCCAGCAAACCGTCCGGCGCGGTCACACGTCGCGCGCGCAGCCCGGTCACGATCCGGAAAAAAGCATACATGAGCGCGTGCACCAACCGCGCGCGCAACCGGGCCAGGCCGCGCGGCGGCACGGTGAAATCCGAAACCACCCAGCGCGCGTCCGGCGCCGCGGCTCCGGCCAGCACCGCCACGACGGCGTGCAATTCGTCCGGTGAAAAGCAATCGAGGAAGAAGTTCGTGACGATAGCGTCGTAGGGTCCGGCGGACGGCTGCCACGCCGGCAGGGCGGCGTGCACGAAGGTCAGTCGCGCCAGATCGAGCCCTTCCCGCTCCGCCCGGCGTCGGGCGGCGGCCAGCATGCCGGCGCTGGCGTCGACGCAGGTGAAGTGCGCCTCCGGGTTGCGCGCGATCAGCTCGCGCAGGGCCGGGCCGTGACCCACGCCAGCCACCAAGATTTGCCGGCGGCCGGCGAGTTCGTCGAGCCAGGTGGTGCGGCAGTGCTGCAGCCGCGGGCCGGCGAGAAATTTTTCCAGCCAACTGTAGTGCGGGGCGAGCAGGTCGAATCCCGGGCGCGCCGCCAGCGTCCACCAGCAACCGGCGATCACCGCGCCGACGGCGTAGGTCACCACATCAAACCAATCCCCCACCGCCGATCTGAACAAGAACGGTGCCACGCCCTCGGCGGCGACCGACCAGACGGCGAGGAGCAGGCCGATCTCACTCCACGCCGGCCAGGCATCGTGCAGCCGGAGCCCCAGCCGGCGATAGACCCAGAGCAACAGCGGCAGCGCGGCCGGAATCAGGAGATAATCGGTGGAGTAGCTGTGCCAGAAAACGGCGGTCGTGTGCGGTCGGATGATCCAGCGCTCGACCGCATAGGCCGCGCACGAGAGCAGGCAGAGCGGGTCGAGGCCGTAGCGGAACCGCCTCACAGCAAACCGGCGATCATCAATCCCGCGCCAAAGGCGAGGGCAAGGCGGACGAGGAAATTGGTGCGGGGATCAAGCGTGGAGAACATTGACGTCTACGTAGGCCTTTTTCCCGGAAAAGCAAAATGGAAGATGGATCGGCACATCAGCGGGGATAACAGGCGCCACCAAGCGGAGTTGGGGAACGCAAGTTACGTGTTGGGTTTATATCCGGCACCGACTCGTAGGAAACGACACGATCGATGATGCCGAATTGCGGTGCCGCTATTCCCGGGATAACCCGGAGGAGGCCTTTGCCGGACTGGTGCAGCGGCAGGTCGATTTCGTGAATGCCGCCTCGCGGGCGATACGCTCTGCGCGGCCGACGTGGCGCAAACAGTGTTCGTCAGCCGGCCCGCTGACGCGAGACGGCATAAAGCTCGCGATCCCAGGCGGCGACGGACATTGCCGCCGCTGATTTCGCATCCTTCACCGCCCGAAGCGGGCGGTGAAATACTCCAGAAACGCGGTCGGGTCCGAGGTGAGGGCGACTTGCGCGTTGGGGGTCCGGCCATCGATGACGCGGGTCAGACCGTCGGCCTCGACCTCAAGATGCAGCGGAGTCAGCGGGACAACTGACGGGGTGGCGACAAGTGCGACCGCCAGGTTGTCAAAGAGGGTCGGCATGTCGGCATTCCACGTGTTGGTGTGCCGCCAGATGAAATCGAGCGACGCCAGGGCGTCGTTCTGTGGCGTGCCCCGGGAAAAAATCCGCACCTTCCATTCCGGCGTCAGCTTCAGGTCCGCGGTGGAATCCAGCGGGGCGACGAGCAGCGGCACGCCCGAGGTGAAGACCGTGCGGGCGGCCGCGGCGGCCGACTTGATGTTCCACTCCGGTTCCGGTTTCGAGCCCGCAGCGTAGCCGCGGCGGACCGACCCGCCCATCAAGGCGATGGCCTTGATCTTGGCGGCGATGCCGGGTTCGGACGCGAGCAGGGCGGCGACGTTCGTCAGCTCGCCGATGGCGATGACAGTGATCTCACCGGGCCGGGCGTTGATCTGCTCGCGCAAGAAAGCCACGCCGCCAGCCGGATGCAGCGCCGGCGAAGTGAAGCCGGCGGCCCACTCGGTCTGCTTGATATACTGCGGTGCGGTCGAGGTGCCGGCGTAGACCGGAATCTCCGGTCGACCGGCCACCGTCAGCAGTTTGGCGGCGAGCCGGGCCCGGGCCACGGCGTCGCCGGAGACGGTGGTCACGCCGACCAGTTTCAATTCCGGACTGCGCAGAATCTGGACCAGCGCATAGGCGTCGTCGATGTCCCCGCCGATGTCTGTGTCGAGGAGGACGGGTATGGGTTCCGCCGCCACCCCGCAGACGGTCAGAGCACTGAACGCCAGCGCGCTCCCGACGGCGATTGAACCAGAACGAAAGCAACGCGTAATCAAGGACCGGATGCTGGTGGAGTGGGGCATGGAAGAAAACTAAAGACGCACTGGCCAGAATGCGAGAGAGCAACCAAGCTGCCGCCCATGGCTTGGCGCATCGAAGAATCTGTCATTCGCGGAGAGATCGACAACCGCGTGCGCGGGCGGGTGACGGGCCGGATCTGGTTTGCCGGGCGCGCGGAGCCGGTGGAATTGAATCTGATGGGCGATTGCTGGCGCGACCTCGCGGGCCGGCGGCTGGAGTTCACCAACCCCGACCCAAAAGCAGGCGACCTCGGAAATTTCTCAGCAGAACAAAAGGGCCTGGCCGGCGACATCTCCGCCTCGCGCAAGGTCAAGGTGCCCGACATCCCGCTGGACCAGATAGGCGAATACTACGCGGCGAAGAAGCCGTTTCCCTGGCACTGGGGCAATTCGCTCCACCTCGAATGGTTCAGCGAATCCAACGGGCGCGTGGTGATCGAGTCGGCGGGTTACGAATTGAAGATCGTTGGCGAACCTACGTGGGAGATGACGGCGGCGGAAGAGGAGGCCCAACGCCGCGCCAACGGTGCCGCGATAACCGCCTATATGGACCAGTTGACCGGCGCCGCCACGGAGCCGGGCGAGGAAGATTTCGAAGAAGAAAGCGAGGAGGACTAGCCGTCACCGGCGCGGTAGACCGGCAATTCCGCTTCAGCTCAGGATCTGGCGGAGGCTGTCGAGGTCGAGGACGGTGGCGAGAGACTCTTCCTGCACGACGGCGGCGGCCATGGTAGCCTTGTCGCGCTGGAGGGCGCGGATCTTTTCCTCGACCGTGCCGCGGGCCAGCAGCCGGTAGGCGATCACCTGGTTGCGCTGGCCGATGCGGTGCGTGCGGTCGATGGCCTGCGCCTCCACCGCCGGGTTCCACCACGGGTCGTAAAGCACCACGTAGCTGGCGGCGGTCAGGTTGAGCCCGGAGCCGGCGGCCTTGAGCGAAAGGAGGAACACCGGGATCGCCGGGTCGCTTTGGAACTTATCCACGAGTGCCTGGCGGTTCTCGGTCTGGCCGGTGAGCATCAGGTGGGTGATCTCGCGCTGCACCAGTTGTTCGCGGATGAGCTCGAGCATCGTGACGAATTGGGAGAACACCAAAACCTTGTGGCCCTCGGCGATGAGCGGCTCGAGGGTTTCGAGCAGGGCGTCGAGCTTGGCGCTCGACGGCTCGGCGCCGCCGGGCGCCCCGCCGCCAATGAGGCGCGGGTCGCAGCAGATCTGGCGGAGCCGGAGAAGGGATTGGAGGATGTTGAAGCGCTGGGCCTCGAACGCGCGTGCGCCCGACACTCCGAGCAGGATCTGGCGGGCGCGCTTCAACTCGGCGTCGTAGAGCGCGCGCTGCGGCCCCTCGAGCTCGCAGACGATCTCCTCCTCGATGCGCGGCGGCAGGTCGCGGGCAACCTGGCCCTTGGTGCGGCGGAGCAGGAAGTGACGCACGCGGGCGGCGAGACGGGTGCGGGCGCCGGTGGGATCAGTCCGGTCGTCATAGAGGCGCTTGAAGGCGCCCTGACCGCCGAGCAGCCCGGGCATGGCGAAGGCAAAAAGGCTCCAGAGATCGAGCAGCCGGTTTTCGATCGGGGTGCCGGTGAGCACGATGCGGTGCGTGGCGCGGAGCGCGCGGGCGGCGAGCGCGGTGGCGCTGCCGGGATTCTTGATGTTCTGGCCCTCGTCGAGAATCACGGCGTCCCAATGGCTCGTGGCGAACGTGCCGGGATTGAGCCGGAGCTGGGCGTAGTTGGCGATGACGAGGTGCGCGCCGGAGCCGGTGGCCGCACTGGCCGCAGGATCGGCGGGATCGAACACCGTGGTGCGCAGCGTGGGCGCGAAGCGCGCGGCTTCGAGCGGCCAGTTGGTCGTGACGGATTTGGGGCAGACCACGAGCGCCCGGAAAGACCGCGCGGAGGAAACGCCAATGTTCGTATTACGAACATGGGCGCTGTGCTCGGCGAGCCAGACGAGCCACACGAGGGCTTGCACGGTTTTGCCCAGGCCCATGTCGTCGGCGAGCACGCCGCCCAGACCGTGGTGGGAGAGCCAGGCGAGAAACTCGAAGCCTTCGCGCTGATAGGGGCGCAGCTCCGCGGTGATGGCGGCGGGCACGGCGGGCGGGGGCTCCGACCGCAGCTCGACGGCGCGGGCGCGCAGTTGCTCCCAAGCGCGGGCGTCGAACGCCTCGCGTAGGTTCTCGTCGCTGGCGAGCTGCAGGGCGTGGAAACGATGATGCTCGCCCAAGGTCGGGGTCTCGGCGAGCCCGAGGGCGATGAGGCGCGCCTGCTGGGTCTCGTCGCTGGCGAGCTTCAGCCGGCGCCAGCCCTTGCCGGCGAGGCGGACGAAGCCGCCGCGGGCGGCGAGCAGGAGGGCGATCTCCTCCTTGGTGAGCGTTGTGTCGGTCGCGCGGGCGATCAGCCGGACGTCGAACCAGTCGCGCGCGTGGCTGTCGGGTTCGACCTCCAGGGCGAAGCTCGCGAGATCGGGCGGGCGCACCAGACCGGCCAATTCGTCCGTGGCCTCGATCACGGTGTCGGCCGGCAGGGTCGCGATCCAGTCGGAGAGTTCGTCCGCGAATTCATCCGTGACCGGCCGCTGCCAACAAGGCGTGGGTTCGTGGGCGGCGATCCATTGCAGACCAAAACGCAAAAACGGGCCGACCGCGGCCTGCGCCGGAGCGCGGTCGAGGACCACCAAGGCGGCGTCTTCCGCGGTGGGCGCGGATGGCGCGGCAGCGAGTTCGCGCCAGCCGGCCGGAGTGTAGCGCTCGCGGCGGACGCCGTCGGGGGCCACGGTGGCGAGTTCGACGCAGAGCAGTTCCCGGGATTCGGCCTCGTCGTATTCACCCACGGCGCCGGGCAGGAACTCGAGCGAAAGGCGCAGGTGCGGACGCAAGGCCTCCTGGCGCACGGGTCGCTGGAACTCGGCGGGCAGGCGCGTGCCGGATTGCTGGAAAAAATTCATCGCCGCCGGCAGGGAGAGCAGCGAGCGCGGAAGCGGCACGGGCACGGCGGGATTGACGGGCTCGGCGCCGGGCGTGGGATTTTTTTCGACGAGCGGCAACGGGCCGCGGAGGACGGTGGCGCCCGCCAGATAAAGCGGTGCCGGCGCGCCTTCGAGGAGCACGAGCGAATTCGGCGCCGGCGAGCCGTCGGCGCGGGTCAGCACGGCTTCGAGCTGTTCGGGATCGCGGGCCCGGGCGCGCAACGTCCAGACGAGCGGCTCCGGCGCCAAGGTGAGCGGTTCGCGGGCGGGGCCGACGAGGCAGCTGCGGGCGAGCGGATCGGTGAGGGCGGCGTGGAGCGCGGCGCGAAACTCGGGGAGCTTCGGCGAGGGCTGGACGGAACCGTGCTGGAAAACCGCGTCGCGGAACGCGAGTGCGAGCCGCAGCGCCGGTTCGTCGAACAGCAGCGGGAGTTGGCGGGAATCGCTGAGCCACTGGCGGAGCGTCTCCGGGTGAAGTTCCTCCCAGACGGTGATGGCATGGGTGCGTGTTTCCCAGCGCCAGCCGCGATCGATCAGCCGGAGGCGCAGCTCGTGGCGCGGCGGTCGGGGCAGTTCGTCCGCGGTGGCGGCCGGCAGGGCGGCTTGGAGTTGTTCGAAATGCCGGGTCCAGTCGCGCAGGGCGCGAGCTTCCTCGCGGGCGGCGATCCGGGCCTGCGCCGCGGGCAGGTCGGTCAGGGACAGGATGAATTCCGGGAGGGGCAACTGGCGGCGTTGCAGCGCGACGGCCAGGTAGGGCCACAACTCCAGCGGCGTCGCCGGAGGCTGGTCGCTTTCCCACCAGCCGTCGCACCAGGGCTGTTCGTTGTAGCCGTAGGCCAGGTGACGCTGCGAGGGCGGCAGCAGCCAGCTGATGACGTAGGGGTCGAGCTGGCCGCCTTGCAGCAGGAGGGCGTGCGCCTCGGCGAGGCGGTGCAGCCACGTTTGTTCGCTGCGCTTGAGCGGGCGCCCGAGCTTTTCCGCGACTTCCGTGGCCAGGAGCTTGCTGGCGGCGGGCGCCGGGGCACCGGGCTGCTCTTCGGCCGGGGCTTCGCGCAGCCGATCCAGGAGGGCGAGGCCGGCGGCGTAGGCGTGCTTGCAGTTGACCTCAAACGGGCAGGTGCAGACGGACGCCCAGCCGTGGGCCGCGTCGTGGTCGAAGCGCACGGTATAGAGTTCGCCGCCCTGCACCTTGGCCGAGACGCGTGTGCCGACGATGCGCAGGGCGCGCACCCGGCCCTCGCGCTGGTAGGCTTTGCCGCGCTGCCGTTGGGCGCTGGCAAAGGTGCCGAGCCACGCGGCGAGTTCGCCGGCATGGGGGGCCAAAGCGAGGTCGGCGGAGGATCTGGGCTGGTTGAAGGCGGACAAGGGAGGTGAAAGATAGCACGAACCGGCCAAAGCGCGAGATTGGCGTGCGGGAAGGCGCCACTAATACGGAAATTGATGGAGCCACGGCGACCACCTCGCCGTGGTCATGCGTCCGGGAAATTTGTGGGAGGGGCTTTATGCCCCGACAATCTTTGGCGCCTACGGAGTTGTCGGGGCATAAAGCCCCTCCCACGCGGTTTGAATGCGGGCCCTCAGTAAACCTGCTCTTCCAGCAGGGCGAAGAGTTCGGCCTCGGTGATGCGGCGTTGCTTCATGGAATCGCGTTCGCGGAGGGTGAAGGTGTCGCCGGGCTTCTCGATGGTCTCGAAGTCTATCGTCACGCACCAGGGCGTGCCGGCCTCGTCCTGCCGGCGGTAGCGTTTGCCGATGGCGCCGCCGTCATCGTAGTTCACGGCGTATTTCCGCTTCAACTTGGTGTAGAGGGCGCGGGCGCGGGCGGTAAGGGCTTCCTTGTTCTTGATGAGCGGGAGCACGGCGACCTTCACCGGCGCGATGCGCGGCGAGAGGCGGAGCACGGTGCGTTTCTCGGTGTTACCCTTTTCGTCGGTGACGTCCTCCTCGGCGTAACCGGCGCAGAGCACGGCCAGCAGAATGCGGTCGACGCCCACGGCGGGCTCGATGACGTGCGGCGTGAATTTCTTCTTCGTCGCCTCGTCGAACATCTCCTGCGGCTTGCCGCTGGCGTTGGCGTGCTGCGTGAGGTCGTAGTTGCCGCGGGCGGCGATGCCCCACAGCTCCTGCACGCCGAAGGGATACTTGAACATGATGTCCACCGTGCCGCGCGAGTAGAACGCGAGCTTCTCCTTCGGGTGGGTGTAGCGCGAGAGGTGGGTGTCGGGCAGGCCGATGCTCTTCAGCCAGGCCTCGCACCAGGCGATCCATTCCTCGTGGCACTTGGCCCAGTCGGCGTCCTCGTGGATGAAGTATTCCATCTCCATCTGCTCGAACTCGCGGGAGCGGAAGATGAAGTTGCGCGGCGTGATCTCGTTGCGGAACGATTTGCCGATTTGCGCGATGCCGAACGGCAGCTTCACGCGCGTGGTGTCGACGACGTTCTTGAAATCGACGAACATGCCCTGCGCCGTCTCGGGCCGCAGGTAGGCGACGGACGAGGCGTCGGTCATCGCGCCGACGTTCGTCTGGAACATCATGTTGAAGGAGCGCGGCGCCGTCAGGCTGCCGGCCTCGCCGGTGGCGGGCGAGGGGATGAGGTCGATCTCCTCGGGCTTCGCCTCAGTGAAATCCTTCGGCGTGACCGGGGCGAGCGTGCCCTGGATTGCCTTCTTGCGCTTGAAGGCCTCGGCGGCGGTCTGCAGTTCCCCGGCGGTGTTTTCGCTTTCGAGGGCGGAGACGTAGCCGACGGTCTTGCCGTCCACCACGACCGGCGACCAGAACAACTGGTCGGCGCGGTAGCGCTGCTTGCTCACCTTGCAATCCACGAGCGGGTCGGTGAAGCCGGCGACGTGGCCGGACGCCTCCCAGACCTTCGGGTGCATGATGATGGAGGATTCGAGGCCGACGACGTCCTCGCGGCGGCGCACCATGTCGTTCCACCAGCAGTCGCGGATGTTCTTCTTGAGCTCGGCGCCGAGGGGACCGTAGTCGAAGAAGCCGTTGAAGCCGCCGTAGATTTCGGAGGACAGGTAGATGAAGCCGCGGCGTTTCGCGAGGGAGACGACGGCTTCCATGAGGTTGGCGGGTTCGGCGGTGCTGGACATATGGGAGGGGAAAGCGTTGGCAGGGGCGCCGGGGGCGGTCAATGCCGGGTTTGTCCCCGGGAAGGATGGAACCCGGACGGTTGCGGGTTGTCCGGTCGTTCACGGTCCCGGGCCAGAGGGGCGCGGCGACCGGTTCATTTTTCCTTTTATGAAGACAACCACGACACGGCGTAAATATCTCTGGATGACAATACTGGCCCTGCTCGCGGTCGGCAGCGTGGCCCTCTGGGCCGCGGACAAGCCGGCGGCGCGACCGCCGCTCAAGCTTCAGGTCGACCACCAGGCCATCAACCGCGGCGATTCGATCCGCGTGAGCTATTCGGCCGTCGTGAAGAAGGCCGCCCCGAGCGTGGTCTACGTTTTCACCAGCAAGAAGGTGCGTCGGGCGGAAGCGGAGAATCCGTTTTTCAACGACCCGATGTTCCGCCGCTATTTCGGCGTTCCGGACCAGGGCCGCGGCCCCCGCGACTCCGTCCAGCAGAGCCTCGGTTCCGGCGTCATCATCTCGACCGACGGCTACGTCCTGACGAACAACCACGTCGTGGACGGCGCGGACGAGGTGAAGGTCGCCTTCGGCGAACCGCGCAAGGAATTCATCGCCAGCATCGTCGGCCGCGACGAGAAGGCCGACGTGGCCGTCCTCAAGATCGACGCCACGGGTCTGCCCGCTGTGACGCTGGGCGACAGCGACAAACTCGAGGTGGGCGACACCGTGCTCGCCATCGGCAATCCCTTTGGCGTCGGCATGACGGTGACGCACGGCATTGTCAGCGCGCTCGGCCGCGGCGGGCTGGGTATCGAGGATTACGAGGATTTCATCCAGACGGACGCGCCGATCAACCCCGGCAACTCCGGCGGCGCGCTCCTCGACAGCGAGGGCCGGCTCATCGGCATCAACACCGCCATCCTCAGCCGCACCGGCGGCTCCAACGGCATCGGCTTCGCCATCCCGATCAACCTCGCGCAGTCCATCGCGGAGCAGTTGAGCAGCAACGGCCACGTCAACCGCGGCTTCCTCGGCGTGACCACGCAGGCGCTTACCGACGATCTGGCCAAGCAGTTCGGAGTGGAACACGGCGCGCTCATCACCGACATCTCGGCCGACAGCGGTGCGCAGAAGGCCGGCCTCCAACGCGGCGACATCATCACCCGCGTCAACGACGCTGACATCAACGACCCGCGCGCCCTCGCCCTCGCGATCAGCCGGCTGGCGCCGGACACCGAGGTCACCGTCCAGTATGTGCGCGACGGCAAGAAGGCCACCGTGAAGACCAAGCTCGGCCGGCAGGCCACGCAGGAGCTGGCCGGCGGCAGTTCCTCCGACAACGGCAAGGACGAAGGCGTGCTGAACGGCGTGGGCGTTTCCGATCTCACCGCCGAAGCCCGCGCCCAGTTGCATGTGCCGGCCGATTTGAAAGGCGCGCTGGTGACGCAGGTGGACGCCGACAGCGCCTCCGCCCGCGCCGGCCTGCGCGAGGGCGACGTCATTCTCGAACTCGACCGGAAGCCGACCGCCAACGCCGCCGAGGCCGTGAAGCTCAGCACCGACATCAAGGGTCCGAAGGTCCTCGTGCTGCTCTGGCGCGAAGGCGTGCGCCGCTACCTCGTCGTGGACGAATCGAAGTGAACGCGATTCCGGGAGTTCGCGGGCGAGGTCGCCCGCGCTCCAGTTGCCCGCTTCTGGAGCCACGGCGACCCCGCCGTGGAGAGCCCCCTCGGTGCCTCCGCCCCGACGCAGCCGGGGGCGCGATGCAAGCTTGTCGCCGTGAGGCCGGCCGTCAATGTGGTCCGCCCAACCCGCCCCCCTTGCTTCCTCCCATGAAAACCCGCCTCCTTGTTGCCACACTCGCCAGTATTTCCTTCGGCCTCGTCCCGCTCCTGCGGGCGGCCGACGCCCCCGTCGAAACCAAACCCGGTTACACCGTGGTGACCGAGATCTCCTTCGACGAGCAGGGCACGCCAACGGAGGCGAAGGTGGTCAAAAGCGACGACCCGACGGGAGACCACACGCTGGAGCAGTTGGCGTTGAATCTAGCGCAACAGGACAAGCAGCCCCCGCGGCTGCGGGACGGGAAGGCGGTGAAATTCAAGGCCCGCCGGCCCTTCAATTTTCCGGTGGAAGGCGACCAGGGGCCGGCGGCCCAGGCCCGGCAGCCGGTGCTGCGCGCCGGCCATCAGGTCATTCCCAAATATCCGGAAGCGCTGGCGGAAAAAGGCGAGATCGGCGGCGCCATCGTGGAACTGACCATCCGGGCCGACGGCACGGTCAAGGCGGTCCGCACCCTGCGCGCCTCGCATCCGGAATTTGCCCAAGCGGCCGAGGCCGCGCTTGGACAGTGGGTGTTCAATCCCGACACGACCGCGGGCGCGCCGGCGGAGAGCCACTGGAACGCCGCCATCGGCTTCACGACCGCGGGCCGGAATCTTGAACTGGACTGGCGCCTGGCGCCACGGCCCAGCCTCGGAGGATTCATCATCGGGCACCTGCCGCCCGCCGCGCCCGCGGAAAAGCCGGTCGCGCCGCCGGCTCCGGGCAAATAACCCGGCGCGCACTTCGCGCTTGCGGGCGGGACGCGGCGGACAACCGTGGGCGGTTATGAAAGTCACGTTTACCGCGAAGGAATACCGCCAGCTCCTCGAACTCGTGCACCTGGGCATGTGGGCGGTCACCGGCTACCAGGGCGAGGACACCGCGGTGGCCCGGCGCTACTTTGCCTTCGACCAGAAACTGCTCGGCCTGGCGACGGAGATGGGTTGCGCCGACTTCGTCGAGGACCGGGACGATGGCACCTTGCAGCCCTCGGCCAAGCTCTCCGAGGACGACCGCGTGCGCGACATCCAGAACGAATTTCAAAACGACGTTTTCTGGCACGAACTGGTGGCCCGGCTGGCGGATCGCGATCTGGCCAGTGAACACACGAAGCGCGGCATGGACACACCCGGCGTGGAACCGCCCCCGACCAGCGACGAACAACTGAAGAAAATCGAGGAGCGCTACTGGAAGGAATTCGAGAAAAACGACCTCGCCCACGTGGTCGTGCTGCGCGGCGGCCACGGGTGATCACGGTTCGGCTGTAGGGGCGCAGACTTGCTGCGCCCTGCTGGGGTTGAAAAAACACGAGGGCGCAGCAAGTCTGCGCCCCTACGGTTCGCCTCTGTGATCGCGGAAGCACCCCCTCAATACTCGATCCGCAGCTTCTTATAGATGAAGTGCAGCAGCCACGCCGGGCCGATGAGCAAGAACACCACGTCCTTGAGGAAGGACGGTTTCTTGCCCTCGATCTTGTGCCCGATGAACTGGCCGATCCAGGCCAGCACAAAAAGGATCAGGCTGCTTTTCCAAACGGGATACGGACAGAACTGGCCCTGCAGTTCGAGCAGGATATAGCAGACGGAGATGAACCCGAGCAGTCCGAAGGCCAGCGGCACTGACAGCCGGAAATAGAACAGCAGCGCGGCGAGCATCACGGGGTGCACCCACAGAAACCAGGGCGCGACGGCGGCCAACGCGGCCGGCACCGGGAGGGACCACAGCAGGCCCAGCACGCAGTAACAGATGGTCGGCACGCAAATCCAGTGGATGGTCTCGTTGGTGCCGTCCTGATGGCTCTCGCCATACTCGGCGAACCACTGGTCGGCAGACTTCCTCGGGGCTTTCATGCAAGAGTGGACAACGGGCAGGTTGTCGCCTTGAGTGGGCAAGGCAAGTCTTCCGATGGCACCTCCAGGCGGCGCCGCGGTCAGACCCCTTTTCAACCCTGTATCATCGCCATGAAGTTCCTCTCCCTGCTGACCCTCGCCCTGATCGCCCCGCTGGCCGCCGTGGCTGCCGAACGCCCCCTGAAGATCGACCGGTCGGGCACGTTTCTCGACGTCGACGTGGACGCCACGATCAACTTCACCTCGCACCTGGATGCCTACGATGCGCAGGTCATGGTGGACGAGGCCGGCAAGATCAAGAGCGCCGTCTTCAGTTTCAAGTTCGCCGATCTCAAGAGCGGCAAGACCGACCGCGACGCCGACATGATCAAGTGGCTCGGCGGCGGCTCGCCCGAGGGACGTTTCGAAATGGGCAATCTCGCCCTCACGCCCGACGGTCAGGGCCAGGTGTCGGGCCGGCTCACCTTTCACGGCGTGACCGAACGCGTCGAGTTTCCCATCAATGTCATCCGGACCGGCGACAGTTACACCATCACGGGCGAAACCACTCTCGACTATCGCACGTGGAATCTGAAGGTGATCCGGAAGGCGTTTGTTTTCTCCGTCTCGCCGCAGGTGAAGGTGCGCTTCAAGCTCACCGGCACACCGGTCGCGGAGCCGGCCAAGTAAAGATTCGCGAGCGGAGTCGCTCGCGCTACTTCGTGTTGTCGAAGATGCCGACGAAGGCCTTCGGCACGATGCCGACGGTGCGGCAGTTGGTGGCGGGCAGAACCTTGGCCGCCCAGGCGTTGATCTCCTCCAGCGTCAGGCGGTCCACCAACCCGTCCTTTAAAGCGCCGATGTCGGCGATGCGGTCGGGATGCTCCTGCACCCGCTTGAGGATGTTGACGAGGAAATCGTTTTCGCGGAAGGCGCGGCGGAGCTGCCGCCGCATGATGCCGCGCGCCCCCTCCAGTTCCTCGGCGGTCGCGCCCCCGGCGGCGAGTTGGGCCGCGGTCGTTTCCACGGCGGTGGCGACGCGCTGGGCGTCGCTGGGCGTGCAATCCACGGTGGTCTGCAGGAGGGCGAAATTCTCGAAACCGCCGAACGGCTTGAAGCTGGCGGACGGGCCGTAGGACAGGCCGAGGCCCTCGCGCACCGCGCCGCGGACGCGCAACTCGAGGATCTTGGTCAGCACCTGCAGCGCAGCCTGCGCCCGGGCGTCGAGCCGGCCCGTCACCGGCCAGTTGCCGAGCACCATGCCGACGTTCAGCTCGCCGATGAACTCGATGCGCTTGTAACCGGCGGGCGCGGTCATCTGCACCGGCGCCGGCGGCGCGGGCAGGATCTTCTCCGCGGCGCGCGGAGCCAGCGTGCCCAGCGTCCGGCTCAGGGCGGCGGTGACGACGGCCTCCTTGATGTCGCCGACGACGGTCACCTCCACGTAACCCTGGGTGAGCGGTTCCTCCATCCAACGGCGCACATCGGCCACGCCGAGCGAGATGTAATCGAGCGGCGTGCCGGACATGAAGCGGGCGTCGCCCTTGAAGAGCAGGTCCATCATCTCGCGCATGCCCTGGCCCATGCCCATCGTGCCCGCGGCGCGGCTCATGTAGGCCCGGGCGCGCTCATCCTCGTGCGCGTAGGCGTTGAACTTCGGTTCGCGCAGGATCTCGGTCGTCAGGCCGAGGAAGGTCTCGAGATGATCCGCACCCAGTGCGCCGCGGAAGGTGAAGGCGTCGTGATCGGCCACGTCGAAACCGAACTCGAGGAACTGCTGGTCGATGATCTGGGCGATCTGGTCGGTCTGGTAATAGATCGTCCCGCTGCCGAGCAGCGTGTTCAGGCCGAATTCTTTCAACGCCGGCTGGCGGCCGGGCATGGTGAGCAGGCCCGGCCCGACGCGCACGATGACGCGGACGATGCCGGGCTCCTGCGCATTGGGCACGAAGTTCAACCGGACGTTGTTGCCGAAGCGCATGAGGGTGGCGCCGAGTCCGGGCACCGTTCGGCGTTCCACCACCGGCGTCGCCGGGCCGGGATGGTTGAGTTTGAACACAATGTCCTTCGGTGGCGTGGGCAGCAGAAAGGGCAGCTCGCCGCGCCGGTGCTTCTGCACGGTCTTGACGATCTCGGCCGGGCCGAGGTCCAGGCCGATGTCGCCGCTGACGTAGAAGGCGAAGGCATCGGGATTCCACAGGCTGCGGAAGGTCTGGTTGACCTCCGCCACCGTCAGCTTTTGCAGCCAGTCCCGCATCCATTCATACTCGGCACCCGGGCCGACGAACACGGTGTGGGCGGTGATGGAATCGAGCAGCTCGTTGCACAGATCCACGGGATCGAGCACGGGCACCTGCTCGATCATGTGCGCGGCGATGTCCAGATAGTGCTGTCGCAACGGCTCGACCTCCGCCGCCTCGAATCCGCGGCGCAGGGTCTCGCGCACGGCAAGATCGACGCCAAGCAGCCCCTTGGACCAGGCGCGCCCGTCGCCGCGCACCGAGGCGGTCGCCGCGTCGTAATGCAGCACGGAGCGGTAATCCGCCTGGTGGTCGCCCAGACCCGGCAGGATGAAACGCAGGCGGTCGTTGAAGAGCTCCATCACGAACTTGCGCCGCTGCGACTCGACCGTCGCCCGGTGCACGTCCGCCTGCGACGGTTCCGGCGCCACGCTGGCCACCATGGTTTCGGCCGAGCCGACGCCGGGAATGCGGAACACGCCCGCGCGCAGCCCGCGGAGGTCGGCGCGTCCTTCGCTGCGGGGCGGGACCGGCGTGGCGGGTCGCACGAGCCGGCCGAACTGGTCGCGCACGAGCTGCGCCATCTCGCCCGGATTGATGTCGCCCGCGACCACGAACACCATCAGGTCGGGCCGGTAGCCGCGCCGGTAGAAATCCAGGAACTGCTCGCGGTGCAGCGCCCGCAACGTCCGGTCGGTGCCGATGGGCACGTGTTCCGCAAACGTCAGGCCCTTGAACACCACGGGGAAGGACGCCTGCAGCTGCCGGTCGGCCAGGCTCTCGCGGTTGCGCTTTTCGGCGAAGATCACGCGGCGCTCGCGATCGATGTCCGCGGGGTTGAAGGTGACGCCGTCCGCCACGCCATGAAACCAGCGCACGCCCTCCGCCAGCAGCGCCGGGCTGGGTTCGCTGAAGTCGAGGCTGTAGGCCGTGAAGTCGAACGACGTGGCCGCATTGACGTCGCTGCCGTATTCGAGACCGGCCCGGCGAAACAGCGACAGCATGGCGGTCTCGTCCATCTCGCGCGTGCCGTGAAAAGACATGTGTTCGATGAAGTGGGCGAGGCCCAACTCCTCCGGTCGCTCGTCCATCGAACCGGTGAGGACGACGAGCTTCATCGCCACGCGGCCCGGGGCACCGCGGTGCGGCAGCAGGGCATAGCGGAAGCCGTTGTCCAGCCGGCCCCAGACGACGCGGCTGTCGGGCTTCTGTGCGTAGTCCTCATGGGCCCAGCGACCGCTGCGCGGACCGGTTTCCTTGGGCGCCGCCGCGGCGACGGCCCAGCCCAGCAGGCACGCGAGGGGAATGAGACGCAGCGTGGACATCACGAACGGGTTGACCGACAAGGTGCGCAAAGCCCCCGCGGTTTCAACCCCCGTGTTTGCCCGGCTTACTTGGCGTGGCGCTTTTCGAGGACGGCGACGGCGTCGACCAGCGATTGCTTCTTCACCCGCAGGAGCACGATCAGGTGGTAAAGCAGGTCCGCGGCCTCGCCGGTGAACTCCGCCTTGCCGGCGCTCAACGCTGCGAGCGCGGTCTCGACGCCCTCCTCGCCGACCTTCTGCGCGACTCGCGCGACGCCCTCCTGCGCGAGGCGCACCGTGTAACTCTTCTTGTCGCCGCTCTTCAAGCGGCCGGCCACGACCTGGTCGAGGTGGGCGAGAAAGCCGACACCGCTCGCGCCCCGGTCGCCGAAGCAACTGGTCGTGCCGCGGTGGCAGGTCGGGCCGTCGGCCCGCGCCTTGACCAGCAGCGTGTCATTGTCGCAATCCACCTCGATGCTCACGAGGTGCAGGAAATTCTTCGAGGTCTCACCCTTGACCCACAGCCGCTGCTTGCTGCGGCTGAAGAACGTGACCTTCTTGGTGCGCAGGGTCTGCTTGAGCGCGGCGGCGTTCATGTAGCCGAGCATCAGCACCTGCAGGGTGGCGGCGTCCTGCACGATGGCGGGCACGAGGCCGTGGGTCTTCTTCCAGTCGATCTTGAGGGTTTTCATGGTGTTTGGGTGGAGGGCCGGTCTCCCGACCGGCCGCGGTCCGTCGGGAAAAGAGGGTTAAATACGGATGGAGATGCCGTCGTCGAGGAGTTGCTTCTTGAGCGTGGGAATCTTGATGGTGCCCTTGTGGAAGACCGACGCGGCGAGCGCGCCGTCCACGCCGGCGTCACGGAAGGCGTCGCGGAAATGCTCCGGCGCGCCGGCCCCGCCCGAGGCGACGAGCGGGACGGTCAGCACGGCGCGCACCAGTTTCAACTGCGTCAGATCGTAGCCTTGGCGCATGCCGTCCTGGTTCATACAGTTCAACACAACCTCGCCGGCGCCGAGCTTTTGCGCCTCGCGGGCCCAGTCGATCGTGCGCCAGCGCGTCGCCTGCGTCTTGGCCGGGTCGCCGGTGTATTGCTTCACGAAGTAGTCGCCCGCCTCCTGCCGGCTGTCGATGCCGACGACGACGCATTGCGAACCGAACTCCGTTGCCAGCTCGGTGATGAGCGGCGGGCGCTCCAGCGCGGGGGAGTTGATCGAGATCTTGTCGGCGCCGCCGTGCAGGATCTGCCGCGCGGCGTCGAGCGAACGGATGCCGCCGGCCACGCAGAAGGGAATGTCGAGCACGCGGGCCACGCGCGTCACCCAGTCGGTCGAGACCGTGCGACCGTCGCTGCTGGCCGTGATGTCGTAGAACACCAGTTCGTCGGCACCCTCGTCCCGGTAGCGTTGGGCGAGTTCGATGATGTCGCCGACGATCTCATGATCGCGGAACTGCGTGCCTTTGACGACCTGGCCGTCGCGCACGTCGAGACAAGGAATGATACGGCGGGCTAGCATGGGAAAAAATTCCTTTTGCCGGAGGCGGTAGGGCGCACCGGCCCGGTGCGCCGCGGCGGAGCGGGCTGCTCCGCCCTACCAGTGGTAACCGGTGAACACGCTAGCATGCGAGGGCCTCCTGCAGGGTGAATTTCTTTTCGTAGAGTGCACGGCCCACGATGACGCCGGCGCTGCCGGTGGTTTTGAGCTGGCGCAGGTCGTCGAGCGACGACACGCCGCCGGACGCTTGGATCTGGAGGGACGGGAATCTTTTCACGAGTCCGGCATAGAGCGCGGTGTTGGGTCCGGTCAGCTTGCCGTCGCGGCTGATGTCGGTGCAGAGGATGTGCTGCAGACCGACGGTGAGGTAGTCGTGCAGGAAATCGTCGAGGGCGACCCCCGTGGTTTCCTGCCAGCCGGCTGCCGCGATGCGCGGAGTGCCGGTGGCATCCAGACGGACGTCGGGCGAGAGAATGATACGCTGGGCGCCGAAGCGGGCAAACCAGCCCTTGACGCGGGCGGGTTCACGCACGGCGAGGGAGCCGACGATCACGCGCTGTGCTCCCGAGGTCAGCAAGGCCTCGACCTGCGCCTCGTCGCGAATGCCGCCGCCGGTTTGAACAAGCAGGCCGCTTTCGCGGGCGAGCCGTTGCACAAGCGGAGTCTGGCGCTTGGTCGGATCCTTGGTGCCGTCGAGGTCGACGACATGCAGCCAGGTGGCACCGGCGGCCTTGAAGTCGCGGGCCACGGCCAGGGGGTCGTCGCCGTAGGTTTTCTGCTGGTCAAATTTGCCCTCCGTGAGGCGCACGACCTGGCCGCCGCGGAGATCGATCGCGGGATAGATGATCATGGGAAGAGCGGGCAGATGTTCGTATTACGAACATTGGCGGGGAGTGATGTGAGTGGGTTCATACGCGGCCCTCCACAAAGTTCTTCAGCAGGCGGGCGCCGGCCGGGCCGGAACGCTCAGGGTGGAACTGGACGCCGGAGAAATTGCCGCGCTGCACGATGGCGGCGAAAGCCGTGCCGTGTTCGCAGCGGGCGAGCGTGAAGGCGTTCACCGGGCCGGCAAAGCTGTGCACGAAGTAAAACCGCGCGTCCGGCGCGATGCCGTCGAGTAGCGGAACAGTCTGGGTGATGCTCACGGTGTTCCAGCCCATGTGCGGCACTTGAATGCCGGGCGAATCGGGCAGCAGCGCCACCTTGCCTGGAATCAGGCCGAGGGTTTGTGTCGGGCCTTCTTCGGACGACTCAAACAGCAGCTGCATGCCGAGGCAGACGCCGAGCACCGGCTGGGGGAGACCGCGCACGCAATCCACGAGGCCGCGCGCCTGCAGGCGCTTCATGCCTTCGGTCGCGGAACCGACGCCGGGCAAAATGACGCGATCGGCGGCGCGGATGACCGCGGGATCTGCCGTGAGTTCGCTGCGCACGCCGAGACGTTCGAGTGCAAAGCGCACCGAGGCGATGTTGGCGCCGCCGCTGTCGACGATGGCTAGCATGGGGAAATGATGGGTAGGGCGCACCGGCCCGGTGCGCCGCGGCGGAGCGGGCCGCTCCGCCCTACCGGCGCTGCCGCGCCAAACTGGAAACAATCATTCATCAGAGGACTCCCTTGCTGCTGGGGATTTCGCTGCCGGCGCCACGCGCGAGCGCGGGCTTGAGGGCGCGGCCGAAGCCCTTGAACAAGGCCTCGACCATGTGGTGCGTGTTGTCGCCGGTGACGCTCATGTTCAGCGTCAGAGCGAGGTTGTCGCTGACGGATTTGAAGAAATGGGAGACCATCTCGGTGGGCATCTCGCCCACGCGGTCGCGGGGGAACTTGGCGTCGAAGACCAGCCAGGCGCGTCCGCTGAGATCGAGGGCGACCTGCGCGAGGGACTCGTCCATCGGCATGACAAACCCGTAGCGGCCGATGCCGCGCTTGTCCCCGAGGGCCTGTTTCAGCGCGGTGCCGAGGGCGAGGCCGGTGTCCTCGATGGTGTGATGTTCGTCGATGTGCAGATCGCCCTGGCATTCGATGACGAGGCTGATGCCGGCGTTGCGGGCGATCTGCTCCAGCATGTGGTCGAAAAAGCCGAGGCCGGTCGCGAGTTTGATGGGGGCGGGGGCGTCGAGGTCGACCGAGACGGTGATCTTGGTTTCCTTGGTGTTTCGCACAACGGTGGCGCGGCGGGGCGCGTCGACGAGTTGCCGGGCGATTTCCGCCCAGCCCAGCGTTTTCCGGTCGTAGCGCAGGCCGCGGATGCCGAGGTTCTGGGCGAGTTGGACATCGGTTTCGCGATCGCCGATGACGGCGGATTGGTCGCGCGACCAGTCGGTGGCTTTCACGTAATCGCCGAGCAGGCCGAGCTTGGGTTTGCGGCAATCGCAGCGGTCGGCGACGGTGTGAGGGCACACGCGGATGGCTTCGAACGCGATGCCTTGCGAGCCGAGGATGTCGAGCAGAAGCTTTTGCGGCGGCCGGAACTCCTCCTCGCGGAAACTCGGCGTGCCGAGACCGTCCTGGTTGGTCACCATGACGAAGGTGAAGCCGGCGTCGCGCAGGCGGACCAGGGCCGTGATGCAGTCGGGCTCGAGCGCGAACTTATCGAGGCGGTCGACCTGCTGGTCGAATGGCTCGGAGATGAGCGTGCCGTCGCGGTCGATGAACAGGATTTTTTTAGACACGGGACAAGACCTCCAGGGTGGCGTTATTTTCCTCGGCGGTGCCGACGGTGATGCGAATGCAATTGGGGACGTCCTTGCTGCGATCGCGCCAGACGACGCCGGCCGCGCGGCCGGCGGCCATGGTGCGGGTGGAGTCGGCGACTTCGATGAGCAGATAATTGGTGTCGCTCGGCCAGACGCGTTTGACGACCGGCAGGCCGGGCAGTGCGGCGGCGAGGCGGTTCCGTTCCGCGACTAACGTGGCAACCGAGTCGCGCGCCGCGGCCAGGCCGGCGGGCGTGAGCGCGGCGAGTGCGGCCTGCAGCACCGGTGCGGGCACCGGGTAGGGCGCGATGACCTTTTGCAGCACGGCGATCACGGCGGGATCGGCGATGGTCGTGCCGACGCGCGCGCCCGCGAGCCCGAAGGCCTTAGACAGCGTGCGCAGGACGATCAGGTTGGGATTGGCCGCGATCTCGGCCGCGAGGCTCGGCTGGCCGCTGAAATCCACGTAAGCCTCGTCAACTACCACGACCGCCCGGCCGGCGAGCGTGCGCACGAGGCCGAGCACGTCGGCTCGCGCCAGCAGGTTGCCCGTCGGATTGTTGGGCGAGCACAGGAAGGCGATTTTCGTTTCCGGCGTCACAGTCCGAAGCACGGCGGCGGCGTCCAGGGCAAAGTTCTTTTCACGCACAAGCGGCACGGTGATGGTGCGCGCGCCTTGGATGGCGGCGGCGACGACATACATCCCGTAGGTCGGTGGTGTGATCAGAATGGAATCCTGTCCGGCGCGGCAGAAGGTGCGCAGGAGCAGGTCGATGCCTTCGTCCGAGCCGCGCGTCACCAAAACCTGGGCGGGGACCACGCCGTAGAGCGCGGCCAGCTGCGCCACGAGATCGGCCGGCTGCGGCTCGGGATAACGGTTGAGCAGCGGCTTGTGCACCGAGGGCGTCTCGGGATTTTCGTTGGCATCGAGCCAGACGCGACCGCCCTTGGCCTCTTTGCGCGCGGAGCTGTAGGCGGTGAGCGCCAGGATGTCGGGACGGACGAGGGAGAGGACGGAGTCGGAATTCATGGTTGTAGCGGCGGTCTATGACCGCCGGCGGTTGTTGTTACGGCGGTCATAGACCGCCGCTACAGTTGCCGACTCCAGGCGCACGCGGACGGCCCGCTGGTGGGCGGTGAGGCCCTCGGCCTGCGCGAGACGTTCGACCACCGGGCCGAGTTTTTGCAGGCCGGCGCGGCTGGCGGTTTGCACGGTCATGGTGCGCTGGAAATCGGCCAGCCCGAGACCGCTGCACGCGCGGGCCCAGCCGTAGGTCGGCAGGACGTGGTTGGTGCCGCTGGCGTAGTCGCCGAGCGATTCGGGCGTCAGGTCGCCGAGGAAAACGGAGCCGGCGGTGCTGATGCCGGCGAGCAGCGCGCGCGGCTTGGCCACCTGCAAAATGAGATGCTCGGGCGCATAGAGGTTGGCGATCTCGACGGCTTCGGTGCGGTCGGCGGCGAGGAAGATGCGGCTGCGCTCGAGGGCGCGGCGGGCGATGGCCGCGCGCGGCAGCGCCGCGAGCTGCTTTTCCAACTGGATCAGCACGCGCTTGGCAAAACCAGGCGAAAAGGCGACGAGCACCACCTGGGAATCCGGGCCGTGCTCGGCCTGCGAGAGCAGGTCGGCGGCGACGAAGGCGGGGTTCGCGCGGTTGTCCGCCACGACGAGCACTTCGGACGGACCGGCCGGCAGGTCGATGGCGGCGCCGTCGGCGTCGCGCGAGACCTGCTGCTTGGCCTCGGTGACGAAGGCGTTGCCCGGACCGAAGAGCTTGTCGCACTTCGGGATGCTGGCGGTGCCGTAAGCCATGGCGGCAATGGCTTGGGCGCCGCCGACCTTGTAGATTTCGGTGATGCCGCAGAGCTTCGCGGCGTAGAGGATCCACGGATTGATGCCGCCGGTTTTGTCGGGCGGGGTGCAGAGCACGCGCACGGCGCAGCCCGCGATTTGCGACGGCACGCCGAGCATCAGGGCGGTGGAGGGCAACGGGGCGCTGCCGCCCGGCACATAGAGGCCGACGCGGTTGATGGACCGCGCGGTCTTTTCGCAGACGATGCCCGGCTGGGTCTCGAGCCGCAGGTCGGCCGGCCGCTGGGCGGCGTGAAAGTAATGGATGTTGAGATAGGCGCTGCGCAGCGCGGCCTTGTCGGCCCGGGCCAAGGCGGTCTCGGCGGCGGTGAACTCGGCCGGCGTCACGCGCAGCGAGCGCAGCGCGACGCCGTCGAACTTCCGCGTGAGCGAGCGCAGGGCGGCGTCGCCCTCGCGGCGCACGCGGGCGATGATCGTGCGCACGGCGGCGGCCACGGCCGGCTGCGCGTGCTGCGCGGGGCGGCGGAGGGCGGCGGCGCGTTGCGACGCAGAGAGTTTTTTCCAGGTGAGCGGTTTCATCGAGTGGTGGCGGAAGGGCGCAGCAAGACTGCGTCCCTACGGGGATCAGAGCATCATTTTTTCGATCGGGAGCACAAGGATGCTGCTGGCGCCGGCCTTCTTGAGCGACTCCATGGTTTCCCAGAAGACGGACTCGGAGCAGACGGCGTGGAGGGCCACCTTGGTGTCGTCGCCGGCGAGCGGGAGGATGGTGGGGTTCTCGGAGCCGGGGAGAAGCTTCTTGATCTGCTCCAACGAGGCCTTGGGGGCGTGGAGCATGATGTATTTTGCCTCGGCCGCGCGCTGCACGCCGTCGATGCGGCGCAGCAGGATCTCGAGGACGTGCAATTTTTGCGGCGTGAACTCGCGCGTGTTGCGCAGGAGGACGGCGGTGCTCTTGAAGATCGTCTCGATGGCGCGGAGCTTGTTGGCCTCGAGGGTGGAGCCGCTGGAAACGAGGTCGCAGATGGCGTCGGCGAGGCCGAGGCGCGGGGCGATCTCGACGGAGCCGCTCAGGGTGACGACCTCGGCGGTGATTTTCTGCTGGGCGAGGAAGCGACCGGTGAGGTGCGGGTAGGAGGTGGCGATGCGGAGACCCTGCAGGTCTTGGAGGCCGTTGAAGGGGCGTTCCTCGGGGATGGCGAGGGCGAGGCGGCAACCGCCGAAATCCAGGGGACGTTCGACGACGTAGCCACTGACGTTGCCGTTGTTGTGACGCTCGAGGGCGGCTTCTTCGAGCACGTTGGTGCCGACGATGCCGAGGTCGCAGACGCCGTCCATCACGAGCTGCGGGATGTCGTCGTCGCGGACAAAGAGGATATCCACCGGGAAGTTTTCGGAGTGGAGCAGCAGTTTCTCCTTGGGGGCCTTGATGCGGATGCCGCAGCTTTTCAGCAGGTCCAGCGAATCGGTGGACAGGCGGCCGCTTTTCTGGATGGCGAGGCGGAGACGGTCTTTGGGTGTCGAGGTGGGCATGGGAGGGAAGATGAGTTGTAAGGTAATTCCGGGCGCAGGTCGCGGGAAAAAGGGGCCAAAAAGAAACCCCGGCGGGATGCACCTGCCGGGGTTTTGGAAACTGGGTCCATCAGCCACGGGCAAGGCACTTCCGGCCTTCCCGCGCGGGAAGGCTAGCACTCGTGATGATGGTGATGGTTGAGAACCATGGATTGAGGGTCGTTTAGATGGGGGCGGGACAGGCGCGGGGCAAGGTTTTTTCTTCGGCGGTGGCGCCCGCCGCCCGCAACTCGGTGCGTCATAAGAGGCAAGCCCGACGCGGTCCGGCGGGCGGCCGAGGTCGCGACTTGTCTTTGCCAAACCATCACCCGACACTGCCGCCCCAAAATCACCACATTCCGGCTCCGCCGACCGCCACGCATTGAATTCCTCCGCCCGTTTTCCCGTCGCCTTCCTCAACCGCCAGCTCGCCCGCCGTCACGGAGGCGCGGTCCTGTTTTTCGCCGTATTCCTGGGGATATCCCTGCTGACGCGTTTCGCGCTGTTGTTGAAGGCGGCGCACGACGTCACTTGGACGCCGAGTCTGCTGGCCGCCTTTTTTTGGGGACTGATCTTTGATCTCGGGGCCGCCTCGTTCGCTTCGCTGCCGCTGACCGTCTTCCTGACCTTGCTACCGGCGGGTTGGTTTCAGCGCAAATGGCAGCAGTGGCTCGCGCACGCGGGCGGTTTCGTGATCATCTATACGCTGCTGTTCGGCTTGGTGTCGGAGTGGACCTTTTGGGACGAATTCGGGGTGCGGTTCAATTTCATCGCGGTCGACTACCTCGTCTACACGCACGAGGTCGTCAGCAACATCCGCGAATCCTACAACCTGCCGCTGATCTTCGCCGGGGTCTTCGCGAGCGCCATCCTGATCCATTGGATCGTCGTTCGCTCGGGCCTGCCCGCCCGCTGGTTCGCTGCGCCGACGGAAAAGATCGGCCCGCGGCTGAAAGCCGGGGCGCTCTGGTTCGCGGTGCCCCTGGCTTTCGCGACGCTGCTGACCGACGACCACCTGCCGGACTTCAAGAACAACTACAACCGCGAGCTGGGCAAGGACGGGCTGTGGTCACTCTTCGCCGCCTTTTGGAACAACGAGCTCGCCTACGACAAGTTCTACCCGACGCTGCCCGCCGACGAGGCCTTCCGCACCGTGCGGCAGACGCTGGCGCGCGACCGTTCCGCCACGCTGGCCAGCGACCCGCAGGACACGCTGCGCGTGGTGCGCAACCCCGGCCCGGAGCTGCACCCCAATGTCATCCAGATCACGGTCGAGAGCCTCAGCGCGGATTTCCTGAGCATCTTCAACCACGCCTCGCAACTTACGCCGAACCTGGAGGAGATCGCGGCGAAGAGCCTGGTCTTCGACAATTTCTACGCCACGGGCACGCGCACGGATCGCGGCATGGAGGCGCTCACCCTCGCGGTCCCGCCGACGCCCGGCCGCTCCCTCGTCAAGCGGGCACACAACGAGAACATGTTCACCCTCGGCTCCCTGTTCCGCGCCAAGGGCTACGACACGGCGTTCCTCTACGGCGGCTACGGCTACTTCGACAACATGAACTATTTCTTCAGCCACAACGGCTACCGGCTGGTCGACCGGAACAGCGTGCAGAAGGAGGACATCACCTTCGCCAACGCCTGGGGCGCCTGCGACGAGGATCTCCTGCGCTGGACGATGCGCGAGGCCGACACGGCGGCGGCCGCCGGCAAACCCTTCCACTTTTTCGTGATGACGACGTCAAACCACCGGCCCTTCACCTTCCCGGAAGGACGCATCGACCTGCCGTCAAAAACTGCCGGCCGCGCCGGCGGGGTCAAATACACCGACTTTGCGATCGGCCAGTTCATCCGCGACGCGGCGCAGAAACCGTGGTTCAACAACACGGTGTTCGTCATCGTGGCGGATCACTGCGGTTCGAGCGCCGGCCGCAGCGAGCTGCCCGTGCAGAATTACCACATTCCGCTCATCATCTACGCGCCCGGCGGGCAGATCGCCCCCGGCCACATCCGGACGCTCATGGGGCAGATCGATTATGCGCCGACCCTGCTCGGGCTGCTGCACTGGACCTATCCGAGCCGGTTCTTCGGCCGCGACGTCCGGCAGATCGATCCCGCGGAGGGACGGGCGCTCGTCGGCACCTACCAGAAACTCGGGTTGCTGCAGAGCGACGATTTCTTCGTGCTCACGCCGGTGCGCCGGCAGGCGCAATACCGCTACAATCGCGCCGACTTCAGTCTCGCGCCCCAGCCGATGGATCCAGCCTTCCGGGCGGAAGCGATCAGCTACTACCAGACCGCCAGCCAGCTCTTCCAGCAGCAGCGCTACAATGAACTGAGCGCCGACGAATTCGCCCGCCTGCTGGCGACGCCGGCCAAGCCGTGAGCCGGGGCCGCTAGAGCATTTCCAGCTGCACTCCGCCGGGGCGGCGGAAATGCGCCGCACTCAGGTTTATCTCCGCGCGGTTTAATCCCGCCCGCCGGGCCGTGATGGTGAACAGCTGCTTGATCTGTTCGGCAAAAATTCCTTCGCCGCGCAGTCGGGCGCCGAAACTCGCATCGTTGAGCCGGCCGCCGCGGAGTTCCCGGATGCGCGCGAGAACCCGGTTCTTCCGGCCGGGCGCATGGGTTTCCAGCCAGTGCAGAAAGACATCCTTCACCGCGTGGGGCAGCCGGAGAATGATGTAACCGGCGCGGCGTGCGCCCGCGGCGGCCGCGGCATCGAGGATGGCCGGCATTTCGTGGTCGGTCAGGCCGGGGACGACCGGAGCCACCAGCACGCTGACCGGCACCCCGGCGTCCGCCAGCAGCCGGATGGCGCGCAACCGGTGTTCGGGGCGCGCGGCCCGGGGTTCGAGTTTGCCGGCGAGGTCCGCGTCGAGCGTGGTCACGCTGACATTGACGACGATGCACTGATGCCGGGCGAGCTCCGCCAGCACATCGAGATCGCGGGTCACAAGGAAATTCTTGGTTATGATGCCCACGGGCTGACAGAACTCGGCCAGAACCTCCAGACAGCGCCGGGTCAGCTTGAAATGCCGCTCAGCAGGTTGGTAGCAATCGGTGGCGCCGCTCATCATGATGGGTTCGGGCCGCCAGCGGGCGGAGGAGAGTTCCGTGCGCAGCAGCTCGGGCGCGCGCGTCTTGACGAGGATCTTCGTTTCGAAATCCAGACCGCTGCTCCAGCCCAGATATTCATGGTAAGGTCGGGCGAAGCAATACGCGCAGCCATGTTCACAGCCCCGGTAACAGTTGAGTCCCCAGCCCGGGCCGATGTCGGGGCTGTCGTGGCGGGTGAGGAGGCTTTCGGTTCCGTCGAGATAGAATTTCGTGGCCGGGGCCGGCGTGGCGTCTTCGGCCGCCTGGGTGTTTTGCCACTCGGGATCGGGCTCCAGCTGGATCGGTTCGAAACGATTGGGCGGATGGATGACCGGGCCACGACCGGGGATCGATGGGTTCGGCGGGCGCGGGGTCATGTCCTTCACGTTGCTGAAAACAATCCCCGCGCCAGTGCAAACGCGGTTTGGTGCGCAAACGGGCGGGCGGCCAAGGCTTGCGCGGATTTTTTCCGCGCGGGAAAAAACCGGACCGAAACGGCGGAAGCGCGGATCGCGGAAATAACAGGGCCGCCCCCCGCGTGAGCGAAGGACGGCCCTGGTGGTTGGCTTTATTACTGTTTAGTTGAGCGCGAAGCGCGTGGCGTTGTCGAAGCGGTCGACAATCTTCACGGGCAACACGACCTTGCGAGCGACGGGTTTGCCATCCGCGAGAGCAGGAGCGAATTTCCATTTCTCAACGGCCGACACCACCGCCGCCATCAGTTCGGCATCGGCGCCGGGCGTGGCCGACGCGAGGAGCGTGGGCTTGCCCGTCGGATCGACGACGAACTCGAGTTCCACCTTCTGCCCGGCAAACCGGGCATCCACCTCGGGCGTGACGACCGAGACGGGCACCGGAATATCCGAGCGACCATGGTAGGACTCGACATAGGCCGACTCCGGCGACTTCGCCACCAAGGCGAGGGGAGCCAGGAGCAGACCGAGGCTGAGGACGATTTTGGACTTAGTGTTCATTGCATTTAATCTCCGCGGTGAGGCGGAGTTTTGTTTTCTGTTTGGGCAAGGTGCCGCCACCGGTCGAAATGACCGCAGGCAGGCACCCAGTCTTGCCGCAGACGACCCGGTAAACGGTCCCTCCGCGGCAAAAGTGTGGTTTTGGGGTGGTAGACTGGCGTAAAAAGCGACGCCAAGTCCGGCTACCCGACAGAATTGCACAGTCCATGGTTGAACCCGGCGGCCTCGCGCCCGGATCCCACCAAAGTCAAAGAACGTGTTTCAGGGAGTTCTTCGAAAGCAATTGTCTCATGACAGGACCGATCATAGCACGGGTTGTGCCAGCGGGCACGTCGCAATCAGGTTACATTTGGTTTTACGAAGCCTTAGGAATGCTGCGGCGCGAATTATAAGGAATCCCATAAAGCCTTGAACGATTCGGGGGAGCGCGTGTCGTAGCGCCATGCGCTATTTGGGAAACATCATTGGACGGTGGCTGCTGTTGCTGGGCGGACTGGCCTGGCTGGCGGTGCCCGCCCCGGCAGAGACCATGGCGGAGAAAACCCTGAAGGAGATTGTCACCCGCCAACGCGACATCCTGGCGAAAGCCGAAAAGCAAGGCGACCAGCTCGACCAAGCCTGGCTGCGCGGCGAACTGCAGGGGGTCATCAACAGCTACGACATCCTCATCCAGAAGAGTCCCGATTTCGCGGCGGCCTACGTGCCCTACGGCATGCTGCTCGGCAAGGTCGGCATGACCAAGGAGGCCGTGGCGATTCTGCTCAAGGCGAACAAGCTCGATCCCAACATTCCGGTCGTGAAGAACCAGATCGCCAAGTATCTCGCCGAGGACGGCAAGCCGGTCGACGCCCTGCCCTGGATCATGGCGGCCATCGATCTCGAGCCCCGCGAACCGCTCTACCATTATCACCTCGGCCTGCTGCTCACGGACGGACGCGACGAATTCATCCGCACCGGCCAGTTCACCCGGGCCGCGTTGGACAAGACCATGCTCGAGGCCTTCCAGCATGCGGCTGAGTTCGCCCCGGACGACCTGGAATACGCCTACCGGGTGGGGAAGGCCTATTACGAATTGGAAGCGCCGCGCTGGGACGAGGCCTTGACGGTTTGGACCCGGCTGGAGTCGCGTCCGGTCACCCCCGCCATGCGCCAGTTGGTCCGGCTGCAGAAGGCCAATGTGCTCCTCAAGCTGGGACGCCCCGATGAAGCCCGCGACGTGCTGCAGGGCGTGACCGACCCGAAAATGGCCGGGGAGAAGCAAACTTTGCTCGACCAGTTGGCGCCCAAGCCTGAGAAGTAAGGCCGCATGTCATTGCTTTCCCGCCTCGAACGCGCGCTCGGCCGCTTCGCCATCCCGGATCTCTCCCTCTACCTCGTGTTGGGGCAGTTGGCGGTGTTGGGATTCGCGCTGCTCGGGCATTTCAACGTCGAGCGCATCGCTCTGCGGCCGGAGGCGGTGCTGGCCGGGGAATTCTGGCGGCCCCTGACCTTTATCTTCGTGCCGCCCGTGACCACGGTCACCATGACCGGAGCCATCTTTTTGGCCTTCGGCTGGTATATTTTCTACCTGATGGGCGGCGCGTTGGAGCAACACTGGGGAGTGTTTCGCTACAACGCCTTCCTCTTCCTTGGTTGGGCGCTGACCGTGGCGGCGGCCTTCGTTACGCCGGGTGCCTACGCCAGCAACGCCTACGTCGCCGGCACGGTCTTCCTCGCCTTCGCCTACCTGAATCCGGATTTCGTGATGTATATCTTCTTCATCCTGCCGGTGAAGATCAAGTGGCTGGCGCTCCTGGCGTGGATCGGCTACGGGTTCACCTTCATCACCGGCACGTGGTCCGATCGCCTGATGGTGCTGGCCTCGGTGGGCAACTTCCTCGTTTTTTTCTCTCGCGACATCGTGCTGTCGCTCCGGTCGGGCAAGCGCCGGATGGCGTGGCAGGCGCAGTCCTTTGGGTCCCAGAACAGCGAGCGCGAGCCGCGCCACCGCTGTCATGTCTGCGGCAAGACCGACGTGTCACACCCGCAGCTGGATTTCCGTTACTGCTCCAAGTGCGCCGGTGACGAGTGTTACTGCGCCGAGCACATCTTCAACCACGAGCACGTGGTGGCGGACACCGCGGGCCGGAAATAAGCCATGGCTGACGTCCGCTTTCCGGCCAACGCCACCGTCGGCGACTGCCTGAAGCACGCCGAGCAGCTCTATGCCCGGCACAAGGTGGCGCTCGGCCAGGTGGCGACCACGGCGCACGACGAGGCGCTCTATCTTCTCTTGCGCACGCTGCAGCTGCCGCTCGACAGCAAATCGGCGGTCCTCCGCCGCAAGCCCACGCCGGAGCAAACCGCGCAGGTGCAGGAAGTGTTCCGCCGCCGTCTGGAGGAGCACGTGCCCGCGGCCTACCTCACCCGCGAAGCCTGGCTCGGCGAACACCGCTTCTTTGTCGACGAACGCGTCATCATCCCGCGCTCCTACTTTCTGGAGATCATCCCGGAGCAACTGCCGCTCTGGCTGCCGCCGGACAAGCCCGTGAAACACGCGGTGGACGTTTGCACCGGTTCGGGATGCCTCGCCATCCTGCTCGCCCACCAGTTCGCCGGCGCAAAGGTGGACGCCATCGAACTGTCGCCCGACGCGCTGGCGGTGGCGAAATTCAATGTCGCGACGCACGGGCTCGCCCAGCGCGTGAAACTGTTCCACTCCGACGTGTTCGCCGCCGTGCCGCGGGTGAAATACGACATCATCCTCAGCAACCCGCCCTACGTGCCGACGCGCGAGCTGCGCGAATTGCCGGCCGAGTTCAAGCGCGAGCCCCAGATGGCGTTGGATGGCGGGCGCGATGGCCTCGACATCATCCGCAAACTCCTGCGCCAATCCCGCGACCGGTTGCAGCCGCACGGTATCGTCGTGCTGGAAGTCGGCGGCCTGCGCGCGGCGATGGACCGCGCGTTTCCCGAACTCGACCTGCACTGGCTCCACACCGCCGACGGCGAAGATTGCGTATGCCTCGTCCAAGCCGTGCGTTTGAAAAAGTGGCGCGCGTGAGCCATCGGAATCCGGTCCCCCGCCAAATCCGACGACCCGCACGGCCGGCGGGCGTCGCCGGGACCGGGGACCTTGGGCTTCACCGGAATGCCGGGGGCTCTTCTTCGTTGGGCTGGTAGTTCCGGCACTCGCGGCCGATCCGCACGGGAGCGCCGCGAAAGGGGGACCGCGGATTGGTGCAGATGCCGTAATCCAGCCAGCCACCGGCGCTCAGGCGCTTGAAACACGCACAGGCTTCGGAACACGGCTGGATGATCTCAACCGCGGGTTCCGTCCGGTGAACTGTCGTCACGGGGTTCATACCTCGCCATGATCCTGGCACGGGCGCACGTCTGAGTGCAACCGCCCGGCGGGCTCCAGCGCGGGATTATTTCGATTCGCCGACTTGTCGCACCGGTTGGCCGGCGGCCTGCCAGTCCTTGAAGCCGCCGGCGTTGGCGACCTTGCGGCCCTGCTCGGCCAGGACCGCGCCGATGATGCCCGCGCGATGACCCGAGCGGCAGTAGAGGAGGAGCTGCTTGTCGCGGTGCTTCGCGAGGAAATCCTTCCACAGCTTCTGGTCGCCGTCGAAATCGCTCTTGGGCAACAGTGCTGCGCCCGCCACGACGCCGGTCGCCGCCCACTCGGCGGGTTCGCGGATGTCCACCAGCACGGCGGCGCCGTCGGCCACGAGGCGCGCGGCGTCCGCGGGGCTGATCTTGGGCACCTCCGTGGCGAAGGCGGACGCGGCCAGCAGCAAAAATAGGACGAGGTATTTTTTCATGGGCTGCTAGTGATGGACGTCCGGCTTGGCGGGGGCTGGTGGGGCCAGGGATATCCGGATGATGCCGCGCCAGGCGTAGGCGGAGTATTCGGTGGCTTGGTCGGCGGGATAGTGCTGCTCGAGAAAAGCGCGGATTTCTGGGTGCAAACTTTCGCGCGGGCCGTGGCACTTGAGACACACGGGCATGGTGGTGATCGGACGGTAGACCCGCCACTCTTCGGGCTCGTTCGCCGGAGCGAGGCGCTGGATAAGCAGCTTGGGCACGTCGTCGCCTTCCTGCAACGCGGTGTCGATCTTCTCAAGGGCGGCGCGATCGGCGGCGTCGGGCTCGTTGGCGGGACTGCGAAGGTTGAGACTGGTGCGCTTGATGGCCGTCACCCGGGGTTGGCCCGGCTCGGGCTTGGGCAGTTCCAGATCCTTGAGGTGCACCGTTGCGATCGTCTTGGCGAGACCCTCGGTGGAGATGCCACGCTCCACCTCGAAAATCAGCAGGCTGCCGACACGGTTGATCAATTGTTCGGCGGTCCGCCGGAAGGCCGCGGCGGCGGGATCGTCGGGTTCGACCCAGGTGTAATTTAACGAACCAGCGGTCGGGGCGGGCTCTGTCGCGAATCCAGCCAAGGGACCCAGCACGAGGAGCAGCAGCGGGGTCGTCTTCATGCCTGCACTATACACCAGAACCCCGTCCGGTCACAAGGTTTGCGCGCGACAAATAGTGCGCAGCGGAGGCGGACGATTTCAGTAGCTCATCTTGTCGAGCCGCACCTTGCCGCGGAAGATCCAGTAGATGCTCACGCTGTAGGCGAGCACCACGGGCAGGCCGATGAGGGCGATCGTGAGCATGATGCCGAGGGTCTTGGGCGACGACGCGGAGTTGAAGGCGGTGAGGCTGTGCTCGGGGAAGGGCTGGCTGTAGACGAGGTAGGGATAGTTGCCGACGCCGAAGATCGCCATCAGGCCGGCCATCGCGGCGCAGGAGGAGAGAAACGCGAAGAACTCGCGGCCGCGGTTCACCTCGCGCGGGATGTTGGCGATGGCGAGCACGACGGGCACGACCAGCGCGAAGAACCACGGCTCGCGGCGGAACGCCTCGGTCACATGCGGCACGTAGAGCAGCGTCGCGAGGGTCAGCAGCACGTAGCTGAGGATGAAGGCGATGATGAGCGGATTGATGCGCGCCCGCACGCGCGCCTGGAGCTCGCCCTCGGTCTTGAGCCCGAGGTAGATCGCGCCGTGCATGGCGAACAGCGCCACCGTCGTCACGCCCATCAGCAGCGCGTAAGGATGCAGCAAGCCGAGGAAGGAGCCCGCGAACTCGCCGCGGGCATCGATCGGCACGCCCCAGGCAATGTTGCCCATGGCAATGCCGATGAGCAGCGTCGAGGCGAGACTGCCGAGGGCGAAGCTCCGGTCCCAAAACCACCGCCAGCGCGGCGACGGATGCTTGCTGCGGAACTCGATGGCGACGGCGCGGAAGATGAGCGCGCAGAGCAGCGCCATAAACGCCAGGTAGAAACCGGAGAAGACGGTCGCGTAGACATTGGGAAACGCGGCGAAGAGCGCGCCGCCGCCGGTGACGAGCCAGACCTCGTTGCCGTCCCAGACCGGGCCGATGGCGTTGAGGAACACCCGCCGTTCCTCGTCGCGTTTCGCGACGAACAAGTGGAGCACACCGACGCCGAGATCGAAGCCGTCGAGGATCACGTAGCCGGTGAACAGCACGCCCACGAGGGCGAACCAGACGGTGTGGAGATCGAGGGAGCCGAAGTTCATGATGCAGCCTCCGGGGCGGGCTTGAAACCGAGGGCATGCTTGCCGGTGGGTTGCAGGTCGGTCTCATCGGGACCGTGCTGGATCTTTTCGTTGAGCAGAAACACGAAGGCGGCGAAGAGCAGCAGATAGACGCCGGTGAACATGACCATCGAGGTGACGACCTGGTTGGCCGAGACCACGGCGGACAGGCCCTGCGAGGTGCGCAGGAGCTTGTAGACGATCCACGGTTGCCGGCCGACCTCGGCGGCCCACCAGCCGGCTTGGTTCGCGATTTGCGGACCGAGCACCGAAATGACGAGCAGCCAGAGCAGCGGACGGGAGTTTTCCAACGTGCCGCGCCAGAGCGCCCACGCGGCCCACAGCGCCAGGCCGATCATGGTGAAGCCGATGGCGACCATCAGATGGAACAGTTGGAAGGTGAAGTTGACCGGCGGGCGCTCGTCCTGAGGAATGTCGCGCAGACCGGTGACGGGTTTCGCCGCATCGCCATAGGCGAGCCAGCTCAGCATCCCGGGCAGCGCAAGACCGCGGGTCGTTTCGGTTTTGGCGTCGACCCAGCCGACGACATGGAGAGGAGCCTGCGGCCCGGTTTCCCAATGGCCCTCGAGCGCGGCGAACTTCGCCGGCTGGTTCCGCGCGACGCCCTTCGCACTGCGATCGCCCGTCACGAGCGTGAGCACCGAGGCGGTGAGCGAGAGCGCCAGGCCGATCTTCATCGAGGCGAGGGCGAAGGCACGGTGCTGCTTCCGCAACAGATACCATGCGCCGATGCTCACCATCAGCCAGGCGCCCGCCTGCCATGCGCCGACGACGGTATGGCTGAGCCGGTCCATCGAGGAGGGATTGAAGACCATGGCCCAGAAATCCGTGATCTCCGCCCGGGCGTGCAGACCCTCGCCGACGATGTGGAAGCCCGCGGGCGTCTGCATCCAGGAATTCGCCACGATGATCCAGATCGCGCTGAAATGCGCCCCGAGCGCCACCATGCAGGTCGCGAAGAAATGCATCTTGGGGCCGACCTTGTCCCAGCCGAACAGCAGCACGGCGAGAAAACCCGATTCGAGAAAGAAGGCGAAGATGCCCTCCGCCGCGAGCGCGCTGCCGAACACGTCGCCCACATAGCGTGAGTAGGTGGCCCAGTTGGTGCCGAATTCGAATTCCATCACGATGCCCGTGGCGACGCCGATGGCGAAGGTCAGCGCAAAGACCTTGGTCCAGAACCGCGCCATCTGGTGATAGAGCGGATTTTTCGTCTTCAGCCAGAGCGCCTCGATGGCGACCAGCAGCACGCCCAAGCCGATGCTGAGTGGCGGGTAGAGATAGTGGAACGTGATGGTGAACGCGAACTGGAGGCGCGAGAGAGTCAGGATATCCATGCGTGGGAGGAGTGTGCAGGGAGCTTGCGCAGGAATTGCCCGGAGGCAAAAGCGGGCGGGCGGTATTCAGCCGCGCTTACACGGGCCAGTGGCGCAACTGCTGGCCGACGAGGAGGAACCACCCGGCCAGGTTGCCGAATTCGGCAAAAGCGACAAAGTGCGCTCACACCTGGTCGAGCGCCTGCTTGAGATCCCAGATGAGGTCTTCGTGGTTTTCGATGCCGATGGAGAGTCGCACGAGATCGTCGGTGACGCCCCAGAGCAGCTTGTCCTCCGCAGTGAGCCCGGAATGCGTCATCGCCGCGGGATGCTGCGCCAGCGACTCGGTGGAGCCGAGCGACACGGCCAGCTTGATGACCTTCAGGTGGTCGAGGAAGGCGAAGGCCTCCTGTTCGCCGCCGCGAATGTAGAACGAAATCAGCGAGCCCGGGCCCGTCTGCTGCTTTTGGTAGATCGCATATTCGGGATCATCGGGCTTCAGCAGCCCGAGGTAGCAGACCTGCCGCACCTTTGGATGGGAAGCGAGAAACGCGGCCACCTGCTGCGCGTTGCGCTGCTGCTGCTCGGCTCGGATCTTGAGCGTCTCGAGCGAACGCGTCATCAGCCACGCCGTGTAGGGATTGGGCATGCCGCCGAGCATCGCGCGGTGCTGAGCGATCGCGGCGAGGATCGCGGGATCGTTTGCCAGGGCCACGCCGCCGACCACGTCCGAGTGGCCGCCGATGAACTTGGTGGCGGAATACAGCACGATGTCTGCGCCGACTTTGGCGGGCTGCGCGAACACCGGACCGGCCATCGTGTTGTCGACCATCACGAGGATGCGGCCGCCGGAGAGGCGCGTCGCGAGCTCCTTCATGCGTCCGATGTCGGTCAGGCGGTTGTTGGGGTTCGCCGGACTCTCGATGAAGATCGAGCGCGTGCGCGGCGTGATGAGCTTTTCCGCCAGCGCCGGGGCGTTGACGCCCGCGGGCACGAAATGCGCCGCGATACCGAGGTTTTTGAGGAAATGATGGATGAGCGAGTCGGTGCCACCGTAGACCGGCGCGCAGACGATCATTTCGTCGCCGGGGCTGTGGGTGGCGAGCAGCGTGGTGGCGATGGCCGCCATCCCGCTGGAGAAGCTGTAGGCATCCTTCATGCCCTCCCAGAGGGCGATGCGGTCCTCGAAGATCTCGAGGTTGGGGTTGTTAATGCGCGAGTAGATGAGGCCCTGTTCGCGGCGCGGCGGCGGCACGCCCTCGCCGTGCGCCCACGCAAAAAAGCGTTTGCCGTCGGCAGCACACTTGAAGGCGAAGGTGGAGGTGAGGAACACCGGCGGCTTCACCGCGCCCTCGCTCAGCCACGGATCGAAGCCGTAGCTGAGGGCAAGAGTTTCGGGGTGCATCCGGGCGGCTTCGGAGTCGGTTAGTTTGGTCATGGGGGGCTTTTGTTGCCCGTGTCATAAACTATATTCCGGCAAAAGTCCCCTACACATCAGCAGGCCGGGCGAAAATTATTCGGACTGTTTACGCTTATTATACGCTTCGTGGGGAATGGCCTCAGGCGGGAGCTTCCAATCCGCCCCAAACAAAGAGCCGGCACGCGGCCGGCTCCCGGAGCGGACTCGGAATCGATGGCCCGAGGTCAGCTCTTCGGCGGATTGGGGCAATTGGCCTGGTTGCCCGTGCCGTCCTTGGCGCCGTTGCCGGGGGCCGTGGCCTTGCCGGAACCGTCCCGCACCGGCGTGCCGGTGGAGTTGGGATTGCCGCGGTTGTTGACGGCCTTGCCGGAACCGTCGCGGGCAGGCGCCGCCGGGGCGGAACCGCGATTGCCGCCGCCGTTGCCGCCACGCGGACCCGCGGCGAAGGCGGAAGTGCCGGCCAGGAGGCCCGCACTGATGAGAGAAGTCAGGAGGATGGTTTTGATTTTCATGATTTGGATTTCCTTTCAGCCAGTTCAACCCCACTCCCGGCGGTTTGTTACACCGGCGGTGAAAATGGGCGAAAGCCTTTGCCTCGACTTCGCCGTAATATAACTTCCCACCCGGGGTTTATCCCAACGGTGAATACTGCCCGGCTGCCTTCATTCCTCTCCGTGCTGCTGGCCGACCTCCTGCCATGGCGGTTGGAGCTGGCGTTGCCCGCCGCCGCGGGCGCCGAGGAGGAAGGCTGGATGGCGCGGGTGGCGGCCGGGGATGACACGGCGCTGCAGCAGCTGTTCGATCGCTGGAAAATTCCCCTCCTGAGTTTCTTCTACCGCTCGCTGGGCTCGCACGCCGATGCCGAGGATCTGACCCTGGAGGTTTTCGTGCGGCTGCACCGTTCCGCGGCGGACTACCGGCCGGCGGCGAAATTTCCCACGTTTCTCTTCCACATCGCGCACAATCTGCTCCGCAACGAATTCCGCCGCCGCCGCCGG